>Ga0315280_10001180_pt1 | contig 46023 bp, 51 predicted proteins | sample YL17G06_40_MG_FD_203697 | JGI IMG/M metagenome (GOLD analysis project Ga0315280, IMG submission 203697) | Sediment microbial communities from Yellowstone Lake, YNP, Wyoming, USA - YL17G06_40 | ecosystem: Environmental > Aquatic > Freshwater > Lake > Sediment | place: USA: Wyoming | collected... | reverse complement strand
GAAGAAACTCAAAACCATACTCAATCTTTGTCCTTCATCACCTTCTCGTCAACGATCCCTCCGGTAACATTTTCTTATGAGGCAACAGGTAATCACAGAGAATTTTAAACTTTCTTTCTTGGGAGGATTAATCACCCCGATCCTTTGATTGTAAGAATTCCGTAGGCGTCAATGCCCTGACTGACAGCAAATCCTTAAAGTGCATTGCATCCCAGCTTACAAATAATCCACTTTCTGTCACAGAACCATTCACGATATTTGCCACAAGGGCATCGCCAAAACTGGCCTTTTTGTAAATCATCTCTATCACTGCCTCCACTGAAGTTTCTGGGAGAAGAGAGTCCATCTCACTGGATGGGATGATATCAACGTTGTACTTCTTGGGGAAATAATAAAACAGCTCCATGATCTGTTGTCGGTTAAGATTAAAGGACAGGATTCCACATACTTCAAGAAGGTTGATAATACTCGTCATGCCTTTTCCATGCCTTTCCAAAAAATCTAAAAAGTCACGATTTCTCTTGAAGTTAATGTCGTGATGGTACCTGAGGTCAACAACGAAGACATTTGTATCTACAAAGATTTTTATCTTCTTCTTGTCCAAGCCATCGCCTCCTTTGCATTCCTAAATTTGGGGGTGGTTTTTTTCAGTGTATCCTCTATATCCTTCCATGCTTCTTCAGACGGGCGCAGGGAAACTTCGCCCAGCGATTTAGAAGTCACAGGAGATATCAAAGCAAATGGCTTCCCTCTTAAAGTGACTACAACTTTCTCCCCCCTTGATACTGTCCGCATCGCTTTTCCGGTGTGATTCTTTAAATCCCTTGCCGTCATCGTCTTCATTGGTTCCTCCCCGATGTAGCTATTTTGAAAATATTATAGCTATTTCTAAAATTGAAAGCAACCCGAATTGCGAAATTTGGGACGGGTTCATAGTTCAGTAAGGCGTTTTGAGCAATCCGATTGCGGAATGCGGAATATCGGCCTAGGATTGAAACTCATTTCAAACTGCAGGTGCGGAATTGGGAAAGTGAAGGGGCAGGAAGTAGGTATCAAGGGTTTTCAGTATCGCCAAATAAGCAGTTCCAAAAGCTTCTCGGACACGTTTTATATCAACATAAGTACTGTCTTCCATAAGAGCAGATTTTAATATCTCCTTTGCATTTGCTAAATATCTTAACGCCTCTTTCATTGAAATAGTCTCTCAATCAACCCATTCGACTCCCCGGTCTGTCCCTCGATTTCACTCGGGATGGTGAGCTTGCCGAATCAAAGCCCGGGGTATGCTCAGGGTGGATACTGAGCGGTACCATTCGACAAAGCTCATGGCCCTGAGTCTATCGAAAGGGCTTCTTACCCCGATTTAAAAATCGGGGTTTGGCGCCGTCGAACGTATCAATTGTGAAAAATATTTTAACCAGTTTGTAATCATTCAGTCAAGATGATTTTACGCGCTCTTGGGTTCCTCACAAACTGAGGATTTTTCTGGATTCTTGTCCGGTGGCGATTTCTCTTCCAAACTCCTTTGCAATTCTGACCACCCTTTCCACCAATTGAGCATTGCTTTCCGCCAGGACCCCCTTCGAATAGTAGATATTGTCCTCCAAACGCACCCGGACATGCCCTCCCATCACCATCCCCATCATAGCCATCGGGAGTTGGCCAGGACCGATCCCGATCACAGACCAGGTCGAACCCTGAGGAATGATCTCTGATAGGTGAAGGAGCGACTTTGCCGTAGCAGGCATGCCCCCGAGGATGCCCAAAACGAATTGAAAGTGGAGCGGAGGTTTAAGAAGACCTTTTTCCATATACCTGAGGCAGGTATGAACCATTCCGACCTCAAAGACCTCCAGCTCAGGCTTAATCCCCTTCATCAGGGTCTCTTTGGCCAGTGTCTCCAGAAACTCTGGAGGATTGAGAAAAACATTCTCCCTCATATTGATAGAGCCTGCATCGAATGAGACCAGCTCTGGATTTAAGGATAGAGGGACGAGCCTTTCTTGAAATTGGAGATTTCTACCCGGAATACCACTGGTGGTCAAACAAAGAATGGCATCGGTCTTGCTCCGAATGCGATCCACTACCTCCTTGAAGAGCGAAAGATCCTGTGTTCCAAGTCCTGTCTTTGGATCTCTTACGTGAATATGAAGAATGGAGGCCCCTGCCCCCCAGGCCTCAATCCCCGATCGGGCAATCTCTTCTGGAGCGATGGGAATATAGGGGGTTTGTTGGCGGGTAATTCGCGATCCCGTAATTCCAACACTAATAATCAATTTTTCCATATTCACCTGTATAGGGGTGAGAGAGGATGGGTTATATCTTCTCCATCTGCGAAAAAGTCTTCTTAAAGATGTCAATGATCTCGTCAATCTGACCCTCTTCAATGATCAAGGGAGGACCCACCATCACCATATCGCCATTGACGCCATCGACAAAGCCCGTGCCGGGATAAAGGACGAGGCCATTCTCAAAGGCCAGATCAATCACCCTCTCTGTGAACTTCTTTGTCCTTAGGAAGGGTTCTTTCGTCTTTTGATCCTTAACAAATTCAATAGCGGTCATCAACCCCTTCCCTCTCACATCGCCCACAAATGGAAAGGCCTTCAATTCTTCCAACCTCTTCAGGAGATATTCCCCTCGACTGGCGCATTGCTCAACAAGTTGGTTCTTCTTAATATGCTCAAGGACAGCCAGCCCCACTGCACAGGCAACAGGATGGTGCGAATAGGTATGGCCATGGACAAAGCCACCCGTCTTCTCCTTCAATCGATCCACGAATTCACCTCGGGTGATCATCGCCGAGAGAGGAAAATATCCTCCGCTCATCCCTTTTCCTAAAACCATGATGTCGGGTGAGACACCCCAATGCTCCACCGCAAACCATCTTCCTGTCCTTCCCATCCCGGTCATCACTTCATCATCGATCAACAGGATTCCATAACGTTTACAAATTTCTTTGATCAATGAAAGATATCCCTCGGGAGGGACTACGGCCCCGATGGTCGCTCCAATAATGGGTTCTAAGATGACAGCGGAGATGGTTTCCGGACCTTCCATTCGGATCACATGCTCCAATGCCTTCGCACATTCCAATTCACATTCAGGATAGGAAAGACCGAATGGACATCGGTAACAATAGGGGGGTGGAAAATGGGGAAAATCAATCAAGAGAGGAAGGTAGGGTCTTCTCATCCCAATCCTCCCTGTCAGGGAGAGGGCTCCAAGGGTATTTCCGTGATAACTGTGCCATCGGGCAACCACCCGCCATCTCTGCGATTGGCCGGACTCTAAATAATATTGCCTCGCCAATTTGATAGCGGCCTCAACAGACTCCGAACCACCCGAAAGAAAATAGATCTTCCCCAACCCTGCTGGCAGAATTTTTCCTAAGGCTTCTGCATACTCCTCAATCGACTTTGTTGTGAACTGTGTTCCATGGACATAACCCACACGCCCTATCTGGTCTGCCATTCTCTGAAGAACCTCTATCTGACCGTGGCCGATGTTCACGACCAGAGCACCACCGGACCCATCGATATAGCGCTTTCGGTTCTCATCGTAGAGGTAGATCCCCTCCCCATGGGTGACCAGCGGATAGGTCCGTGACAATTTTCTATAAAAAACATGACCTTTTGGATACCCGTATTCCATGGTACTACCTCAATGTTCAATGAGCAATAATCAATGTCCAATTCTCAATCATCATTGAATGATCAACCCCTATATCCCTCATCGTCTACTAAGTCACCACATCCATATTCTTATTGATCACTGATGATTGACCATTGCCCATTGAACATTGAATAATTGATCCGTAAGATTATGGATAGAGTCCCCTAAGTCTCGTGGCCTCAGCAACTCCTCCGATTCCAAGAACTTCGTGTTCTTCAATTTCTCTACTGAACCGGGATCCAGATCTAAATACCGGGCAGCAATATCAACCTGCTTCTTGGCCATCTCAAAAGAATTAATCTTCTCGGTCTCAGCATTCATTGTGAGCCCCTCTTCCATTTTTTACCTTTTCTTCTTTCCTTTTTCAAGCAAAAATTTCTTATTTGCGATTTATCCTTCCAGTTACAAAGAATTCTATAAAACCCAAACAAAATCAATATCTCAACAGGAAATTTATGTCGAATGGAGCGTCAGGATTGTCGAATCTCATTACTTCTTGAAATCTAAGAAAAAATCTCAGCCTCCGCAAGACCGGTCGACAAACCTTTCCCTTTTAAACCTTCGCCCTGAATAAGGTATTTTAAACATTTACAATCAGATGAGCTCTCTTTGAACTAAAAAATTCGACTCAGATACCTCTTAGGAAAGCCATAACATTTCGAATTTCCAAATAAATTGAGCCAACCAAATAAAACAATGGTTACATTGATTGGAAATATCCTAAGAGGAGTAGGCGAATTGGCACACCACTTGCTATTGAAAGGGTAAGGATTACCTTTTAATGAAAGGAGGTGAGACAGATGAAAAAGACGATGATTGCTTTAGGACTGCTAATGGTGATGCTTTTAAGTTTCACATACGCCTATGCTCAAGGCCCTGGTTTTGGTCCTGGACATAGAGGAATGCATCCCCAAGAATCTTGGGGCCCTGGTAAAGACAATCCCCTAACTCCAGAGCAGAAAATCCAATTCCGTGAATTGCGCCGGAAGTTCAGACAGGAGAATGCTCAACTCATCGGAGCCCTCGTGACCAAAAGATTGGAACTCCAATCTTTATGGACTGATCCAAAGGCTGATCCCAAGGCCATACTGGATAAGGAAAAAGAATTAAGAGACCTTCAAAATCAGATGAGAGATAAAATTGTTCAATCTAAATTGGAGGCTCGGAAACTCCTTACACCGGAACAGATCGCTAATTGGAAGTTAGGTTGGGGAATGGGCCGTGGTCACATGATGCGCCGTGGCGGCATGATGGGCTTTGGCCAGGGAATGGGCCCTGGTTATGGAATGGGTCCTGGTTATGGAATGGGCAATTAGTCGCAGATGCTGAAAATGGCTCTGCAAAGAAGGGGAAGGTCTCGTCCTTCCCCTTTTTATTTTTGACTTTTTGAGACCTTTTCGATATGTTTTAAAATGAACCTATAACTAACCCAAATGATTTTAGGTCGCACGATGGTGGACAATAATGAAATTTAAAATATATATTCTGAGTCTATGTTTTCTCTCCATCCTCGCCACATCTCTCTCATTTTCACAACCTTTAGGAATGAAGCCTGGGCCAGGAATGAGGGGCAGACCATGGAGGGGGGAGGGTCCATGTCGGAGGGCATTTGACCTCGACCTTTCCTTAGATCAGGTGAAGAGATTAGAACTGATCCAACAGGCTTTCTTTCGAGAGACTCAACTCCCCAGGGCTGAACTTTTTGCAAAACGTTTGGAACTCCGGGAATTCCTCACCAACCCGACCATAAAAGTAGAATCGATCCGCTCTAAATATTTGGAGATCAATGAAATCCAGTCCAAATTGGAGGAAAAGACGCTCGAATACCTGATGAAGGTGAGGACCGTTCTTACCGAGGAGCAACTCAAAATTTGGTGTCCGGAACAGGAGTTTCCCTTCTTCCGCCGAATGATGCAAGGACCCGGCCCAATGGAAACAATACCTCCTCGAAAACCACCCTTCCCGGAGGGACCGAGAAAGGAATAAGGAAGGGGTGTATTTTGCTCAGATATGAGAATCAGATAAAACGAAGTTTCTCACCCATCTATCTGGCGATCCTCTCGGGCATCCTTCTCATCATCCTCATCATCAACGGGCTTTTGGAAATCAACCGGACTAAAAATGGATTCTATCTCTTGTTGGAGAAGGAGGCAATTCTCCTTTTGCAATACTATGAAAAGAATGTCCAAGAGGCCACGGCCTCTCTCCAGGTGTTGGAAAGTACTCCAGGAAGGCATCTGTCCAACCCAACAGCTTCCGGATTCCTCTTCAACCTGGAGGAATCCGTTGCCGAATACCTCTTAGAGGTCGTCCATCGAGTCGATCAAGTCGATGCCGAAAAACCTTTGACTCCTCCTGACTTCCAATCACTCATAGACCAATATTTCATCACTTCGATCGAAATCTGCGATCCTAAAGGAAGCCTTCTCAGAGGCTGGCCTTCCCTATCCTCTTCCTCCGAAGGAAGGACATCTCTTCGGGAACTCATCGACAAGAGACGTTCCGTCGCAATTGATCTTTTTGGTCCACCCCTGTCGGAAGATCATTGGTTCACGATTGCAATCCGGAGGAAGGCCGACCAAGGAATCATTGCTCTCCACCTCAATGGAGAACAGCTAAAAAGGCTCTTCCGCCAATTTGCGATGCAAAATGCGATCTCCGACACCGGTCTAAGGGAAGGTGTCCTTTTTATCTCAATTCAGGATACCCACCTCAACACCCTCGCCCACACTGATACAGCCATCATTGGAAAGAAGGAAGAAGACTCTTTTTTAAAAAATTCCCTTCAAAGCAACCGACCTCTTTCTCGCCTTCGCCAATCCTCAAAAGGAGAGGAAGTCTTTGAAGTGGTAAAATCTTTCTCCCTCGAGGGGACCATAATGGGTTTGATCCGAATCGGATACTCTCCAAAAGAGATTCACCCTGTCCTGAGCCAGATCAAAAAGAATGTAGCCCTTTCCATCTTCTTCTTTCTCATCTTGGGGGTTTCTGCTATCACCCTGATATGGGTGAACCAGAACCGGCATATCAAAAAAATGAAAGAAATGGAGGATCGAATCCAATTGGCAGAGAGACTCTCGTCCCTTGGCCACCTGGCTGCAGGGGTCGCCCATGAGATTCGAAATCCTCTTAATGCCATCGGCATGGGGCTCCAGAGACTCAAGAGGGAATTTCTTCCTCAGGATGAATCCAAGAAAGAGGAATATCTCTCTTTCACAGAGTTGATCCTCAAAGAGATCAGAAGGGTCAACGAAATCATCGAACAGTTTCTGACCCTCTCCCGGCCTTTTCATCTCGACCTGAGAATCTCCTCCCTCCAGGAACTCCTGAAAAACCTGATCACCCTATTTCAGGAAGAGGCTTCTTCCCAAGGTATCGACCTTCAGACAGAAATGGATTCAGACCTCCCTCTCATCAAAATGGACAATGAGAGGTTGACACAGGCCTTCATCAATATTATGAAGAATGGAATGCAGGCGATGGGACAGGGAGGAATCCTCCGTATTGAAACCCACTCCTTGAATGATCATGTGGAAGTGGTCATCTCTGATTCTGGTTCAGGAATTCCACCGGACCAGATGGAAAAAATTTTTAACTATTACTATACAACGAAAGAAACAGGGGTTGGGTTAGGGCTTCCCATTGCCCATCGAATCATCGAAGCCCACGGTGGCCAATTAAAAGTGGAAAGTCGGGTTGGATTCGGAACCAAAGTGACGGTTGTATTGCCCATTTAATTTGAAATAGGAGGGATTAGGGATTTGGGCTTAGGGATTAGCTAACCCCTGACCTCTAAACCCTAACCCCAATAAATGGGCCTGGCCGAATTTTCTATGGCAAATATTTTGTGCTAAGAAAGCAAATGGATAAAGCAAAGATTTTGATTGCTGAGGACGAGAAAGCCCAAAGGGATCTCTTGGAAGGTTTTCTGAAGAAAGAGGGATACTCCGTTGACGCAGTCGCCAATGGCAGGGAGGCTCTTCAGAGGCTCGAAGGAAATTTTTTTGATATCGCCCTGATCGACTATAAGATGCCAGAACTCGACGGACTCCAGACCCTCCGGGAGATTCGAAAGCTCTATCTCGATCTCCCTGTGGTGATGATGACCGCCTACGGAACGGTGGAGACCGCTGTGGCCACAATGAAAGAGGGAGCTCTGGACTACCTCACCAAGCCCATCGATCTGGAAGAGCTTCTCCTCATCTTCCAAAAGGTGATGGAGAGGTCCAACCTCATCAGGGAGAATAAGGAGTTGAGGGCTCAACTCCAAGAACGTTATACATTTGACAACATCATCTATGAAAGCCTAAAAATGGAAGAGGTGATGGGGCTCGTCGCCCGGGTGGCACCCAGTCAGGCCACTGTTCTGATCCGGGGAGAGAGCGGGGCGGGAAAAGAACTGATTGCCAATGCGATCCATTATGCGAGTCCCCGTTCCAATAAGCCCTTGGTGAAGGTGAGTTGCTCTGCGATTCCCGAGACGTTGCTCGAAAGCGAACTCTTCGGTCATGAGAAAGGTGCCTTCACGGGGGCAGCCCAGAGAAGAATCGGCCGATTTGAAGAGGCAGACGGCGGAACCATCTTTCTGGATGAAATTGGAGATCTCTCTCCCGGCATCCAGGTGAAACTCCTGAGAATCCTTCAGGAGAAGGAATTTCAACGGTTGGGATCGAACCTCTCACTGAAGACTGATGTAAGGGTGATCACTGCCACCCACCGGAATCTTGAGGAAGCGATAAAGAAGGAACAATTTAGGGAAGATCTTTACTATCGACTGAATGTGATCTCGATCCATCTCCCTCCCTTAAGAGAAAGGAAGGAGGATATTCCTCTTTTGATCGACTTTTTTCTAAAAAAATTTTCAAACGAGAATCAGAAATCCATCTCCGATATCTCCAAAGAGGCGAGGGCCCTTCTCCTTCGATATTCCTACCCTGGAAATGTCAGGGAACTGGAGAATCTTATCGAAAGAGCCGTGGTGCTTTGCCGGGGAGATGTCATCACCGTCCGGGACCTTCCCTTTCATCTCCAGGAGGAGAAATCAGAAAGGCTCTATGAATTTCCCAAAAAAGAAAAGAGTCTTCCCGAGTCCTTGGAAGAGATCGAGAAAGACCTAATTGTCAAAGCCCTTCACCAGCATCAGGGGGTTCAGACGAAGGCTGCCGAGAGCCTCGGCATCAGTGAGAGGGTGCTTCGTTACAAATTGAAGAAATATGGAATCCGCTTATAATTTCCCTTTTGCTTTTTGGGAAGGATATCAATTTAGATGTCAAAATCTAAATGCCAAATGAATGCCAAAATTCAGCCTAAGGTTGAGAAAAAACTTTACCTCAGCCCTAACCTTTATTCCAAAATTTGAACTTTGACATTTGGAATTGAATTCTGAGGAGTTCAAAATGACTTTTTACCGCTATTCTTTTGGATATGGTGTGACACCCATCATTAAAAAGTTGATGATCATCATGGGTGTCGTCTTTCTTCTTCAAATGGTGGTCAGCAGCCAGATCAACTTTTACCTGGGTCTCGTCCCCATCCTGGTCTGGAAGAAATATTTTCTGTGGCAAGTTTTTACATACATTTTCCTCCATGGGGGGATCACCCATATTCTTTTCAATCTCTTGGCCCTCTGGATGTTCGGAGGGGAGTTGGAAAGCTACTGGGGATCGAAGAAGTTCTTACGATTTTTCTTCTTCTGTGGAATCGGCGCTGGAATCTGCACTGTGGTTTTTTCTTCCCATCAATTCATCCCTGTGATCGGAGCCTCTGGAGCGATTTACGGAATACTCCTGGCCTATGGGTGGCTCTTCCCCAATCGGCTCATCTACATCTATTTCCTTTTTCCCATCCCGGCAAAATACATGGTGATCATTTTTGGCCTCATCGAACTTTTTTCTTCAGCGGAGGGGACAGGAGGCGGCATCGCTCACCTCACTCATCTGGGTGGCCTTCTCTTCGGCCTTCTCTATATGGCCTACCCAACGATCCGACAAAGAATTCGCCGCGAATATTACAGAAGAAAATGGGGCTAAAGGGGCCCTGGTGGTGGAGGATACTATCATTGATTTAAATTGCAAATTGCAAATCGCAAATTGTAAATTGTAAATTTGATTAAAAGATGATTTTCATCGGAACGAGCGGTTATAATTATCCTCATTGGTGGGATGGTGTTTTCTATCCCTCCGATCTTCCGCAGAAAAAGTGGCTCGAATTCTACACCGAATATTTTGACACGGTGGAATTGAATGTCTCCTTTTACCGGTTGCCCAGTAAAGAGGTCTTTGAGAGCTGGTACAAACGGACACCGAAACGGTTTTCCTTTGCCGTCAAAGGAAGTCGATTTATCACCCATATCAAACGTCTGAGAGACTGCCGAGAGCCCTTATCCCTTCTTATAGACCATGCCTCCCCATTAAAAGAGAAATTGGGAGTAGTGCTCTGGCAGCTCCCTCCCCGATTCAAATTTCAGAGGGAGAGATTAGAGGAATTCTGCGTCCTTCTCTCCACCCTCCCTCGTTCGAAACGGATTCGCCATGCCTTTGAGTTCAGAGATGAATCTTGGTTCTGCCAGGAGGTCTTCCGAATATTGGAAGAATTTAATTTTGCCTTCTGCATTGCCCACGGTGCGGGCCTCCCTTTGATGGAGAAGGTGACATCCAACACGATCTATCTCCGCCTCCACGGAGGCGAAGTTCTCTACGGTTCTAATTACTCAGATAAAGAATTAAGCGAATGGGCTGAAAAAATCCAAGGTTGGGCAAAGAAAGGTGAGGTCATATTTGTCTATTTCAACAACGATGCATATGGTTTTGCAATCAAAAATGCCCTCACACTGAAAAAAATAGTGTCCGACAATTCATCTGTCTGATATTTTCTACCCCTTTACCATCCCCATGCGCTCCCATACATCCTGAAGAGGACGATCTGAGGAATTTCACATAAAAATAGGCAACTGTTAAGAAAATAAACAATTTTGAGTAAAAATGGGAGTGTCTTATTTTTGAATTTCCATTTATTTTCAATAAATTACAAAAAAGCCAACTTGGTATAGTTCTTGCTCATAATATAAGATGATTAAAATAGCCAATTAGTAACGTTCAAAAGGTGAGGCATAAATGTTTTCCAATACATCCTTCAAGATGAGTAAAGGCATCCAGCAAATCTCCCCTCCACCGGTGGGAGGGGATTCACCCTGTTAGATAGGAGATCTCTTGAATAACAGGGCTGAATAGACAACCTTATCTAACAGGGTGAAGGGGAGGGGGAAATGATTTAAGTACTTTGAAATTCATAACTTTTCCACCCCCACCCTCTCCCTCCCCCATCAAAGGGAGGGGACTTACTGTGGGTTTCAGATTACTTGAACCGGTTTTTTAATTCGTGCCTCACCTTTTGAACGTTATCAACCGATTAGGAGGGCTGATGGAAAAAGGGGAGATTGATCTCAACGAGTTTAAGCAAGTCAAGATCATCAGTACCGGATATACTCGACCGGGTGCCCAGAATGCTGAGGATGAGGTTAACACACTCCTCAGAGAAGGATGGGAACTGGTTGAAACCTATACCACCTGTTACAGCAACGGCCCACCCCTTTCCTCCCAGCAGGAGGTCCACTTTGTGCTGGGTAGAAAAGAAGTAGCTCCACACGATCGGACTATTAATGCTTTACAAGCCTAGTAATCATTGCAATTTTGAAATACAAAACTAAAAATCCTCATTGCCAACTTCGCGCAGATGGCGGCATAAGAACTTTCTGCATATTGAACAACTTATTTTCATCGCTTCCTTCCTGTAACTTTCTCTTTACCAGTTTTTCAAAAAGGTGTACAGTATAAATGGAAATCAACAATAGACTCAGGTGCAGAAATCTCCCTCGATAATTCACCCTTAAATTAAGCAAATTCTGTATAATATTGTCCAGAACGATGTTTTCTGTGAAGAAATAGCATCATATGGCCCTTTTTAGGAGTGAAAGAGAGATCCGGTCGACCATTTTTAGACAAAGAATAGAATAAGTATAAAAAATAATGTTAGGCGGTTGCATCAAGAATCCAATAAATCAAAGGAGGATTCATCATGAGAATAAATTGTCGTGTCATTGCAATAATGCTTTTTGTCTTCCTGGGTCGGGCTTACGCGGATGCACCGCTGCCTTCCCAGAAGGAATATGAACCGCCGAAGGGGAAAGGGCGAGTGGTCATTGTCGTCTCCGGACAAACGGGTCCCGGCAACTACGCATACGTCGCAAAAGACTTTGCCGAGCAAGGCTATTATGCAGTTCTTGTCGACGGTAACGACTTCTGGATAAAGGGTGGCGGTGGCGAGGCTCTCTTAAAGGATGTCATTACTCGCTCACAACAGTCGCCCCACGCTTTGCCCGGCAAGGTGGCGGTGGTAGGCTTTTCGCTCGGCGGGGCCTCTACCCTAACCTATGCAACACAAATGCCGGAATTGGTTTCCGCAGTCGTGGTTTACTATCCAGCGACCTACTACATTACGAATCCAGACAACTTTGTCTCAAAAATTAAGGTACCAACGCTGATGTTTGCGGGGGGGCGTGATACCTACAAGAATTGCTGCCTAATTGAAACGGCCAGAAAGTTGGCTGATGCGGCTAAGAAGAGCGAAGGCAAAGTCATGCTGGAAGTTTTCGAGTATCCCTATGCCCAGCACGGCTTTATCATAAAATCTGCAAAGGCGTGGTCACCAACTGATGCGGCCGACGCGTTCCGCCGGACCCTCAGCCATTTACGCCAATATTCTGGTGAATAGCTCCCAGCAAACACTTATTTCATTTTTCGAGGCAACTCTCGGCAATGAGAATGAAGCACGATCCGCCCAACCCGACAATCCAGCCGACGCCTACCAGCGCCGCTGATTTTTACTGTTACACTCCATTTCAATCGTAAATCTTCAGATCATATAGGAAGCTAACCTCCATTCTTTGTAGGTGTAAGAAACAACCGCTGGATTGACATATCCCCTCCGTACTCCAAGTTTCCCGAGAGGAACAAAAGGGGGACCTCCATAAAATTATAGAGTGCTCTCCTGGTTATCCAGCAGCAAAATTTGTCACGTAATCGACAAAAATCCCCGATTTGCCTTTTCTTGGGAGTTTAAGGATGTGTTTTAATCTCGGATGTTTGAAATTAGAAAAAATGACAATTTTAGTGAAATCAACGAGTTAAAAACTCAATCCGATTTTTGAATATTCCCTTCAATTTGGCACAGATTATGCTACTCAAATTTTATTACAAATCTTTTCATTTTAAGAATATGCTGATTCGCTTTCCGTCTCCAAATTCTAATCGTTACAAGCGTTCACATAGACATGTGGTGGCGCGCCACCATTTGATGTTGGCCGGTATCAGCCAAACGGTATTTCTCAACCACTGGGGGGAACCAGAAACCCAACTCGCCCTTAACCCGCTCGGGAGTATGTATAAACTGGGTTCCCTGTTCTTAGTGGTCGATCCCACTGATGAAGTCCATCATTCTATCTGGATTTATAAAAAGAAGGATAGGATTCTCTTCTTCACAAAAAAGAGGCTAACTTTTCATTTTAAGTGGAGTGAATTCAAAGAGATATTAAAGAGGCCCAAGGAGGAGAGGGATTTCAGGTTGATCAAGACCCCCCCTGTCTTTATGGCTACAACCTTAGCCCTTGTTGCCTAACCCCCCCTATTCTCTCCTTCAATAAATCCCCCTGTTCTGCCCTCTGCCTCGCCTTTACCTCTTCAGGCACAACCCCTATACACTGCTCCGCATATTGACACCACTCTGCACACCCCAAATCCATTTTGGGGTTGACGATCTCATGGCCGCAACGGCATTTGCGCCTGACCTCATCTTTGAAGAACTCCACCTTCCCTCCACATTTTGGGCATTCGGCTTCAAAGATATCTCCAGGTTTCCAAAATCTCATATCCTGACCCGGACATCGCATCTTATTTCTCCTTTAACTCAATATTATTTCACCGGATTAGAATTTTCATTGACTTAGGTCAATATTCCAACAAAAAGAGTCTAAGTATTGAGGTTAAGGTTGAGGTTGAGGTCAAGGTCAAGAAGATTTTAACCTCAACCTCAACCTTAACCTGGTGTTGTTAGATCTTTTTGTTTGAGGTCAAAAATGCCCAAAGAGAACCCAGGGTGAGCCCAGCGATTAAGATGTATAACGTCAGAAGATTGGAGTAAGCCAGCACGAAAGTGGCCATCAGGGGACCAACGGCACTGCCCGCAAATCTTGAGGAGTTCAGAAAACCAATTGTTCTTCCCCCTGCATCACGAGCAAAGATAGAGATTGTCAGAGGAAAAACGGCAGCGATGAAACCCATCTGAATCATCCGAATCACCATGAAACTTAGGACCCCACCGCTCAAGATCAGCAAGACCTGGAAGCACGCCCCAGATAGACACGCAATCGTGATGACCTTCGTGAGACCGATCCTCGAAGAGAGACGGCTGAGGAGATAATTTCCCGTGATGGCTGCGAAAGTGTAAGACATAATGATAAAGCCTGCGGATTTTAAGGCCACATCTCCCATCAAATGAAAACCTTCCAGAATTCTCGGAAGAACACTGGGGAGGAAAGTTAGATGGATGGTGGCGACAAAGATTAGACTCCACCCTATTAAAATCTCCTTCTTGAAAAAAGCATCTGAATGAGACTTTTTCTTTTGAGGGGGGATATCGCTCACATAATGATGGCAGAAGGTCAGGAAAATAGAGACAATAATAAAGGCGACAACAAAAGGAGCCTGATATCCAAATAACGAAGCAGCGTAGGCCCCTATCGGAGGTCCCATCAATTGACCTGCTGTAATGGAATTTTGAAATAGGCTCAAATCTTTATGGAGCCGCTCCCCAGGAGAGAGCGATGAGATGAGAATGAGTCCAATGGTAGATACCCCTCCAAGCACTCCTTGGAGAATCCTCAGTATCAAAAGGATGTAAAGATTGCTTGTAAACCCCATAAGGAGGATGAGAGTCCCATTGCAGAGCATCCCCCATTCGAAAAGGGCCTTGGGCCTGAACCTCGATGTAAGTCCCCCCCAGAAAGAAGCAGTAAAAGTTGCAATCACATTCGACGCCCCCATGATCATTCCTATCCAGAGTATCGTTTCTTTGGGCCCAAATGGGCTGATTCTGATAATATAGAACGGTATAAAAGCCAAAATGCAATGGAAGGAAAAGGCCATTCCAAATTGAGAAACAGCAATAAAGAATACGCCTTTATTGGCAATCTTGAAGGGCATGCTCTTTTCCAAATCTAAATTTAGCGATTTATGCAGCCGCAACCTTCAGGTTGCGTCGTTTATAATCGTTTATGCAACCGCGATGATACTAAGGAGTCCATAATTGAAAAGACATATTCTCCGGAAAATCTCCCCCACCCCTCTTTGCCAAAGAGGGGAATTTCCTCCCTTTTGCAAAGGGAGGTGAGGAGGGATTTAATCTCTGATGTCTAAACAACAATGGATTAATTAATAACTATTTTTCTTATAACCTATTTCTCTCTTTCCTTTCAAAAATAGTGGTTGTCAAAACTACTCATTTTCAAGAAATTTGATTAATTGCTTTTCATTAGTTTACTTGATTTTACAGGAGCTTACATGACTTAACACTTCGTAAAAAAATCCTTGACAAAATCTTCGGATTCTGTATTAATGTCTTAAAATACTCTTCAGCACTATCAAAAAAGTTGATATATGACCCGGCCACTTGGAAGGAGGTGGTTATTACAAAATAAGAATAATAAATTAAATGGAACGGAAGAGTAGCCATTTCTTAGGACGTTGGGTTAGAAAATTCTTAAAAAAGGGAGGAAACATGAAAAAGAAATTTTTTGTAATTGGAACGGTTTTAGCAATGCTGGTGATTATGGTATTTCCTTGTTATGGTGAACTACTGATAGATGAAAACGGATGTTACAAAGCCTGTTACCAAAAAAATAATGGTCAATTAAGGCTTTTGACCGGTCACAAAGACGACTGTAGACAAAATGCGGAATTCTCAATCCCCTTGTGTTTGGGGGGACCGGTACCAAAAGTGCCAATCATCTGCGCTGGCTACGTTGACTGCTATAGTTCCCCTGGCACATGCCAAATTAACAGTAACAGTAGTTGTATAAGCAGCGTAGAATATATTGAGGTCGGGCGATACCAAATAAACTTTACAAAATCGTTCGGCAATAACCCAATTTGCGTCTTCTACCTCTATCCCATAATCGGAGATATGTTGTGGATTGAATATTCCTCCGACTCCCCATACAGTGCAATCAATTTAAGAGTATTCCTTGGAGATGAATCGGGTTTTGACCTCCCATTCAACCTCATCTGCAGTGAGCCATAGCCTATTCTCAGAACCCACCGCCAATAACCAAAGCAAGGGGGAGCCCCAAGGCTCCCCCTGCTCTTGTTCATTAAGCCGGATCACCTTATCGCCCGCTCTCAACTTCCACCGTATCGATGCAAGAATCAGGATGTCACCCATGTACCTCTGAAAAAGTCCAGAAATCTCTGCAATCAAGAGAGCGTGTAGCAGTTCTTCAGAGCTTTCAATGATGATACTTGACAATCGATTTTATTTATGAAACAAAAACCCATATGGAATACCTCCCTGTCACCGTAGATAAAAGCCATCTGATCACCATTGGGGAAAGGCTCTATTCGGAAAGCATTGAACTCGTCAGAGAGTTGGTCATTAACGCCTATGATGCCGATGCAACACTGGTGGAGATCAAAATGACCGATGAATTCATTGAGGTCAGGGACAACGGAACAGGCATGGACAGAAAGGGACTAAAACAATATTTCAATATCGGTTCTCCGGAGAAGATCCTTCAAACCAGATCTCCTCTCTTCCATCGGGATCGTATCGGTCAGTTCGGTATCGGGAAATTTGCCAGCCTCTCTGCCTGCGAATGTTTTGCGGTCTCTACACAAAAGGACGATTTTGCGGCGAAGGTGACCTTTGATAAGGTGGAATGGGAGAAGGTCTCAGACCAATGGAACCTCCCTCTCCAAATCCTGTCACCCGATAAGGAAAGAGGTGATGGTGCCACAGTCACCCTCCTCCGGTTAACAAGGGCATTTGAGCCCGAAGAGGTCGTTCGAAAGATCGTAGAAGGAACACCATTAAAGGCATCAAATTTTTTTGTGAGACTGAATGGAATGAGGATCACCCCGAGAAGCCTCAGCGGACATCGTATCCTATTCTTGGAAGGCACAGAATTTGGCCCTGTCCACCGTGAGATTATCATCCTCCCCTCTTCCACTGCTTCTTCTGCTGAATTAGGGATTAAAGTAAAAGTGAAACAGGTCACCATCAAAAGAGAATTTTTCGGGTTAGACCATTGGGGAAAGGTCGCATCCAGAATCCGCGGGGAAGTTCATGCCGATTTCCTGCCCATCACGACAGACCGTTCAGGGTTTGTTCTTGACAGCCCTCCATATCAAGCCTTCAAGAAGGTGATGGAAAAGGTCGTTCAAGAAGTGGATGATATCCTTAAACGGCTGGCCGGTCGAAAAGAGAAGCGGAGGGCGAGTAAAGCATTGAAAGAAGCCTTGCAAAGAGTCCATCGGGCCCTCGCCCTAAACCCGGATCTCTCTCCTTTCGGTGCAATCCCACTGGCAGGTGAAGGTGAAGGGATGGGTGGTGCAGCGGCAATATCAAAGAGGATGGAACTGCTTAAAGGAGAAAAGGAGATAAAAGCGAGCGAGAAGGCTCAACCATCCCCGCAACCCCAAAAAACAAGGAAAAAATCGCCTAAGGTGAAGCACCTGACTCCCAATGCTGTTGTCCAGAGGATGAAATTTGGAGAAACAGGAGTCTCGGTCTGCGTTGACGATTTTGGGGAGGATGGACCGGAATGTTTCACAGAGGGCACAGTGATTTATCTCAACCAACAGCATCCCCTCTATCAACGAGAATCAAAAAAACCGGAGACCTATATCCTGAACGTAACGCGTCTCATCACTCAAGAGATCTCACTCATGAAAGATACAAAGAATCCGCGCCAGGCCTTTTCAAGACAGAGTAAACCCCGTTAGAAATTACAGCGGGGCATTAAACCCCGCCGGAATTATTTAAAATGTAACCCCGCTGCAGAGCAGCGGGGCATTATTTCTAACGGGGTAAACTTCTACGGGATGCCTTCATTGAAACCTCTCAGAAGCTGTGAAAAAATTAGAGGCAGTGGACCGGCCATAGGGATATCTGCAAAACTGTAGAATGCGGACTTTGAAAATGTCTGGGTCATGAGTCAGTTTAACTTATCAATCTAACATGGTTTTCAATCCCTATCATTAAGCCTGGAAGAGGTAGCCGCTCTACAGTTTTTCCGACATCCCCCTGTCCGCTGTGTGAGTCTTGGGATTTTTTCACAGCTTCTCATAGTTAGAGTGTCTTGGAATGTTGGAAGAGTGGAGTAATGGGCAGACAAATGTGGAGAGAGGGATGGCAAACCGCCACCAAATTCCCTCCCAAGTATGAGATTTAGATAATAATATCAAGAAACTACGAATTATTGGATTATTAAGGGGTCCATAATTGAGTAGACATATTGCTCAGAAAATCTCCCCTCGCCCCTCTTTGCCAAAGAGGGGTAATTCCTCCCTTTTGTAAAGGGAGGGGAGGAGGGATTTAGTTTCCGGTGCCTATACAATTATGGACTGACTATTAAACCTAATCGCTCAAAATAGATCCCGCTAAACTCCAAGAATTTTTTCACTTGCAAAATGCCCAATCATGTGTTAACAAAGCTCTATTTAACTAATTTTCATCCAAAGGAGGATAAATGGAAAAGAAATGGAGGGTTCGATGGCCAACGTAACGATGAAGGAACTTTTGGAGGCGGGGGTCCATTTCGGCCATGAGACGAAACGCTGGGACCCTAAAATGAAGCCCTACATCTTCGGGGCAAGAAATGGGATTTATATCATTGATCTCCAGAAAACCGTCCAACTCTTCAAAGAAGCCTATCAATTCGTTCGCGACATTGTAGCCAAAGGGGAGTACATCCTCTTTGTTGGGACGAAAAAGCAAGCCCAAGAGACCATTTATGAACAGGCGACTCGCTGTAATATGTTCTATGTGAATCACCGTTGGTTGGGAGGAATGATGACCAATTTCCAGACCATTAAACGATCCATCGATCGACTGAATAAACTCGAAGCCATGAAAAATGAAGAGATCTATAATCTCCTCCCCAAAAAGGAGGTGATGGAATTAGAGAAAGAGAGGAGCCGGTTGGAAAAATCCCTGGGAGGTATCAAGAATATGGACCGCCTCCCTGGGGCCATCTTCGTCGTGGATCCCAAAAAGGAGAGAATCGCTGTCAGGGAGGCGCGAAAGATTGGCATCCCATCGATCGGCATTGTCGATACCAACTGTAATCCTGATGAGGTGGATTACATCATTCCGGGCAATGATGACGCGATTCGAGCCATTCATCTTTTTGCTTTTAAAGTTGCGGATGCGGCCATTGAGGGAAGACAGATTCATGAAAAACAGCTTCAAACAGAGGAAGCCAAAGAGGAAAAAGAGACGGCTGAGCAGGTCGAGTCCTCTGGAGAGATAAAGGTAGAAGAAGTCATCGAAGGAGTGGAGGAGTAGGGCTGAATGGAAATTTCGATTGAATTGGTAAAAGATTTGAGACAGAGGACGGGTGCTGGTGTGATCGACTGTAAAACCGCCCTCCAAGAGGCGAAGGGAAATGTCGATGCGGCCATCGATTACCTCCGGCGAAAAGGGTTGGCCACTGCTGCGAAGAAGGCAGGGCGAATTGCCACAGATGGCCTGGTCTCTTCCTATATCCATGCCGGCGGAAAGATGGGGGTTCTGGTCGAGATCAATTGCGAGACCGATTTTGTGGCCAAGACAGAAGATTTTCAAGTCTTTGTAAAAAATATCGCCATGCATATCGCCGCTACCAATCCCCAGTACATCAGGAGAGAGGAGATCCCGACAGAAGTTTTGGAAAAGGAGAAAGAGATCTATCGAACACAAGCACTGGACTCTGGAAAACCCGCAAAGGTGATCGATAAGATCGTCGAAGGCAAAATGGAGAGGTTCTATTCCGAGGTATGTCTTCTGGAACAGACCTACTTCAAGGACTCCGATCTGACGGTCAAAGAGGTTCTCGATGCCATGATCGCTAAGGTTGGAGAGAATATTTCCATCCGCCGGTTCGCCCGGTTTCAACTGGGTGAAGGATTACACTCCCGGTCCCAATCTGCCTGACCCCATCGGACAGAATAGGCTAAAGGTCATTAAAAATTGGTAATACTTTAGCGCTTTGAAAATCCCTCCCCGCCTCCCTTTTCCAAAGGGAGGAGATTATTAGCTTCCCCCTTTGGAAAAGGGGGATAGAGGGGGATTTTATAGTGATTCTTTTAATTTCTTTGGTTTTTGAAATTCATTTTTAAAAAGGCTAAATTGATACGAAAATTGTAAATTGCAGCCTGCCTACGGTAGGAAGGAATGGGAAATGCAAGTTTGGGAGAAAAGCTCTTACCTGCCTGTCGGCAGACAGGAAAAATTCGCAATCTGCAATTCCTGAACCTGTCAGGAACAGGTTTGAAATTTGCTTTTTGCATTCATACCTGTCGCCTGCCTGCCGGTAGGCAGGGCAGACAGGGAGGTTTAGCCATATCAAACAAATGGCCAAACGATGATTGACCCTCCATGAAGAAAACCCGATATAAAAGGATCCTCCTGAAGATCAGCGGTGAAATTTTAACTGGCAAGGGAAATTTTGGAATTGATCCCAAAGTCATGCAGCAGATCGCTCGGGAGATCCAGGAAGTGAAAAACCTCGGAGTGGAGGTCGCCATCGTCATCGGAGGAGGCAATATCTTCCGGGGGATGGTGGCGAGTTCAAAGGGGATGGACAGGGCCTCTGCGGATTACATGGGGATGTTAGCTACCGTGATGAACGCCATTGCCCTTCAGGATTCCCTGGAGAAGATCGATGTTCAGACTCGAGTCCAGACGGCGATTGAGATGCGGGAGGTGGCGGAACCCTATATTCGACGAAGGGCGATTCGTCATCTCGAGAAAGGCCGGGTAGTCATCTTCGCCGGAGGGACAGGGAATCCTTATTTCACTACCGATACAACAGCTTCACTTCGCGCCATGGAGATTGGGGCAGAGGTGATCCTGAAAGCCACAAAGGTAGATGGCATTTATGATGCCGATCCTCTCCTCAATAAGCGGGCCCGGAAATTTGATGAACTCACCTATCTCGATGTCCTGAAAAAACAGTTAAAAGTGATAGATGCCACCGCCATCTCCCTCTGTATGGACCATCAGATCCCCATCATCGTCTTCAGCTTGAAGAAAAAGGGGAATGTCAAACGGGTCATTTTGGGAGAAAAGGTGGGAACGAAAGTGAGAGGGTAAACAATGGAGGAGAGGATTGTTAAAGAGACCGAGGCGAAGATGGAGAAAACCCTTACCGCCCTCAAGGCAGACTTTAATAAAGTGAGAACGGGCAGGGCTTCTCTCGCCCTCTTCGATGATATCCGAATCGATTATTACGGAACACCCACCCCCCTTCACCAGGCGGCCACATTGGCTGTCCCCGAACCCAGACTCATTACTATCCAACCCTGGGATACCACCATCACCGGTGAGATTGAAAAGGCCATCCTCAAATCAGAACTCGGTCTGACCCCAATCAGTGATGGAAAGATCATCCGCATCACCATCCCCCGGCTGACAGAGGAACGCCGTAAGGAGCTGGTCAAGGTGGTGAAAAAGATGAGCGAGGGGGCGAAGGTAGCGCTCCGGAACATTCGACGGGAGGCAAACGACCAACTGAAGGGGTTCGAAAAAAATAAGAAGATCTCTCAGGACCAACTTCGCCAGTGGATGGATAAGGTGCAAACTTCCACGAACAAATATATCGCAAAAGTGGATGAAGTGCTTGCGGCTAAAGAGAAAGAGATTCTGGAAATTTAAGGATAAAGGGGGTGATGCGAGTGGCCTATGTGATCACCGATGAATGCGTGGCTTGCGGAACATGTGCAGAAGAATGCCCTGCAGAAGCGATTGAAGAGGGTGAACCCTATGTCATCAACGAGGAGAAATGTACCGAATGTGGCAGCTGCTCCGAGGTATGTCCCGTCGAAGCAATTGTTGAAAAATAGGACAAAGGGGGTGGGGACTCTCCCCTCCCCCCTTCCGCTCTTCCTCCTTCCTGCTCGATCAACTTTCCCATGCCACGATTATTTCTTACTGCTGAAGCTCAAAATCCTTAAAATCCCTTCGCGCGCCTTGGCGGGGTGGCAATAACAAATCTTCCCAGTCCTCCTTTGTTAAGGGGAGCGGGGGAAATCATTGCGGTCATCGTAAAACATCGTAAATCGTAAATCATTTATTGAAAATCGATATTTGATATGCTAATTTTAAAAGACTATGGGTTAAGAATTTTTTCTGGACTCCTCTTTGTCTAGGTCCCAAATAGGGCCTCATAAACCATGGAAGAGATTGATAAGGATAAACTTCCGCGCCATATCGCGATCATTATGGACGGAAATGGCCGCTGGGCCAAAAAGAAACTTCTCAACCGGATCAGTGGCCATGTCAAGGGGGTCGACGCCGTTAGAGAAGTTGTCACCGCTTGCCGGGAATTGGGGATCAAGGTGCTAACCCTCTATGCCTTTTCCGTGGAAAACTGGAGGAGGCCAAAGGACGAGGTTTCGGCACTGATGAAATTGTTGAAAGAGTATCTCATCAAGGAAGGTGAAGAGATGCTCCAGAATAATATTCGACTCTGTGCCATCGGCAGGGTGGAAGATCTTCCCCATGATGTCCAGAACACCTTACAAGAGACGATGAAAAAGACAGAACAATGTGACGGGATGATTCTCAACTTAGCATTGAGTTATGGTGGTCGTTCGGAGATCCTCCATGCCGCTCAGGGATTACTCTCTGATTTCCAAAAGGGGAAGATCAAACCGGAGGAGATCACTCTCCAACGCTTCTCCCAATATCTCTGGACTCGTGGGATACCTGACCCAGATCTTCTCATCCGAACCAGTGGTGAATTTCGAATCTCCAACTTCCTTCTTTGGCAAATCGCTTACACGGAGCTCTATGTCACTGATACGTTATGGCCAGATTTTGATCGGAGAGAACTCTCCAAAGCGATCGCCGACTATCAATCTCGGGAGAGAAGGTTTGGCCTGACCAGCGAACAGCTCAATGGTAGAGAAGAATAATGTGAAATTATGAGTTCGGAGTTAGGAGTTCGGAGTAGTTAAGTTTTCAATTTAAAACTAAGAACCACGAATTAAATACCCCGAAATGATCTCTCCGAACTCCGAACTAATTACTCCAAACTATCAAAGGAAAGGCATGGGAGGAATAGAAAAAAAGAAGATATGGACAGGGATCTTCATCGTTCCTCCGGTGATCTTTCTGATCGCCATAGGCCCCTCCTTTGTTCTCCCCCTCATGGTAGTCCTGGCCACTTTCTTTGGACTCCGTGAGTTTTATAAACTCGCCCTTCCACAATCCAAATGGGTTGAGCGGTTTATGGGAATCGGGCTGGGTTTAGTCCTTTGCTCCCTCATCTCCTTTGGAAGCCTCTATGTCATTTTACCCTTCTTTGTTCTTATCCTCCTCTTGCTCTCCATCCTATTCTTGGCTACCGCACAGAACCTTTCAACGACCATCTCCAATATGGGAATTATGCTCTTTGGAATATTCTATATTGGATTTCTACTTCCCCATCTCTCTCTCATTTGGAACAGGCCGGATGGAAAAGAGTGGGTCCTTTTCCTGATCGCAACGGTCTGGGCTGGGGATATCTCCGCCTTTCTCAGTGGCTCTTTCTTCGGAAGACACAAACTCTACCCCAAGATCAGTCCGAACAAAACCTTTGAGGGATTGGCGGGGGGGATCGTCGGATCGATCATCGTGGCATTGGCTTTTGCCCTGCTGTTCATCCCCCGCTTCGACATAGGTCTCTGCATTCTGGTGGCCATTGGCGTGGAAATCTTGGGTCAGTTGGGAGATTTCACCGAATCGATGTTGAAGCGAAGTGCTCAGGTGAAGGATTCGGGGTCTCTCATCCCGGGCCATGGAGGAATGTTGGATCGCTTAGATAGTTTCCTCTTCTCCGCCCCTTTTCTTCATTACTCCCTCCTCTTTCTCTTGAAGGAGACCCCATGAAACGTCTATCTATCCTGGGCTCTACAGGTTCGATCGGGGTCAATACCCTTGATATCGTCCGTCAATTTCCAGAACGATTTAAGGTCATCAGCCTTTCGGCCGGCCTCAACACTCAACTTCTTAAACAGCAAATCGTCCAGTTTCGGCCAAAGGTGGTCTCGGTTCTTAATAGAGAATTGTCAGAAACCCTTCAGAGAGAGCTCTCCAACTTACCCGTTGAAATCGTCCATGGGGTAGAAGGGCTCATTCAGGTGGCAACCCATCCAGAGGTGGATCAGGTGGTCTCCGCGATCGTTGGGGCGGTCGGACTCATCCCAACCCTCTCGGCCATCAAGACCAGAAAGGCCATTGCACTGGCCAATAAAGAATCTTTAGTGATGGCGGGAAAGATTGTGATGGATGAGGCGAAGCGGAATAACGTTCAGATCTTCCCGGTGGACAGCGAACATAGCGCCATCTTCCAAGCACTGCTCGGCCATCGAAAGGAGGATGTCCACCGCCTGATTCTCACTGCATCGGGAGGACCTTTCCTCAACCTTCCTATCTCCAGACTCCAAGAGGTAACGGTGAAGGAGGCTCTCAATCATCCTCACTGGGAAATGGGAAAGAAGATCACCATCGACTCGGCCTCCCTCATGAACAAGGGATTGGAGGTGATCGAGGCTCACTGGCTGTTTAATATCCCCGTTGAAAAGATCGTTGTCCAAATCCATCCACAGAGCGTCGTCCACTCCATGGTCGAATATATCGACGGTTCCATTGTTGCCCAGATGGGGATCGCCGACATGAGGATCCCCATCGCCTATGCCCTTTCCTTCCCTCAACGACTCAATCTCAAACTGTCTCCTTTGGATCTTTCTCAAACGGGGGGACTGACCTTTTTCCCTCCTGATCCGGAAAGATTTCCCTGCCTTAAATTGGCGTACCGATCGATCGAGATCGGAGAGACCATGCCGGCCATTCTTAATGCCGCCAATGAGATCGGAGTGAACGCCTTCTTGGAGGGATCTCTCAAATTTACAGAAGTCCCACTCCTTCTCGAGAGGGTGATGGAGGAGCATGAGGTGAAATCGGTCCGTACGGTCGAAGACATCCTCAAAGCAGATCACTGGGCCAGGGAAAGGTCGAAGGCTATTTTAGAAGGGAGAAAACTGTGTTAACCACCATTCTTTCAACGGTCATCGTTTTGGGAATTCTTGTCTTTGCCCATGAATTGGGCCATTTCCTATTGGCCAAAAAGTTGGGCGTAGGTGTCCTCACCTTTTCCTTGGGATTCGGGCCAAAACTCATCGGAAGGAAGATTGGAGAAACCCAGTACCAGATCTCAAGTGTCCCTTTAGGAGGATTTGTCAAACTCATTGGAGAGAACCCCGAAGAGGAGGTGAAGGAGGAGGATCGCTATCGTTCTTTTTCAGCTCAGCCAATATGGAAGCGGACTTTGATCATCAGCGCGGGCCCCTTCTTCAACTTTTTTCTTGCAGTGGTTCTCTTCTCCACGATCAACCTCTTTGGCATCCCTTTTTTCCCCTCCAAGATAGGAGAGGTAAGCCCTGGTCTCCCAGCGGAGAAAGCGGGCTTAAAGAAGGGGGATGTCGTCCTATCCATTGATGGAGAAAACGTTTCGAAATGGGACGACCTCTCCAAAATCATTCGTAACAGCAAAGGGAAGAATCTCATCATGAAGGTGAAACGCGACGGTGAGATCCTTGAGATGAATGTCGCTCCACAAACCTCGAAGGTCAAAAATCTGTTCGGGGAAGAAGTCAACATCTTTATGATCGGTATTACCCCATCTGAAGAGGTTCTTGTCAGAAAAGTTGGCCCTCTTGAGGCAATGGGCAGTGGGCTTTTTCAAACCTGGCAGGGAATCAAATTGACCGTGATAGGAATTGTGAAACTGATACAAAGGGTGATCCCTGCGAAGACGATTGGAGGCCCCATCTTGATCGCCCAACTCGCTGGGGAGCAGGCTAAAAGGGGGTTGTTGAGTTTTGCCCTGTTCATGGCCATCCTCAGCATCAACCTCGGGGTCATCAACCTTTTCCCCATCCCTATTCTCGATGGAGGCCATTTCCTCTTTTTGGGATTGGAGGCGATTTTGCGAAGGCCCATCAGTATCAAGAAAATGGAGATGGCCCAACAGGTCGGTCTGATCTTTATCATCCTCCTGATGCTCTTCGCCTTTTATAATGACCTGATCCGAATATTCTCTCCGGCGGGAGGATTGAATTTCTGAGATAAGGAACCCAGGTTTCATAAATTTGCGCATTTAGGAATTTAGGGATTACTAATTCCTCAATCCCTTAATTCCTAAATTCTAAATTTGGACAAGTTGTGATGAAGGTTCTTGGTCTCGATACCGCAACATCGTGTGGCTGCGTGGGATTGATCGATGATGAACGAATCATCTCTGAATATCTCCTCGACATTCCGGTGACCCATTCTGAAAGACTTCTCGGGGCCATCGAACTCGTTCTCAGAGAGGCTCACTGCGCTATGGAAGATCTGGATGGATGGGCGATTTCCCTCGGTCCAGGCTCTTTCACCGGATTGAGAATCGGGGTGAGCACGGTCAAGGGGTTAGCCTTTGCCAATCGAAAACCAGTGGCAGGTGTGTCGACACTCGACGTGCTGGCATCACAAACATCCCCCACGCCTTTTCTCATCTGCCCGATCCTCGACGCCAGAAAGGGAGAAGTTTACACTGCCTTTTATCGCTATGGAGAAGAGAACTTTCTCAAACGACAATCAGCCTATCAGGCGATCACACCAGAAGATCTCATTAAGAAGATAAACGAAAAAACGATATTCATTGGCGATGGGGTAAGAACCTATGGTGATTATCTCCGGGATGCCCTTCCTTCTTTCGCCATTTTCCCGCCCCCTTCGCTCAATGTCCCCCATGGGCCAGTAGTAGCCCGACTGGGACTTGAACGTCTTAGAAAGGGAGATGTTTTAGATCTGTCAACCTTTACCCCGATCTATGTCCGGCCATCCGAAGCTGAAATGAAATGGAAAGAAAGACATCCCGCCCCTTCTATTTAAGCCTCTTCCATTATTGACAAAAGGATGGGATTATATTATGTTTTTTTGATAAACCTTTAGGAAATTCAATTCTTTATGAAATTGAGGGGATTCAGATGACAACGAAAGAGGAAGAATTGATAGAAAGGTTGATGACGGAAAACGAAGACTTTTTGAAAGCGAAACAGGCCCATACCCAACTGGCAAGACAACTGGATGAATTGGAAAAGAAACCCTTTCTCACCCCTCAGGATGAGATGGAGATAAAAATTCTCAAAAAGAAAAAACTGGCCTGGAAAGATCAGATGGAAAAGATTCTGATTCAATTTCGACGAAGATAAATGTCAGAGGAGCGTTCTCCTTCGGAGAACTTAAGGGAAGAGGTCGGAGGCAAATTCTTTAAGCCTCAAACCTCAAACGAAGTGGTCCTCAAGTGAAACGCTCCTCATTCGATTCTTATGAAGAAGACCGGTGCTCAAATCATTGTCGAATGTTTGAAGAAGGAAGGGGTGGATACTCTCTTTAACTATCCGGGTGGGGCCGTACTCCCTCTTTTTGACGAGCTCCAGGATGCCCCATTCCATCAGGTACTGGTCCGCCATGAACAAGCCGCAGTCCATGCGGCAGACGGATATGCCAGAGCTACGGGAAAGGTAGGAGTGGCTCTGGTCACCTCCGGACCCGGTGCCACCAATACGGTCACAGGGATCGCTACCGCCTTCATGGACTCCATCCCTGTCATCATCCTGACCGGCCAGGTTCCTACTCTACTGATCGGAAACGACGCCTTTCAGGAAGTCGACATTATCGGCATCACCCGGCCCTGCACCAAACATAATTACCTGGTGAAAGATGTCAAAGATCTGGCCCGGATCCTCAAAGAAGCTTTCTATATCTCCCGGAGTGGAAGACCAGGGCCTGTTTTGATCGATCTCCCCAAGGATGTCATGGTCGATTCCACTGAATTTAAGTATCCTGAAAAAGTATTCATCCGTGGATATCAGCCCACTTACGAAGGACATCCCGGCCAGATCCAGAGGGCCGTAGATCTCATCTTGAAGTCAAAGAGACCGATCCTCTACGTCGGGGGTGGAATTATCTCTTCTAACGCCTCAAAAGAGCTCACCCTGTTTGTCGAGAAGCTGGGTATCCCTGTAACCATGACCCTGATGGGTTTAGGTGGCTTCCCCGGCAATCATTCTTTCTCCCTGGGGATGTTGGGAATGCATGGCACCTATCGCGCCAATATGGCAGTCATGGAGTCTGATCTCCTCATCGCCATCGGATCTCGTTTTGATGACCGGGTCACCGGAAAGATCGAGTCTTTTGCTCCTCAGGCAAAAATCATCCATATCGATATTGATCCCACCTCCATCAGTAAGAACGTGCGGGTCGATCTTCCGATCGTAGGCGACTGCAAACGGGTTCTCTCGAAAATACTTTCTCTCCTCGACAAAGAAGATATCCACACTTTTAAACAGGGTCTCGACAAATGGTACCATCAAATCGGAAAATGGAAAGCTTTGCATAAAATGGATTACCAACAGGGCGAGATCATCAAACCTCAATATGTGATTGAGAAGATCTATGAGCTGACGAAGGGCGATGCGATTATTACCACCGAAGTGGGCCAGAATCAGATGTGGACAGCCCAGTATTACCAGTTCACCAAACCGAGGACGCTGCTCACTTCGGGAGGCCTGGGAACCATGGGATACGGATTCCCGGCGGCCATTGGAGCACAGGTGGCCTTTCCTAATAAGCTTGTGATCGACATCGCAGGCGACGGTAGCTTTCAGATGAATTCCCAGGAGCTAGCAACGGTTTCCCAGTATCAATTGCCGGTGAAGGTGGTCATCCTAAATAATGGCTATCTGGGAATGGTGAGACAATGGCAGGAGTTCTTTTTCGGGAAACGTTATGCCTCGTCCTCGCTGGAAGGGGCTTCTCCAGATTTTATTAAGTTAGCGGAGGCGTATGGAGCCGTCGGTTTAAAAGTGACGAAACCCGAAGAGGTCATTTCCACACTGAAAAAGGCATTCTCGATCCCAAGATCCGTCATCATCGATTTCGAGATTGATCCAGGGGAGAATGTCTATCCAATGGTTCCAGCTGGAGAACCGCTGAACCAGATGAGGCTCGTTTGAAATAATGTTAGAGGATCGCTTCGCTTGAGGTAAGAGGACCGCCACGCTTGACGCAAGAACATTGCCTTAAACGAAGTGCCCCTCAAATGAAATGCTCCTCCGCCCCCTAACATGGAGTTTTGGGATCATGCGACACGTCATCACCTTATTGGTTGAAAATGAGTTTGGGGTCCTTGCTCGGATCGCGGGCCTGTTCAGCGGCCGGGGATTTAATATTGAAAGCCTCGGTGTAGCCGAAACCCTCGATCCCGCCATCTCCACCATGACCATTGTCACCCGTGGAGATGACCAGATTATTGAACAGGTGATCAAGCAACTCAATAAGTTGGTCTCCGTGATTAAGGTGGTGGACCTGATTAATAAGGATTTTGTGGAAAGGGAGATGGTATTGGTCAAGGTCTCAGCCAATACCGAGACTCGAGGGGAGATCCTCAGGGTGGTCGATATCTTCAGAGGGAAGGTGATCGATGTCGGGTCCAAAACATACACCATTGAGGTGACGGGGGATGAAAAGAAGATCAATGCCCTCCTCTCCCTGCTCAAACCCCTTGGGATTAAAGAATTGGTCAGGACAGGTCATGTAGCCATGGTCAGGGGGAGTAAAATCTCAACAGAACCTGGGATTTAGAGAACGAACTCGAAACACGAGTCACGCTTGCACTCCGAAGCGCTTCAGCGGGCAGGCAGGGATCACCTTTCAGATATAGCGGATTCTTGAGGAAGTGCAGACTGGAAGTTTTACAAAGGAATGGATCTTACAAAATCAGGTGGGGCGACGGGTATTCAATGCTTTGAGGAAGGAAGAAGCTGAGCATCCGATCGAAGCGGTTGGTAAGAAATTGCGGTCAATGATGGGTTGGCTTAGAGGGAAGAGGGCTTGATGGCAAAAAATCAATGGCCAGTCGCTAAAGAAGGGCTTCCATTTCTGGTCCCTTCTGCTCTTCTTACCATTTTTCTTGGCGGGATGGGATGGAAGGTTTTGATGTCTTTGGGAATTCTCCTTACCCTTTTCATCGCTTTTTTCTTCAGGAATCCGAAGAGGAAGATTCCATCCCTCCAAAATATCATCCTCTCCCCTGCTGATGGGAGGATCGTCCATGTGGGGGAATGTGAGGAAGATCGTTTTTTAAGAGAGAAAGCTTTAAAGGTGAGCATCTTTATGTCTTTGTTTAATGTGCACATCAATCGGGCTCCTGCCGCGGGAAAGGTTCTCGAAAGGAGTTATCATCCGGGCCGATTTCTGGTGGCCAGTGTGGACAAGGCTTCCCTCCTCAATGAGCAGAATGCCTTCGTTCTGGAGACAGAGGATCAATTCAAAATCCTTCTGATCCAGATCGCCGGTTTCGTTGCAAGAAGGATCGTCTGTTATGCCAAGGCAGGCGATACCCTGAGAAAGGGAGAAATCTTTGGCCTGATCCGTTTTGGATCGAGAATCGACCTCTACCTCCCGACAGAGGTGAAACCCGTTGTCAGGGTTGGGCAACACGTCAAGGGAGGGGAGTCGATCATCGGGTATCGAATATGAAAAAGAGAAGACCGCAAATCAAAATGAGGAGGGGAGTCTATATCCTTCCCAATCTCTTTACCACAGGCAACCTCTTCTGCGGGTTTTGGGCCATCATTTCCGTCTTTCAAGAAAAATTTTTCTATGCGGCCCTCGCCATCCTTCTCGCATCGGTCTTCGATGTATTGGATGGAAAGGTCGCTCGCCTCTCCGGAGCCACCTCCAAATTTGGAGTTCAGTTTGATTCCCTGGCTGACCTTGTCTCCTTTGGAGTCGCCCCGGCCCTGCTTGCTTTCAGTTGGGCACTCAGGCCTTACGGGCGATTTGGCTGGTTAGCTGCCTTTCTCTTCGTTGTCTGCGGAGCCTTAAGACTAGCCAGATTTAATGTCCAATCCTCCTCTGGGGAGGTAAAATATTTCAAGGGTCTTCCCATTCCTGCAGCCGCTTCGATGATCGCTCTCACGATCCTCCTCTACCATCGATTGATCGAGACGGGTTGGGTCAAGGACATTGTTATTCTGGTGATGATCTATATTTTGGCGTTTCTGATGGTATCAACTATCCGATACCTCAGCTTTAAGGAACTCAATCTAGCTAAACGAAAACCCTTCAGTATTTTCATCTTCGTGGTCCTTTCGATGATTGTGATCATCATGGAGCCCACGATTGTGCTCTTTAGTTTTGTTCTGCTTTATGTGTTCTCGGGTCCCGTCAACATACTCATCACATGGCATAAGAAGAAGGGATTGAAGAGGCTGGAACCCGTTCCCGAGGAGGACGTGGTGATCCGCGGATAATTTTATTTGCTATCTTTCATATTATTTTATAAACTAATGTTTAGTTATTTTCATATTGGAAAATTGGAATTTGTTTGGGATTTGGAATTTGGTTATTGGAGTTTGATTCATCATGATTCCCCGGTAGCTCAATCCCGCTTTTAGCGGGATCCCGCCCCAGGCGGGATTAACCACTAGGTTGCAGGTTACGATCCACTCCGGGAAAACATTGCTTGTGCTTCAGAATTTTATGATTTTAAACTTTCCCCGGTAGCTCAACCGGTAGTAGCGGGTGGCTGTTAACCACTAGGTTGCAGGTTCGAGTCCTGCCCGGGGAGCCAGCATTTCAAAGGCCAGGGGAACCTGGCCTTTTTTCTTATTCAGATGTGGGTTTACATTTTACAAAGCGAAAGTACGCGGCGTTATTACTGCGGCCAGACGAGTGATGTTGAACGACGCCTACGACAACATAATGATCCCAATTACCAATTTTCAAAGACAACCAAGAGATTCCGAGGCCCTTGGAAGCTTCTCTGGTCCATGGAATGCCTGGATCGTGGTGGGGCAATGAAATTGGAGGCAACTATCAAAAGACGTGGAATCGGTCGATTTCTACAGTCTTCAACCGGTAGTAGTCCCGCCTTAAGCGGGATTAACCACTAGATTGTCCCGCTTGGAGCGGGATCCTGCCCGGGGAGCCAGTTTTTTTGAGGGTCGCTTTGGGCGACCAGATGGAAGGGGAAAGCGTAGGAAAAAGAAGGGGTTCGATCTTTTAAAACGAAGTTCGAGCCGAGATTTTTCAAAAAAGCTTTCTGGGCGGGCGGATTTTCTTGCCAGGCGGTAAAATGGGCATCATTACAAGTAGTTAAAAAAGTTTTCGCCGGTTCGAGCCACCCCCCCGCCCCCTTTCTCGATCTCGCTGAGTCTTTCCTTAAGTACCAGTATGTCATTGAGTAGCCTGGCCTTCTTACGTTGATATTCCTCTGGCCCAATCTCCCGAGCAATATAAGGATCAAGCAAACGCTCCATCTTCTCATCACATGATCTTAATCCTTGATCGATCTGGCCAAATAGAGAAATGGAAATGGCTGGTAACACTGCTTGATGGAACAATACGACTCGTCACATTTCCAACGGGCCAGATAATACCGCAGAGTCCTCCAAATGCTCTCCCCAAAAATCCCATCTTCTTGGCGTACTTTTTTCTGATGTCCCCAGGATCAATCGCAATCACCATATCACCGGGCACCTTGGATGCTCCAAGCCTACGAATCTCTCTGTTGATGGGATCGGTAAAATCCTCATCTAAATTTCTGGATAATTGGTCTTCGGTCTTAATCAGGGACTGGTCTTCTTTAAGCCTTCTCGAAATATTGCTTAACCTTTTCTTGGTGGACAAGTCTCTTAACCTCATGGGGGACATTTTGTTCATGAATCTTCGCTCTTGGCCAGAAATACTCCTTGCAACATCCAAATTTCTGATTAACCGAATGGTTTCAACAGATTATAAAAAATGACGATTAAAAGCTCTGGAAACTCCACACAATATTTACTTGACAAAAGTGAAAGGTTATATTAAAAACTCGATGGAAAATTAAATTTTTCACAAAGTTTATTATATGGCTGAAGCAACAAGTACTACTGAATGCCCTGTCAGCAATGGACAAGCTGCTACAACCCCAGAGGTAGCATTCGGATAGCACTCCAAAAAAAGGACCTTGAACGATTAGATCCTTGAGGAAAATGAAATGAAGAAAAGTAACATGTCTGGTTCAAAAGAAAAGAAACAAACCAGGTTAAAGTTAAACAGAAGAACATTTCTTAAGTTATCAGGATTCGCTGGTGCTGCAATTGGGGCTAGCCAGATCATAAGACAATTGGATAGCGCTGCCGCTTCGCCTTCGCAGAAAAAGAGTCAGAATGCTCCTGAAGAAAAATGGGTTGTTACGTCTTGCTTAAATTGCCCGGCTCGTTGTGCTATTCGAGCAAGAGTCGTCAATGGGAAGGTAGTGAAGATCACTGGAAATACCCTTTCGCAAGTTTCGGGAGGAAAGATCTGCCCCCGGGCACATATAGGTCCTCAAGTATTATACGACCCAGGCCGAATCAATACTCCTTTAAAAAGAACAAATAATGAAAAAGGGAGGAACATCGATCCAAAATGGATTCCCATTTCTTGGGATCAAGCATTAGAGGAATTAACCAATCGGTTAAATAAACTCAGAGAGAATGGTGAACCTCAGAAACTTCTCCTTTTCTACGGATTAAATACCGTCGCAAGTGAAGATATGATCCTCCGCTTTGCAGAAGCCTTTGGAACGCCAAATCTTATCTCAGGAGATGGACTTGATACTGAAACCGAAAAGTCAGGTAACTGGATGGCTGATGGACACTATACCCAAACAGCTTATGATCTTGATCACACCAATTACGTCCTTGCCTTTGGCGCTGACATGGTCGAATCATCTAAACCTTTGTCCCGATTTTTGAGAAAGTGGGGAAAATTCCGGCGAGAAAAAGCCAATCGCACAAAAGTTGTGGTGATTAATCCAAGGTACTCCGTTACGGCAGCCAAAGCGGATGAGTGGATACCTATCAACCCTGGTACAGACGGGGCTCTGGCCATGGCCATTGCCCATGTCATCATCAGCGAAGGGCTCTATAGTAAAATCTTTGTCAAAGACTGGACAATGGGATTCGATTCCTATAAAAATTTGGTGCTAAGTCAATACAGCCCAAAGGATGTATCAAAAATAACGGGCATTGAACCCGAAGTCATCCAACGAATTGCAAGAGAATTTGCCCAAACCCAGCCAGCCCTTGCCCTAAGAGGCAAGGAATCAATCAACTGGCCTGAAGGATCATTCACGAGCTATGCCATCATCTGCCTTAATGCCTTAGTGGGTAGCATCGATGTCCCAGGAGGGGTCATTTATCAAGAGGGTATTCAATACAATGAAATGCCTAGATTGATAGAGGATGAGATTGCAAGAAATGGTAAGGCAAAACAAAACCTCGATTTTCGGAGGACAGATAAATTCCCCGCTGCCAAAGTCGTAACAAACCAAATCCCTGAATCGATATTAGAAAATGCTCCTTACCCGATGGAGATGGCTATCGGCTTTAATAGCAACTTTATTATGCTCGCCCCCGGAACAGATCGGTGGGATAAGGCACTCAAAAAGCTCCCTTACTATGTCCATATCTCTCCTTTCATCAGTGAGATGGCACTCTATGCTGACCTGGTTTTGCCATCTACCACTTTCCTGGAGGAATGGGGTTATGATCATTCTCCTCCAGGATCAGGTGTTGCAGAGGTAAAAATAAAACAGCCAGCGGTCTCTCCTCATGGGAGTTCCCGATCTATCATCGATGTCCTTTTTGAATTAGCAAGAAAGCTCCACGGAGGAGTAGCCCAATCCTTTGCCAATATGGGTGATCATGCCGAAGGATTTGTTAGATTCCGAACTGAAACGCTTATCCCTTGGAAGGATTTTCTCAAAAAAGGAGTTTGGGTAGGAAAAGACTATGAATATAAAAAGTATAATCGTATTTTCCATACCCCTTCTAAGAAATTTGAATTTTCCTCAGGAAACCTAAAATCCGTTTTGAACAAGATAAAAAAGGGGAATGAGAAAGCCTTAGACTACCTGCCTCATTATAAAGAGGTAAAATTTTTAGGAGATAGGGAACAATATCCTTTCGTACTGCTTCCTTATCAGCCTTTAATGGTCATTGAGAATGGAAGTCAGAACTATCCTTGGGCCCAAGAAATATTTTTGCCAATGGATGGTGTTGGCTGGGAAACACTGGCAGAGATCAATAGCGAAACCGCAAAAGCTTTGAAACTCAGGGATGGCCAGTTGGTGTGGGTAGAATCTCCATTCCAAAAAATAAGGGTGAAGGTTAAGTTTTCTGAAGGAGTTCATCCAAGCGTTGTGACTATTCCTGTTGGACAAGGCCATTATTCCTACGGAAAATGGCAAAAAGGGATAGGTGTGAATCCAAATGAGATGATTGGTATAGATTATGATACCATCAGTGGGCAAGCCGCTTTTTTTAACACAAGGGTGAGAGTGTACAAAGCATAAGTTCAAGATGGGGTGATAGGGAGATCGGGGGGATGGGGGAGGGAAATAAGGTTGGGAAATGAATGGACACGAACACGAGGTGAATAATGCCACGATGGGGAATGGTTATTGATTTGGATAAATGTGTGGGCTGCCAGGCATGCTCCACAGCTTGTAAGGCGGAGAACAACGTTCCACATGGTTCGCCGGATGAGCAAAGATCGAGAAGAGATATTTTCTGGAATAAGGTCATCGCTGTGACCAACGGAAAATATCCTCGGGTGAATACCGAACTCATCCCTATGCCATGTATGCATTGTGATCATGCTCCATGCGTGACCGTATGTCCAGCCAAAGCCACATATCGCCGTGAAGACGGGATTATTGTGCAGGATTTCCGAAGATGTCTCGGGTGCAAATATTGTATTGTCGCCTGTCCCTACGGGGCAAGAAGTTTCAATAGCAAAGAACAAGAAGAAAGAGAATATCACCGTCATGATTTGCCTCCGGATCGAAACGTTTGGGGACAATGGCCATTCCCGACCAGGACCCACGGTGTCGTTGAGAAATGCACCTTCTGTTTTCATCGAATCGATCAAGGAATAAAGGAAGGCAAAAAAATAGGAACAGAAGTGGTGCCGGCCTGTGTTGAAGCTTGCCCCGCAGAGGCCAGAAAATTTGGAGATCTGGATGATACCGGCAGCGAGGTATCCCGACTTCTTGCCTCAAGAGGATGGATCCGACTTCGGGAGGAGTTGGATACAAAATGTAAAGTCTATTATCTCCTAAAATGAGGGGAGCTCAAATGGGATTAACTTTTTCAAAAATAGAGGGTAAATCGAGAGAGTTTTATCTGCTCCTCATTCTCCTTTCAGCCTTTACGCTCATTGGGTTTATCTGTTTTATGGTGAGCTATATTTCAGGTCACCATGTCCTTGGATCGAGCAGCATCATCCCCTGGGGAATGCCTATTACCATTACTATTTACTTAATAGGATTGAGTGCCGGTTCTCTTATTCTTTCTTCTTTGACCTATGTGTTTGGGAAAGAAGAGTATCGACCCATCGCAAGGCTCGCTGTCTACCTCGCCATTATTCTTATTTTTGGTGCAATGATAGGAATTGCACTGGACCTGGGAAGACCTGAGAAAACCTGGCGGCTTTTTATGTTTTTTGTCTTGAATAATATGCGCTCGATGTTTGCGGTAAACGGAATTTTATATGGAGGGTATTTCCTCATCGGTGTGATTTACCTTGGAGCCATCTTTGCCGAGAAAGTTAAATTTATTAAAATGATGGGGAAAATCGCTATCGGTTGGGCCGCTCTGGTCCATATGGGCACAGGAGCCATATTTGGATTCATCGCAACCCGACCTATCTTCTTTTCACCTATTAAGCCATTCGAGTTTTTATCAGCGGCCATGGTCTCGGGGTTGGCCCTGTTGATCATTGCCGTGGTAGCCACTTTTAAATTTACAAAAAGGAATTTAAATCAAGAACTCATTTTTTCCTTGAGTCGATTACTTCGGATATTAATCATTGTCTTAACCGTGATGGTCTTAATAGATAAGTTGACCCATCTTTATTCACCCCATCGAGATCCCACGATTTGGCTATTAACTGGACCTTATTCCTGGATCTTCTGGGGATTACAGGTTGGTTTTGCCTATATTTTGCCTATGATCATCCTATTTCATCCTCAATATGGGAAGAACCTTAAAGGGGTGATGGTTGCTTCATTTTTAGTTGTTATTGGCATCTTTGGAGAAAGATTCTCATTGGTGGTCCCTGGGACAGCTTATCCTTTGCCTTTCTATCCAGGGAAAATTGAAGGGATCTGGGGAATGGCAGGTTCCTTTCCTGTTACCCCTGTGGAGTCCTTTATGTCACTTGGGATGTTCACCTTAATGGGACTTTTATTTCTGGTAGGTTTGAAAAACTTAGAGTTATTACCCGTTGATCAGAGTGGGCAGCAAACGCCCGAACCAGCAAAGACATGACATTACAAACTTCAGGTCTAAAAGACAGGATGAGCCGGCGAGACTTTTTAAAGATCATCCGGCCCAAGAAACATGGGATGCCCTTTATTGATAAAGAAAGATGTACGGGTTGTGGCCTTTGTGCAATTGATTGTCCAACGAAGGCCTTAACCCTTTTCCAAAACAATCAAAGGTATTCTTATCAACTTCTTTTTCGACAAAAGGCATGTAATGCTTGTGCTGTCTGCGAAAAATCATGCCCGGAGCATTGCCTCCAATTAGTAAAAAAAGAACCTGAAAAAGATGAAACAGGAAAGAAAGCGGAAGTTATTTTTGAGGATAAAATTTCCAGGTGTATGGAGTGTGGTATTCCCCTATTCCCTCAATCCATGGTAAAAAAATTGAAAACTAAAGTCTTTATGACGAAAGAACCCACTTGGTCGTTTAACCTCTGCCCTTCCTGCAGAATGAAGACCCAGTTTACCCCCCACCCATCCCCCTCTCAAGGGGGGAGGGCGGGGGTGGGGGTGAAAAAATGAGGGCATAAAAACAATTCGATTTTGAGGAACAGGTTATGGAAAGCTCATTAAGGCCAGTTGCGATTGTTGTAGAAGTCATCATTTTAATGGGAGTCATCTACTCCCTATTTCTTGGTGTAAAACTATCAGCACTTGACTTTGGATTAGAAGAGAAATACCAAAGATTCATTGATTGGGTATTTATGATCATGGGTTGTTTAGCACTCGTTTTTTTCGTTGCCCATTTGATTACATTTTATCCTCGTTTATTCAGCTGATCTCTAAAAACTTGGGAAGGTAAAATGAATTCCTTAACTCGTTTCTGGACAGACCAAGAAGTTTATATCATGAAGGTTTTTTTGCCCATCATCATTGGCTTTCTCGTGCTTTTTATGGGGCTCCTTGTGATTTTTGCCCTGAGTATTTGGTGGCGACACTACCGGCTATGGCATCTCGGGAAAGAGGAGAATCGCTCCGATCAAGGAGCCACCAGGCTCAAAACTCTATTAGCGGTTACGTTTGGCCACATCCGATTCTGGAAGGAACTCTATCCCGGCACCATGCATTTTCTAATCTTTTGGGGTGCTATTTTAATTTTTCTTGGTAAGATTGTTAGACTCTTCTCGTATCCTGTAGGACTCACGAATCCTCCTCAAGACATTTTTAAGTATGCCTCTTTCGTTTCGGAAGTCGGTGGCCTTCTTGTTATTATTGGCGGATGTATGGCCATCTATCGAAGATATATCGTCAGGCCTTCCCGTTTGGAAACAAAGCCTACCAATACATTAATCTATTCTTGGGGGGCTGTGCTTTTAATGACTGGCTATTTCGTTAAAGGCTATCGGATAGCCATCATCGGATCGGGTGTCGTTCCGGATTGGCTTTCTTGGGCACCCGTCAGTTATTTCATTTCTCGTTTCTTTCTAATCCTACCGACCGAACCTTTGAATGAACTTCTGGTCTGGCATCGAGTTTTAATCCATGCCCTGCCTGCCTTTCTATTCTTTGCTTATGTCTTTATCACGCGTACTCCTTTACAACACTTTTTCTTATCACCCATCAATGTCTATTTCCATAACCTCAAATCAAAGGGTGTTCTTCTGCCCATACCCAATTTTGAAGAAGCAGAAACCTTTGGGGTAAAGGAAATTTCTGAATTAACCTGGAAGCAGTTGTTAGATCTCGAGGCCTGCACCAATTGCGGTCGATGCCAGGATGTCTGCCCAGCACACTTGTCACAAAAACCGCTTTCACCAAGACGGATGACCCAGAACCTGAAGGACCACCTGAGACGAGAGGGACCGAAACTCCTTGCTACACCTCAAGATCAGCGTCAGCCAGAAGCTATCATGGAAAAAACAGTGAATGAAGACGAGCTCTGGGCCTGCACCGCTTGTATGGCCTGTGAGGAGGCATGCCCTGTATATGTGGAACAAATCATTCGGAACATTGATCTCCGCCGTTATCTGGTTCTTGTAGAAACAAAGTACTCCTCCGAAGTACGATTGACGTTAAAAAATCTGGAGAAGAACAATAATCCCTGGGGGGCGAGTCGGGGGACGCGGGCAGAATGGGCCAAAGACTTAGGAGTAAAGAGCTTTGCTGAAGTTGAAAACCCTGAGTTTCTCTTCTGGGTAGGATGCTGCGGAAGTTTTGATGCCAGAAATCAAAAGGTTGCCACTTCCATGGTGAAAATTCTTCAAGCAAGCGGTATCCGGTTCGGGATCTTGGGCAATGAGGAAGGATGCTGCGGAGATCCAGCACGGAGAATCGGCAACGAATACCTGTTCCAGACAACAGCGGAGGCAAATATCGGGATCATGAAAGGATACGGCGTCAAGAAGATCCTCACCCTATGCCCCCATTGTTTCCACATTCTGAAAAATGAGTATCCCCAATTGGGTGGAGATTTTCAGGTCTTTCACCATACCCAATTCTTAATGGAACTCATTGCCAGTGGAAGGTTGAAGCTCACCAAACCCATTAATAAAGTTATCACTTACCACGATTCCTGTTACCTTGGAAGGGCGAATCAGATTTTCGAAGCTCCCCGCAAGATTCTGAACTCCATCCCCGGCCTGAAGCTGGTAGAGATGGAGCGACATCGTCAGCGGAGCTTCTGCTGTGGCGCTGGCGGGGGAAGAATGTGGATGGAAGAACATATTGGAACGCGAATTAACCAAATGCGAACCGATCAAGCCATCGCAACAGAAGCCGAGCTCATAGGAACCGCCTGCCCTTATTGTCTGACGATGTTATTTGATGGAATCAAAGAAAAGGGGAAGGCTGAAACGATGGCCGCCTACGATCTGAGTGAACTGGTCGATCAATCCATGTGATATCCCTTCCGAAGAGAAAACCCACCTATGTGGGTGAATAATAATACTTTAAAAGGAGGATACTGTGAAAATAGCTGTATGTATCAAACAGGTTCCCGACACAGAAGCTGAAATCAAATGGGATACCCCGAAAGGTACTCTCAAGAGAGACGGCATGAACCCCGTAATAAACGCCTTTGACGAGTTTGCCCTGGAAGAGGCTTTACTCACAAGGGAAAAGTGCGATGGAGACATCGTGGCGATCACGATGGGTTCCGAAAAGGCCAACGACGTCCTGAGGAGCGCCCTGGCACTCACGGTAAATGAGGTGCATCGCTGCACCGATGACGCCTTCGCAGGTTCCGACACCTATGCAACCGCTTCCGTCCTTGCCGCTGCCCTTAAGAAAATTGGCAATGTGGACGTTGTTTTTTGCGGAAAACAGTCTACCGACGGCAATACCGGTGTAGTGGGTGCAGAAGTGGCTGCTATCCTCGGTTGGAGCCCTCTCACATACGTTTCAAAAGTACGCCAGATCGATGCGGCGAACAAGAAGATAGTCGTTGAAAGGGCCATCGAAGGGGGCATCGAAGTCACAGAAGCAAAGTTGCCTGCCGTCGTCTCCGTTATCAAAGGCATTAACGAGCCGCGGCTTCCGAACCTCATGGGTATCAAAAAGGCTGCTAAGGTGCAGATACCTCAGTGGAATGCAGATGACTTAGGGGTTGATAAGGGCAAGGTCGGTGCAGCCGGCTCCTCTACAAGGGTTGTTGAGATTGCCGTAGCCCCTCCTCGTGGAGCAGGAGAGATCCTGAAAGGCGAGCTTGAAGATGTTGCCAATATCGTCACCGACAGACTGATCGACATGAAAGTCATAAAATAACCGGGAGGAGGAGAGAACAATGGCTAACGATGTATGGGTATATATAGAACACAAAGATGGTGAAACAACACCAATGTCTTTCGAATTATTAGGCATCGGAAAGACCCTGGCAAACGACCTCGGCTCCGGCCTATGTGCCTTTGTCATCGGTGAAAATGTCGGGAATACTGCGAAAGAGGCTTTTCAGTGCGGCGCCTCCAAAGTCTATGCCGTAGAAGGGTCTATTTTCAAGGTTTTCAATGCGGAAGCTTACTCAAAGGCGGCAAGCTTCCTCCTCGGCAAGTATAAACCGGAAGTTGCCCTTTTCAGGGCCACGAGTCAGGGCACGGACGTGGCAGCGGCAAGCGCTGCAAATCTCGGTTTCGGGCTCTGCACGGACAGTATCGGCATCAAGGTAGATGGCGGACAAATAAAGCTCACAAGGGCTGCTTTTGGCGGCAACTATACGGTGTCGGTAGTCAATGAGAAGGCCAAACCGCAGATCGCAACGGTGAGACCAAAGGCATTTGCCATGCCCGAAAAGGATACATCAAAATCGGGCGAGGTGGTAAAAGAAACCTTTACCGTCGCCGAGGCAGACCTGAATACGAAATTCCTTGAGTTCATCAAATCACAGGTCACGGTAAACATGGTCGAGGCCGATATCATCGTATCGGGCGGCAGGGGCACCGGCGGCCCGGAAGGCTTTAAGATCTTAAAAGACCTGGCGGACACCCTGGGAGGAGCACTTGGCGCATCCCGTGCAGCCGTTGACTCCGGATGGATACCGTACGAACACCAGGTAGGACAGACGGGCAAAACGGTTAAGCCGAGAATCTACATCGCCTGCGCCATTTCCGGCGCCATCCAGCACATGGCGGGTATGAGGACATCGGACTGCATCGTGGCCATCAACAAAGACCCTGATGCGCCGATATTCAAGAACGCAACCATCGGCATCGTGGGCGACTATAAGGTGGTCGTGCCGAAGATGCTGGAAAAGTTTAAAAGCAAGCTGAATAAATAGTGTCTGTTTATAAACTGACAGTTTCCAAATAAGTCGTCATTCCGGCGAAAGCCGGAATCCAGTACTTTCAATCCCGCCAAAGGCGGGACTGGATGCCGGATCAAGTCCGGCATGACCGAAAACGCTTTTTATGGACAGACTCTAAATAGAACTGGATAACCAAACCAAAAAGGGAGCCCGCCGGCTCCCTTTTTGGTAACTCACCATTTCTGCGAAGCCAGATCGTCACGTTTGCTCAGCGGTTTCCACATCCACATATTTTTCAACCACTGTAAAGCCCGATGGCACTGTTTCAACCGGTTTTGACGAAACGCTTCGTCTTCTACCGAAAGTAGGACGGATTACATCTTTCACTTCCAAACATTTCAAAAAAGGTGTATAGTGCAATCCATAATAAACAATTAATGGCCCTGATCCTAAGGGGTGGTTAATATTTCATCCACTGAAACAATTGGGTATAATTTAAATATGAGAACCTCTATACCAGCACTCGTCAATGCAACTGTGCTCACCTGGGCACGGCAAGAGAGCGGGTATCCGCCCGAGCCGGTGGCCAAGCGGCTGAATGTAAAGCCGGAGCGCTTGCTTGCCTGGGAGCGTGGTGATTCAAAGCCCACAGTGCGGCAAGCACAGAATCTTGCTAAGTTCTATCGCCGGCCGTTCGGTGTTTTCTTCCTCCCTCAACCTCCGGCTCTGCCCCCCCTTGCGGCAGAGTACCGTCGGCTGCCGGGTGTGCGGCCGGGCGTTGAATCGCCGGAATTCCGGCTTGCCCTGCGGGTCATGTCGCAGCGAAGGGAAGTGGCGCTGGAGTTGAGTGAAGAAGTGGGTGTGGGCGTGGAGGACTTCAACTTTACCGCTCATCTGTCCGAAAGCACAGCAGCTGTTGGGGTACGACTGCGCGAGGCTCTTGGCATTACCGCGGATGAACAGCTCGGGTGGACGTCCGATTGGCAGGCATGGCGGCGCTGGCGAGAGGCCGTCGAAACAGCAGGTGTGCTGGTGTTTCAGTTTCCCAAAGTGAGCCTCGCCCAGGCACGCGGAGTCACGCTGTTTAAGTTCCCATTGCCTGCAATAGGCATTAACAGCAAAGAATCGTCTCCCGGCGCACGGAGTTTCACTTTATTGCATGAGCTTACTCACCTTGCACTTGCGGTTGGCAACGAGGAACGGGCTGCTCTCGGTGAGACCCGCGATGATGCCAGCTGGCTGGAAGTCGAAAGATTCGCCGAGGAGACTGCCAGCGCGGCATTAATTCCTTCGGAAATGCTTTCCTCAATTTTGCAGAGAATGGATGTTTCACCTGACGCATGGGATATTACCCTGATGCGATCGCTCGCCGGCAAATTCAATATAACACCGTTGGCGATGGCAACACGGTTGCGGACTGCCGGTGTATTGTCGTGGGACGGTTACAACCGGTGGAAATTAGAATGGAACCAATACCTTGGCACGCTCCCGAAGCGCAAGGGCTCTGCGTTACCCGTCGACAAGACGCTCGGAAGAAACGGCAGGCCCTTTGTTCAGTTGGTCCTGGAAGCGCTGGATATGAATCGCATCACAGCGGTGCAAGCAAGCCGCTACCTCGATTTGCGATTCGAACACTTCGACAAGCTACGGAATGAACTCCGCATAGAGCCGATACGACCTGCGGGCGCCTTTGACGACGGAGAATAACGGAAAACGAATGTACTCTTTCGATACAAGTACCTTTATGGACTGGCAGGCACGGTTTTATCCGCCCGATATCTTTGTCTCACTGATTGCAAAAATCGAGGAACTGGTCGCCGCTGGTAAATGCTCTGCCGTTGAACTTGTGAAAGAAGAAATCGACGCGGTGGGGACACCCGAATTGCGGGTGTGGGTGAAAAAGAATCCGGCTCTTTTTGTTACGCTTGATCCCCTGGTACAGACCGAAGCAGCAAACATTGAATCCAAATATCCGGATTTGATGGATCCTAAGAGCCTTCATCAGTCAGCCGATGCTTATGTTATAGCGCTTGCCAAGGTGAAAGGTGGCACAGTTGTGTCGCAGGAAACCTCGGCAGCAGAGAAGAAAAGCGTCAAGAGAACTCACTATATACCCGACGTATGCCGTGATCTCGGCATCCCATGCATAAACTTGCTGGGGCTGATGCGACGGGAGCACTGGACCTTCTGAGATCCAGGAAACGCTGAAAGATAAAAACATGGGGTTTGCCCTTGACACGGAACAAAAACGGAGAGACCAATAAAATACTTTGTATCTAATTGTTATTGATTCAGAATATAAGAGCCGTCCCCAAGATATACAGATCGGTGAGCCAGGAGCGAAGGAGATTGAAGGATAGCCTGAGCGATGATCAAAATGCTCACGATTTATTCAAACGGGTTTCTTGGAAAATGTAACACTTGAAGAATTGACTCCTTGATCCACTGATCCATCAACCCATTCATAAGAAATGTGTTTGACTTTTGGAATAACTTGGTATTGAATTATTCTTGGGAGCCGGCGCCAATAGGACAGTGGTTCTTGGGTTCATTGCATCTGTGGAAAGTCATTCGTCATGAGAAGTGTCAATTTTCACCTACGTCCCTCAGGATTCCCTCCCCTTAACCCGGAAGCTCCCCTTTAGGCGGAAGGCTTCAATCCAAATGTGATGCACTTAAAAGATCAACGAATAATAACGCTTGACAGTAATATCGACTCGCGTTAATATTTATTCATGATAAAGAGCTTTCGTTGCAAAGAGACCGAGAAGCTCTTTCTACGGCAACGGTCACTTCGATTCCCTGCTGATGTTCACCGTACAGCTTTACGTAAGCTGCTCTTGCTTGATGCTGCGGAAAAATTAGAAGACTTACGTATACCACCAGGGAATCGCTTGCAGAAACTGACAGGCAATCGCCAAGGGCAACATAGCATTCGCATCAATGACCAGTGGCGTATCTGTTTTCGCTGGTCAGAAGGGGATGCTTATGAAGTAGAAATCGTAGATTATCATTAGGAGGTCACCACTATGAGGAAAAAAATGCTTGCGCCTATACACCCAGGCGAAATTCTTATGGAAGAATTTTTGAAACCGCTGGGGATCAGTCAGTATAAATTGGCCAAAGACATCAATGTTCCGGCGCGCCGTATAAATGAGATTGTCCACGGCAAGCGTTCCATCACCCCCGATACAGCTCTCAGATTGTCTCGGTATTTCAACCTGTCAGAACGGTTTTGGTTAAATCTTCAGGCAAGATATGACCTCGAAGTGGAGAAGGACAAGCTCAATGACCGAATCAAAGCTGAGGTGAAAGTATTTCAAGTACAGATCGCATAACAAATCATCCCCCCACCGGACGGCTGATAGCCACCGCTGATCTCAGACTTTATTTCTAATCCTTTAATTGAATTTTGAAGGTTTGCCCCTGGCCGCTGGTTGTTCTTTCATCTTGCTGTGAATGAAGGAAATGTTCGTAAAATATAGGCAAAGTCAAGGATAAAGATTCGACCCAAGAGCCACGTTCTGTCTATCAGATAGGTGCTCTCAAATAAATGATCCACCTTATTTCAAAATATGATTTAGGCTAATCCATGTTTTCTGGGAAAAGGTTTTTCACAAAACAAAGGATTAAATTCATCTTGAGAAAGATTATCCTCCCTTTACTTTTAATTTATATTGGCGTGGGAATGATAGCAACGATACGGAATATGAGTATAAAGAATAATGAGTATGCAGCTGTACTCCTCTCCGACTACGCCATCTGGGAATATGACTACTGGGCATCTCCGTGCGCGTTTCTCGGTGCCTACATTCCCTGGACGTATTACTTTAACAACAGGAGCATGAAGGGGTGCACGCCTCATATTACCTATTAAACTGCCCAAAAATGGGGATATATGTAATTTATGGTTGACATTATATGACAAAATATGATAATTTTGTCATATATGAAGACGAATGGTGTATCATCAGCA
>Ga0315280_10001179_pt1 | contig 46034 bp, 41 predicted proteins | sample YL17G06_40_MG_FD_203697 | JGI IMG/M metagenome (GOLD analysis project Ga0315280, IMG submission 203697) | Sediment microbial communities from Yellowstone Lake, YNP, Wyoming, USA - YL17G06_40 | ecosystem: Environmental > Aquatic > Freshwater > Lake > Sediment | place: USA: Wyoming | collected... | reverse complement strand
GGCAGCTCCTTCTGCATCGCCTCGTACATCTCAAACTCGTACCGCAGACAGCACTTCAATCGCCCGCAACGCCCGGAGATCTTGCTCGGGTCCAACGTCGCCTTTTGGAGTTTCGCCATTCTCATGGAAACGGGCGGTATTTGCACGAGGTGCGTGTTGCAGCAGACCGCCTTGCCGCAGTCGCCAAAGTCCGCCAAGAGCTTGGCCTCGTCGCGGACTCCAATCTGGCGCATCTCGATCCGCGTCTGGAACTCGCTGGCCAGCATCTTCACCAACTCGCGGAAATCGACCCGGCCGTCCGCCAGATAGTACACGATCACCCGCTCGCCGCCAAAGACGTGCTCCACGTCCACCAGCTCCATCTCCAGCCCAAGCTGGGCGATGCACTTCAGGCAGGTCTGGAATTCCTCGCGTTCCTGGGCGTGCATGCGCGACGCTTCGTTGGCGTCCCCCGCGGTCAGCGCACGGAGGATCTGCCCCGGCTTGGGTTCCTCGCCGCCCGCGGAAGTTGGCGTCCTTGCCTCGCAAAGGACTTCTCCCACCTCCAGGCCGCGATCGGTTCGGATGATGACCCGCGTGCCGCGCGGATACGGCTGCTCCGCGGCGGGGGAAAAGGCCCCCAAAAGACGCATCGCTCCGTAACGAACAATATAGCTGGCCATGGCTGGCGGGCCGCAAGGAGGACTACGTATGTCGGTCTGTGCAAGTATACCCGCGGGTGATGTCGGCGAGAAGATTCTAGCTCAGGGGACGTAATCCGCCTCAATCAGGTACGCAGCCCCCCCAAGCTCCCCTCGCCTCGGGTCCTTGGGGTCCTCAACGACGGTGAGTTTGCCGCCCACCCCGATGGCCCGCGTCGTGTAGGCGATGCTCCGCGGCGGCTTCAGCTTCACTTTGATCACCTGGGTCATCCTGGGCATCGGCTTGCAGTAGGGGCAGTCCCCCAGGTCTTGCGAGAGGTAGAACTCCTTCAGCCCGGACCTCTGCTTCCCGGGGATGATATACCCGCGGATGTAGACGTTCTGCGTGTCCAGGGCCACCGCGTCTCCAGGGATTCTCTGCTCGATGTCGTCGGCAGCCGGCTGCAGCATCGCGTACGTGATGGGGATGTACCCCGGAGGGGACCAGTGCAAGGACTCGTAGATCAGCCAGCCGTAGCCGACGACCCAGAAGAAGACGGCCAAACCGACTCCGCACCAGGCGATCCCAATTCCGGACATCTCCTCCGGATTGCGGCGGATGCGCCGCACCGCGATCCATCCCAGAAAGACCGCCACGGCGGGGATAGCCGCCAGGCCCCAGTCGAGGAACGTGAGGCTCGACAGAAGCCCGACGATCAGACACCAGACCGCCAGACCGCTCACGGCCTGATAGCTCCCCTCTTTGCGCACCGTTCGCCTGAGCAGCCGCAGGAGCCGCCCGGAGATGATCGGCTGGGTCTTCGAGAAGCGGGTTTGCGTGCTCATGGCGACGAGATCAACGACTGGGCCACGTCGGTGCGATAAGCCACCACGGCCGGCATGTAACCCACCGCCGAGGCAAGCAGGATCAGTCCGGGGACCAGGATCAACTCGTTAAGCTGGAACTGCAACGGATTGACGACCACCCCGGTCCACTCGGCAATCATGGGGGCCAGGGCCCCCGTCAAGCCGTGCCCCAACGCCAGGCCCACGGCTCCACCCCCAAGCGCCAAGAGGATCGATTCCAAAAGCACGATCACCATCACCGTGCGCCGCTTGGCCCCCAAGGCCCGGATCACGGCGATCTCGTGTCGGCGGTCGCTCATGGAATTATAGATGCTCACCATCACCCCGATCCCGGCGACGATCACGATCAGCACCGCCAGAATCAGAAGGATCAGTTGCAGGTTGCCCACGATGCCTTCCAGCAATTGCGTGACTTCCTGGGTGGGATTGACCGCCTGGACATTGAGGCTGAGGTCTTGGCCGATGATCTTGGGCAATGCCTTCCGAACGCCGGCGTCAACGTTCTCCTTCAAGGAAACCAGGATCGCGGTCACTTGGGGGATCGAGTCGTGGCCGTGGTCTGCGGCGCCCGGAGCGGTTTTCGCTGGGCCTTCGGGGGGCGTCTTGGCGGCCGCCGCGGCCTCCGGGGCGGGCTTCTTGGCCGGTGCCTCCGTCGCGGGGGCCTTGCCGCCCCCTTCTTCCGATTCCTCGTGAATCCGGTAAAAACCATCAACGTTCACGTAGACCGCCCGATCCGTCGCGGTCCCCGTCGGCTTCAAGACCCCCACGACGGTGAACTCGTGGTGTTCCTTGCCGTGCTCGGCGACGGTCCCGTGGACCGGCCGAAAGGTCTTTCCCACCTCCAGGCCGCCCCTCCGCGCGGCTGCTGCCCCGACCACCGCCTCGAATGGCTGGTCGTCGGCAAAATTGGCCCCGTCTTGCCACTCGTAGTTCCTCAGCTTGTCGCCGTCAAACCACTGCAGGCGGTAGAACATGTCCGAGGTCGTCCCGATCACCCGGAAACCCTTAAAAGTGTCGCCCAGGCACGTCGGCACCGCCACCTCGACGAACGGTCCGTATTTGGTCGAGGTGTTCAGAACGTCGCACACCGTGTACGGTATCGAGTCCGTCGGGTGGCGCAGGTGATAGACCGTGCTCAGCACCAACTCCAACGGGCTCCCCTTGGCGCCGACGATCAGGTCGTACCCTTGGGCACTGCGGCGGAACGACTGATCGATCACTCCGTAGATGACCAGCACCGCCACCACCAAGGCCACGCCCAACGCCATCGAGAAGGCCGTCAGGGCCGAGGAAAAGGCTCGCTGCTGGATGCTTCGCCAGGCGATTTTCCAGAGACTCATCGGGTAGCCCACGCTCGGTTGATCTTTTCCAGATACTCCACGCGATCGAACTGCTCCGCGACCTCGGGGGCATGGGTCACAAGGATCAACGCCACCTCCTCCTCACGGCAGGTCTCGCGGATCAGATCGACGACCTGCTGCTGGTTCCCCATGTCCACGTTGGCGGTCGGCTCGTCGGCAAGGATCAACTGCGGGCGGTTGGCCAAGGCCCGGGCGACCGCCACCCGCTGCTGCTCGCCCACCGAGAGCATCGGCGGCTTGTGCGTGAGCCGGTGTTCCAGGCCCACGCGGCGGAGCAAGTGCCGGGCACGTTCCTTGTCGACCCGCACCTTGCCGAACGTCATCCCCAGCAGGACGTTTTCCAAGGCCGTGAAGGTGGGAAGCAGGTTGAACGTCTGGAACACGTAACCGATCCGCTCCGCCCGGAACTGGTCCACCTCGGCCTCTTCCATCAAGGTGACGTCCCAGCCGTCGATCTTGACGCGGCCCGAGGTGGGCCGGCTGATCCCGGCGATCACGTGCAGGAGGGTCGTTTTTCCGCAGCCGCTCCGTCCGACCAGGACGACTTGCTCCCCGGCGCCGACTTCAAAATCCGGGATGTCGAGGATGTGCAGCTCGCTGCCGTCCGGTTGGGCGAACGATTTCTTGATGTCGCTGAGTTCCAACATGCAGTGCCAAAGGCCTTCAGAAGGTCTCAGTAGGACAGGCATTCTTGCCCGTCAATTCTTACTTGGTAGGCTATGCTTTAGCATAACTCCTTAAACGGCAAGGTGTTGGGTTATGCTAAAGCATAACCTACGGCGGCCCGCGAGAGGTGGGAAACCCGTCCTGGAGGCATAGTTTCCCACAGCCGGCCGCGCCGTATTTCCGATACGCGACCTGGCCGCAAGTGGTTCGGGGAAAGAGCCCTCGTGTTCCCTACCCCTTCTGTCGGCGCACGGCCCGTTGCATGTCCCGTCGGGCCTCGGCCTGCTTCATGGCCTGGCGCTTGTCGTGCAATTGCTTCCCGCGGCAAAGTCCGATGAGGACCTTGGCTCTCCCCTCCTTGAAGTACATCTTAAGGGGTACGAGGGTTAAGCCCTTCTCGAACGCCCGGGCCGCGAACCGCTCGATCTCTCGATGGTGGAGCAACAGCTTCCTTGGCCGACGGGGGGGGTGGTTGAACTGGTTGGCCTGGGCGTACTCCGGGATGTCGCAGCCGATTAGCCACACCTCGCCGGCCCGCACGCGGCCGTAGGCCTCCTCGATCGACACCTTCCCCTGGCGCAGGCTTTTCACCTCGCTCCCCACCAGCGCAATGCCGCACTCCAGCGTCTCCAAGACGTGGAACTTGTGCCACGCCTTGCGGTTCTGGCTCACCAGCCGCTCGTTGTCGTGCTCCTTGTCGACGGGAGGTTTCTTCTGCTTCTTGGCCGTGGCCGAAGCTCCCGCAGAGGGTTCAGGTTTCAGGGTTCAGATTTCAGAGCCGGGCCGTGTCGGCCCGGCATTCGTCATTAGTATACTCTCCGGACCGGTCGGGTTCCCACCCCCGCCTGAAAGTAGCTACAATGCCCTGAGGGCCCCGCAAACCGTGATGGACTGACCGCATGACCTTGGACGCCACTTCGCCCAGACTCCCCCGCTGGCTGAAGCGGAACGTCCCCAAGGGGAATGCCCGGCATTTTACCGCCCGGCTGGTCGAGCAGTTGCACCTCGCGACGGTGTGCCAGCACGCCCGATGTCCCAACCGGATGGAGTGCTACGCCCAGAAGACGGCGACCTTCATGATCCTCGGCGACGTCTGCACGCGGCGGTGCGGGTTTTGCAGCGTTGCGAAAGGGAAGCCCCGGCCCCTGGACCCTGACGAGCCCCGCCGCGTGGCCGAGGCGGCCCGGCAGCTTGGGCTTGCCCACGTGGTCGTCACGGCCGTGACTCGGGACGATTTGTCCGATGGCGGGGCCGAGCACTTCTGCCGGACGATCGCCGCCGTGCGTGAAGCGGCCGGGGCGACGATCGAGGTCCTCCCCTCCGATTTCGCCGGAAATCGGGCGGCGGTTGACCGGCTGGTGGATGCCGCCCCCGAGGTCTACAACCACAACATGGAGACCGTGCCTCGGCTGTTCCGGCGCGTCCGCGGGCGGAAGGCCAGCTACCGCTGGACCCTGGAGGTCTTCCGCCGCGTCAAGTCCCGGAACTCGCGGGTCCGCACCAAGAGCGGTCTGATCCTGGGTTTAGGCGAGACCGCCGAAGAACTGCTCGACACGCTGGCCGACCTCCTGGAGGCCGGCTGCGAGATGCTCACGCTGGGCCAGTATCTCCAGCCCGCCGCCGACCGGCTCCCCGTGGCCCGCTATCTGCCGCCCGAGGAATTCGATCACCTGGGTCAACTCGCGCGGCGGATGGGCTTCAAGCAGGTCGCCAGCGGGCCGTTTGTCCGCTCCAGCTATCACGCACGCCAAATGCTGGTCTGAGGCATCTCACGAGTGGCTCAGTCATCCGTCCGGAGCGCCCCGCCCGGCGGCAGCAGGTCCGCCAGCGGGCAGCCCTGGCACCGCGGCGTCTTGCGGCAATGCTCCTTGCCGACCCGCACCAACAGGGCGTGGTACTCATTGAACAGTCGAGCGTCCTGCGGCAAGCCGCTCTCGAAATGGTCTTTGATCTGGTAGTAGTCGGCGTCGAAGCCGATCCAGCCGTGCCGGGCAAACACGCGATGGGTATACGCGTCCACGACGAAGCTCGGCAGCCCGCCGGCGTAGAGCAGGATCGAGTCGGCCGTCTCTGGCCCGATGCCGTTGATCTCCAAGAGCTGCTCGCGGAGTTCCGGCAGGGCGGTCCGGAACATGGCGTCGAGCGACCCGCCGTAGCGCTCCACGAGAAAGGCCAGCAAGTTTCGCAGGCGCCGGGCCTTGATGCGGAAGTATCCGGCCGGCCGGATCTTCTCCTCCAACTCCTCAACCGAAAGCGCGTAAACCGCCCGGGGTTCGAGCAGGTTCTCGCGGCGCAGATTGTCGATCGCCTTCTTGACGTTTTCCCAGGAGGTATTCTGCACCAGCACGGCGCCGATGAGGACCTCGAACGGCGATTGGCCCGGCCACCAGTGCTGCGGCCCATAAGCGGCAAACAGTCGATCGTAGACTTCCCCGAGCGTGGCGGTCACAAGCACATCTTAGCCGATTTCCCACGCCTGCCAACCGGAGCGGCGGTGCCGGTTTTGCGCAAGATTCCACCCGCACGGGTCGCATCATGCGCGCAGTCTCAAGCGGCGGCGGAGCATAGGTCGAAGATGGGAAGGAGATGAGCGAAAACCCGCACCCGCCCGCCGCACCCCCGCCGCAGGCCAGCGACTACTGGCACCAGTCCCGGCAACCGCTGGCCAGCCTGATGTTTGTCGTGCCGCTGTTGGTGGTCTACGAGGCGGGCGTGCTGTTTCTCGGGCCGCAAGCCATCCGCAACGGGGCCGACGTCTGGCTGCGCGGTTTACTGGACCTACTGGGCCTCGGCCAGTACTTTCTCCTCCCCGTGCTGACCGTGGGAATCCTCCTGGCCTGGCACCACGCCACCGGCCGCCCATGGGACGTCTCCCGCGGCGTCCTCTCCGGGATGCTGGTCGAGAGCGTGCTTCTCGGCTTTTGCCTGCGGCTCATTCTCCAACTCGAGGTCATCGGCTGGCAGATGCTGGCTAGACCGCCGGCCGCCGTGGGCCAGCAAGGCGGCGTCCTGCCCGAGGCCGCGAACACCTGGGCGGGAATGATCGGTTTCCTCGGGGCGGGGGTCTACGAGGAGCTGCTCTTCCGGCTCGTTCTCCTCTCGGCGGCCGTGTGGGCAGTGCGGCGCCTGGGGATGCCCGCCGGGCGTGCCGCCGTCGCTGCCGTGGTGGGCACAAGCTTCCTCTTCGCCGTGGCCCACTACGTGGGGCCTTATGGCTACGCGGTCGAGTGGACCGGGTATGTCTTCTGGTGCGGTTTCCTGTTCCGTTTCCTGGCCGGGATGTTCTTCAGTATCCTCTTCCTGTGCCGGGGATTCGGGATCGCCGCCGCGGCCCACGCCGGATTCGACATCCTCGTGAAGCTCCTCTGAGAGCAACTCCCCGCGATCTTGTCAAGCCCCAGTCCGAGACGTTTTCGCACGCGGCCCTGGTAGTCCGCAAATCGCCCTTGGTCCGCGGCGCGGGTAAACTTATAATACAAAGCGCTGCTGCGGATGGATCGGTCCGGCTCCAGTCGCGTTGAGAAGGGATCGCTAGAGTGCTCACCGTTCGACCGAAAGTCGCCCAATTGGTCTTCCAGCTCTTCGGGCGCCCGTTGCACCCGGAGCTGTTCGAGGTCTGTAGTTCTCAAGTGGTCCAGCGCGGCGAGTACGAGGCGAAGATCGACATCACCAGCACGGGCCACGTGGTCACCTGGCGCCACGCCGGACTGACGCTCACCGAAGTCGCCACCTCGGCCCTTCATCCGCTCCCCGAGCGGCGGCGGCTCATGGCCTACCGGCTCAAGGGCGAGCGCACCGATCGCGTGGAGTGCCGCGGCGGCGTCTCGTATCAGGTGAGCTTCCGGCAGGAGTCGATCGCCCCGGAGGTCTTCTGGACCTTCCAGGAAGAACTCTCCCGCGAGGGCCCGCGCCAAGGCCTCCTGCAGCGCTTCGACGCCAGCGGCCGCATCCCTCTGGGCGCGATCAGCTACATCCACGTCGAGACTCGCTTCCGCAGCCTTTGCGTCCGGGCCTTCCACACCTTCCCGGACGACTACGCGATCGTCCAAACCCGGTCGCTGTTCCAGATCCCGTAGCGTCTCCTCCACTGAAGGCATCCGGCCTGGACCCTCACGCGCGAAGAACGTGGTCGCGCCGCGCTTTGTCACGCGACGGTTATCCGTCCCGTACGGAAATCGATTGTCAGGCTGCGACCGCGGAGGAAATCCAAGCCGATCAATCCGTCTACGCCTGCGCTGGGCGGCAGCGTGTGGCCGAGCACCGGAAAGGCCCGTTGCTCCCGGCCCAAAGCCTTCAACCGGCTGACCACGATCCGCGGAGCGAAGTCAATTCCGCTTCCCGTCGTCACTTGGACAGGACCGGGAGCCAAGGCGGGATCGTACCCGACGGCAACGAGGATGCCAATGTTCACGAGCGAAGTGGTCGCGCCCGTGTCCAGGGCCAGTCGCAACGTACCGGTCCCGCTTGGGCCCTCCAGTTGAGCGCTCACGAGAATCAGCCCCGAACGAGGGTTGAAGGCGAAGCTCACAGCACGACCGCCGTGTCCTCGGGCATCACTCCCGTAAAGAGGACTGCGAATCGCTTGGGGCGCAACTCGATCGCTTTGCGGTACACCTCTTCTCGGTCCTTGCTGTGGAACAGGACTCTTCCCGCTTGGACCTCGAGGGTTTCGCTGGTCTGCGGCTCCTCAAGCAGCACCCACTCAGAGGCAAACTGCGCCTCGATCTCCGCGAGAGTCAGGATTTCGCCCATGTCGCATCCCCAATCAGGCTGAACGCGCGGCACCCCTCGTCCACGGCATTATAGCCGGGGAGAGCGGCGGATTCCAGCAGCCCGGGCAAGACTCGCAGCGTCGCGCGCCCGGAGTTCTTCCGCCATGTCGACCTCCAATCGCACCGGACGCTCCACACCGCCTTTTCGGCGAAAAGTGTATGCTGAGCACTTGCAGACGCAGAGATCCGGACAACAATGAACTGGTCGGGCACACGGAGACAATCGCCATGCTCGAAATGAGCCGGCTGCGGCGGTGCCGAGCCCTTCGGAGGATCGCCGCCGAAGCGCTAGTGGCCTCGGTTCTTGGCGGACTCGTGGCTTCCTCCGGACCCGCCGCGGAGCCGCCCGCAAAGCCGCCGGCCCCGGTCCCCGGCTTCCCATTTGCCGACCCGGAGTCGATGCTGGAGCGGATGTTCGGCCCGCCGAGCCCGGACGAGAAGCAGGCCCTGGCCAAGGTCGAGGTCTCCATCCGTGAAGAGCGGCAGATGGGCCAGGCAGCGCTGGATACCTGCCTTGCCGCGCTCCGGGCGCAAAAGATCCCCGTGATCCGCCGCGGCAAGGACGTCACGTATCTGCGGGAACTCGTGGCTTCGATCCAGCCGCTCATGGCCAACAGGCAGCGCTATCCCACGATCCAGGTCCTCCTGGCCGACTCGCCGCAGATCGAAGCCCGCTCGTTTCCCGGCGGGTCGTTGGTGTTCTTCCGCGGCCTGTTGGACTCGGCGGGGAGCGAGGCGGCCCTGGTGGGCATCATTGCCCACGAGCTGGTCCATTTGGATCGCGGGCACGTGCTGGCGCGGGCGCGGCGCGTCAAGCTCGCCCAGCGGACCTTTTCCGGCCCGATTCGCGGCATGTCTCCCCAGCAGTTCTTTGACATGGGAACCGCGTCGCTGAGGATGTGGACCCGCCCCTTCCAGCCGGAGGACGAACAGGAGGCCGATCGCGAAGGCGCCCGCATGGCCTATCGGGCCGGTTACGACCCGCGCGAGATGGCCCTGTTGTTCTTAGAGATTCAAGAGCGGGAGGCCGCGCATCGCGTCGGGCTGCCTCAGTTTCTGCAAAGCCATCCCGCGCCCGGCGACCGGCACAAGGCAATCATGGAGCTCTACGACGAGCTTGTGCGCAAGGATCCGAAGCCGGGCCTCTACGTGGGCAAGGAGAACCTCCGCCGGCGAATCCCCCGCAGGCGGGAGGAATTCCCGCAGTGAGGCCCGGCCAGCGAGTATGGTTTGTCGCCGCAGTGCTGTTGGCCGGCGCGCCAGCGGCCTCCGGCGAATCACCCGCGGCCGCCTGGCAGTGGACCTCGCCGTGCCGTTACCGCATCCGGCTGACGGTGGACCCGCGCGGGGGCACTCGATCCAACTCCCCGGCGTCGGTCGAGCTGGATTTCCAGCAGGCCCTCGCGGCTCGGGGCGCTCCCGGGGAATTCGATGCGGATACGATCGAAGTCGTGGGACATGACGCCTCCGCGCGGCCGAGAGTCTTCGACGCTTCGCGGCCGGCACGCCAGCGGCACCTTCTCCCTTGGCGCATCGACCGCTCCTTCGGCACCACGCGCGTGACGCTGCACTTCGTCGTCCCCGATGAGAAGTCTACGAGGTATGCCGTCTATTTCGACACCGCCGCTTCGGGCCTGGGCCAGCCGCAGCGCTATCACGGGCTCGTGGGCGACGGAGACCGATTCTGCGAGGGGTTCGGGCGGCGCGAGGTCAATGCGAGCCATTTCGACCAGTTCTGCGACTTCGACGGCGACGGGGACTTGGACCTCTTCAAGGGCGGAGTGGAGCCCTTCGTGTACTGCTACGAGAACGTGGGCGGCAATCGTCTGGTGGAGCGGGGGCGACTGACGTCCGACGGCGAGCTGTTGGTGCTCCCCAAGAATCCCCGCTCCAACCGCAGTTGGGTGACCGTGGCCTTCCACGATTGGGACGGCGACGGCCAACAGGATTTCCTGCCGAGCTTTATGGACGGGCCCGACGCGGGCAAGATCGTGCTCTACAGGAACGTGACGCGGCAGAAAGGGAGGCTTTCGTTTGCCCGGGTCGGGCCCCTCCGCACGGTTTCCGGCGTGCCGGTGGCCAGTGGAGCGCAAGCGGGCGGATGGTTCCCATCGGTCTCGTTTGTCCGCGACTGGGACCGCGACGGCGACGGCACGACCGATCTGCTGGTCGGCAGCAATCACCGCTGCTGGCTCTATCGCAACTTGGGGCCCGGCCCGGATGGCTTGCCCAGGCTGGCCGACGCAGTTGCCGTGCAAGCGGCCGGCAAGGACATCGTGCTGACCAACCCGCGATTCGACTGCGCCGACATCGGCGGCGACGGCAATCTCGACCTGTTTGCCGGCACCCAGCCGGGCCCCATCTGGCTCTTCAGGAACATCGGCACGCGGACCACGCCCGTCTTCGACCGCGGCACCGTGCTTGCCTTCGGCGGAAAGTACCTGATCGGCGATGCTCACTCCGGCGTGAAGGTCGCGGATTTCGACGGCGACGGGCTGCTGGATTTCGTGGCCGGCCGATTCTGGGAGCGCACGGAACTGTCACATGCCGAGGGGCCGCGGGACTACGGCGGGCTCTATAAGAACGTCGGCACGCCCGCGGCCCCCAGGTTCGAACGTCGCACCGCCGCCTCGCCCTACACCGAGCAGTTCCAGATCTGCGACGCCGTGAGGCAGAACAGCGTGCGCGCGGTGGACTGGGACGACGACGGAAAGACGGACCTGCTGGCCGGCGACACCGACGGGTTCATCTGGTGCTTCCGCAACCGAACGGGCAACCGGTTTCCGCTGTTTGCCCCGGGCGAGAAGCTGCAGGCCGATGGGAAGCCGCTCAGCGTTGCCGCAAGCGGCGGTCACGCCCGGTTCGACGTCTGCGACTGGAACAACGACGGGAAGCACGACCTGCTGGTGGCCGACGGCGGGGGGACGTTGAATCTGTTTGTCGGCACAGGCGAGGGCTCGCTTCGCTGCGAGGGGAGGGTTACCGCGGGCGGCAAGCCCATCCAAGGCGCCGGCCGCTCAAGCGTCCTGGTCTGCGACTTTGACAACGACGGCCTCGCGGACGTCGTCTTTGCCGACGAGAACGGCTATTGGTGGTATCGCAACGTGGGAACCGCCGCAGCGCCGCGCCTTGCGCCCGCAAAGCCGATTCTCTTCGGCGGCCGGCCGGTGCGATACGCGCGGCCCAATCTGGGGTCGTTTGTGGACTGGGATGGGGACGGCAAGCGGGACTTGATCGGGTGCGAGTTTGAGAACAGCGTTCGGCTGTATCGGAATCTGGGATCGGGCCGCCCCGGCGAGGAGCCGCAGTTTGCACCGCCGGACGGAGAAGAACTCCTGCGGTCTTGGGTGCCGCAGATGATCTCCGGCGCCGACGCGGTCGATTGGAACGGGGACGGCCGCCTCGACCTCTTGACCGGTCAGGGCCACGGCGGAAGCGGACTGCGCTACTACCAGCGGGACTACCTGGACGACGAGCTGCACCGGAGCCACCCGATCGTGACCGCGCTGGGCCTGGAAACCAATCCGTAGGACGGGCGTCTCGTCGTCCTTTCTTCAGTTGAGTGTCTCCACAGACAGTCAACCGGCAAAGAGCACGTATTGGCGCAAGAACGCCTCGACCGCCGTGTAGAAGTGCTCGATCGTCTCCCGCTTGCGCCAGCCGTGGCCCTCGCCCTCGTAGACGTGATAGACGTGAGGCGTGTGGTTCCGCTTGAGGGCCTCGACGATCGCGTCCGACTGGCGCCGCGGCACGACCTTGTCGCTCTCGCCCTGGAACATCGCCAACGGCCGGCGAATCCGATCGGCGAAACAGAGCGGCGACCGCTCGCGGTAGGTCGCCGCAGCCTGCGGCAGCGGGCCGAGGAGCGAGTCCAGATAGTGGGCCTCGAACTTGTGCGTCTCCGCGGCCAGGTGGAATTGATCGGCCACGCCGTACAGGCAGACCCCCGCCGCAAAGGCCTCCGGCCGCTGGGTCATTGCCTGGAGCACCGTAAAACCCCCCGCACTGCCGCCCATGATCACCGTGCGCTCCGGATCGACCTTGCCCGACTCGCCAAGGTGGCGGGCGCCGGCCAGGGCGTCCTCCACGTCGCAAATCCCCCACTTGCCGCGGAGCTTCAGCATGTACTGCCGGCCATACCCCGTGCTCCCGCGGTAGTTCACCAAAAGGACCGCATAGCCCCGCGTGGCGAAGAACTGGGCCTGGGAGTTGTAGCCGGCCTTGGCCTGGGAAGTCGGCCCGCCGTGGACCAGCACCACCAGCGGCGACTTGCCGATGCCCGTAAAACGCTCGCTCGCCGGGGCGTAATGCAGCCCGTGGGCCATCTCACCATCGGCCGAGAGAAAGGAAATCGGCTCGCACCGGGACAGCGCCTCTTGCGGCACGAGTTCCGCGGACGCCCGGGCGACCACGCGGGCCGAGCCGGCGGAGAAATCGTGCGTCACGATCCGCAGCGGGGTGGTCGGTCCGCTCCCGACAAAGGCGACGCGGTCTGCGTTGGGCGAGCAAGCGACCTGGGAGATGTCCGCATACTCGGCGAGGGCATCCACGGCAGTGCTTCGCCCGGTGGCCAGCTCGATCCGCTCCAGTTGCTGAAAGCCCCGGCGGTTGGCGGCCGCCACCACGTAGCGCCCGTCGGCGCTGACGGCGTAGTTGCGCATCCCCTGGACCCACGCCGGGGCACCGTATTCGACGCCCTCTTCGCCGAGCCAGCGGCGCCGGCCCGACTCCAGATCGCAGGCCGCGATCCGGCCCCAGCCGGTCTCGTCGGAGACGTAAAGGATCGTGCGGCCGTCGGGCGTGAATTCGGGCTGGAAAACGGCCGTCTCGGGACCGCCGGCAATGACCTGGGGCGGGCCGAGCCGCGGCAGCAGGCCGTCGGCGGACAAAAGCGGCGCCACGAAAAGTTGCGTCCCGTCCCAAGGCATGTTGGGGTGGTCCCAGGCAATCCATGCCAGTCGCTTTCCATCCGGGCTCACCCGCGGCTGCATGAAGAAATCGTGCCCCTCGACGAGAATCTGCGGCCAGCACTTCCCCTGGGCATCCACCACGGCGATCCGGTCCGCGTCGTCGTCGTCGTGATGCACGTAGACGACCCAGCGGCCGTCGGGCGAGACGACCGGCGAGGCGGCCTTGCCAAAGGGCGGCGTGATCGGCCGGGCAGCCCCGCCCGCGAGCGGTTGGCGCCAGATGCGGCCCGTCTTGTGGACCACGAAATAGACGTGCCCGCCGTGGACCGTGAAATCCCCGCCGCCGTAGCCCACTTCCGCACGCACGTCCAGCTCGGGCGTCAGGTCGCGGGGGGCGTCGCCGCTGGGGCCTTGGGCCACCAGCACGCCGCGGCCCGATCGGCCTTCCAGCCAGACGAGCGTCTGGCCGTTGGAATCCCAGCAGGCCGCCTCCAGGCGCCGGTCTTCGGCGAGGCCCTTTGGGGTGATGGGGCTGGTCCAGAGGCCGAATTGTCGAGCGATTTTCCCGGTCATGTTTCCCGTCGCAGGCTATTACCGTAACATCGCCGGACGCTGGGGCACGCTGCGCTTTGCCCCAGCCACCCTTCGCCCCAGCCGCGTTTCGCTACGCCTTCCGGGCGGACACGGCCCGGCTCCGAATTCTCGACTCTGGACTCTCGACTCTGGACTCTGGACTCTCGACTCTGGACTCTGGACTCTGGACTCTCGACTCCTCCCCCTCACAACCGCCGAATATGGAACCCGCCGTCGACGTCGATCCGCCCTCCGGTGCTAAAGGGGAAGTAATCGAGCACGATGGCGGCCACGGCCCGGGCCACGTCCTCGGGCTGGCCCCAGCGGCGGATCGGCGACAAGCCCTCGGCGATGAGCCGGTCGTACTTTTCCTTGACGGGGGCGGTCATATCGCTCTGGACGACGCCGGGGCAAATTTCAAATACTTGAATCCCTTCATCGGCCAGGCGCTGGGCGAAGAGCCGCGTCATCATGCCGATGGCGGCCTTGGTCATGCAGTAGTCCGCGCGGTTGGTCGATACGGCATAGGCGGAGATCGAGGAGACGTTGATGATCTTGCCGACGGGGATGATCTTCTCGCGGATCTGCCGGATCATCTCGTTGGCCGCCAGTTGGGAGAGGAAAAAGGGGCCCTTGAGGTTCGTGCTAAAGACCGTGTCCCAACCCTCTTCGGTGGCCTCCAGCAGGTCTTTGCGGCCCACGGAAGTGATCCCGGCGTTGTTGACCAGGAGGTCGAGCCGGCCGAACTTCTCCAGGGCTGCGCGCACCAGCCCCGCCCGGTCATCCCTTGAGCCCACGTCGCCACGGACCGCCACGGCCAAGCCGCCCGCGGCATTGATCCGCGCCGCCACCTCTTCGGCCGCGTCGGCCCGGGTGGCGTAGTTTACCACCACGGCATACCCCAGCCGGTTCAATTCCAGGGCGATCGCCCGGCCAATCCCCCGTGACGCACCCGTGACAATGGCACCGCGCATAAGAAAGCAATCAGCTATCAGCAGTCAGCACAGAGCGTCAGTAAAACAGAAAAGCCCACGGAGTGCAACCCATGGGCTTTACCCCACGATGAGCCACACCGCGGCTGCGGCGGCCAGAAGGGTGACGAGAAAGTCAAAAATCCGCTGGGAGACCCGGGGAACGAGCCACCGGCCGACAAACGCCCCCGCAATCGCGACCGGCGAGAGCGCCAGGCCGAAGCCGACGGTCTGGGGCGTCAGCATCTCTTGCGACCAGAAAGGCACGACTTTTGCCAGGTTGAGGAGGAAGAAGAACCAGGCACAAGTGCCGATGAACTGCTCCTTCAGCAGCCCGCGGCTGAGCAGATAGATGGTCATGATCGGCCCGCCCGCGTTGGCAACCGTGCTGGAAAACCCCGCCAGAAAGCCCGCGCCGCCGGTGAGCCACCACCGCTCGGGCAAGCGGGTCCACGGCGTGCGCTGCCGGATCCGTTCCAGGGCCAAGAGCACCAGGATCAGTCCGCCCAGGGCAGGGCGGAATTGCCTTTCGTCGAGCCAAAGTAGGACCAGGTACGCCGGAACCATCCCCAGGACGACATAAGGAAAGAGTCCCAGCAAGCGGTCCCACTGGGCGTGCCGGCGGTACCAGCTCACGGCGAACACGTCGCCCACCAAGAGCACCACGAGCATCGCGCCGACCGAGAGATGGGCGCCCTCTGGAAAGGCCGCCGCCATCAAGGCCACCGCGAGGATGGCCGTGCCTGGGAGCCCTGTCTTGGAGAAGCCCACCAGGATCGCCGCGCACGCCCCGAGGGAGATGGAGAGCGGATCGAGGTGCATCGGGCGGCTGCAAGAGGTGACGGGGTCAAGGCGTGACGGGTTACTCCGGCAGATCAAACCCCAGGCCCGGCTGGTCGCGGGGGAACAGCGTGCCGTCTTCGAGGAGCACGGCGCCGGCGGCGGGGTCGTCTTTGAGATCGAGGTGGCCGTCCAGATCGGCGTACGCGACGTTGCGGTCGGCCAGGGCAAAGTGCAGCGCGGCGGCGATCCCCAGGGCCGATTCGTCCAGGCAGCCCACCATCACCTCCAACCGGGCCGCCTTGGCCACGGAGTTGATCTCCATGGCGTCGGCAATGCCGCCGACCTTCATCAGCTTCACGTTGAGCATGTCCACCACGTCCTCGGCGGCCAGCAGGAAGGCGTCGCGGAGCGTGGTGAGGCTCTCGTCGGCCATCACCGGGACGTCCGCCTTGCGGGTCACTTGCCGGAGCAGGTCGGATTGACCCTTGGGCGTGGGCTGTTCGAGGAGCTCGATGCGGGCCGGACGCGTGCGGTCGATGAACCACAGGGCCTGCTCGACGGTGTAGCCTTCGTTGGCGTCGAAACGGAGCGTGATTTGGTCTCCGACCGCCTCGCGGACCTTGAAGACCCGCGCCGCATCCGACTCGACGTCCAGTCCGCCCATGAGCTTCAGGACCTTGAAGCCCCGCTTGACCCACTGGCGGGCCTGGTGCACGGTCTCATATTCCGGGAGGATGCCGACGGTGACGCTGGTGACCATGCGGTCGCGGTAGCCGCCGAGGAGCTTCCAAAGAGGCAACTCGCTCTTCTTGGCCAGCAGGTCCAGCAGGGCCATATCCACGGCCGCGCGGATGGAGGGCTCGAATTGGAGCGGCTGGCGGAGCTGCTCGCGGAGCGCGGCCGGACGGAACGGATCGGCCCCCTTGAGCACGGGCTCGACCACGCTGTGGATCGTCTCCAGGATGCTGGCAGTGGTCTCGCCCGTGTCGTGCTCGTCGGGGGCGGCACAGCCGTAGCCGACATAGCGGCGGTCGGTGAGGATGCGGAGGAAGACGTTGTCGGCGGTATCGAGGGTATCGTAGGCGGCGGTGTAGGGGCGGCCCAAACGCATCGTGACCAGCCACGCCTCGATGCCGGTGATTCTCATCGGCCACCCCACGGCGAGTGAAATGGCCAAGGCCCAATGGCCAATGACCAAAGATCAAGAAAAGGAAACAGGCCATGATCGGCCCGTTTCCCTTGCTGCGAATCCCAGAATCGGAACACACGATTCTGGCCTAAGAATAGCGGAATGCGATGAGTTGTCAAGCGGCCCGAGCAGGAGGCTCCCCCAGTGTGGCTGGTGTCCAACCCCAGTCGTTCGCCGCGGTGCCGGCCTCTGCCAAGGGCCGTTCCAGCAACTCCAGCATGTACTGGCCGTAGGCACTGTTCTGGGCCCGAGCCAGTGCGACGAACTTCTCACGGGTGATAAAGCCCTTGCGGAGGGCGATTTCTTCGATGCAGGCGATTTTGAGCCCCTGCCGCTCTTCGATGGTCTGCACGAAGTTGGCGGCCTGGAGGAGCGATTGGTGGGTGCCGGTGTCCAGCCAGGCGAACCCGCGGCCGAGGATCTCGACGTGCAATTGGCGTCGCTCCAGGTAGGCGCGGTTCACGTCGGTGATTTCCAGCTCCCCGCGGGCGGAAGGGCGCAATCCGGCGGCGATGTCGACGACCTGATTGTCGTAGAAGTAGAGCCCGGTGACCGCATAGCTCGATTTGGGGTCTTGGGGTTTCTCCACGAGGGAGAGCGGTTTGCGCTGGGGGTCCAACTCGACCACCCCATAGCGCCGGGGGTCTTTGACCGTGTAGGCGAAGATGGTGGCGCCGGCCGGCCGGGCAGCGGCCCTTTGGAGCATCCCCTGGAAGCCCTGCCCATAGAAGATGTTGTCTCCCAGGACCAGGGCCACGGGGTCGCGGCCGATGAAGTCGCGTGCCAGGAGGAAGGCCTGGGCGAGCCCTTCCGGGCGCGGCTGCACGCAGTAGCCGATCGACAGGCCCACGTGGCTGCCGTCTCCAAGGAGCCGCTGGTACGCGCCGATGTCCTCCGGCGTGGAGATCAAGAGGATGCGGCGGATGCCGGCCAGCATCAGCGTGGAGAGGGGGTAATAGACCATCGGCTTGTCGTAGACGGGGAGCAACTGTTTGCTGACGGCGCGAGTGACCGGATGAAGCCGCGTGCCGGCGCCGCCGGCGAGAATGATGCCCTTGCTGAGGTGGCCGGTCGAGTTCATGCCGCACCCCGTTCCGATGACGAATGACCAATGGCCAATGGCCAGTGACCAAGGGCCGTTTGGCCATTGGCCATTGAGCCTTGGTCATTCAGTCCTGCTAGTCCCAGCCGCTCGCGGCGGTACTTCCCCGAGCTGATCCGCTCTACCCAGGCCCCATTCTCCAGATACCACTGGACCGTGCGCCGCAGCCCCGAGGCAAAGGTCTCCCGCGGGGCCCAGTGCAACTGGCCGCGGATCTTCCCGGCGTCGATGGCGTAGCGGCGGTCGTGCCCCGGGCGGTCCGTCACGTGCGCAATCAGCGATGCACACGGGACGTGCGGAGGGTCCGGCCGCAGCTCGTCGACGAGCCGGCAGATGGCTTGCACCACCTCCAGGTTCGATCGCTCGCAGCCGCCGCCGATGTTGTACGCCTCGCCGGGCGTGCCTCGCGACAGGACCGTGCGCAGGGCCCGGCAGTGGTCTTCCACGAAAAGCCAGTCGCGGACCTGTTGCCCATCGCCGTAGACGGGAAGCGGCTTGCCTTGCGCGGCGTTCAGCGTGATGAGCGGGACGAGCTTTTCAGGGAACTGATACGGGCCGTAGTTGTTGGAGCAGTTCGTCACCAGGACCGGCACTCCGTAGGTATGGTGATACGCGCGGACAAAGTGGTCGCTGGCCGCCTTGGAGGCCGAGTAGGGGGAGTTGGGCGCGTAGGGGCTCGACTCGCTGAACTTCCCGGTGGCGCCCAGGGAGCCGTAGACCTCATCGGTGGAGACGTGCAGGAAGCGGAAACCCGACCGCTCCGGCTCGGGCAGGCCGGACCAATAGAGCCGCGCAGCCTCCAGGAGCCGGAAGGTGCCGACGACGTTGGTCTGGACGAACGCCGCCGGACCGTCGATCGACCGGTCCACGTGGGACTCGGCCGCGAAGTGGACCACCGCGCGCGGGCGATACTCGGCCAACAAGCGGCTCAGCAGCGGAGCATCGCAGATGTCCCCCTGAACGAAGCGGTGCAGCGGGTCGTGAAACACGTCGGCCAGCGAGTCGAGATTGCCCGCATACGTCAGCTTATCCAAGTTCACCAACGGGGTCTTTTCCTCGGCGCGCCATTGCCGCACGAAATGGCTGCCGATGAATCCGGCACCGCCGGTGACCAGAATGGCGTCCATGCCGACCCGTCCTGGGAAGGGTGCTTGGCAGCCGGAAGCGAGTAGCTCCGGGCCTGCAGGGGCATGGTATCACGACGCCGGGTGCGGCGCCAACGGAGAAAACCGGGGGCGTGGGACTGCCAGACTCCCGACCCCTTCTCTACTCACCAGGCGAATTCGATCCCGGCGAACGGGCCGTGGTAGACCACCGATCCGCGGTGGTGGACAAGCTGGGCGGGCCCCTCCCGCACGAAGTTGATGTCCTGGTCGAAATTCTCGCCGGCCAGGGCCAGGCCCGTGACCCAGATGGCTTGATAGCCAAACCGGGCGTTCAGGCGAGGGCTAAAGCGGTAGAGGACCGTCAGGGCAATGTCGCCGATCCAGGAGGTGTTGCGCTCGCGGCGGTGGCCGAGGAACTCGGTGATGGTTCCCTCCTGGATGTTCCGGAAATCGGTGGTTTGGGCGCCGTCGTTCTGGGCGATCGCCCCTTTCATCTCGAAGTTGACCCACCAGGGGCCTTCGGAAGAGAACTCGAGCAAGGCGCCCAACTGCACCCCAAACAACTTATTGGAGGTATCGGTGCGGATGAGATTCTGGGCGGCGGGATCGGCCGGGACGGCGAAGGCCGAATCATATTCGATGTGCTCCCGAATCGCCATGTAGCGTGCCCCAACCAAGAGCGAGGTGGAGAGGCGGCCGGGGGGCATGTCGAGGATGTGGCGCCAATTGATCTCGGCGTTGTCCAGCGTGGACTTCGCGGAGATGGAGACGAAGTTGTCGAAGTCCAGCCCCACCACCGCCGGACGCCCGAAATTGGTGAACGGCGAGAAAAGGTTGCCCAATCCCCCTTGGCTGTTCGGCGAGAGGTTGCGGACGGCTACGGTGTCGTCCCAGTGCTCGACGGCGAAATAGGAGAACTCGATCTGATTCCAGGGGTTGACCGTGTGGCCGAGCAGCAACCGGGCGCCGCCTTTGAACGGGAAATCGAGGTCCCGGGTGGAAAGGACGATGTTGGTCGGGGAGCCCAGGGCCGCGAAGTCGATACGGGACCCGGTGTCGCGCAGGAGCATGACCCCCTCGGAGCGGACGTACCACGGGCATCGCGGGGGCGTTGCCGCGGGGTTCATCTCGGGGGGGCAATTCGCCCTGAGAAGGGATGTGTTATCCTGTGTGTCGTCCAGTCCGTCGGGCTGCTGGCCTCGGACTTCTTGAATGCCCAACCATGCCGTCAGGGCGAGCATGGCCCCTAGTAGCTTTTGGGTTCCACTGGCGTTCCGCATGGCAATGACTTCCGTGTTTCGCGATACGGTTGAAGCCTCGTCGCCCGCCGCAGGCCAAGACCCGCAGCAGGAGCCTCCGGGAAACTTGCGTAAGATGCGCAAGGATGCCGGGAGCGAACTCCCCTAGAGTCTCGTTACTCTATTCGGATTTCCTGACCGGCATCATCAGTCTATCCCATACAATCGCCATTTCCGGCGCCACCGATCCGACGGTTTGCGTTTCTGCCCCGGGGGGGCCGGCCTCATACACGTCCCAGGAGCCGGTCCACGGCCGCCCCGATGTCGGCGCTGGCCATGAGAGCCTCGCCGACGAGCATCGCGCGGACCCCGGCCGCCTCCAGCCGCTGGGCGTCGCTCCGGGTGCGAATGCCGCTCTCGCCGACTACGATCCGGTCGTCGGGAATCCGCTCCTTGAGACGGAGCGTGTGGGCTAAATCGACCTCGAAGGTCCGCAGGTTGCGGTTGTTGACGCCGATCAGCCGCGCCCCGAGGTCGAGCACCCGAGGCAAGTTCTCCGGCTCGTACAACTCAACCAGGGGCGTCATGCCAAGAGCCAGGATGGAATCGTAGAGCAAGCAGAGCGAAACATCATCGAGGCATTCGGCGATCAGCAGGACGGCGTCTGCCCCGGCCGCCCGGGCCTCGAGAACCTGGTACAGGTCGATCACGAAATCCTTGCGCAGGACCGGCCGATCGACCGCGGCCCGGACTTGCCGGAGGTGGTCCAGATCGCCCTGGAAGTAAGGCCCGTCGGTGAGCACGCTGATGCAGGCCGCGCCGTGCTGCCGGTAGGTCTGAGCGATCGGGACCGGCTCGAAGTTCTCGCGAATGACCCCTTTGGACGGGCTGGCCTTCTTGACTTCGGCGATCAGACGGATCGGTCCTGGGGATGAGAGCGCCGCCAGGAAATCTCGCACCGGCGGAGCATCGCCCAGCAGCGGCCGCAACTCGGCCTCGGGGCAAAGGGCCTTCGCGCGCGCCACGTCACGCCGTTTTGTGGAGACGATCTTGTCGAGGATCGTGGGCACTGGGACTATCTATCGCCACCGGCGTCACCTGCCCCTGCCGGGTGGCTGATCGGCAGCCCCTCCGGGGACAGGAAAGCCGGGGGGCAGTCCGGCGCCCGGCCTTTGGCCGCGGCTTCCTCTGCGGCCCGTCTTGATCTCGGCTGGTGTGCCCGGGCCTGGATACGGGTTGGCGGCATTGCGGCCCGTTTTTCGGGTGGACCCCGTCTTGCCGGTCGACTTGCCGCTGGTCTTCGGGCCGGTCGCCCTCGGGGTGCTCGGAGTGCTGGAGGAGGGTTTCTTGGCCTCGGGGGTCTGATCACCCGCGGGCTCCTCCGCAGAGGCCACCTTAGTGCCGTCGCGCGCGGATGCGGCCATGTCCTCTTCCTTGGGCGGCAGGCGGCGAACCAATGGCTGAGAGAGTTCAATTTCGTGCAGACACTGGACCAATCCCGTCTTGCTGGCGAGGAACATGCGGTCGGTTTCCGAGTTGGTCAGTTTTACGGGGAGGTATTCCGCGGCGATGGTATCCAAGACGGCCCCGCTTCTGCCCTCGAGGACGCGGATCCGCCCGACCTTGTCGGCCGCGTAGACCCGCTGCTTGCCGGCGGCAACGACGCGCGTCACCTCGGGGCTCCACCAGACCTGGTTGCCCGTGTTCGCGGCGTCCAGGCAATACAGGCCTCCGAGTTGGTTGGTCACCAAGACGAAACGGCCGAGAGCGACGGGGTTCTCGACGATCGGACTGCCGGTGGAGAATCGCCACAATTCGTTCCCGTCGCGTTCGCGAATCGCGTGAATGTAGCCGTCTTCGGAGGCGGCAAAAATCACGCCCGAATCCCCGGCGATGCTCGGATTGGGCGGCATATAGCAGGGCTGATTGCTGATCGGGGCCTCGGTGTGGAGGCGGTAGAGGAGGGCGAACTGGTTGCCCCGGGTGCGATCGACCCGACCGACGCACAAGTATCCGCGCTCGGTCGTCCAAGTCACGTACTCCTCGTCCACGTTCTGCCGGGTGACCAGCGGCGCCACCAGGGGCCGCCCCGGACCCCGGCAACCCAGCGGCGGACTCTTGTCCTGCTTCAGGCGGAGCGACTCGCGGCGGGCGGTTTCCCGGGCCGCCACCTGCTCGGGCGTCGGGCTCTGCTCTCTGGCGAGCTTGTCGAGTTCCTTCGACGATTCCTCCATCGGCGTCAAAGCGTAGGAGAAGATCATCCCGTCGTTCATGGGGACATAAACCCGCTGTCGGCTGAGGGCGGGCCCCGCGCTGGGCGCTCCGTTTAGTTGAGCCTTCCAGAGCACCTTCCCGTTGCACCGGTTCAACACGTAGACGGTGGACCCGTTGATGAGAGCCACCAGGGTCGGGTTCACGGCGGGGGCGAAGGTGGGATAGCCCCGCTCGCCGACTTGGGCCGTCCAAAGGCGTTTGCCGGTCTCCGCGTCGATGGCCTCGAGAATCCCCTGATCGGTCTGAGCAAAGAGCGTGCCCGTGTCCAGGACCAGGTTCCGCAGTTGTCCACGAGCCGAGTCGAGCTGGACTTGGGCGGCCCATGCTCGGGTGAGCCCGTGCTGCGCGGCGACCGGCTCGGGTATCAAGGCCGTGGCGGATGCGAGCGGTGCTTCGGTCAAACAGGCCAAAACAGCGATCCCAGCAAGAACGATCGACGCATAGCGTGTCATGGTACCCCTCGAATGATCAGGAAGTGCCTCTCCCCGTTTCGACAGCGGAACTCTCCACAACGGCCCCTAAGAGCCCCCATGCCTTCATCATACTGAGGCCGACAAGAAAATGCACCCCAAATGCCAATCCGCGGCCGAGAAGAGGTTCCTCGGGCAGCCCCACTAAGAGGGGGAATGCGGGGCGCGCTTGTGGCACAGCCGCCCCCGGCTGTGCCTGCGCACGACAGTCGAGGGCGGCTGCCCCACAGCCGGGGGCGGCTGCCCCGCTGGAGCGGCCTTCGGCGCCAACGGCCCGCAAAGAGCCATTCCATCCCCACGCAGCACGCCCATAATATCCCAATGGGGGTTGGCGGTGTGCCGACCGTTCCGGAGGAGGAAGTGGCGATGGACTTGGATCAATTGGGTCCCGATGCTCAGGGGTGGGTGCGGGAGGCCCTCGGATACTTGAACTTTTCGTCCGGGGCCGCGGACCCGAGATTCTTGCGGGCTATCAACGGCCTGTTCGGGCAGCTCGCGGCGGTCCAGGGGGACTCCGCGGAGCCCGTCTGGCAGCGCCTCCGCGGGGTCCTGCAATCCGGCCTGGAAGCCCTTCAGGAGCAAGGCGAGGCGTTCCGCGACGTGGAACAAGCCGAAGCCGTCTTGCGGCTGGTCTTCGAGGTCGTGCTGCCCGGTTATCGACAGCACCATCGCGACTTGCTGTTCCATCAAAGCCACCAGACGCTTTTCCAGCCTTTCTTCCTTGGGCGGGTGTGCGAGGCCGTCTTGGCCGAAGGAGGCCCGTGGGACCAAACGGAGCGGATCCTGCACGGGGCCCTGTTGCGGCTGAACGACTTCATCGGCCACCGGCCCGTGGCCATCTTGCGGACCGCCCAGAAGATCCAGCCGTACCCTCACGAGAAGGTTTGCCCGATCCCGCTGTTCATCCGCGAGGCCGGGGTGGCGGCGGGCCGGTACCACGACGTTGTCCAGCAGGCCCTGGACATCCTCCGCTCCACGGGCGGGGACCTCTTGCAACAGGCTTGGTTCGACCCGGAGCTGTTGGACGAATTGGCATTGGACCCCCGGGCGTACGACTTCGATCACCCGGTGAATCGGCGGCCGAACTATCATTTCGGCACGTGGGACCCGCACCATATCGACCGCCGCGGCTACTTCCGCCGCTACGTGGTCCAGGAGGTGACGCTCGAGGCGCTTTGGAACCGCGTGGAGGCCCACGGCGATTTGCCGTACGAGGAGGTGCTTTTCGAAGCGGCGGCGGTGCTGGCCGGGACGATCCTGATGGGCTCGGCGGTGACCGGCGACCGGCCCGAGGCCCACGACTCGGCCACGACCTTGAGCACGCTGGTGCCGCGGATTGCCGCCTATCGCGACGCGTTTTACGAGCGGCTCTTGAAGGGGCTGCGGGGGCCGCACGGGGAGCGTTTGCGGCGAGAGGCCCGCAGGCTCAAGCAGCCGCTCGGCGGGGCCCGGCAGCATCTGAACCAGGCCTTGGCGCGGCGGCGCGCCAAGCAGTTGCAGCACGTACACTTGGCGCGGCTGTTTGCCCAGATGGGCTGTGCCGAGGCGGCCCTGCGGCAGGCGCACGTGGTGCCGGTCGCCTCGGCGCGGATGCGGTGCGAGATCGACTGCCGCATCGCCGCGGCCCACCTGGCGATCGACCGGAAGGAACTCGCAAGTGCCGCCTCACGGGCGCCGGAGATCGGGGACCTCTTGCACCGGGCGATCGAGTGCGGGGCGTTTGTGGACCCCTGGAACATCCTCGGCTTCGGCGGCCAGTTCAGCAAGTTTCCCGCGGTCGAGGACAGCGCTCACGATGAGCGAATCGACGACCTCATCGACCTGCTCAACGAGATCTTCGCACTCTACGCGCAGCTCCTGCGCGAGGCCACGGTCGCCGGCGAGGAGGCGCTTTCTCGGGGGCTTTCGCAGGACCTGGCCGAATTGGCCCGGTGGTGGGACCCGTTCGCCAGCACCGAGGTCGGCGAGGTGGAAGGGTTCTCGGGCCGCGAGTCCTGGGAATCGGCGGTGCAGGTGGCCGAGGCGTTGGGGGCGTGGCACCGGGCGGGGACGGCCGCCGGCAACGTCGCCTTCTGGCGGGAGCATGCCGAACAGTTTCACTCGCCCCAAGCCTACGCCGCACTGGTGGAAGCCCTTCTGGACCATCACGACCTCATCGCATCGATGGCCCTCTTGGTCCACTGGCTCAGCCAGGCGGAAGAAATCCGCCTGGCCGAAGGAAATGCTTCGTTTCACGCCTTGGCGCTCCGCTGGATGGAACGCCTCTGGGTGGAACCCGCCGCATTGCCGGGCAGGCTTCCGCCGGAGCAGCGCTGGCCGGTGGCCCGCAAGTTCCTCGACTACTTGGAGGCCAACGCCGAGGAGTTCTGGAGCGTGCCGAGGCTGGAGTTGGAGCTGTCGCCGGGGGAGGTCGAGGAGGAAGGGGCGGCCGAGGAGTCGGCGGCCGAGGATGCCGAGGACCTGTTCAGCGCGGCCTACGAGAACGTGATCTATCGCGACACCACCGACGATGGCTTCGAAGGCGAACTGCTCGAAGGGGGCAGCCAGCCGACCGACTTCGAATTGTCGCGCGAGGCCGAGAGGCTGAGCGACCGGTTGGCCTTCTTGACCACCACCGCCCGGCTGTGGAAGCTGGCGGCGGTCAACTCGGCAAGCCCTCCGGAGACTGCGGCCGACTGCGATGCGGTGCTGGCCGGATGGCTCTCCCAGGCCACCGAGCGCCGCCGGCAACTGGGCGAGGTCTTGACGGCCGTACACCGTTATGCGATCCCAGCCCCGCGGGGCACCTACGACGCTCTGGTGGAATTCGATCGCCGCCGGCAGATCAAGGAGGTCCTCCTTGACAGAGTCATCGCCGCCGGGGTCGAAATGGCCGATGCCGCCCGCATCCTTCAGGCCACGATGAGACGCAATGACGCCCCCGCGGCAGGGGATGCCTGGGAGGCGGCGGTCCGCGAGACGTTCCGGGCGGCGTTTCACGGAGACCGCGAGGCAGTGCGGACTGCCTGCCCGGGCCTTTTCCGCTTGCTCGCACGGCTGCCGCTTCTCTATCTGCCCACCTCGCGGGGCGGCAACCCGCACCGGGTCCTCCACGCGCGAAACCTGCAGCAGGTCTTGCGGCGGCTGTTGGTGTATCTGCCGCGCTTAGGGCTCTTGGACGAGACGTACCGTCTGGTTGAGACGATCCGCCGCATGGAGCGGAACCATCCGGCCGGACCGATGGCGATCACGGAATTCGACCGGCTTTTCGAGCTGGCGTGGAAGGGAATGGTGCAGTGCGTGACCCGATCGGCGGAGACGTGGGCGGCACCGGCAGCCCGTCCGAGCCCGCGGCGAGCGCCTTCGCCGCTCTTGGCCGTGCTTCAGGAAATGACGGCCCTGGTGCTCCGCCGGTGGCTGGACCACAGCCGCCACGTCCGCCTGTCCGTCTTGGAGAGCGTTGCCGACGAATCCCGCTGGCAGAGTGCAAAGAAGTTCATCGAGAGATACGGTCACGAACTGTTCACGCAGAAGTTCATGACCTATGGGAACTTGCGGGCGATCCTGCACCAGGGGGCCGACGCCTACCTCCGTTCGCTGGAGGAGGAGCCGGATGCCGAATCGCCGTTGCGGCTCCTGGAGGACCTGGGGACGCGCTTGCCGCGGGAAGAGGCGGTCCGCTGGCTGGAACTGTGCCTCGAAGCGCTCCTGGAGAACTACTCCGAGTACTTGGACTACAACAGCACGACCACGCAGTCGGACCGCGGCGAGCTGCTGTACATCCTCCTGGATTTTCTGCGCCTGAAGGCCGGCTACGACCGCGTGGCCTGGCATCTTCAGCCGCTGATTCTGGCCCATGAAGTGCTCGTCCGTTGCGGCCGCACGGAGGCGGCGGAGCAGTGGCGGCAGGCCGTGGCCAAGGAGAGTCAGGCGGTGGCCGACTACCACCTCCAACGCCTCCGGCAACTGAACACGCGCTACGGCATCCGTTTGCGGAGCGTGGCCGACCGGCTCGGAGAGCGGTTCGTGCAGCCGCTGGCCGTGGAGCGGCTATGCGCCCTGGTGCGGCCGGCCGCGGAGGAGCTTCGCCGCGGAGGGCCGACTCGCTCGCTCGCCGAACTGGAGCGCGAGGTGGCCCAGTTTACGGAGAACCCGGAGGGCGTGGGCTTCGATCTCCCCGCCTGGCTGGAAGCCCTGGAAAACGAGGTCCACCGTGTCCGCTCCGACACCCCCACAGACGAGGAGTTATCGCTCGCCTCTCCCCCGATCCCGCAAGTCGGGATCACGCTGGACGAAGTCAGGAAGCAGATTGAGAAGTGGGACAAGAAGTAGGCAGAGGGCGGACGGAAACGATGAATGATGATTGATGAATGATGAACGGGGGAAGTGACGCGTTATCAACTCTTCCGTTCATCATTCATCATTCCGCATTCATCTCTCGTCCGTCGTCCCTCTTGCAGAAGCCGGGCGAGCCTCCTGGCGGTCGCGTTGAGCGGGTAGTGGTCCAACTCGACGAGCGGGACCCAGCGGGCGTCGGGCGAGTTGCCCTCGGGGATGGCCCCAGAGAGGTACTCAGCCCGGTAGCATTCCAGCGTGATGCGGAACCGAGTCACTCCGTGCTTGATCGCGGCACAGCGATCCCCGAGGGCGATCGACACGCGGGTGTGCCACTGCTTCTGCGAAGCGGTGGCACACCGTCGAGCACAAGTCTTTGAGCGGTTCGCCTTAGCTCGCGGTGACACGATTGGGACGTTCGGACGGGTCCGGCGTCAAGGGTTCCTCGGATTGACGGCGCCCGACCAGCCAGATTGATCCAACGAGGACGAGCGCCCCGATGAGGGCGACCGCCCCAGCCAGAACCATCCACCGAAGATACCAGCGTGAGGCCTCCATGTACCACAGTTCTAGCGACAAGGGTTGGGTGCCGATCCCCTCGCGGAACTGATGCCAGATCGAGATCGCCTGAGCCGGGGAGAGCCCCCGAATGTCGGGAGGTCTCGGCCGTGTCAGCCAAAGGGCGACTACGCCAACGATGCCGATGAGGAAGATCAGTCCACCTATGAGAGGTAGCCTCTGGCGAATGCCCCATCTCGGACCGGAAGGCTCGGCAACCGGCCCAGACTTCGCCAGCTCGAGTCTTGCGAGTCCCAACATGCTCGGCACATCGAGTTCGGCACCGCACGGGCAACGGACCCGCTGGCCGGCCTGAAAGCCCTCGACGGGAGTCTTTCGACCACAGGAGCAGGGCAATAAGTACTTGCTTCCCACGATGAATCGTCTCCCCAAGGTTCTCGCACGGCGAGGGGCGCCGCACACTCATCAGGGCATTTGAAAAAGTCTACCTTGCCGCAACCGATCTGGGGAGTTGTCGGGAGGAATCACCGGCGGCTTGCAGGCGGGCGAGAACGCCGGCTCCCAATCAGAGCCCAGGCGTGATGCCAATAAGCATTCCCAGAACAGCTATATAGCCCATATTGGCCACACTGCTTATTTTAACTCAGTCGCGGCATCACGGGCTTCCCCGCAAGGATGCACCGGGGAAAAACTGAGCGCACCTACTAGACGATTCCTAGCTGGTGACTAGAATTAAATGCCCGGTCCCCCGAATAGCTAGCCTCGGCATAAGAGGCGCCTGGTGAGAAAGCGCCCCGCTTCCCGCCTCCTTACTGCACCGTGGGGACGGTCGCATGTACCGACTGCTCTTGGTGCGTTGTTGATTCTGTTTTGGCAGGTGAGTTGAGACTGTGAAGGCGCGGTGAAGATCTGCGCCCCGGTCATCCGGGACGCAAAGCGTTTGATCTTCGCTGGGCGAGCACAATGGGTCGTAAGCGGTGCCCGAGCACCTGCCTGCGCTGGTCGCACTGTCGGAGCGGCGGTGGTCCATCTTTCGCAAAGTGAATTCTTTGCCAAATGCAGGTGTGCGCCTCTGCCTCAAGGAATCGGTGGTAGAATTCTCTGGTTTGCCGCCGTCCCTGGGGCCCAAGGAAACTGGAACCGAATCGAGAACGCTAGGGAGTGTTGCATTGTTCGACGCAGATGCACTGTTGGACGATCTGGACGACGTCACCGTTCATCAGCCCGAGGAAGAGCTCGAGTTGGATGAGAAGGCCGAAGAGGCCCTGGAAATCGAGGACGAGCTGGACGATTCCGTCGAGGAGTTGGACGAGGAGGCAGAATTCGAAGCCGACGAGACGCAGGAGGAGCTGTCGGTTACGGACGATGCCGAATCCTGGTCGGACGACCCGGTTCGCATGTATCTGACCCAAATGGGCGAGATTCCGCTTTTGACGCGGCAGCAGGAAATCACGCTGGCCAAGCAGATCGAAGTCACGCGGGCGAAATTCCGCCGCAAGGTGGTGGAGTGCGATTACGTGATGCAGCAGATCGTCCGGGTGCTGCGCCGCGTGCAGGATGGCGACCTGCCCTTTGACCGCACCGTGCAGGTTTCGGTGACGGACCGGCTGGAGAAGGAGCAGATCCTGGGCCGCCTGCCGCACAATCTGCGGACGCTCTCCGTGCTCATGAAGCGAAACCGGCGGGACTATTGGATCGCCACCTCCAAGTCGCGGCCGATGGGGCAGCGGCGAGCCGCCTGGCGCCGCCTCGGCCGTGCCCGGCGCCGCGCCGTGCTCCTGGTCGAGGAACTCGGCATCCGCACCCAGCGGATCGAGCCGATGATCAAGACCCTGGAGGAGTTCAGCCGCCGTGTCGACGAGCTCAAGGCACGCATCGACGAACAGAAGAGGGCCGGCGGCCACCCCAAGGAGCGCGAACCCTGGCTGGTCGAGTTCCGCAACATTCTCCGCGCCTGCCAGGAGACCCCCGCCAGTCTGCGCAATCGCGTGAGCTACCTTAAGAACATTTACGCGCATTACCAGGAAGCCAAGCGGGGGCTCTCTGAGGGCAACCTCCGCCTAGTCGTCTCCATCGCCAAGAAGTACCGCAACCGCGGGCTGAGCTTCCTGGACCTGATCCAGGAAGGAAACGCCGGCCTGATGCGGGCCGTGGATAAGTTCGAATACCGCCGCGGCTTCAAGTTCTGCACCTACGCCACGTGGTGGATCCGCCAGGCGATCACCCGGGCGGTGGCCGACCAGAGCCGCACGATCCGCATTCCGGTCCACATGGTGGAGACGATGTCGCGGGTCCGGAACGTCTCCCGGAAACTGCTTCAGGACTACGGCCGCGAGCCGACGCTCGAAGAGACGTCGCGGGCAAGCGAGACCTGCCTGGACGAGACCCGCCGGGTGATGGCGATGAGCCGTTATCCGATCAGCCTGGACCGGCCGGTGGGCAACAGCGAGGACAGCCACTTTGGCGACCTCCTGCCCGATTCCGCCGCGGAGAGCCCGGCCATCGGCGCCGCGCAGGAGATGCTTCGCCGCCGGATCAACAAGGTTCTCAAGACGCTCAGCTACCGCGAGCGCGAGATCATCAAGCTCCGCTACGGCCTGGGCGACGGTTACAGCTACACCTTGGAAGAGGTGGGGCACATTTTCAAGGTCACCCGCGAGCGGATCCGGCAGATCGAGGCCAAGGCGGTCCGCAAGCTTCAGCAGCCCAGCCGCAGCCAGGAGCTGGTTGGGTTCCTGGACTGACTCGGACTGCGGATGAACCACAAAGGCACGAAGACGCAAGAGGAGAGAACCGCAACGCCGCCGAAGTCTACGCGTTGCGCGACACCGTTCTCCGGAAACCTTTGTGTTCTTCGTGCCTTTGTGGTTAATCATTCGCGGCGGTTTTCGCTTTGAGGGCTGATATCCTCTGGGAGTCGTCGCGATGGCCACGATCTTTCGTCGCCCGTCTGCTCTTTCGCTGGAACGCACCGTCGCGGATCTGCTGAGACAACTCGGCGGCGTTTCCCCCAAGCGCGTCCACCTGGTTCCCACGCCCGGGACGGCCACGGAGAAGGACGTCATTCAGGCGGAAGCCCGCACCGGCCGGATCTGTGAGCTGATCGACGGGGTCCTGGTGGAGAAAACCATGGGAGCGTACGAATCGGCGGTTGCGGTGGCACCAGCTAACAAGACGAGCATCGCGCAGGGACGGGGACCCGTAAGGAGGAATGAGCCGTGACAAGTGACGCACTATTGCAGCGAATCACAGTGAACGCTGCGATCTTCGGCGGGAAGCCGATCATCCGCGGGATGCGCATCTCCGTGGAGTTGATTCTCAGCCTCTTGACGCAGGGCGAATCCTGGGACGACCTTCTGGCCGACTACCCAGACCTTGAGCCCGACGACATCCGGGCGTGCCTGGCCTACGCGCACGCGGTGATCGCGCACGAGTCGCTGGACGCCGTGGAGGTCGCCAAACCGTGAGATTCCTGGTCGATCGCTGTGCAGGCCGGCGCTTGGCCGAATGGCTTCGCGCCAAGGGTCACGACGTATTCGAATCCCGCACGTTCGGGCCGGACCCGGGTGACGCGGCATTGCTCGAATGGGCAGCGAACGAACGTCGGATCTTGATCACGATCGACACGGATTTTGGGCGGCTGCTCTTCCTGGAGGAAGCGAAGTGCTGCGGGTTGCTGCGCCTTCCCGACGTGGCCGCGGTCGAGCGTATCGAATTGATGGACGATGTTCTGGCTCGATACTCCGCCGCACTTGAAGCCGGAGCGGTCATCACGGTTTGCGGAAACCGAATCCGGATCTCGGAGCCGCCGAGACCGAAGACTGACGAGTAGTGTCAGAATCGCTCGCGATCTTCGGATCGAGTGGCGAATTGGTGTCTTACGACAGCCGGTTTCGCGAAGTCTTCTCGATCTCCCCACCCAGCGGCGATTCCGGCTCGATCTGACACACGTCGCGCAGGACGCGATCTAGACCTTCCGTGGATAGGCGCCGGGCAAGTTCGAGCGACTGCGGGTCGCCCGCGTGAGAGTACCGCAGCGCGGCGACGATGCCGCGCACGATCCAGCGGCGCGGCAGGCCGTACTCGACCGCCAGCTTCGCCGGGGCGACCAGCCGCTCCCGCGGCGAAAGCTTGCGGATCGGGTCGCGGACCACGCGGAGGATCTCGTCCCGCATCTCGGGCACCGCCCCGCGGCGGCAGAGGTCCTGCTTGTACTCGGCGATGGACGCGGCCGTAAAGCCGTGCTTGCGACGCACCACCTCGCCGAGTTCGTCCAAGGCCCCAAGGACGTGCTCGGCAACGACCGGATCGGCGACCGCCTCGTGAATGTACTTGTGGCCGCGGTGAAAGCCGACATAGCCGCAAACCGCGTGGCCGCCGTTATGGATGAATAGTTTCCGCTCCAACCGCGCCGATTGGTTTTCGACCAGCTCCAGGCACTCCAAGGCCGCCGGCTTCGGGCCCTGGAACGCCTCGGCCCCGGCCGTCCACTCGTTGTACTCTTCGGCCACAATCACCAACGGGTCGGGCTCCGGCCGCGGCACGACCCGGCTGATCATCGAGTCGGGAAAGCCGACGAACTGGCCACACCAGGCCAGGTCCTCGATCTCCCGGAATCGTGAGACCCCGCTCAGCAGCCCGCGCACGTGCCTCCCGAGCGTCGAGGAGCTGTCCATCATGTTTTCGCAGGCAATGCAGTTGAGCGGCCGGGTGCGGCCTGATCGCCGACAGGCGGAGACGGCCATGGCGATGGTCCGGGCCACGTCGGGCAGGTTCTGGTCGAAGACGGCGGTCAGGACGAGGACTGCGTCGCGGATCTCCTCGGCGATCGCTTGCCGCTCCTCGTGGGAGTAAACCCGGTAGCCGCAGACGGTGATTTCCTGGCACCGGCTGCCGTAAAGCTTCACGACGTACTGCCCGGCGCGCCGCAGGGCCTCGACCAGCTCGGGCTTCTTATCGACGAATACGATCTCGAAGCCCGCCTGAGCGGCCAGCAGGCCCACGTGCCCGCGGCCGGTGGCCCCGGCGCCGAAGATGACGATTTTGTCTGGCATTAAGGTTCCGCCGTCCCCTCGCGCCGGTAATCGTCGGCCAGGCGGACGACGTCGTCCAATTCCGGCGTGCTGACCTCCAGAAGCCGCAGGTCCTCAATGGCCGTCATGCGATGCTTCCGACCCGGCTTGTTCTCGATCACTTCGCCCGGTGCGAGAATCAAGATCTCCATCTCCCCTTGATCGTTCTCCCACTCGACCTGCATCAGGCCCGAGTCCACGTAGATGTGCTCGTGCTTCTTGACGTGGTATTGCAGGCTGGATCGGGTCCCCTTCTTGATCTCGATGATCTTCATGGCGTACTTGTCGGTATGGGCGATCCAGACCTCCCGGCCCCAGGGCTTCGGCACGATTTTCATGCGTTTCTCTCCGTTCTTGCCCGATTTGCGTATCACAATAGCGGAATGCGGCGTGCCGTGCAAATCCCGCGAGTGGTTGGAAGCCGTAGAGCGTCTGAGAGACCGTTTGAGAAGAGGCTATCAGCCATCGGCCGTCAGCTATCGGCAAGCTGGCAACTGTCGGTTGCCTACGGTGGAAACCTAGACCTGAAAGCTGAAAGCCGATAGCTGAAAGCTGATAACCGACTCTTGACACCTTGCGGCGAATCTGCCACGTTGGGCATCATGACTCCGTTTTGTGACGTGTTGGGACTGGGCTGCGCGGCGATCGATGACCTGCTTTATGTCCCTGTTTATCCCGCGCCGGACAGCAAGCTGCAGGTCCGTCGCAAGGAGCGGCACTGCGGCGGGCTGACGGCCACCGCCTTGGTGGCGGCGGCTCGGCTTGGCGCCCGCTGCGCGTTCGCCGGGGCGCTGGGAGAAGACGAACTCTCGCGAGTCGTTCTCGAACGCTTCGCGCAGGAAGGGATCGACACGCGATACATGCGTCGTCGCGCCGACGCCCGGCCGGCCCACGCCGTCATCATCGTCGACGAAGGCCAGAAGACGCGGACGATTCTCTGCAGCCTGGAAGGGTGCTTCGGGGCCGAGCCCGACTGGCCGGAGGAAGAGGTCCTCCGCGCGTGCCGCGTCCTGTTTGTGGACCACATCGGAATCGAGGGGATGACGCGCGCCGCCCGGGTAGCCCGCCAGGCAGGCATCCCCGTGGTCGCCGACTTGGAAAAAGATGAGGACCCCGGATTCGGCGCACTGCTGGCCCTGGTCGATCACCTGATCGTCTCGCGGGATTTCGCGGCGAAGTTGACCGGTCAGGCGGATCCCGCGCAGGCCGCCCGAAGGCTCTGGACGCCCGAGCGGCAAGTGACTGCCGTCACGTGCGGCGCGCAGGGATGCTGGTACCTCGCCGCCGACGATCCGGATCGCCCTCGCCATCAGCCGGCCTTCGCGGTGGAAGTCGTGGACACGACCGGCTGCGGCGACGTCTTTCACGGGGCGTATGCCTCGGCGCTTGCCCGCGGGCTAGACGTGCCGGGACGCATCCAGTTCGCCGCGGCGGCCGCGGCCTTGAAGGCCACGCAGCGCGGCGGGCAGGCGGGAATCCCCACGCGGGCCGTGGTGGAGGCGTTTCTAAGCAGGGCCTCTTGTTCCTGGGAACGTCAGGCGAGGAAGTGACTGCAAATTGCAGTCTGCAATCTCCAATCGAAGAGAAGCCTCATGAGCGTGACGACCCTAGCCGAGGACCTCGAACAAGCCCTGGCCGAGCTGCCGATGCTCGACGTCCACACGCACCTGGTGGGCGGCCGCTTGGGGGCCCGGGGGCTGCACGACGTTCTCCTGTACCACATGGTCGTCAGCGACCTCTACGCGGCCGGGTGTCTCAGCGGGGCGCGGCTGACGCAGTATCCCGGCTGGCCAACGCAAGACGAGGCCCATGCTCGCCTGGAAGAAGCAGTCCCATTTCTCCCGCTCATCCGCAACACGAGCTGTTATTGGGCCGTGCGGATCATCTTGCGGGACCTCTATGACTGGCGCGAGCCGATCGCGCCCGGCAACTGGCGGCGATTGGACGCCATGATCCGCGAGCGGGCCGACGACCGGGCGTGGCATCACGCGATCCTGGATCGCCTTAACATCCGCCGCACGGGAACGGAGCTGGCCCGACGCGGCTCGGGCGAAGACGACGACCGCCTGCAATACGCCCTGGAATGGGGCTTCTTCACGCGATGCCAATGGGGCGAGTTCGACACGGCCCTCTACGAGCTGGAGCGCTGCTGGGGCCGCACGCCGGAAAGCCCTGCGCCGATCGGCAGCGGCGCACGCCCGGCTACCGAACGCACCATCCGCACGCTCGACGACGTCCACGCCGCGATCGACCACTATGTCAGCCACATCCCTTACGGCCAGGTGCTCGCCACCGCCACACACATCTCGACCGACATCGACTTCCGGCCCGTCGGCGACGAAGAGATGGCCCGGGCTCTGTCGCGCCGTGCGCAAGCCGGGCCGCAGGAGCAGGACATCTACGCCTCGTACATCAACGAGGCGTTTCTGACGCAGTTGGAGAAGCACGGCGAGCGGATCGTTTTCCAGTTCAGCCTCGGGGCCGAGCCGCTGCCGCTGGAGACCGCAAGCCGCCTCTCGCAGCGGACGATCGGGCAACTGGCCGAGATGGTAGGCCGGCATCCGCGGCTTCGCTTCCAGGCATTCCTCTCCAGTCGGCACGCGAACCAGTCGCTCTCGACGCTGGCCCGGGAACTCCCCAACTTGAGCCTGGCCGGCTACTGGTGGCACAACTTCTTCCCCGACGTGATGCGCCAGGTCATGGCCGAGCGCCTGGACATGCTCCCGCTCAATAAGCAGGTGGGCTTCTTCTCCGATGCCTACGTGGTCGAGTGGACTTACGGCAAAGCGGCCCTGGTGCGAAAACAACTGGCCCGCGTCCTGGCCGACAAAATCGACCAAGGCCAGTACACCCGCGACGACGCCCTGGCCATCGCCCGGGCGATCCTCTACGAGACGCCGCAGGCGCTGCTGGGCATGGTGCCGCGAGTTGGGTAGGTGCCGTTTTGGGACGAACTTGGGTATTCTGTCTCCTTTCGGAGACGCGACATCGGGCGCGGCCAGACGGGGCGGAATTATGAGCGTGAAAGCGAAGGCGTTGGTTGATGAAGTCGCCAGCACTAAGCAGGGAAAGAGTGCGAGTGAGCGAAGATGCGCTATTCTCGAGGCGACGGAGTTGACTTGCCGGTTCGCGGAGCGGACCGGCGTGAGCCGCGCCGATTGGGGGAACCAGAGTCGCGGCCTTGTGGTGCAATACTTCCGTGCCGGCAACTCTCCTTCTCTGTTCGGCGGCCCAGCGCCTGTCATGGAACGCGCGCGACGAAGCCAAGGCACGGGCGTCTTGCCCTTCGTCCTCGCACTCTGCCTCTTCACCGGGGCCTGCCAGCGGCCGGTGTCAATGGAAACGTCTTCCACTGCGCCCGAAGCGGCCGTGCGCGCCGAGGCGAAGCCGATCCCGCCCTTGACCTTGCCCGAGCCGGCCACACCCGCTTCGGCCTACGATGGCTGGGATCTTCGTGGACTCGACGCCAAGGTGCTGCTTTCTCGGGCCAAGCAGGCTGCCCGGGCCGGGAATGACCGGGCGGCCGTTGTGTACCAGTACTGGGGCGTCGCAAAGACGGGGGTCGAGCAGTACGACTTGGCATGCTACCTGGCTAGGCTGGGGGACGTGGAGGCCGCCCTCTACTGGCTGCAAGTCGCCGGACTTGAGGACGGCGTGTACGCCGAGTGGGCCGACACAGACTCGGACTTGAGAGCGCTTCGCGGAGACGCGAGATGGCTGGCGGTGCGGAAGTACCTGCGTCAGTGTGCCAGCTACTGGGCCGTCCACGGCAATGCGCTTACGATCCTCGTTCTGCCCAAGGGATACGACGGCAAGACGCCGATCGCCGCCCTGTTCTGGCTGAACGGGTCCAATAGTGGCCCCGATTTTCGCAACGACGCCCGATCGGCCGATCTGGAAGCGGCGGCGGACCGACTGAACGTGGCGGTCGTCGGCGTTAGCGGCACGGTTCCGCTGGGGAAGGCGAAATTCAACTGGTCCGAGGAGCCGGAACGGGACTTCCAGCGGGTACATGATGCGATGGTGGAGGTGGGCAGCCGCGTGCGAATCAAGCCGGGGGCGGCGATCCTTATCGGATTCTCCCAAGGGGGCCAGGTTGGGCTGGAGGTGGCTGCCCGGCACCCAGAGAGGTTCGCAGGGGCGATCGCGGTGGCCCCCGGGTCAAGGCGGGGCAGCCTCCTGGACCGGGCGGCCGGTTCAACGCTACTGAAGAGCCGGGCATTCGTACTCGCTGTAGGCGGAGCCGACTCCGCACCGCGGCGTCGGCTGGCGTCGGAGGACGCCGCATGGCTGCGGAGGGCTGGGGCGAAGGTGGCGGAGAACACGTATCCACAGGCCGGTCACGTCATTCCGCCGGACTTCGCGAGGCGGTTGCCGGAATGGGTCCGGCTCGTGGCGGATGCTCCGGGGCAGTGATCGTCGGTTCTCGCATGTTTCGTTCGGGGTCTGGCCCCCGCTGAATGACAGGCCCGCGATCAAGACCTTAGAGAGCAACTCCAGTCTTTGTCGGCACGTCGGTGCTCGGCGCAACAAAGGCACTAGAAAGGACTTAGGGACTGCCAGCGCGCTGCAAATCCGCTCTGGCCCCCGACTGGCCTATTTGCTACACTCCCGCCCACTTTTCCGCCGCCAACTCGCAGGTGGCGTGGCAGATCCGTTCTGAGTGGCTTTCCCCGTAGGGCAGGCATCTTGCCTGCCGTCGCAAGGAGAAAGGTAATGAGCAAAGGACGAGGGCTCGGGCTAGTCATCGTCGGAGCGATAGGGATCGGCTGGTTCTGCGCCGCGGCCGCAGCCGCCCCGTGGGATAAGATGCTGACCACCAACCGCGTGGAAGCCGACCCCGAGAAGTCGTATGTCCTCACCGAACGAAATGGCCCCTTTATGATCATCACGTGCAGCTTCTCCGGGCCGAGTGCCGCCCAACAGGCCCACGACCTGGTCCTGGAGCTTCGCAAGCGGTACAAGCTGCCGGCCTACGCCTACGAAAAGAAATTCGATCTCAGCAAGGATCTTCCCGACCGCGTCGACGAAATGGGCAGGCCGAAGAAGATGAAGTATGCCCGCGGGCGCACCGAGATCGATGAGATCGCCGTGCTGGTCGGAGATTACCCGGCCGTGGACGACCCGGAAGCCCAGGAGACCCTCCGCAAGCTGAAATTCTACCAGCCCGACTGCTTGAGGCTTGGAGAAGGAAGATCGACCGCCCGCAATCTGGCGGCCTGGCGCCTTTTTCAAGGCTCAGTCCTTGGATCCAGCCAGGAAGCGAAGGACCGGGGGCCGATGGGCCACGCCTTCATCACCCCCAATCCGCTCCTACCCAGCGACTACTTCGTGCCCAAGGGAGTTGACGAGCTGGTGTTGAAGGCCAACGAGGACGTCGAAAACTGCCTGCTGGATTGCCCGGGCAAGCTGACCGTCCAGGTCGCCACGTTCACCGGCCGCGTGGTCATCGATCAGAAGGAGATCAACCTCATCAGCAAGGGCAAGGACATAGACAGCCGACTGGCCGAGGCGGCGCTGAAGGCCCACGAGCTCACCAAGGCCCTGCGGATCAAGGGCTACGAGGCCTACGAATTCCACGATCGCTATGCGAGCATCGTCACGGTGGGGAGTTTCGATTCGCCGGGCTGGCCGGGGCCGGACGGCCGTATCAATCTCGACCCGCGAATCCAGGCAATTATCGACCAGTTCGGCGGCAAGTGGGAGCGGACCGCACAGTACCCAAACGGCACGAAGCTCCCCCAGCAGATCATCGGCATCACGTTGGACCCGCAGCCGCGCCTGGTCCACGTCCCCAAGCGGCCGGCCAGCTCGCTGATCCGGCAGGAGAACGCCCGGGTAACGAGGCTGCCGTGACACGCGGACTGCTACTGGTGGTGGGGACCGCCAACCGCAAGAAGGGCCGGGAGCTGGAGGCGTTGTTTTCGCCTCTGGGCCTGGAGTTGAAAACCCTGGCGGATTTCCCCAACGCGGTTTCCGTCGCCGAAGATGGGCAGACCTTTGCCGAGAACGCCGTGCTGAAGGCCACCCGCCAGGCCCGGCATCTCGGCCACTGGGTCCTGGCCGACGACAGCGGCCTGATGGTCGATGCCCTGGACGGGGCCCCGGGCGTCCACTCGGCCCGCTTCTCGGGTCCCCAGGCCACCACCGAGACCAACAACCGGCTCCTGCTGGAGAAACTCGGCGACGCGCCTCTGGAACGGCGAACCGCCCGCTTCGTCTGCCACATGGCCCTTTCAGATCCCCCGGGCGCGATTCGCGCCGAGAGCGAAGCCTCTTGCCGCGGACGGATCCGTTTTGCACCCGAGGGGAGCGGCGGTTTCGGCTACGATCCGCTGTTTGAGATCGTGGAGTACCACCGCACGTTCGGCGAGCTAAGCCCCTTGGTGAAAGCCTGTCTGAGTCATCGCGCCCGGGCGGCACGGTTGTTGATCCCGGCGCTCGTCCAACTCATCGATTCCGGCGAGTGGCGCTCGTAGCCAACGCGCTTCACAAGTGCCGGGGCCACACTGCCGGGCCGACACGGCCCGGCTCCGACCCCCCTCTGCCTTCTGCCCTCTCACCCGCGCGGATACTGCCGGCAATACTCATACATCGCGATCGCCGTGGCAGTGGCCACGTTGTGGGCGTACGGCATTGCATAGACGGGAATCTCCACGACGTGATCCAAAAGCCGCAGCACCTCCGGCTCGATGCCGACCCGCTCGTTGCCCACCACGAGCACCGTCTTGCGCTGGAAGGGGAAGCCGTAGAGCGGCTGCGAGCCGCTGGTTTGCTCCAGCCCGACCAACTGGAAGCCTTCGCCCCGCAGTCTTTCCAGCACCGGCGGGAGCGTGCGGTGGGTCTCGATCCGGACCGCGTCGCCCACGTCGCGGGCGACCTCGGCGAGGATCTTGGCATTGCCGCAGCAGATCACCCGGCGCACCCCACAGCACCCGGCGGCGCGGACGATCCGCGAGAGGTTGATGTTGCTCCGCATTGGAGGGCAGGCCACGACCAACTCCCGCGGCCGCTCCAGCGCGGTCGGGGCCTTGTGGCGCTCTTGAACGAACTCGTCCATGTGCCGCAGTAGGCGGATGGCAGAGGGCAGTAGGCAGATTTCAGAAGAAAGAAGGCAGGAAACCGAAGGAGAACGCTCCGCCTGCCTCATTCATCATTCATCACTCCGCATTCATCCGTCATCCTTCATCCTTCGATGCCGGGGTCTTGGCGGCCGGCTTCTGGTCGGAGTCCTGGTCGCCGGTCGGCCCCGGAGCCTTCTCTTCGGCCTCGGGGGCCTTTTTCGTTCGCGGCGTTCGCTCCGTCTTCGCCACCAGCCGCTTCTTGGCCTGCCCGGCGCCGAGCGTTTGACCGAGGGTAATCTCGATCTCACGGGCCTGCCCCATCGCCTCGCCGAGTTGCAGCCCGTGGGCCCGGACCTTGTCGCCCTTCTGGGCCAGCGTGAGCGCGGCAAGGCTGGAGAGTTGAACGTCAATTTCAGCGCTGTCGGCGATTTCGATCTTCAGCGCGGACTTGAACGGCGCGTTGGGGACGTGGAGGGTGACTTTTCCGGCCTTGTTCGTGGTAATCTGGCCGCGGACCTCCAGCGACTGAGTCGCGGGAGCAGCCTTTCCGCCGGGCCCCGAAGAGGAACCGGACCGGGACCTGCGGCCGGCCCCCCGCGCGTCTGAGCCGCCGCCGGCCGCTCCTAAGTCGGCGCCCCCTCCGAAGCCGGCTCCAGCCCCCGGCCCGAATCCTTGTCCCGGGGCCCCCGGGCCAAGGCCCGCACCGGGTCCGAGCGGCGGCCTGCCTCGCTCACCCTTCTTCTCTTTGCCTTTCTCGCCGAAGATGATGCCGCCCAGTCCTTGGTCCGGACCGGCGCCCAGCGGCTGGTCGAGGCTGGGATTGAACACGGTGATCTTGCTTACGGGCTGCTCGACGCGGGAGCGTTTCACGTCCACGTCGGCGACAAACGCGATGCACTGCCCAGGGCCAAGGAAGTCCGGCGTGGCTTTGCCGGTGATCTGAGTTTTCGCGTCCGGCGCGACGCGGAGGAGCCAGGCCTGGCCCGTGCTGGAAACGACCTGAAGCAACCCGGGCCGCACGGCTTCGACGGTCCCATCGATGCGCAAATCCGGCAGTCTGGGCTGGGGAATCCGGCCTGGCCCGAAGCGTCCTTGGGCCAAAAGGAACTCGGCGCTTGCCGCGCCCCAAAGGACAATGGCCCCGCCGACCACGACCGCCAACCGAGCGCGACACGACATGAGCAACCCCCTCGTGAAAGTGGGTAAAGCAAAGCCTGCGGATCGTCAGTCTGCTTCGGCCTTGCGCCGCAATCCCCCGGATCCCCCTCAGCATAACCAGCCCCGGCGTCGGTGACCAGCTTCTCGGCGAAAAAGCGGGTGTCTTGGAGCGTGCGGTTTTCGGCCGGAAAACCGCATCCGATCTGACAGGTTGACACAATTCAGTTGACTATTCTGAATACACAGGGGTATACTTACTCGGTGCCTGTCGCTGAAAGGATCGTCTCATGGCCACCCAAACAGTGAGGATTCACTCTCAGACCCATGCCAAACTGAGGGAGCTGGCCCGGCAGTCCGGCGAGTCGATGACCGACTTGCTCGAAAAAGCGGTTTCGGCTTACCAGCGTCGCGTGTTCCTGGAGCAACTGAATCGGGATTTCGCCGCCCTGCGGGCCGACCCGAACTCCTGGAGAGAGGAATTGGCCGAGCGGGCGGAGTGGGATGCCACCCTCGGCGACGGTCTGCAGGATGATTGACCATGCCCGCACCCTTCCGCGGTGAAATCTGGATGACGGATCTCGACCCCACGCGAGGTCACGAGCAGGCAGGCACTCGGCCTGCCCTAGTGATCTCGGCCGATACGTTCAACGCGGGCCCGGCCGGCCTGGTGATCGTGCTCCCCTTAACGACGAAGGCTAAGGGCGTTCACTCGCATGTGCCGGTGGAACCGCCCGAGGGCGGACTACGAAAGCCGAGCTTCATAAAGTGCGAGGATGTCCGGTCAGTCGCCTTAGAGCGGCTCAGCAAACGACTGGGCGCGGTTTCTACCGCGACCATGGAGGCGGTCGAATTCTGCCTCCGGGTCCTGATGGATCTGTGACTGGATAGCGTCCGTCACCCCGGCACGCCCGGAATGCGGATGTCGCCGTCCTTGAGCAGGACCAACTCGCCGGTCTCAAAATCCTCGGCCGTGGGCTTCAACTGGAGCTTGTAGAACTTGCCGTTGGGGTCGTCGAACATTTCGGCCCACGTGATCCGCTTGCCGGTGTAGGCCGACTCGCGGGCGAGGATCGCCGTGCCGGTGGACGTGGCCACGTTGTAGGCCTCGTTGAGCGGCTGGCCCTTGATGATCGCATAAAGCAAATGGGCGTGCTCCGACACATAGCCGCTGCCGTGATACCCGACCTCCGCGTAAGGGTCGCTGCTTTGCGGCTTGGCGCCGGCCGGCTTGCCGCGCTCGTAGACAAAGTCCTCGCCGACCCAATCCCAGCAGTCGGCGATCTGGCGGCACATGCTGTGGATGTGGACGTTGTTGGGATACTCCAGATCGACGCTGAAGTGGTCGTACATGTTCCCGGCCTTGCGCCGCGCGCGGAACCCGAACCCGGCCGCACTGACCGGGTGCGAGCCCACGTACCAGTTGGCGATGTCCAGGTTGTGGACGTGCTGCTCGCAGATGTGGTCGCCCGACATCTCCACCCAGATATTCCAGGGGCCGACCAGGTCGTTGGGGCCCTTGGGGTTGATCGGGGTGTTGGTGAAGATCGCGCCCATGTTCCAGGCCACTCGCCCGGCCACCACGCGCCCGCGGACGCCGTCCTTGATCGCGCGGGCCCCGTCGTTGTAGCCCTTCTCGTGGCGGCGCTGGGTGCCGGCCACCACGCAGAGCCCTTTCTGCTTGGCCGCCTCGCCGGCCTTGATGACGCGGCGCACGCCCGGCGGGTCCACGGCCGAGGGCTTCTCGAAGAAGACGTGCTTGCCGGCCTGGATGACGGCCTCGAAGTGCAACGGGCGGAAGGCCGGCGGCTGGGCCATGAGCACGACGTCGGGGCCCGCTTCCAGCACCTTCTTGTAGCAGTCGGCGCCGCCGAAGCACTGCTCTTTGGGCACGCCGTAGCGCTTGCCCGCCCCTTCGGCGCGGCCTTTGAACCAGTCGCCGGTGGCCACGAACTGGGCCTGGAGGTTCCACCCCAGCTTGTCGTTGAGGTACTTGACCGCTTCGAGGTGGTCGTTGGCCGCCCCGTTTCCGCGCCCGCCGCAGCCGATCAGGGCCGCCTTGAACTTCCGGCTGGTGTCTTGAGCATGGAGATTCAAATACGGCATCGAGCCTAAGGTCGCGCCCGCAAGGACCGCCGAGGTCTTCAAGAACTCGCGCCGGGACGGTTGGGTGGATCGCGGTGATTTCTTCGTCTGAGCCATGGTCTTCTCTCCTGATTGCGTCTCAATCGGGGTTCTCTCATGAAGCATTGCCCGCAGCCACCGCGGGCTTCTTTGCGCCCCATTGTCACACCGGGACCACGGGACTGCAAGGAACCGGCGGCCCGCGCGGCTGCGGCGGGTCGAACACCCCTGGCTACCGGCTGCCAGCCGATGAGGGGGTGACAAGGTGATGGGGTGACGGGGTGGCAGCCGCCCGCCCGCGTGAGTTGACAACGCGCCGCCGCGGGGTCACCATGGAGGCTCCCTGAGAGGCAAGCTCCATGAATTCTTTCTCGTTCCCAAGCTCCAGCTTGGGAACGCAAATCCCGGAAGCTCTGCTTCCCGGGCCTACGAAGCAGAGCTTCGTTGACGTGGGTTCCCAAGCTGGAGCTTGGGAACCAGGACAATGACCCAGATTAGAAACCGATTTCCTTGCAGAAGAGAGGGTTCCTCCATGAAGACTCGGCAAGACTGTGGCAAGGGTTCCTCCCGCCGCGAGTTCCTCCAGCGCTCTGGCGGCGCCCTGTTGGGCGCGGCACTGGCCGGCGGGCTGGCCGCGCGGAGCTACGCGGGCGAAGACAACACCATCAAGATCGCCCTGGTGGGCTGCGGGGGCCGCGGCACCGGGGCCGCCTCCGAGGCCCTCTCCACCAAGGGTCCGACCAAGCTGGTGGCCATGGCCGACTTCTTCCAGAACCGGCTCGACTCCAGCCGCAAGCACTTCGAGGCCAGCTTCGCCAAGCAGATGGACGTGCCGCCCGACCGCCGCTTCGTCGGGCTGGACGCCTACAAAAAGGCCATCGACGCAATCGCCCCCGGCGGAGTGGCCGTCCTCGCCACGCCCCCGGGGTTTCGCCCGATCCACGTCGAATACGCCGTGTCCAAGGGCTGCCACGTCTTCATGGAGAAGTCGTTCGCCGTCGATGCCCCCGGCATTCGCCGCGTGCTCAAGGCCGGCGAGGAGGCCAAGAAGAAGAACCTCAAAGTAGCCGGCGGACTGATGTCGCGCCACTACAAGCCGCTGGAAGAGTGCATCGAGCAGATCCACAACGGCCTGATCGGCGACGTGATTACCGCTTGGGCCTACCGCGAGCATGGAGCCGTCGGCTTCGCGCCGAAACCGGCCGGGATGAGCGACCTGGCCAACCAGATCCGCAACTACTCCAACTACACCTGGCTCAACGGCAGCTTCTTGTTGGATTGGCTGATCCACAATATCGACGTCTGCTGCTGGGTCAAGAACGCCTGGCCGGTCTCGGCCCAAGGCCAGGGCGGGCGCCAGGTCCGCACCGCGCCCGATCAGCTCTTCGACCATTATGCGGTCGAATACTCGTTCCCCGACGGCACGCGCCTGTTCGCCCAAGGCCGGCACATGGACGGCACCTGGGGCTTCTTCGGCGACGTGATCCACGGCGCCAAAGGGTCGGCCATCCTCGGGGAGGGCGTGCCGAACCCGCGGATCTACAAGGGCTACAAGCCGCCCGCCGCCTGGAAGGCGTTCGCCCAGGCGTCGGAGACCCCGATTTGGCAGTTCAAGGGCCAGCCACGCAATCAGTACCAGGTCGAGCACGACCTGCTCTTCGCGGCCATCCGCGAGGACAAGCCCTACAACGAGGCCGAGCGGTGCGCCAAGGCCGCCATGACCGGCATCCTCGGGCGCATGGCCTGCGAGTCCGGCAAGGAGATCACCTGGGACGAGGCCATCAACTCGAACCTGGTGCTCGCCCCCGGGCTGGAGAACCTGACCATGGACTCCCCGGCCCCCGTGATGCCCGACGCCCAAGGCAAGTTCCCCGTCGCCATGCCGGGGTTCACGAAAGTCCTGTGACCTGGGCGGTGAAACAAGGTGCCATGCGGCTGGGTGCCATGCCCACGCTCGCGTGGGCATGGTTTCTGCGCGAATGCCGGCGTAAGCGTCGCGATGCCCCTGACCGAGGGCCCGTCGGTGTGAACCGCTACGGCAACTTCTCTCCCGCAAGCAGTTGAGCGAGGACCCCACTTGAAAACCGGCACTGCTCATCGAGGGGTTTGCGGGCGGCCCATTCGCGAACAGTCTTTCCGCCAGTGAATTCGCGAACGGACGCGTAATAGTCGAGCATCTTTTTCTCCATCGCAGGAATCAACTGATACTCGGCATCCGAGAGATAGACGACGACTCCGTTCGCGAATAGGACGTTGCGGCCGCGCGCGTGGTTGGCTTCTCTGTCCCACGCGATGATTGGCGTTTCCAGGGGCGACTGGGTTGCAGCCGGAAAACGCCACTCGTAGTGCGGCGCTGCATGAGCGGCCGCGCTGGCCGAAGGGCACGTGAGCACGCTTTTGTCGATTCCGAATCTGGACAGCTCGTCGAGGGTACTCGGGAGCCTCCGGTTTTGGGTGGCGGAATTGTGGAAGGCGAGGGCGATTCGTTTGAGGTTATTCGAGCAATGGCTGCGCCGGCCCGCCTCTCGTGCGATGATAACGTGCGGAAGGAGTATCACTTGGAGCAGAAGGAAGTACATTATGACAAAAGGAGAAGCGACCGCGAGCCAACCTCGGAGGGAATCCACGTCGGAACGGATGAGGAAGCAACACATCGCAGGCGCCGCTGGCAGCATCAGTAGGAGACAGAGCCCAACGAGAACGCCGATCCCGAGAAACCAGAAGACCGCGGCAGGTATTCCCGTGAGAATTCCTGCGAACAGGACCCCGCCGATGTTCGCGATCGCAAGCGACCCGAAGCGGGGTTTGCTCAGCCCGAGAGCGCGCAGAAGACACACTCCGCCCGCCGCAGAAAGAAGGCCCACGAGGACCACCGCCGCGATAA
>Ga0315280_10001178_pt1 | contig 46069 bp, 40 predicted proteins | sample YL17G06_40_MG_FD_203697 | JGI IMG/M metagenome (GOLD analysis project Ga0315280, IMG submission 203697) | Sediment microbial communities from Yellowstone Lake, YNP, Wyoming, USA - YL17G06_40 | ecosystem: Environmental > Aquatic > Freshwater > Lake > Sediment | place: USA: Wyoming | collected... | reverse complement strand
TTGTAGTCCTGCCAGACGTAGAGCAGACTGGTTGACGGAGCCACGAACTTCCCGTCGTCGCCGATAGTCAGTGTGAGGCCGCCCCAGTCGACGCCCCACGTACCCGAGTCGAATGTGTAGGAACTGGATGCCCAGCCACTGCCGACTGTGGCCGCCAAGAGAACCGCCGAGACCAACACACACTTACCCACACGACCCACCGATACCGTACTACCCACTGCCTTCATCCCCATTCACCTGAGTGGCAGCAATCGGGCTTATGGTGTCACCGTGGCGCGTCCACGCGACACACCCGTGGTACCACGCGCACGGAGGGCCAGGCGAGCGCCCGCAAAGCAGGCACACAGGCCCAAAGGCTACGCGGAAAACGGGGATACCCCTATCCCCAGAACCATAGACACCAAGACAACTGTGCTACGGACGCGACGCTTTCCAAACGTGCTCCGCATGATCTGTTTGGTTTCCTCGCGCTGACCTGCGCTTTTGGGGGAGCGGCCACGCCTGTGGCACATGGGCGACCGCGACTACCCGCGCCTTAGGAAGTCCTGCGTGAAGAGGATCTCGCCATTCTCGGCTTCGTAGACTCCGAGCCCCGTCTCAGTGTACTCGGGGTCGAGGATGTTCTTGCGGTGGCCCTCGGACTTCATCCAGTCGTCGACCGCCCAGCTCGCGAGCTCCTCGTCGCTGCGGCCGGCCCTCTTGCTGGTTGTCGCGATGTTCTCGCCGAAGAACGCCCATCGGACGCCGGCTCTCGCGGCCCGCTGCATTGGGGTAACGCCGTCCGGGTCGTTGTGGGCGAAGTAGCCTCTCACGGACATATCCAGTGAGTGCGCACGCGCTATCGCCTGCATGTCCGCGACAGGCTTCAGGGGACGGAGCCCACGTGCGACGCGCTCCTTGTTCACGCGTCTCAGCGTGGCCGACTCGAGGGGCGTCAGGCGGCCCTCAGCGTGCGTCCCGTCGGCCACCGGCGTGACGATGAAGACCGGGTACCGGCCGAGCTTCGCGTCCGGGGAGACCGGGTTGCCGAACATGTCGAGCACCTGGGCTCCGGCGGTGCGTGGGATGTCGGACTCGGGGTGCTCCGGCCCGCCGATGAGCACGGCAACGCGTCGGTCGTCGCTCTCGAACAGGTACGCGTATGCCGAGTCCGGTAGCTCCATGCGGCGGACGAACCGAGCGTCGTCCAGCAGCCACGCCACGTTCGCGTGCGCGGCCGCGCTCGGGTGCAGGTAGCCCTCCTCTGTGACTAGGGCACGGAAGTTGCCGCTGCCGTCCTTGAAGTAGCTGTGGCAGTGCACCGAGTAGAGGAACACCTTCTCGACGCCGTTCGCGAGCAAGCTCACGAGGTAGCGCACCAGCCGATCGCTTGTGTCCAGGACGTTCTCGCCCGGCTCATACGGGAGGGTGTAGTGGTACATCCCCTCTCCCGTTCCCATGACAGGCGACCCCTCCGTCATCCAGATGGGCTTCGGCACCGAACCGAGCCTGTCCCGTACAGGTCCCACGGCGGCCCACAAGCCCTGCTGGACCGAGTCGCCAGGAAAGCCGTCCACAGATGCCGTGTAGTGGTGGTAGCCGATCGCGTCGCAGGCGTCGAGTCCACCGGCATCGAGCACCCCGCGGGTCCACTCGGTGCCGCCGCAGATGCCTTCAGATGCGCCTGAGGTGGTGGAGTTGAACCCGCAGACGGTGGCGGCGGGGTCGACCGACTTGACCGCTCTGTACGCCGCGGTCGTCAGTGCGGCGAAGTCGGCGGGCGCGTTCTCCGAGGTGACATAGCCTTCGGAGGCCCTGTGCTCAGAGTCCCAGGCGACGGCCCACCAGCGGCTCTGCCACGGCTCATTCCACACGTCCCACGCGTCGATCACGCCCCTGTAGCGCTTGGCGACCGTGCTGACATAGCGCTCGTAGTCCGCGAGGTCACGGGGCTGATAGTACTGGTCGAAGTAGCCGTTGTGGGGCTCCGTCATGTAGCTTGCCCAGGGCGGCGCGGTGCCAAGCTCCGCGAGTATCTTGACGCCGTACCTGCGGTACCGCTCGATCTCGCGGTCACGGAACTTCCACTTGCCGCGCTCCGGCTCGAGGTAGTACCAGCCGATGTACTCGAGCCCCGCATCGTGGAGTCTGGTCCAGTTCGCGCCGATGGCCTTCGCCATCAGTATGTGGCGCGTCGTGGAAGTCGTGTGCACGCCGAAGTGTGAGCCGGGCGCGTCCCGCCCCCAGTACCTCGGACGCCGCAGCCTGTAGACCACCAGCTCGTTGTGCGGACTTACTCTGTCGCCCTGGTCGTCCTCTACCCACGCTTCGATCCTGAACGGCCCCAGCTCCGCTGTCGAGCCCGCGAGGTAGTCGATCATGCCGGTGGTCATCCGGGGCCCTATCGCAGCGGGCGGTAGGTCCCGGGCGGCGCCGTATACGTCGACGACCCTCGCCTTGACGGTGGCTCCGGCGGCTTCCCCGGTGACCGCGTAGAGCACGCCGGGCGGCTCGTCATCGAACTGCACTCGGGCAGCCGACGCGTCCGACTCCGGGAGACCCAGCGCCACCTCGCACGCCCCCTGGGAAACGTACGGCGTAGCTTCGGAGCCCCGGTTCACCTGCAGCCCGTCGAGCCAGAAGGTCGACGAAAACTCGAGCCTGATGCCGTAGGTCGTCGCCGATGGCACCGGGTCGAACGCGACCTGCGCGCGCTGCCAGTCGTTCTTGAGGACGATCACGGTCTGAGCGATGGTCTGCAGGTCCGCCACGACGCAGACAGCCAGCTTCCCCTCGCCCCGGACGAACATGCTTGCACAGTGACGGTCTGACCCCGTCGGCACCGCGAAGGGCTCGGTCCACAACACGGCCGTCTCCTTCGTCGCCAGCCGAAGAGCGCCGGTGCCGCTCGGCCCACGCACTTCGGGGTCCGGCGCGATGACGACGACATCCCGGTCGGAGGAATCGCGGTCGAGCGTCCATCCGGTCTGCGGACCGAGGGGGAACCGGGAGTTGCGGATCAGGTTGGGCGGCTCAGGACCGGGCGGCTCGGCGCACGCCCTGCCGACGAGAGTGCAGTGCACAGCCGCGGTGATGAGACAGATCGCGAGACACCGGGGTCGATGACGCTGGGCGAGGGTCATGATCCGGGCCCTTCGCGCCCCCGGTTGCGGCACCCTTCCACTCCCCGACACCCTGCGCACAGTACGCGGAGGGTGTCGGGTGACGCGCCGAGCTGACGTGCCTGCCTACTTTGCGGCGCCCTTTGCCACGCTAGGGTCCTGGGTCCACTTCTTCCCCATGCCGGCTCCCTCAAGGGCCTTGGCCTTAGCGGCCATGTCCGGCGAGCCGGGGTTCTTCTCCGACTGCGGTGCCTTCTTGCTGCAGCCGACCATGGGGAAGAGCGCGCACGCGAGCGCCGTGCCCACCAACAGGGCGAGTGCCCTCCGCATTGCAGTTGCTCCCTCCGATGTCGAGCGGGCCACGTCTACTTGTTCCAGTTGACGATGTAGTTCGTGTGCCACGCCCAATTGCCCACAGTGCTCGCGCTCAGCCACTTTGAGTGTCCGTCGACGAATGCGATGTTGCTGCCGCTATTATGACGCGTGTTGCCATCCGTGCGCACGGTCGGATCGCACATCGCAGCGCAGACCCGCGACCAAGCGACGAACCACGAGCACGCAAGCCACTGGGCAGAGTCCGCGTACAAGAGGATCTCGGCAGGCCTGACGACCTGGGCGAGCAAGGGCCAGTCGCCGTGCGCGCACCACTGCGGGCACATCATGCACGAGCAGACGCCGTATCCCAGCTTGTTGACCGGATCGAGCGACTGCGTGAAGGACGGGCAGACGAGTATCTGCTTGTTCTTGGTGTATGGCTGGATCAGGTCGTACCACCAACTGGTCAGGCGCGGCGCGGGCGCCGTGCGCTCCCCGGTCGGGAGTGTCTCATCATAGTCCTGCGCGTACGATAAGCTCGCGACACCTGCCTGCCGCAGATTCGAGAGACACGACGTCTGCCGAGCCTTCTCCCGGGCCTTGGCAAACACGGGAAACAAGATAGCAGCCAGGATCGCGATGATGGCGATAACTACCAATAGCTCAATGAGCGTGAAACCCCTGCGCATTGCTGGTCCCTCCTTTGTCATGTAAGGCTACCGACTGCAGTCACTCCAAGACCCCCCAAGACCACCTCCTAGACGGAGCCCCGGTGGCTGTAGACATACGTGCGCCGCAGCGGTTCCGCCGCCGCGCTCAGCGCGGCCTGGCTGTCTAGCACCCTTCTGACCAACGGCCCCGGCTCCTCTAACGATGGCACGGGGAACAGCGAATCGAGCACAAGATCGGCGGCCCCCAGGCTCACAGTGTCAGGCCAGAGGGAGTCGAGCTTGATCGTGTTGACGAGTGGCTGTCCGATCAGGTCCTCATAGACGAACGCCGCGCGAAGCGCGTCCTTGAAGGCACTCACGATGGGCTCGCCCAGTGTGGAGAGCGCGCCACCGAGAACCACGCAGCTCGTGTCGAGCGTCAGCGCCAGTGCAGCGAAGTGGTCCAGCACCGGCGTCAGGTACTTGGTCACCTGCCTGAGAGCGCCCGGCTCGCCCTTCAGCGCCTGCGCCGGCAGCTCGCCCCACTCGGGCTCCCATGAAGCAAGACTGGGGTGCACTGTCTCGCCGGCCGCGCCGGTGGAGCCCGCGTACAGCTCCCCACCGATCACGATGCCGGAACCGAAGCCCCAGAGCGAGTCGACCGCCAAGAGGTAGTAGACGGAGCCGTCAGGCCCCAGCTCGCCCCGTCGCACAAGCCGCCTGAACGCTGCGAGGGCGCCCAGGTTGGCGTCGTTTCCGAGGTAGACCGGCCACGGCAGCGCGGCCTCCAAGGTCTCGCCCAATGGGTAGTTGACAGCGGCCCGGTTGTCACCGTCGAGCAGGCCCCCCGATACGCGGATGCGGCCTGTCTGCGGATCGACGATACCGGTGATGCCGACCCCCACGCCGAGAATCCCGTCGGACTCCGCTTTCCCTGTAAGCGCTCCGATCAGAGCGCGCACCGCATCCACCACGGCGACAGCGCGCAACGGCGGGTCGAAGGTGCGCTCCTCCCTGGCCAGCGCCCTGCCTGTGAGGTCGACCAGCACTCCGCGCCCTATTCGCGCGGTGAGGGCAAGCCCGACCGCGTACCCGGCCACGGCGTTCAGTGCCCACATCTTCGGCGGGCGGCCGACCGTGCCGGTCGCTGACTGCTCAGCTTGCGGCATCTCATGGATCAGCTCCGCCTCTTCGAGCACCCCGGTCAGCCGGGTAACGGTTGAAGGGTGGGCGGCGATACGCTTCGCCAGGTCGGTACTGCTGAGGGGATCGCCGAGGCTGAGGGCGTTCAGGACCGCCTGCAGGTTCATGCAGCGGACAGCGGGGCCGCTGCCTGCGCGGGCCCGCCCTCGAAAGGACTGTGGCCTGCTGCTGGACGGATTCATTGCACTCAGCAAGCAATTATGTCAGTTCCGAGTCACCATGTCAACATAGCGGAGCTATCGATCAGGGTCACTTCATTGTGGCGATGTGACGCCCCCACGACCTCACCCCCGGTCCCTTGGCTGCGCCAGGGACCACCCCCTCTCCGCGAGCGGAGAGGGGGAACAGCCGCAGGCCGGGGGGTGAGGTCGGGTCGGCACTAGCCAGCGCCCGGAGAATGAAACGACCCTGGCTATCGATGCGACGTCCCGTGAAAGGCGTAGCGCTTACCGCGTTGAACTGCCGATAGCCGGGCCGGAGTCGGCGCCGAGCATCTCCTCCAGAGCCTGCACCACTTCGCGGATGGCGGCGTCCGGCGTCGACGCGCCGGCGGTCACCCCAAGATCGGCATCGGGCGGGAGATCGCGAAACCACCCGGCGTCGATGTCGCCAGCGGTCTCGATGTGGTACGTGGGCGTCCCTGTCGCGGCGCAGATCTCCGCGAGCCGGCGCGTGTTTCCGCTGTGGAGCCCCCCGACGACCACCATCGCCCCCACCTCGCGGGAAAGCTCCTCCGCTGACGTCTGCCGCTGCATTGTGGCGTCGCAGAGGGTGTTGAACACGCGCACTTCGCGACACCGAGCGAGCAGCTCGCGCGTGCAGTCGCTCAGGTTGCGAAGCGTCTGCGTGGTCTGGGCGACGACGCCGACCTGGCGCAGCGGCGGAAGCTCCGCGACATCCTCCGGATGCTCCACGATGTGCCCTTCGCCACCGATCCAGCCCATGATGCCCACGACCTCGGGATGGTCGTGCTCACCGACGATGACGACCTCGTAGCCCTCGTCGCGAAGGGCCCTGGCCCGCTCGTGCACACGGCGAACGAACGGGCAGGTGGTGTCGACGACCTGGACGCCCAACGCGCGGGCTTCCTCGATGACACTGCTCGGCACCCCGTGCGTGCGGATGAGCAGGACGCCCCCCGTGGCGTCCTCCACACGCTCGACGCTCGTGACCCCGAGCTCCTCGAGCTGGCTCACCACCTGCTTGTTATGGATGAGTGGGCCGAGAGCGTACACCCGGGACGGCGAGTGCGCCGCCTCCAACGCCATCTCGATGGCGCGCTGCACGCCGAAGCAGAAGCCCGAGTGTCGGGCCAGCCGCACGCGTTGTCCTGGTGTCGCTTCCGACATGCCGCCTCCCCTCTCGTCTAGGCTACACACCGTGCCCTGAGCCATTCCGGCACTGCGTCCAGCGCGACCGCCTCCTGCACACCGCTCTCGAGATCCCTCACCGTGGCCTGTCCGGACGCGAGCTCGTCATCGCCGAGTATGACGGCGTAGCGCGCCGCAAGCCTGTCGGCGAGGCGAAGCTGGGCCCCGAGACCCCGCTCGAAGTAGTCCGTTTCGGCCCGCACCCCGGCCCTGCGTATACCCTCAGCAAGCAAGAGCGCGCGCCCGCGGGCCTTGTCGCCAAGCCCGGCGACGAACACCCCGCGCGGCAGGGCCCCCGGCGCCTCGATCCCGAGCTCGGCGAGCGTCAGAAGCGCCCGCTCGATGCCGGCCGCGAAGCCGATGCCAGGCGTCGGGTGGCCACCGAGTCCCTCAACGAGCCCGTCGTAGCGCCCGCCGCCGCAGAGCGCGTCCTGCGCGCCGAGCCCGGTGAACTTGACCTCCCACGCCGTTCGCGTGTAGTAGTCCAGGCCCCTTACAAGCCGCGGATCGATCTCGTACGGAAGTTCGAGGGCCTCCAGCGTGGTCCTCAACGTATCGAAGTGCGCCTGACAGCCAGGGCAGAGATGGTCGAGCGTCGACGGCGCGCCGGCAAGGAGCGCCTTGCACTCGGGGCTCTTGCAGTCGAAGACGCGGAGCGGGTTGCGGTCGATGCGGCCCTGGCAGGTCTCGCAGAGCTGCGGCGCGACCGCGCGCAGCGCCGACTGCAGCGCCTCGCGGTGGCTGGGCCTGCACACGGGACAGCCGAGGGAGTTGAGCGTGAGGCCGTGGTCGCTGATCCCCAGGGAGTCGTACCACGCCATGTTGAGCGCGATCACCTCAGCATCCGCGTCCGGGCCCGGCGCGCCGAAGCACTCGACCCCCACCTGGTGCGACTGCCTGTAGCGCCCGGCCTGCGGCCTCTCGTACCGGAAGATCGAGATGATGTAGTAGACCTTCCACACAGCCTTGGGAGCCGCGAGGCCGTGCTGGATGAACGCTCTAACGACGCCGGCGGTGCCCTCCGGTCGCAGGGCGAGGTGGCGCCCGCCACGGTCCTCGAACACGTACATCTCCTTGGACACAATGTCCGTTACGTCGCCGATGCCGCGGGCGAACAGCGCGGCCTCCTCGAAGACGGGGGTGCGGATCTCCTCATACCCGTAGCGATGGCACACCTCGCGGAACGATGCCTCCGCGTGCTGCCACGCGGTGCTGGTCGGTGGCAGAACGTCCTGAGTCCCGCGTGGTACCTGAAACGCCTGGGGCATGGGTAACCGCCTTTCTGTGGGGCATGAGTGCGCTTCCAGAGTGTGCCGGAAAGGTGGGCGGAGGACAAGGCGGGGCGGGGCGACAGCCCGACTCGAGTCCTCGGAGAAGCGTGGTAGCGGGCAGGCCAGCCGCCCAGCCTGCCCGCGTCGCTCTACACTGCTAACTGCCGGTCGCGAACCGCGCGAAGGGCGTAGCTCGCGAGCCCCGAAAGCTGCTTCTCGGGCTCGGACTCCCAGGCCGCGACTTGCTGCTGCTTTGTTCCGAGTTCCAGTGCGAGGCGCGCCTGTGTCCAACCTAGCTCACCGCGCAGCTCCGCGACATCACGGCCCGCCATCCGCAACGGAGCGTCCTCGGCCCAGGTGTCGTTCCCGCCCCATACGAGGCCGTTCTCGGCGGCAACGTGCAGCAAACACGTCCTGAGCGCGACGCCGATGCGCTTCCGGCGCTCCCACTCGGCTACGGTGTCAGCGGCAATGTCGCTGCCCACCGTGACAGCCCCTGTGCTGCAAGCTCGAGCGAGCTCCGCCCGGGTCAAGCCGAGAGTCGACAGCATGTTCACTACGGCGTTTCCAGTCATTCATAGGAACATAGTCAGCCAAAAGTATACTCTGGACTAGGTAGTGCAAATCTGAGCTGACTCACACAGCGCCTGGCCCGATGTGCAGGCGCCAGGCCTACGCTACGGGCTGAGACTGTCATCGGGGAGCACCAGGTAGATCATCAGCACCTCGTCTTGCCTGAAGTGCGTCTTGAGGTGGTTGCGGAACGACTCCGCGTCCAGCCTTGCGGCGAACGGGTGGAGGATGACGATGAGCGCGGACTCCTCGGCCTCGCCCTCCCACACACCGGTGCATCGCAGGATGGTGGCCCCACTCCAGTGCTCGCTGACCACCCGGGCCACTTCCTCGTAGTCCACCTGCCCCGTGTCACCGTCTGAGCCCAGTAGGTAGGTGAGCACGACCATGTTCGTTCACCTCCCTAGTGCTCACGACCGTAGGCTACAAGCATTCTTGTTAGATGTCAAGCGATCACGCGGAGGGGCTGGCCGTCGAAGCATGCCGCTGTCACGACAGGGAGGGCAGTGCAACACAGGCAAGCCATCGCCGTCCTCACGCGGGTTCGTCCTGCGCCGCAACGCTCATCCCCCAAGGACGCCGCTGTATTCGACGACAACCACGAGCAGGAACAACAGGAGAATGACCCCCAGGCCACCCAGCAGCACGAGCTTGGCCGCTCGGCGCAGTCTCGCGCCCGTCTCACGGCTTGCCCATAGCGCTGCCAGGTAGAGGCATAGGCCGGCGAACAGGACGACGGGCACCACGTAAACGGCCAACACGAACCCGGCGATCGCCGAGAACATGCCTCTCATGTAATCCAGAAGCAGAACGGCAACCATCGTGCGATCGCCTCCTGAGAGCATGTCACGGTCCCCTGCGCCCGATCCGCCTTGTCATTCCCTGTCTCCCTTTGCCATTGTCCGCCGGCCACGAGCACCTCGGCGCGCGGTCATGGTTCCGTCAAACCTGTTCCGTGTCGTCGATCCGCACCCGGCCGAGCAGAAGCTCGACCCCGACCCTCCAGGCGTCCTCATCCGTCCACCACTGGCCGAGCATGATCACCAAGGCGTTGCCTAGTGCTGTGCTGGAAGGCTGAACGCCGGCTTTATGCAGAACCAACGCGGCGGCCCCGCGCACGCCCTCATCGCCATCGCATAGGGACTCGGCCAGCGCATCTGAGTAGGCCTCGTTCCGTAGATGGTCCGGCACCAGACCAAGAGCACCGACGACGGCCCGTCGCACCACTTCATCATCGTGGTCCACGCCAGCCATCAGTGCATCCCGGTAGTCTTCCGTTCGAAGTTCCTCGGGCACCGTACGCAGCGCCTCGATCAGGGCCAGCCATATGTCCGGGTCGTCGTTCCGGCCGCTTACGCGTGACACAATCGCCTCCCGGTACGTTGTGTCACGGAGGTGTTCTGGCACCGTACCCAGGGCGTAGAGCGCACCTGGTTGGGCACACCCGTCGGGATCGTCGAGGCACGCCAGGAGCGCCCTGCGGTAGGCCTCTTCGCGCAGTCGGTCCGGCACGGAGGTCAGGATCTCGACTACGGCTGTCTGGACATACCCATCTGGGCCGTCGAGGCGCTCAAGAAGACTATCGCGATAGGCACCGTTGCGAAGACGCTCCGGCATCAGCGCAAGGGCCTTGGCAACGGCCCGCCGGACGTAGCCATCGGGATCATCGAGGCGGACACGAAGAGCGTCGCGGTAGGTCTCATCACGCAAGCACTCCGGCACTGTGGCGAGAGCCTCCAGTACCGCTGGTCGCACGTTCCCCTCGGGGGCATCGATCCTGGCTAGAAGCGCGTCGCGGTAGCTCTCATCGCGCAAGCACTCCGGCACTGTGGCGAGAGCCTCCAGTACCGCTGGTCGCACGTTCCCCTCGGGGGCATCGATCCTGGCTAGAAGCGCGTCGCGGTACCTCTGATCGCGTATGGGCTCAGGCACTGTGCACAGGGCAAGTGCCGCACCCCGGCTCACGCGTTCATCGCGGCGCTCAACCATCGCGACAAGCGCTGCGCAGTAGCTCTGGTCACGAAGCTCCTCGGGTACCACTTTCAGGGCCAGGACGGCGCCGCGGACGACTTGCTCCTCGTCGCCGAGGCATGCGACGAGTCTATCGCGGAAGGCCGCGTCGCACTGGTGCGGTGGCGTAGAGACCAGTGCCCGGGCCGCAGCGAAACGGACCGCGCCATCGCCACTGCGCAGCCTCGCGAGCAGCGCGTCCCGGTGAGCGGTGGTTCTGAGTCGCTCGGGCAGGGCGGACAGCACGTCTAGCGTAGCGCGCACGCCGGATTCCCCTTCGTTGAGGTGTCTGAGGAGCGCGGCGTGCAGGTCATCATCCCATAGATCGTCCGGCAGGGCAGCCATGGCTTCTGCGACCGCGTTCTGAACCGCTGGTTGCCGTGCGTAGAGGTACGGCCAGAGCTTGTCCAGGTACGTCTTGTCTCGCAGCCGGAGGGGTACGGCGTGCAGGGCCGCAGCCACCGTCCGGGAGACGGCCTCAAGCTCGTCGCCGAGGTGCGCAAGTAGCGCGTCGCGCCAGACCACGTCGCGAGAGCTCTCCGGCACAGTAGCCACACACTCGGCTGCCACCCGGCGGACCTCGGGGTGGACGTCGCCCAGGCGCGCGATGAGGATCTCGCGGCATACCCGGTCCTCGAAGCGGCCAGGCGCGGTGCGCAACGCCAGAGCCGCACCGAGACGCACGAACCAGTCCTCGTCCATCAGCCCGACCGTGAGCAGGTCGCCCAGCGAGGCGTCCTTCAGTGCCCCCGGCACATACGCCGCCGTCAGGAACGCGGCGCCGCGCTCCAGCGGGCCGCCGCTGGAGCAGGCTGCAGACACCGTGCCGATAGCATCGGGGAACCACCATTCCTGGGCGACTGCCGACACGACCGCGCGCGCCCGGCCGCACGTCCCTGGATCCGCATCAACGGCAAGCTGAAAGAGAGCGAGAACGTGGTCACTTGACCACATCTCGGGCGGAAGGCGGAGGAGATCGTCCACGGCCGCCCGCCGCATGTGTGCGTCAGTGCTCCGCGTCTGGGCGAGCACGATGCGCGCTCGGAGGCGGTCTCGCCATTCCTGCTCGGCGTCCGATGCAGACTCAAGGCACTCCCTGAGCTTCTCCTGCCAGAGCTGGTGGGGGAACCGGTACAACAAGGGGCTCCGGCGGGTCGCAGTCGAGCCCTGGCGCTCAACGCGGCGGAGCAGACCGCCAGTCACGCAGGCCTGGAGGAAGCCCTCCGCAGAGTCGAGGGCACCGTCGCCTCCGTCGGCGGCAATGTCCTGTGGCGCAATTCGCGCCCACTCGGCCACGCACAGGGCGGTCAGTGGCTCGGGGACCCGCCCCGAAGCTAGCGCTCGGGCTATCTCCGGCAAGTCCCTCTCGAGGCGGCCAATAGCCGCTGCCACCCGCTCACCAACGCCCTGGGCCCCGTACCGGCGGGACTCCTCAACGCTGATGCCGCCAAGGCCCGCTCCGCGTGCGCGCTCCCACGCGTAGCTCGCGCACGCGCGGACCTCCTCCATGACACCCCCGCCGTACGCAACGCACGCCCGAGCCGCGTCCTCGCTGAAGGCCAAGCCACCAGTGCCCTCGCACGGCCTGCGGAGGAGCTCGATGACCTCGGCCTGGTCGACCGGCTCGATCTGCTCGAACTGAGTGTGGCCCGTGCAGAGCTCTACGTCGTCTGTGCGCGAGACGAACAACGCCAGAAGCGCGTCGCGTCGCCTCCGCCAGCCCTCCGACGACAGCGCTGCCTGCGCGAAGGCCCCGTGAAGCCTCTTGGCCTCCTCGCGCGCCGCATCCCCGCGGATGTTCCGGGTGTCCCAGGAGTCGAACACAATGGCGAGCGCACGCCTTCGAGGCCGGAGGCGCATCGAGTAGCGTACGAGCGCCTCTCCGGCGGCCGTTGCATCACGGCGAACATCCTCGGCGTCCCTGAAGAGCAATGCCTCCTGCGCCCCATCCACGCGGTGTTCGATCACCCATGCACCGACGGCCGTGATAACTGCGAGGGCGAACGTGGAGGCGACGATCTGCCAGGGGTCCATGCCCGCCACGTCCACAAGGAGGGTGCGCAGCCCCGCGACCCACACCGCCACCCCGATGAGCGTCGCCATGCCCAGCCCGGAGAGCGCAACGTGCAGCGCACGCCGTGCGATGGGTCGCTTGACCTCTAGCAGTGTGCGGAGCCGAGAGGACAGGCCGGGCCCTACTGCAGCCATGGGTACTTGGGACATGTCGCACACGAGGACCAGATGGCCCTTGCGGCGGGCCTGCTTCCCCCACTCCCGAAGAAGCCTCGACTTCCCAACGCCTGGCTTGCCAGCCAGAATGACGCAACGGCTACCCTTCCGGGCCACCTCATCCGCCAGCAGGTCCAGACGCGCAAGCTGCTCCTGCCGGCCCACAAAGCGCGGCTCCGGCTCGAACGGGTTCCTGTTCGGGTCTGGTTCCGCCACAGCTCAGCACTTCCGTGCAGACGGTTGGGCTTCCTGTTACCGCTCCCCCATCGGCAGCTTCCGCCCGACCCACACGCGCACCGGGCCGAGGAGCCCCGAGTCGATGAGCGGGGAGTCCTTGTGCCAGTGCTTCCAGGTTGTGAACGTGATCCGCGCCGTCGGGCGCGGCTCGCCCTTGGTGAACCACTCCGGCCAGGCCTTGAGCGATCCGTCCCCGTTCCACTCGCAATCGTCGGGCAACTGCTCGTCGCCGATCAGCCGGTTCGGCCACAGGTTCGTGACGCGCACCTCGAGGGTGTTCTCGCCGGCCTTCGCGGCGTCGGTGATGTCGACCCTGAACGGCGCCTTCCACAGGATGCCCAGGTCGATCCCGTTGAGCCTTACTTCGGCGATCTCGCGCACGCGGCCGAGGTCGAGCATGAGGACGATGCCCTCGCGCTTCAGCCCGGCGGGGATGTTGAACGTCGTCGCGTATGTCGCCGTGCCTGAGAAGTACCTGATGCCCGGATCGTCGCTCGTGGTCCAGGACTTGAGCTCATCGAACGTGGCGCTCTCTGGTGCGCCCAGGTTGGGCGGGAAGCGCAGCGCCCACGGGCCGGTCACGTCGAGCGGCTCGGGAACCGACTGCACGACCGCCCTTAGCTGCTTCCCCGACGCCGCGGTCGCCGCGTAGGTGCCCTCCTGCCACGCGGTCAGGACCGGCAGGCCGGGCTTGGAGGTGTCTAGGTCCGCGCCCGGCGCGGCAGACGAGGTGAGCCCGTCCTCGGTCCCGTCGGGGATCTCGAGCATCTGGTTCTCGCTCACGGTCCGCGTGAACGTCTCCCCGCCGACCGTGTACTCGACCGACATCTGCTTGGGCACAAGATTGGCCGGGTCGCCTGCGAGGCTGTTGTCGGCGCGTACGGAGAGGGAGCCGTTCTGCACAATCTTGCGGAGGATCTCCGTGACGTCGACCGTGTGCGTCGCGCTGAGGTCGGGGAGCTGCTCGGGGATGAGGCCGTAGACCGCCCGCTTGATCGTGAGCTCACCCTTGCCCGCGTCAGCAGCCTCGGGGATGGCCAGCTTCTCGTTCTCGCCCACCGTTTTGGTGCGGCTCAGCTCGCCGATCGTGTAGTCGACCCGAAGCTGCTTGACGACATTCGGGGCCGGGTCGCCCGCAAGCCCGTTCGTGGCATCGACGGTGAGCTGGTTGTCGCGCACCATGCCCTGAAGCTGCTTCGTCACGTCGACCATGTCGGGCAGCTCGTTCGTGAGCAGTCCGTAGACCGCGCGGACGATCTGAAGATCCGCGGCGGTCGCGACCGGGGGATCGAGGAGCGGTCGCCCGTCGTGTGAGGCGGACACGATGGGGTCGCCCGTGGCCGGCTGGCGGAACACCACGAAGACGGAACCGGACGGGTCGAAGCGGAGCGGGACGATCGTCCTGCCGCCCTCGACGCGGTAGACCGGCGCCGGCTCTACCGTGCCGGACTCAGGATGCCACAGCTCCGGCGCCCTGTCCGGCACCCGGAAGGCGCACTCGACGACCTCGGGGCGGGCGTTCTGGCAGGCCACGAAGTACGTGTCCGCTCCGTCGGCGAGCCTATGGATGTACGTCACGCCGGTTCGGGTGGCGGAGACGACCTGTAAGTCGGGCGCCAGGTTCCACTCCGCGAACACGTCGGCGAGGGGCTTGCCCCAGATCACGCGGCCCTTCCCGTAAGCTCGCTCGGTGACCGTCGTGCCGTCGCAGTCGCCCCAGACCTCGTCGGCGAGCGCGTCCACCTCAGCATCGCACCCAGGGGCATCCTGCAGGCTCGGCGAGCGAAGCGGCTTCGGCCCGATCACTGTCGCCCCGTCGCCCACGAGCTCGGCGATCTTCAGCACCAGCTTCGGCGTCATCGTCCTCGATGGCGGGAGCACGAGCGCGCGGTACGTCATCCCGTCCGGAAGGACTATCCGACCGTCCCTGACCGACATGCGGTTCAGTATGACGTCCTCGTCGCATCCGTCGTAGTCGTAGCCCGCTGGCGGCGATGGGTCCAGCCCGCCGCGCCCTGGCAGCGACGCCGGCGCTCCCTCCCCGTCGAAGTAGCACAGGTCGCCGACGAACCGGCCCTCTTGCAGCATGTACTGGCACCGCGCCAGGTACTTCAGCCACGCGCTGCCCTGCTCCCACCATGTCTCCGTGCGCTCGAAGTGAAAGCCCCACGGGCCCATCGTCATCCCGGGCACGACGCCGATCCACGGCTGGTGCGCGTAGCGATGGAAGATGAAGCGGTTGACGCCGCCGGTGTAGATGAGATCGCCAAGTGCCTTGAGCTGCGCCGGGTGGTTCTGCCAGCGGCCGTTGTTCCAGTCGGCAGTGAAGCTCTCCGCGCCGACGTACTTACGGCCCTGCGTGTGAGCCATCGACGAGGCGAGCTTGGGCCCCTGTAGGTCCCCGCCCCAGCCGACCCAGAACTCGGTCATGGGGATGTCAGCCTGCCCGCCTGCCTGCAGATCCTCGAAGCCGCCGTTGCCGTACGGCTCGGCCGAGAGCAGCATCCCGTGCTCGTGGAGGCGCTCCGCGAACCTGCCGAAGTAGTGCTCAGCGAACAGGTCGGCGATCGTCCGGCGCACGTCCCACAGGAACCGCTCGGCCCGGTCGACGCTGTCGACGACGCGCCCGGTCATCGCCGGAAGGTAGGGCAAGGGATCGTAGCCGCGCAGCCGCTCGAACTCCTGGCGGAAGAGCGGCGTCCAGTTCTGGCAGTCGACCTCGTAGCTGTCGATGAGGACGTGCTTGAAGCTCTTGCCCGCCAGCGGGCCCACGTCGGATATGACCTTTGCCATCAGCGCGTCGAAGTGGGCGTCCAGCGCTTCCTGGCTCATCTTGTCGCACTCAAGGCCGCGGCCGCTCTCCGACGCCGGGTGGTTGTCCTTGCCCGTCGGCGTGTACCCGAACCTGATGACCGTCCAGTTGCCCTCCGGCACGTCCCACGCGAGGCGGCCCTGCGCGTCCATGCTCGCCGAGATGTCCTGGACCCCTTCATGCGGGACGACCGAGTCCGGCGACGCCTCGCGCGTGTCGGGCGCGGGGTTGTCGGCCCTGGTGTAGCCGGCCTTCGCCGCCCAGTTGCTGATGCGCGAGCCGGACTCGAGCACAAGGTCGGCGATGCGCGCCATGGCTCCCCGACGTCCGCCCCGGTCGAACACGAGCCTGAAGAAACGCCCGGTGACGGGCTCGAAGCTCACCGTCGCCGGGTTCGGCAGGATGCCGGTCCCAGGAACGCCGAACCGCGTCACCGCGCGGAACTCAGCACCGTCATCTGAGACCTGCAGCTCGCCCGATCCGGCGCCGCCCGGCGTCGGGGCGATCGTCATCGCGCGGGCCGTGAACGGGTCTGGGAACTCGAACTGGATGTACGCGGGATCGGCCTCCCCGAAGCGCAACGTCGCGATGGTGCTCCAGTCCTCGTCGATCAGCGGCGCCCAGTCGAAGTCCGGGGAGCTCGCGGTGATCGTCGGCTTCGCGTCGTACATGCGCACGGTCTCAGCCGCCGGAGTCGAGTAGGCGAGGACGGCGATGTCGCGGTAGAAGCCGACGCGCGTCATCGACTGCGGCAGCACCCCATCGAACCGGGTCGGGCCCTGGAGCCTCGTCACGGTCGTGACGACCATCTGCATCGCGTGGTCCGGGGTCACCCACGGTCCGCCGCTCGATGACCAGCCGGCGCAGTTGTGCATGCAGATCTCGACTCCGAGCCTGTCGGCCTCGGTGATCGCGTGCTTCACGAGTTGACGCCACTCGTCGCTGCCGTAAGCGACCGGGCCCATGGGCGTGCCGGGCTGAACATCGAAGATCTGCGCGCCCCCGACGCCCACGCGGGCCATGGCCTCGAGGTCTGCTGTGATCCCCTCGCGCGTGATGTTGCCGTTCATCCAGTGCCACCACGTGTGCGGCCTCGCCGAGTCGGGGGGCTGCGCGAAGCCGTGCTCAAGCCTCTCCGCGACGGGCGCGGCGAGCGCGGCCGATGACAGCGACAGGCAGACGATGGCGATGAGCGCTCGCCCGAGTGTCCTAGACATGCGGTTCGCCTCCAGTGCTCCGCGGTGCTCCGCCGGAGCGGATACGGCTTTCCGGGGCCTGCCGCCCAAGCCCTCCCCACCCTTGTGGCCTGAACCTGTGGCGCAGACGTCCCGCCTGCGAGGGCCGCCCGCACTTTCCCCGGCTCACTTCGATCAGGAGCCCGCGCCCGCCCCTTACCCCGCTCATCCCGAGTAGGAGCACGCGCTCGCCCCTTACCCCGCTCGTCCCGAGTAGGAGCCCGCGCCCGCCCCTTGCCCCGCTCATGCCGAGTAGGAGCCCGCGCCCGCCCCTTGCCCCGCTCATCTCGAGGGGGAGCCCGCGCGCGCCCCTTGCCCCGCCTCCGCCGAAAGCCAAGGCGCATCAAAGGCACCGACGCGAACGTGCATGGGGGTGCGCGCATTGCTCTTCGGGGAGCAGCTTGTCGATAGGGTAGTGGCGGGGAAGTACCGGCTCGTGCGCCTCGTTGGTCGCGGTGCGTTCGGTGCGGTGTACGAAGCTCAGGAGACGGTCGCGGGGCAGTACGTCGACTCGGTGGCGGTGAAGCTATGCCAGCCGACGGACGAGGACACGCTGGCAGCCCTGATCCGCGAGGTACGCGCACTCGCCCCGCTTGGGGGGGAGCATGTTGAGAGCCCGGTCGAACGGGCCAGCGTGAGGGGCCACAACCACAAGCGCCTCACGGCGCTGCCGCCTCCCGCCGCACTCAGGACAGTCGGCGCCCCGTCATTGCCTCCAGCAGGTCGTTGAAGGTGCTCCGAACGTCCTCACTGGCCTCGCTCAGCTCGCGTTGGACATCCCCAGCGAAGTGCAATAACCATCGCGCCCAGCCCTCGGCGATGTCCCAATATGCTGACCACTCCGTGTCCTCGTACTGCAGCATGCCAGCGACAGCTGACTTGAAGCCGAGCCAGTACGGCCAGTAGTAGTCTGGACACTCGACCCGAGCCGTATCGCACAGGCGAAGGGCGCCTACGGGGTCGTCTAGCGGCAGACGGCAGTAGGCCATGATGCAATGGGTGTACGCCCGCTCGCGGTCGGTAGTGGCGAGTCGCAGGGCCTTCTGCCCAATGGCCAACACGCGCGCGGCGGCCCAGGACGCGTCTTCGTCACGTTGTTCACACACTGAGCCCAGGTAGTCCATGTGAGCAGCCACATTCGACCACACGGGCTCAGCCGGTCCCGGAAACTTGGGAAGCGCGTTTGGCTGGATCTTGGACAGCCGCACAGCACTCTGCACCTCCCGCAATTCGTCCAGAGGCAACTGGCTCAGCAGTGCCCCCTCGTGCACAGCCTGACGAAACATCCCCCCGGTCTGCAACTCGGCCATGGCCTCGAAGAAGGCCATCAGGCGTGCGCCGCGTGTGTCAGGCAGCTGGAGTTCGGCGGCCAGCGCCCTGAGTACCTCGGCCTGCTCACGCTTCTTCTTGAGCCCAGTAGCAAGGCCGTGGTTGGGGGCCGGGCCCGCATCGCGCCCCTCTGGGCGAGGGTCATAGGGGAGCGAGTGGTAGACGGTCCACCAGAGCACCCAGGGGTCCACGTGTCCACGCTCGATGTGGGACCACAGCTTGTCCAGCAGGCGGATCTGTTCGTACTCGTCGTCTCGGGTTACCATCCCGGTGAGCTGGAACGCGGTCGCGATCAGCAGCTCGTGCGCGCAGTGCCATGGTCCCTCCGGGTCCGCCTCCCGCGCGACCTCGCTCTCCACATCCATCATGCCAGTCGCCTCCGATCGATCCGGGTCGGCGTCGTGGAGCCGCCCGCTCCTGGCTCGTCACGGCACCGGCATTGCGGTGCTCGGACCGTGCAACCCGGGCACCGCTAGGGCTAGGTCAGCGTTCTGCGCGCGTGCTCCTGGGCCAGGCGGAAGACCAACGCAGACATATACTCCGCCTGCTTGGCCATGCTCGGGAGGGCCTGCCACCGGCGCGCGTAATCGCGCTGGCGAGCTACCTGGTAGGCCATCAGGTGGAAGCAAAGGGAGCGCGCGAGCTCCTCGATCTCTCCTTCCGATGGCGCTCGGCCCTCTATCCCCTCAGCCAACGCCAGGAACTCGCGGTACCCGTTCGACCACGCCATCTGGATGCCGCGATCGAAAAACGAGAACACCGCCTCGCAGGCTGCGGGGGGCAGAGCCATGACGCACGCGAGTGGCGGGGCCAGGACTAGTGACATGTGCGCCACACTCACATGCGCTCGCCATTCGGACTGCAGGCTGGGGGCCGACAGTACGGAGGCTGCCCAGGCGATGTCCTCATCAAGAGTCGGCGCTTGGTATCGCTCGTTCAGGTGCTCGAGATTCCGCTGCGCCTGCACTGCCACCTCTGGATCCCGGTCTCGCGCAGCCTCCCGCAGACAGGCTCGCACCTCCGGAAGTGGCACGAGCGGGACCGCTGACACCGCGGCCAGGCGATGATCCTCGGGTCCCCGGGTCAGGAGTTCATGGAGGTCGTCGATGCGGTCGTAGAGGCGGGGATCCCAGAGCTGACGGAGCGCTGTGAGCGCAGCCACGCGGACGCGCGGGCTCGGGTCGTCGCACAGCTTCACCGCTACGCCGGCCCACGGCGTCGTTTGCACGCCGATCTGCATGAAGCAGGCGGCGACGGCGCGCCTAATCTCCGGATCGTCCGACGCCGCCAGTCCCGCCGCAGAGCCGGCTGCCAGGACACGCAGCCACTCCGCGGCTTGCCCTGGCGTCCGGGCTTGCGGGGCGCAGACCCGGCGCAAGCAGGCGGCCCATTCGTCTACCGGACGCGGCTCGTCCGCGTCCAGCATCATGGACTGGAACTCGTTGTGCCGCTGCTCGCAGACGTAGCGCAGGCACTCGAGCGCGGTAGCGCGGACTTGGATGTCATCGTCGCTCAACAGGGCAACGACGGCGGGTACGGCCTCTGAGGCCAGCGGCCCGAAGTGCCCCAGGAAGGCCGCTGCTGTCCCACGCACATCGGGCGCATCGTCACGCAACGCCCTCGCGAGCGCCGGCACGACGTGCGCCTGAGCATAGTGGTCCGGCACGAAAGGCGGCTTCCCGATCAAGCCTAGGGCCTCGGCGGCGTCCCGTCGGACGTCAGGATCACCCGCCGCCAGGCATTGCACCACGGCCGGTACCGCCTGTCCAAGCGCTGCCCGCCAGTACTGGGACGACCGGTCGCCGGGCGAATCCACTGCCGCCGCGCTCTCGACGAGGCCCTGGAGAGCCGACCGAGCATCTCGCGGGTCGGCGCTACTCAGCGTGAAGATCAGGAACTCGATCGTCTGCGCCGTACCTGGCATACCTTGTCCACCCCCTCCGTGTGCCACCGCCGGTTGGCAAGTGCCGAGCCCGTCCGCTTAGCTAGGCCTTGGTAGGCCGCGGCCTGCGGGCCGCATCGCTACACCGGCGGAGCACCGCCGAACCAGTGCCCCCACAGGCGCCTGACCCGTTGCATGCACTCGCGCATCTCGCTGCCCGCCTGGGCCCCGTTCCCCATGGCCACCGACAGCCCGGCCACGAACAGGCCGAGGAACAGCAGGACCGAGGTAACCAGCAGGGCCAGCAAGACGCCAGGAATGCGCCACCACCAGCGCGTCCGCCATGACGGTGGGTCCGTGGGCATGCCTGGTCACCTCCCCTTCGCCTTATGGTCTCTGCATGTCTGGTCCGAGTTCATGGCGCGCTTATGCAGGTCGCAGTACCCGTTCTTGCCGGGATACGCAGTCGTTGGCCGCCAGAACGTGCAGTAGAAGCACTTCTTGCCGTAGTCCATGAAGCGACCCCTCTCGCGGTAGGAGCGCCGCTCGTTAAGGTGCTCTGAGACCACCCAAGCTTCCACTGAAGCGGTGACTCCGGCGCCACCACGGACGTCGCCGTAGTCCTGCCGCGTTTCGAGACCTCACTGCGGTACACCTGCTGTCGTGCCCGCGGCACAACGCCGCCCCCCTCACGCCCCCCACACCCTCGGCATCGGGAGGGGTTCCTTGCCCATCTCGGCGTGAAGGAGCTTCAGCAGCAGGTCGGTCTTCACCGCCGCGTAGGCAGGGTCATCCCAACGGTTGTGAAGCTCGCCGGGGTCCTCTGCGAGGTCGAAGAGCTCGCCGTACTCCCGCCTGTAGTAGACCGTCAGCTTGTAGCGGTCATCGACGTAGGTCTTCAGGTGGATGGTAGTGGGTTCGTGGCGGTTCTCCACCAGGATGTGAGCGCGCACGCTCTCGCGAGCCCCGTACCAGACGTCGCTTTGGTCAAGCCCCGTCATCCACCAGGGGATGTCCAGCCCGAGCGTGCCGAGGAACGATGGCGCCAGGTCCACAAGCGACTGCAGCGCGCCCGACCTTACCCCCGCTTCCACCTGCCCGGGCTGCCGGACGATGAACGGCACCCGGATCATGTCCTCGTAGTGGAAGGCGCCCTTCGCGATCAGGCCGTGCTGCCCGTAGAAGTGCCCGTGGTCGCTTGTGAACAGGACCAGCGTGTCCTCAGCCAGGCCCAGCTCGTCGAGCCGGGTGAGGATCGCGCCGATCTGCTTGTCCATGAGGCTTATCATGCCATAGTAGGTCGCGATGTCCTTCGCCAGCTCGCCGCGGTCGCAGAGGTGAGAGTGGAACCCGTGTAGCCCCTGGCCGCTCTCCCGCCAGGGCGAGAAGTCCGGCTTCGGCTCCTGCGTGAGCCGGAAGTGCGGCGGATTCTGGTCATGCTCGCCCGGCACGACCGAGGGGACCGTAAGGGCCGTCGGGTCGTACATCGTGTCCCACGGCTCGGGCACGAGGTACGCGGGGTGCGGATCAAAGAAGCTCGCCCACAGGAAGAACGGCCGGCCCGACTTGCGGTAGCTGTCGAGTAGTGCGCAGGTGCGCTCGGCGATCCACGTGCCGTAGTGGAACTGCTCGGGGATCAGCCACTTGCGCCGCTGCTGGTCGTTGTTGCCCGTCGGCGGCCGGAAGTAGTCCCGCCAGTTCGCGAGGCCCTTCTCCTCCATCCAGATCGCGTAGTGCTGGCCGACGTGGGCCTCATCGGTGTGGTTGCGCGCCAGCTCGACATGGTCGAAGCCGTAGAACGGGCCGCTGAATGACCGCCAGAAGTCCAGGTCCTGCATGATCGGGTACGACTCCAGCGACGGGAACTCGGGCGTGCCCCTCAGCGGCTGGAAGTGCGCCTTCCCCACGAGCGATGAATGCCACCCGTGCTCCGACAACACCTCGCCGATCGTGGGCTCGGTCTCGGCCAGCTTGGTGCCGAGCGAGTACGCGCCGTGCTGGCTCGGGTACTTGCCGGTGATCATCGACGCCCTGGCTGGCGTGCAGGTCGGGTTGACGGTGTACGCCCTGGTGTAGAGCGTGCCCTCGTCGGCCAAGCGGTCAAGGTGAGGTGTGCGGATCTCGGGGTTCAGGCAGCCCAGCGTGTGCCAGTGCTGCTGATCGCTGGTGATGAGGAGGACGTTCCGCGCACGAGGCATCCGTGGCATCCGTTCGTAGCTTCTCGCCCTGTCGGGGTGGGGAGGGGTTCGGGCCGGGCGGAGGCGGCTCCTGTAGGCAGGCGCCGTCGAGCCCACGAAGGAGCCCGGAGGGTGCGGCACGGTCGGGCCGGAAGTGAGGGGCTCACGGCAGGTACGAGCGCCAGACCCACCTAGGAGCGATCCATGTTCAGCACCATGATTATTGCCGCGCTGCTGACCGCGCAGCCGGCGGCGGAGGTCGAGCCCCAGCCCTTGCCGGAGGGCGTTGCGGACACCGGTATCAACGTGCTGTTCGACTCGAGCCACCAGTTCTCGTTCTTCCATCACTGGGGCTGCCAGGATGCGCTCCGCGACGCGGGCCATCGTGTGGTGGGAAGCCAGGCGTCGCTGAACTACGCGCTGGTTCCGGGCACGCCAATGAGAGCCAGGGACCAGCGCTCGCACGAGTGGGGCACGCATCGGCCCTTCGGGGAGACGCCGGCACCCGAGTTCGACGTTGTGTTCACCTACCAGCACGGCGAGGCGCAGCCCTACCTCGACGAGGAGCGAGCCGCCCTCGCGAGCTTCATCGAGGCGGGCGGAGGCCTTGTGGCCGACTGTAGCTCAGCGGCAAGCCCGCTCGGGCGACTCCTCGCCGAGCTGGGCGTGACCACCGACGGTCAGCAGGCCGACGTCGACGTCCGCTCCGGCCAGGCGGTGGCCGGCTCTCAGCACTACACGTTTCCGATGAAGGCGCGAGTGGCCGACCTTGGCCCGGAGTGGGAGGCCGCCATCGGCTCCAGCGGATCGCGCGCCAGCCTGGCGACGAGGCCCCTGGGCAAGGGCGCAATCGTCCTGATCGTGGAACCCGGGCTCCTGCACGCGATCGTCGACGGGCACGACCAGGTCAACGCCGAACTGCTGTCGTGGGCGGTCACGACCGCGGCGCACGGCCCTCGCGAGCGCGATGACGGCCGCCGCGTGCCCTGGGAGTACGGTGGGCTCGGCGGAGCCTTCTACCCTGAGAACGAGATGACGGTCGGCGGGGTGCGCGTCCTGTACGCGGACAATCAGCGGCCCGACATCATCGAGCTGGCCAGGAACCGTTTCCCGGAGGTCATGGACGACCTGCGGAAGATGCTGCCCACGCCTCCCAACCCCGGCGATGCCTTCTACATCAACCTTGCCGCCGGAGACGGCGGCGGCTGGGCGGAGAACGCCATCACCCCGAAGCTCGCCGGCACGATCTCGCTCGACCACAACGGCATCCTCAGCGTCCTCGCCCACGAACTCGCGCACACGATGTACGGACCCGAAGCGACCGACGGCACGCCCGGCTGCGGCCTGCCTGCGTGGTTCAGCGAGGCGCACGCGGGCTGGTTCCAGCGCAAGGTCGGGCGCGATCTCGGCTTCGGCACCGGCTGGCCCTATTACTCCCAGGCCCTCGCCGCGCAAGACCCCCTTCTCGATGGGCTCGACCTCGCGAACGTGCCCGAGGGGAAGATGGGGCTCGCCTGGGAGAAGGCGTGGCTCATCTGGTCGATCATGGACGCGCGGTACGGGCCCGAGTGGTACCCCAAGTGGCTCGCCTACGTGCACAGGAAGTACAGCGACCCTTCGAGGCAGCTAACGATGGATGAGTACATCGCGTCCATCAGTGAGTCGCTCGGCGAGGACCTGGCGCCTCTGTTCGAGCGCTTCGGGACGACGGTGGGCTCGCGGACCGACCTGCCGGCGATCGCGCCGAGGTAAGCGTGTGCGGGGAGTGGAACACGGCATGACGCGCAGAGACTTCGTCGGGTCACTCATTGCCGCGCCGCTCGTGGCGGCCGCGATGGCGCAGGGCGGGAGGCGCCCATTGAACTTCGTCCTTTTCCTGCTCGATGACCTCGGGTGGACGGATCTCGGCTGCACCGGGAGCAGCTTCTACGAGACGCCGGGCATCGATCGCCTCGCCGCACAGGGGATGCTGTTCACCGACGCGTACGCCGCGTGCCCCGTGTGCTCACCAACAAGGGCCGCGCTCCTGACCGGCAAGTATCCCGCGCGACTGAAGCTCACCGACTACCTCGTCGGCACAAGGTCGGGCAAGATGCTCCCGGCCGAGTACATCGACCACCTTCCGCTGGAGGAGGTAACGCTGGCTGAGGCGCTGCATGCGGCCGGCTACGCCACCGGCTTTGTGGGCAAGTGGCATCTCGGAGGCCCGCCATACTACCCCGAGCACCAGGGCTTTGACTCAAACGTAGGCGGCTGCGAGCTTGGGCATCCGCCGAGCTACTTCTACCCCTACTCCAGCGACGGAGGCCGCGTGCCGATCGACGGGGGAACCGAGGGCGAGTACCTCACCGACCGACTGACCGACGAAGCGCTCAAGTTCCTCGACAGGTCGGCGGGCAGGCCCTACTTCCTACACTTCTGCCACTACGCCGTTCACAACCCGCAGCAGGCCAAAGCCGAAGACATCGCACACTACGAGCCGAAGGCGGCGGCACTCGGCCTCACCGATGACCAGCGCTACGCGGAATGGCGCGGGAGGCGGGTGCGCCAGGCCCAGGACAGCCCGGTGTACGCGGCGATGATCCACAGTGTCGATGAGAGCGTACGGCGTGTGCTCGCGAAGCTCGACCAGCTCGGCGTCGCGGATGACACTATGGTGATCTTCACCTCGGACAACGGCGGACTGTCGACAAGCGAGGGCACGCCCACATCGAACCTCCCGCTTCGCGCCGGCAAGGGCTGGCTCTTCGAGGGCGGGACGCGCGTTCCGCTCATTGTGCGGGGCCCCGGCGTGACCGCCGGGACAGCCTCCGCGGTGCCTGTCACAAGCACGGACTTCTACCCGACGATGCTGTCTCTGGCCGACCTTCCTGCGCGGCCGACCCAGCACGTCGACGGGCAGGACCTGTCGGCGGCGTTACTTCGGCGCGGGACGCCGCCGACCCGGCCGTTGTTCTGGCACTACCCGCACTACAGCAACCAGGGCTCCCCGCCCTGCGGGTCGGTGCGCCTCGGTGAGTGGAAGCTGATCGAGTGGTACGAGGACGGCTCCGTCGAACTGTACAACGTGGCGGAGGATGTGACGGAGTCTCGCGAGTTGTCCTCGCAGCACGCCGCAAAGACCGCCGAGCTGCGCGACATGCTGCACGATTGGCGCGCGTCGGTTGGCGCGAACATGCCGCGACCCAAACCGGAGAGTTGAGCTCCCCAACGCGTAGGGGCGAGACCGAGGCCCCGCCCCCACTCCGCTCTGACTCCCCGCCAAGCACGCACAGTACAAGCGGGCGACGCGCGCGTCGCCCCTACCTCAAGTGCACTCCCATGGTCCCCAGCCAGTCGTACAACAGGAACTGGATCCGACCGATGAGGAGGGCCATACGAGCCATGACCGTGTTCCCGAAGGTCGCGCCGAAGCTGATCATCAGGAAGTAGACGCCAACGCGCGTGAACTTGCCGTACGCGCCCTTGTGGGCCTTGCTGAAGAAGAAGTAAGACAGCGCCGCGAGCACACCGATGAACAGGATGATGCGGGAGATCGTCAGGCCCCAATGAAGCATACCATCGGGCGGGACGGCCTCAGCCATCTTCGCCGCAAGCTCCGGGTTGAGCCCCCAGCCGATCTGCTTCTTCTGCTCCGCTGCTCTGGTCCAGATGTAGGTGAGCGGTACCACTGTGCCGTAGATCTGAGGCAGAAGCCACTGCTGGATGTAGTACGGGATATTGACTCCGGTTCCAAACCCGATCGCGAACCCCATGGGCCAGCGCGACAGCCATGAGATCCTCGGTATGAAGCGACTCCACATCATGAGGCCCAACGTGCAGCCCACGAGCCTATGCAGAATCATGGCCCAAGCGGCCGGGTCCGAGCTTGTGAAGCGGAAGCCGGCCATCACCGGGACAATGATGTCGCGGTAGAACGTCTCGTGTACAACCATCGCGGCGCCGTAGCCGGCCGAGACACCGACAAAGAGCGACTCTGCGAACCGGTAGAACGGGTTGTCCTTGTAGAGGAAGCTGAAGGCGAAGACCGTCAGAGCAGCGCCGCACCAGATTCCCAGTATGCCCCAGAAGCCGTGGGCCTCCACGTCCTACCGCCTCCTGCGGCGCTGACCGCGCCCACTCATGACCATCGCCAGATTGCCGAAGAGGACGAACAGCACGATGAGAACGTGCGACGCGGACTGCGAGGCCATCCCTCTCGTGGCGAACCAGTACCCGTGCTCCGGGTCGACGTTTTCCGCGATCAAGCGCTCGTACTCGGCCGCACCCTTCATCCCTCCCAGCAAGCCAACAAGCTGCCCGGTATCGAGGTAGGCATAGAAGTTGGCGACCATGACCCCTGTGACCCCTGTGGCCACGGGCACTCCGAAGCGCGCGGAAGCAAGGCCCATCCACGTCTCGGCGACCGTCGACGCCGACAGCGCGACGCACAGCTTCAGGTCCGACAGCTTCTTGAAGTACCTCATCGCGGGAATGTCGGCGACCGCCGTACCCACATAGTCGGTCGGGAACACGCTGGAGACGTTCTGCGCCAGCCCCAGGACGATCGCCTGTACCCCACCGGGCTTATAGCCTAGGTTCACGTAATCCTCGCCCTCGGTCCTGCCATAGTCGCCCGCCACGCGACGGAACACCTCCGCCGCGATCGGGGGACCTTCTGGCGCCGACGACAGGGCGTAGACGCGGACGCCCTTCTGAAAGCACTGCCTGGCGATGCAGGTCGCCATTGGTGTGAGCTCGGGGGCGGTCGACGGCGAATACTCGAAGGCCACGAGTACGCCGTCGCCCTCTTTCAGCCCATCGACAAAGTCATAGACCTGTCGGGCCGGGTTCTGCACCTCGACGGCGACCCTCATGCCCGGGAACAGGAAGGGCACTGTGAGCGATACGAAGACCAGCACGAAGATGTACCGGCGGTCTATCCGCAGTGCGCTGTACCAGAACCCCCTGCGCGGTTGCTGCATTGCAGCAAGGTGCCTCCTTCGTTAGTCTCCCGTGCCTGCCATGTACGGCCTCTCCAGGCCCACGAGGATACGGACGCCCTGGGCGAGAGCCGCTAGGCCCGTGCCGAACATCAGCGCCCTCGTGGCCGCCGTGTTCGGGTACGTCAGGAGCCACTCCGTTATCTCCCCTAGGGAGGCGATCTGGTGGTCAGTGGGCTTCACCAACCACATGTCCCAGAAGTACGCCGTCAGCGGCGCACGGCCCAGCATCACGATCATGGCGGCGCCAAGCAACATGCCTGCTGTCAGGTCGCGGGCCCGCATGGCCCGGTACGCGGCGGACGCCATGTAGAAGGCGAGGAGCGAGAAGATCGTGGCGTCCATCGTCGTGTAGACGTTGTAGAACAGCCAGCCGAAGACCGGGTTCTTGTCGGGCGCGATGCCAGCAGACCAGGTCAGCTTACCCGTTGTCGGGTCATGGATGAAGAACCCGCCGAGCACGCCCACGGCGAACATCACGACGAACCCGAGGATCGTTGTCAGCGCAAACGGCCAGTTGTCCGCCCTGCGCTTCACCCGCACCCAGGAGACCTGCATCAGACTGGCGACACCGAGGACCATAGCGAAGCCGCCGATGATCCTCGTGTAAAGCGTGAACACCGTCTGCATCCGGACCATGCCGTGGGCGGGTACGAAGAACTGGACGAGCATGAGCACACCGGCGACCGTGGCGATGATGAACGGGACCTGTCTGCGCATACCCGAAGGACCTTTCCACGTGCCTTCTAGCCCGCTCTGTAGTGGAAGAGCTCCTGCAGAAACTCTGCCATCCCCGCTGCTCCGATGCGGCTCAAGACGGTCGCGAGGATCACTGACGCGACCATTGCCACGGCGATGATCAGCTTGCTGTAGTCCTGGCCCTTGAGGCTGCCCAGGAGCCTCGGCTCGCGCGAAAGGTACGCGCTGGCGCCGTAGTATTCCTCACACATCAGCGTATAGTCGCAGGCGGTGATGAAGAACGGAAGCTGCGTGTAGGCGTCCGTCCCGACGATCTGGATAGCGCCTGCCATCGCGCCCGTCTCGGCGAGAATGAGGGACTCGGCGAAGAACGAGCCCATGTAGAAACAGGCCGCCACACGCTCGCGGACTATGAGGCCCGACACTCCGGCCGCGTATGCGAACTGGGCACTGGTGAGGAAGTAAATCCGGTCCTCGCGGTAGTCCTCCGGCCGTCCGGCGGTCATGTAGGCCTCGCGAACTACCTCACGCAGGGCCGCCATGACCACGGGATCCAGGCACGGAACTATGATCTGGGTGCCATGCTCGGCGGCCACCCTGGCTATCCTGCCCAAGACCACCATGGCCGCGATGGTCGAGAGGTCGCCGACGCCGCCGAAGCCGGCGCTGAACAAGATCGGCCTGCCCATCTCGGTGGCGCGCCCAACGGCGTCCTCCACGGCCTGAAGCCCGGCGATGGGCCGGACGTAGAGCGCCCGCCGTCCCAACCTCGCCGTGTAGATGAAGCCCAGGATCAGCCCACCGGAGAGCAGGATGACGATGGCCATGTTGCCCCACCACGGGTTGAACAGGTTGCCTCGGGGCCTGACTCCCTGGATGGCCGCTGGGAGAGACATCTTGCCGGCCTTGGTGAAGCGCACTTCGTAGTCGTAAGTGTTGTACCTCGGGTCCTTCTTAGCGCGGCGCGCTCGGAGTTCCTGAAGGTCCTCCAGAGTCGGCGGCTTGTCGGACACCAGCTCGGAGTCCTCGCCGGGGGGGACCAGGAAGACGAAGCTCTCGTCCTTGAACTCCCGGGTGCCGCCGGGCAGCGTCTCCGGGCCGGCGAAGTCAGGGTCTTCCTGCTCGCTCCCGTCCGGGTTGCCGGTAGGGACCATCGACGGGTGCCACGCGAACTCGCTGTCCGTCGACACCTTGCGGAGCACAACATAGCCGCACTTGGACTTGGCCGCCGCCGCGGCGATGTTCGCAAGCTCCTGGCCTCTCTCTTTCTTGGTAAGCCACTTAAGCGCGGGGCTCGTCTTCTGCTCCCGCTCGCGTGGCATCGCCGGGGCCGTGTCGTCAGGCGACAGCTCCCACATGAGCAGCAGCGCCCCGCCTTCGTCGCCGGGGACGTCCTGAGCGATGAGTGACTGAGGCGGGCTCAGCGTGGGATCTTCAACGAAGTCCGGCTGTGTGGGACCCGGAGGTGCGGCGGATTCCGTTGCCGGCGCGCTCTCTGTGGCGGGGGTGGGCTCCGGGGTCGGAGCCGGCGCGCTCTCGGTTGGCACCGCCGCCGGAGCGGACTCCGCGACCGCGAGCGGCTCAGCGGATGCACAACACGTCAGGGCCACCGCGGCTGTGATGCACATGCCGACCAGTGCGCACATGACCCCGGATCGACTCATGCGCTCCTCCCTAGCAGGCAACAGACTTCAGCCCGTTGCCTACATGCCGCCCGGTCGCCGTTCCTTCGGATCCTAGGCCTGGATAACCTCTACGTTGGCACGGGGCAGCGTCAGCTCGGTGCCGTCCGCCAGGCGAACGGTCAGGGCGCGGACCTTGGCCTCGGTCTCGATCTTCACTAGCTCCGACGGCAGCGCCGTCACCTCCACAAGCTGCCCGAAGTTGGGCTCCCGGATGAGGCGCACCACGTCTCCGATGCGCATCGTGCCCTCGGCGTCGTGCTCGCTCTCTACCGCGCTTTCCAGAGGGATCACGACCTCCGGCCTGATGACTCCGGCGCGGATCTGCGTCGCACCGTTGACCGAGGCCGTCCGCCCCTCGTGCGACTTGAGGAGCTCGAAAGTGCGCTCAGCCATCCGGATCTCGCCGAACCCCTCGGTGATGACGAGTGTCAGCCCCAACTCCTCATGGCCGGTGATCGCGACCCCGAGCGGGTAGCCGAGAAACGCTTCCAGATCGACGTCGTGAATGCCACCCGACACCACCGCGCTCACCCCGAGCTCTTGCGCCTTCTTCAGGGCCGCGAGGGTCACGAGCTTGCCGCCCACCACGACCTTCCCGGCACAGCTCGCATCGATCCTATCGGCGTCGAGCACTTCATCAGGCTGGGCCAGAATGTGGATAGGCCCGTGCGTCTCGCCCGCGACACCGATGATGCCCTGGATGAAGGCGCCAGGTGTCTCGACCACGACGCCCTCGTTCTCCCTCACCTCGACAACCGTGCCGTCCACGTAGGCCTTCACCTCGACGGGGATCGGAGGCTTCCGCAGGAGCACCTTGCCTGTGACATCAGAGACGGTCTCGACCGTGCCTGTGCATGGCGCCCTTACGTCGTTCTTGATGAGGCCGAACAGCGACGAGGTTTTGGCCATCACGTCGCCGGCCGAGACGGGATCACCCTCCCCCATCATCATCTTGCCCGGCATTTCCTTCGGCTCACAGCCGAGCTCGAACGCCATGTTCATGATCTCGATGTCGCCCGGAAGCTGGGTGCGGGCGACGACGTCGTTGGCGTTCACCCTGTCGCCTTGCTTCACCAGCACATCGCCCTTCAGGGGCAGGATCCGCTCCTTGCGCACGAGGAGTGAGCGGGCTACGCGAAGTCCCGGTGTGTATGCGTGAGCCATCCTGGGGTCCTCCGGCTAGTCAGGGTAAATGTCCAGGGCGCGGTTCCACCTGTCGAGCAGCTCTCGCCTGGCGGCATCGTCGTCGGGCAGCGTGAGCGGCCTGCCGCGTCCGTCAAGCACCAGGCCGACCACGCCGCCCTTCAGCGTGCTCTGGTGCGGTTGTCCGCGGCCGGCGCCGACGTCCCAGCCCCGGGCCGGGGCGATGGTCGCCTCGACAGTCTCTCCCTCGCCCAGCGGGATGAGCTGCATGTCGCCGTAGATGATCTCGTGGCTTGCGCCGTCGTAGGCGACGGTCGCGATCGTCTGCCCGGGCTTCGCGCGGCCGTAGGACGGAGCGACGCAACACCCGAGCGGGATGAGGCAGTCGCGCCAGAATACGGCCATTGCCGCCTCAGGGTGGAGCTCGGCCAGGACGCCGAGCTGGGGCATCATGAAGATAGAATCGACCGCGAGCCGTGTCACGCCCTCGGGTACGAAGGCGTCGATCATCATGAGCATCGCCTGCTGGCGCCTCGGCGCGTGCGACAACACGCCGCCCGATCCGATGATGAGATTGAGAGCCATCAGGTCGACCAGCGTCAGACCGGTGAGGGTCTGGGAGAACGCCTGGTCGATGGTCCGCTGCTGCTGCACGCCCTTCAGGCCCGTTGCGAGCTGTTTGTGCTGCTCGAGGGCCAGCCTGAGTGCCTCGCGCGCGATCGACTGCTCGATCATCAGGCTCTCGAGCGTCTGCGGGATCGTCGTGGGACGGATCATCTTGTTCTTGACCCGATTGCCCAGGCCCGCCGCGTCGATCGGGAGCGCGCACCAGCGGAGCACGTTCCGAACCCCGGCCTCTACTAGCACGTTGCTGACGGAGTAGCTCAAGCCCAGGTTCGCGCTGACCGTGCGGTTGAAGACAAGGTCGGGCTGCTCGCCCTCTTTCTCCACCTCGCCCTCGAAAACTGAGAACACGTCCGTGGTCGCGCCGCCGATGTCCACGCCGATGACCTGGATGTTCTCTCGCCGTGCCACTGTCTCGGTCATCGCGCCGACGGCCGCCGGGGTGGGGATGATCGGCGCGTCGGTCCAGGAGGAGAGCTTCCCGTAGCCCGGCGCCTGCTGCATGACGTGCTCCATGAACAGCTCGTGCACCATGTCGCGCGCCGGGCCGAGGTGCTCCTCGTCCATCGTGGGCCGGATGTTGTCGACGATGTGGAGCTCGGACTTGCTTCCCAAGTGCTCCTGCACGAACTCGCGCGCGTCTATGTTGCCCGCGAAGATGATAGGTAGCCGGAAGCCGCCGCCCAGACGCGGCTTCGGATCGGCGGCGGCGATGATCTCGGCCATCTCGGCAACGTGCGTGACCGTGCCGCCGTCGGTTCCCCCGGACATCAGGATCATGTCCGGCCGGAGCGCCCTGATCCGCGCGATCCGCTGGTGAGGCAAGCGCCCGTCGTTGTGGGCGAGGGTGTCCATCACGATAGCGCCGGCGCCGAGCGCTGCGCGCTGCGCGGACTCCGCGGTCATCTGCTTGACGACCCCGGAGACCATCATCTGAAGCCCGCCGCCCGCGCTCGAGGTCGAGACGTAGAGGTCAATGCCCTCGTTGGGGCTCTTCTCCGGCTTCATGAGGAGTTCGTTCTCGTCCAGGATCCTGCGGCCCGAGAGCTCCTCGACCTCCTGCACGGCATTGAGAACGCCGCGGGTCACGTCCTCGAAGGGCGCCTCGACCGTGGTCGGGGCCTCGCCTCTACACGCGAGGCGGTAGCCCTCCTTCTCGTCCTTGACGATCAGGATGGCCTTCGTCGTTGTCGACCCGCAGTCGGTCGCGAGAATGGAACGCGGTTCGGCCATGAGTACCTCCTGCGCGGGCGGGCACTTTGGTGCCATCGCCCCGGCCCCTTCGGTACGGCTTGTCGGCCAACTCAGGACAGGCCTCCCCCGGCGGGAGAGAGAGCGCGAAGCCTAACCTGAGCGCCTACTGCTTCTCAGTCGGCGCCTTGCCTCCCTGCGCCGGCGCTTCCGTTCGCGAGCCTCCGCCCGCTCCTCGAGGCGCTTCTCGCGGCGCTCTTCCACGAGATCCTCGACCATCCGGATCAGCTCCTCCAGACAGCCCCGGTCTTCGAGCATCTTGCGGAACGTGTAGTAGTCAGGCAGCCGGAACAGTGAGTCGACAACCGGCTCGGCGAAGACCATCGCCATGGAGGCGATGTAGGAGACCGGCTTCGCGGACTCGAACAGGATGAGAGCGGGGGTGTGCAGATCCCACCGTTCGACCCGCTTGACGATCCTCCGCTGAAGGTCGGCCACCGCCTCGGGGTCGACCTCCTCGATCTTCCGCCACTCCTCGGGGGTCCGCGGAGCGTCCGAAGAGCCGTCGCTCGTCGCTGCGGCCCGCTCGCCGGGGCAGGGCTTCCTAGCCATCGGAGGGGCCCTCTGCGTCCGTCGCGGGCGCGTGCGCTCCGCGCTCCGCCAGCCCGACCGACACCAGCGCCGCCCGCACATCCTCCGCCCTGTCACCGAGCAGCACGAGCATGCCGCGGTAGTTGTCGATCAGCTCGCGCCGGCGCCGAGTGCACAGCCACGCGCGGTTGCCGGCCAACTCGAACGAGCGATAGGAGGAGAGGGGACGTCGGAATGAATACAGCGCGGTGCGCACCTCGATTTCTTCCGCGCTGAGTCGGTAGCGGGTGCGCAGCAGGAACGGCAGCACCGCCAGAGCCACTATCGCGGCGGCGGCGACGGAGTAGGCCACCGACTCGAACCAATAGACCGCTCCCGCACCCGCCGCGAAGATGAGCAGAACAGCCACTGCGAGGCGCCCCCGCTCGCGAGATAGGGGAAGGACCGACCACTCGACGGCCGGCGAGACGGATTCGACGTCCGCCGGAGGGGCGGCGTCCGGAACCGCCACGGCCGCCTGGGACCGCCAGCGCCTCTCGCGCTTCTTGCGCGACTTGCTCACAGGAGTCGCTCCGCACAATGAGTCGTAGCCACCGACGCTCCGGGCTCGTCGTTGCGCCGGCAGCCTCTGGGCCCAGCTTTCGCCCACAGGTCTCGTGCCCCTGCTGGAGGGACAGCCGCCCCACCAGCAGAAGCTAGGATACCAGCCGAGCGGGGGCAGCGTTGATCGGGGTCCGCTTCGATGAGGTCCGAATTCGACATGGGGACGTATCGGCGTCCACTGATCGGGCTCATTCTGGTCGGGCAGTGCAAGATCACGATCGAAGACCTGGACGACGCGTTGGGCGAGCAAGCCAAGACGGGAAGACGCCTCGGGGAGATCCTATGCGGGATGGGAGTCACGAACGCGGAGGACATCGCCGACGCGCTGCAGATGCAGGCCGATGCCTGCCCCGAGGACGATCCGGCCTAGCGCCGCCCAGCGTCACACAGCATCGCGCCGGCGCCGCGAGGGCCACAAAGCGGAGCCGACCGGCGCTCTCGTGCGTCTTCATGCTGTGAGGAGGGCTCTTCCCATGCCTACCGCACGTTGCCTGTCGCTCGGCGTGCTGACTGCCGTGGGCCTGGCAGTCGCGCTGTACGGCGTCGGCTGCGACGTCGCCAATGACTGGAACACGGATGATCAGAATCCGCAGGGCAACCCCGTGGTGACGATCCTCGAGACCCAGCGGGTGAACGATCAGGGCGGCACCGTCACCGCCGATAACACCACGATCGAGATCCCCGCCGGCGCGGTCAACTCGCCCGTCGACATCAGCGTCGGCACCGTCACCTCGCCCGGGCGCCCCGACTGGACCGAGCGCCGCGTGGGCGTCGGACGCTACTTCGGCCCTGTTGGGATGGTCTTCAACAAGCCGGTCACTATCACGCTGCCCTACAACATCGCCGACGTGGGCAACCAGGACGCCCTGTCCCGGATGCTGGTGTTCGCGATGCACGCGGGCGAGACGGACTGGCTCCGCCTGGCGGGAGCCACACTGAACTCGGGCGAGTCCACGATCACCATCACCACCACGCGGCTGTCCACCTTCATCCTGACGCTCCTTCCCCGTTCCCAGGCGTCCTACGGGTCGTTCCACGGCACGGTCACGGACGAAGCCGGCGCACCGGTGGCCGGCGTGACCGTCACTGCGGACCCCGAGCGCGTGTACGCGATCACCGACGATGAGGGCAGGTACGCGATCGGCTGGCTTATCCCCGCGAGGTTCACGATCCACTTCACCCACCCCGCTTTCGTCGCCGCCGAGCGCGTCGCGGACACCGCTGGGGGAACGGTCACGACGGTCGACCAGACTCTGACGAGGGACACAACGGAGGCGGGCAGCATCCGAGTGCTCGCGACGAACGCGGACTCCGACAACGCGCCGGTACGCAATGCGACGGTGACCATTCTCGACGGCCCCGCGACAACCGCCACGGGCACGACGAACGCGAGCGGCATCGCTGACCTCGTGGGCCTACCGGCCGGGCAGTACACCATCAAGGTAGCCGCGACGCAGCTTCAGGACGGTACCTACGGCGGCGTCCCAGTGACCGCCGGCCAGTGGACCGTCCTGCAGGCCGTGCTGTCAGCGTCCACGACCGGTGAGCCCGGCAGCGTGAGCGGCTTCGTTCGCAACGGAGACGGCGCACCGATCGAGGGTGCTCGGGTCGAGATTACCTCGGGCCCGCGCGACGTCGGACGTGCCGTCACCACGGATGCGACCGGGGCCTACTCGATCGACCTTCTGCCCGCCGGCAACTACGCGTTCCGCGTGACAGCCGGCGGCTACGATACGTTCGACAGCCCCGCGATCGTCGTGGATGCCGGCGAGGAGACGCTCCAGGACTTCGTCCTCAGCCCCGAGGGCACGGGCGACCTGGGCAGCGTTTTCGGCTTCGTTCGCGACATCGACGGCAACCCGATCGTGGGCGCGGAGGTCCGCATCATGGGCGGCCCGGAGACCGGCTCGACGACCACCGACAATGACGGAGCGTACGAGCTTGCGAACCTCACGCCCGGTACCTACACCGTCCGCTTCAGCGCGGACGGCTTCGAGACCCAGACCGCGACCGGGATCCAGGTGACGGCCGGCCAGCAGACCACCTACCACGTCACCCTGGATGTAGCACAGGCCGAGACGGGCTCGATCGTCGGCCTCGTCCTGGACGCCGGGGCGAACCCGATCTCCGGCGCCACGGTCGAGATCACCGGGGGGCCGAGCAACGTCGGGACAGCGGTCCAGACAGACATCGTGGGGCACTATGAGATAACGGGTCTCGATCCGGGCTCTTACACGCTGCAAGCATCGATGACGGGCTACCAGAGCGCCACGGCCAGCAACGTAAACGTCACCGCCGGTGGTCAGACAGCCCGGAACTTCGCACTGGCGGAGCAGTAGGGCCACGGAACGCGTTGGCGCGACTGAGCGCGATCCATAGATGCGACTGTCGGTACTCACGCCTGCCGCCTGAGGCGCCCCGAACGGTAGGTCCAGCTATCGGTACTGAGGAGTGGCGCGTGGCAGCCTCGATAGACCCGTCGTACTCGGAGTGGCGGCTAATCCGCTCTGGCTCCATGACGGGCGCGCGCAACATGGCGTGCGATACAGCCTTGCTGAACGGCGTGATCGACGCGCTTGAGCATGGGGAGAGGCCGACCGTCACGTTGCGCCTGTACTACTGGGAGCCGCCGGCGATCTCTCTTGGCTACCACCAGAGCGAGAATGACCTCGACCTTGAGCGTCTGCGTGCCGATGGGGTATCGGTCGTGAGGCGCCCCACGGGCGGCCGCGCGATCTACCACGCGCGCGAGCTGACATACGCCGTGGCGGGCCCGCTCGCGCTGTTCCCGGGGGAACAGTCCGTGCTCGGAGCGTACAAGGTGATCTCCCGAGCGATTCTGACCGGCCTCAGGCTCCGCCTGGGGATCGACGCGGCGCTCGCGCGAGGTACGCCGGCCACCGAGCCGACGGGCAAGTCGCCGGTGGCGTGCTTCGCCCGTCCGGCGCTTTGTGACGCCGTGTCCAGGGGCAAGAAGATCGTAGGTAGTGCGCAGGTCCGTCGCCGCCGCGCGTTCCTGCAGCACGGCTCGATTCCACTTGTCCCGCGCGAGGCCGAGGAGCGGGAGGTGCTTCTTGGCGCCGGCGCGCCGGTGATCGACACGTTGGGGTCGCTCTCGGAGGCCGCCGGGCGCGAGGTCGCCCGGGACGAGGCCGCCGATGCCCTCGTCGCGGGCTTCGAGCGCGAGCTCGGAGTCCGGTTCCGGGGCTCGCAACTCTGCGCAGGGGAGCGGGAGGTCATGGACTCGCTGATTGCCAACGTGCTTGTGCTGTGATATGGACAGGCGGAACTCGCCGCCCACGCGTGGGGAGCGCGATCTGTTGGGCGCCTGGGGCCGTGCCGATCCGTCCGTACGCGCGACGCGACGCAGGGCAGCGATCGAGGGGGCCCGGCACAGATGGCCAAGAAGATCCTCGTGGTCGCCGACAAGCGGCATGTCGTTCGGTTGGCTCGGCTCATCCTCCCGCGCCACGGCTACGAGGTCCACACCGCCTACGATGGTCGGCAAGCACTGGAGAAGGTGAAGGAGGTGCGCCCCGACCTCATCGTCCTGGACGTTAATATGCCCCGTCTGGACGGCTTCGGCGTCCTGAAGCGCCTCAAGGCCGACCCCGAGACGCGCGACATTCCGGTCATCATGCTCACCGCCAAGGCGCAGGACGCGGACTTCCTCAGCGGGTGGCCGTAGGGAACCTGGGCGCCGGTGCGCCCGCCATCGACGCGCTGGGGTCACTGTCGGAGGCGGCCGGGCGCGAGGTGACCTGGGACGAGGCGGCTGGCGCGCTGGTGGAGGGTTTCCGACATGAGCTAGGCGTGCGGTTCACTGAATCGCAACTTTCCCCTGGCGAGCGGGAGGTTATGGAATCACACCTCGCGAATGTGCTGGTGCTGTAGTACGAGCAGGCGGAACTCGCTCCCCGCGGGCGGGGGGCGCGACAGGTTGCGTGTCTTTGACGGCGCTGTTTCCGCCGGGGTGCACTTGACCTTGAACAGGGCAGCGATCGAGAGGGGCCTGAGATAAATGGCGAAGAAGATCCTCGCCGTGGACGACGAACGGCACATCGTTCGGCTGGTTCAGGTGAATCTCCAGCGCCACGGCTATGAGGTCCACACCGCCTACGACGGCCGGGAAGCGTTGGAGAAGGTCAAGGAGGTGCACCCCGACCTCATTGTCCTGGATGTCATGATGCCCCACCTTGACGGTTTCGGCGTCTTGAAGCGCCTCAAGGCCGACCCGGAGACGCGGGACATCCCCGTCATCATGCTCACCGCCAAGGCGCAGGACGCCGACGTGTTCCGCGGGTGGCAGTCCGGCGTGGACTCGTACCTGACGAAGCCGTTCAACCCGCTCGAGTTGATCACGTTCGTCGAACGGATCCTTGACAAGCCGGAGGACGACGGCTCGGTCATCGACCTGTAGCGCGAGCACAGTGCCCCGGCGGCATGGAGTCATGCTCGGATGAGGAGCCCGGATCGCAAGCGGTCCAGGCTCCTCCTGCTGTTTGAGGGAGGGCTAGAAGATGCGGGTTCACGTGTCCACACCGAACAGGGTCGACCTGGCCGGCGGAACGCTGGACATCTGGCCGCTCTACGCGTTCCTGGGCGGTGGCTACACCGTCAACGCCGCGATCGAGATGCGCAGCGAGGTGACCGTCACGACGCGCGACGACGGGGCCTTCGACCTCTTCGCCGACGATCTCCAGCAGGGGGAGACCGCGACCTCGCTCGAGGAGCTGACCCCGGGCGGGCCGATGGACCTCATCGTACGCGCGCTCAATGTCATGAGGCCGTTGTGCGGCCTCGACGTCCGCACCCGCTGCACCGCCCCGAAGGGCACCGGGCTCGGATCGAGCAGCTCGCTCCTCATAGCATTCCTGTCGGCTCTGCTCGAGATCGAGGGCCGGACGATGGACCAGGTGGACCTGGTCGACGCCGCGGCCAACATCGAGGCGCAATGCATCTCCGTCCCGACCGGGAAGCAGGACTACTGGGCGGCGGTCCGCGGCGGCGTGAATGCGATCTGGTTCGGCCTCAACGGCACCACGGTCGAGCCCCTCGTCGTGGACCCGGCGGCCCGCCACGAGCTCAGCGAACGCCTGACCCTGGTCTTCACCGGTGAGACGCGCTTCTCAGGCACCAGCAACTGGAACATGATCAAGGCGTACATCGACGACACCGGCGTGACCCGCGGCAAGCTGCTCGTCGTCCGTCAGTCCTCTGAGCGCATGCGGGAGTGCCTGCTCAGGGGCGATCTCGCCCAGTTCGCGACCGCTCTGGGCGAGGAGTGGGCGGCTCGCAAACAGCTCGCGGCGGGCGTCACGACGCCGCGCATCGACGCCCTAATGGACCGGGCCGCAGGCGCCGGCGCGCTCGCCAGCAAGGTCTGCGGCGCGGGCGGCGGGGGCTGCATGATCTCCTTCTGCAAGCCGGGTGCGCGGACGGCCGTCGAGGACGCGCTCGCGGACGGGGGCGCCACGGTTCTCCCGTTCGCCATCAGGGACGACGGCATCAGGATCACGCACTTGTAGGGCGACCGCCTGTCGCCCGCACAGACAGTGGGCTCAACCCTATCGCCCCCGGCGCTTCGCTCTCGCCTTCACGCCGTCGATCATCTTCCTCGCGTTGCTGTAGCAGATGTCCTCCACCTCGCGCGGCCCCAGCCCGATCCGCTCGCACGCTCGGCGTAGTGCCCTGACTGTCTCGTAGGCGAAGAAGGTCAGGCTGAGCTCGCCCGGCCGCCCCGACGAAACCGACCACGAAAAGCGCTGCCGCGTTAGGAAGATGCACTGCCGGTTGACGCACAGGTGCTTGCCGCGATAGGCCGCGATCGGCAGGTCGGTGCCGAACAGGAGCCGAGCGTGGGGGATGTTCTCCAGGACGCACGAGATCGTGTCCGCATCGTCGAGTGCGGCGATGTCATAGTGCAAGTTGCTCAGGTCTCGCAGGCTGCCGATCGCCTGCTCGATATACCACGGACCGTACGAGCGGCCCACGTGGGCGAGGACGATCCGCGCCTCGGGACACTCCTCGCACAACTCAACGACTTCCCGGATGTTGTCACTGTCTGCGATCCGCCCTGCACGGGGCACGTGAAGCATGACGATCAGCCCGCGTGCCTGTGCCACGCGCCGGGCGGCACGAGGGACCATGTCGGGGATCGTCACCTCGCCGGCAGGCTTCCCCACAAGGTCCTGGTAGGGCTTGAGGCCCACCAGCCCACGGTCCATGAGTCCCGCCAGGTCCTCATCGGTCGCGCCCGGAGGCAAAAGCGCGAGGCCGTCGACCCAAGGCAACCGCGCCGCCTCGATGACGTACTCGTTCTGCCCCCGCAGGTCCATGTACGCCGACGGCATTCCAAACACGAGCGCCTCGAAGCGTTTCCCGGGGAATAGCAGTTCCAGCGCCTCACCCAGGTCCTCGACGCTGAACGGCTTCTCGTGCGTTCCGAAGGACTTCGCGACCTCATCGGCTGTCAGCTCACGGGCGATATGCTCTTGCAGATGCACGTGGCAATGGCAGTCGAGCACGCGGTCGGGCAGGAACTCCTCGAGCTCCTCCCGGTACACGGGCAGGTCCCGCTCGCGGTAGTAGTCCGGCTCATCGATCCAGTGCATCTTCGCCGCCTGCCAACCACAGGAGGGGCCGCACAGGGGAACCGGCCGGAGGCCGGTGGGACCCTGACCGGCCCGAACCTTACCTCACCCTCCTCAGCACATCCTGGTAGATCCGCGGCAGATCCTGCGGGCCGCCGTCCGGAGTCCACCAGCGCGGCACCTCGGTGTAGATCCACACGTATTCGTCCGCGACCGAAAGCGCGTTCGTGACGGACTCCTCGAACTGGGCGGGTGTGAAGTAGTTCATCAAGAGGTGTCGCGTGTCCCAGCCCCGGCCGCGCCAGTCCATGTCGAGCCACACTCCGAAGCCGAAGCTGTACTTGGCGGCGTAGCGATCCTTGTCCGCCACGATGGGCAGTACCCCGGTGCGCATCAAGTCCATCGCGCCCTGGTACTGGTCGAGCGTCCTGTACGGATAAGACGCCTCGTGCCCGTCCACGAACCGGACGCGCGGGCCCGCGGCCTCGAGCATCCCGTCGAGCAGGGGTGCGAGGAGCCCGTAGTTGACCTCGGCGAGCGGCCGCCCGCCCGACTGGTACCAGGGCAGGCAGTAGCCGAAGGTGAGGAAGATGACCACATCGGGGCACTCGGACTGGAAGGCCTCCATCAGCTCCCGACCGCGCAGCTTCACCTGTGCCGCGTACTCGTCCCAGCTCTTCGACTGGGCCTGCGCCTGGCGCCCGTACTCAAAGAGCTGGGTGTTGTACTGCTCGATGTCGAACAGGATGCCCTTCACCGCGGGCACCGCGCGGACGATACGGGCCGCCTGCCTGGCGTTGCCCAGGATCGCGGAGAAGTCGTCGAACCAGTCCACGTCGCCGGGGCAGACGTTGAAGCGCACGAAGTTCTCGGTGAAATGCCCGAACCGCGTCCGCTTCAGGTCCTCGAGCGCGGGCGCGAGCTGCTCCTCGGTGATAGCCCGCTTGCCCCAATCGTCCCAACAGAAGTTGCGCGTCCCATCCTCGGCCTGGTAGAGCAGGTGGAACACGCAGCCGTCGAAGGGCGTGCGCTTCATCTCCTCGATGTGGGTCCTGATGAACGCGGTGTCGGGCTCGTCCCAGCCGAACTCGATGAGCTTCTTGGCGGCGCTGACGGGCGTGATCGCGCATGCGAGGGCGGTCGCCGCAACGACACACCTGTGGAATGTCCCGCTCACTGGAACCCCTCCTTCGGATCGCGCCCCTAGCCGTACCCATGGGGGATTGCTTCGTCACGAGCGGGCCGCTACCTTGCATTGCCGCCCTGCCGAGGTGACGGACGACGGCAGGCCGAAGCTACGCGGGGAAGATCACACCGCGAGGGGGTAGGTACGACATGACCCGCCACAGCGCTCTTCCCGTGCTCGTCCTCGTGCTCCTATCCGCGATCCTGAGCCCGCTGGCCGCGCAAGAGCAACCCACAGCCACCAAGGACACAGCAGCCGACCAAGCCGCCGTCGTTTCCCTCGTCACCAATCTTGTGACCGCGATGAACAAGTCCGACTCCGAAGGACTCGCAGCGCTTCTCCATGACTGCGTGCTGATGGTATACGACGAGTCCGCCGCCGGACCCGACGGCGCTACCGGGTCGCTCGACAAGAAGATGCTCCTCGAGATGGTGGCCGCCGGGGCCGTCGCGGCCGCCGGGGTGGAGGTCGACATTGCCAACGATGATGTCGACGTGACCGGAGACGTTGCCTTCGTGCGCGGCCGCGAGCGCGACCGCCTCGGCGCCGCCGGCGACTGGCAGACGCTCTTCGGTGTTGCCGCCAGGCAGGAGGGCAAGTGGCGCCTCGCTCTGATCGCCATCGGAATGCTGGAGCAGGGCAAGCTACCGGACGCAGCGGAGACGATCGTGGCGGACATCGAAACCGACGATCCCGCCGGGTTGCAGGCTGCACTGGCCTACCTCGCGGACGGCCCGGTAATGGCCCTCGTGGGCGGTCCGGGCTTCCTCGTACCCATGTTCGGTCGCGAGCAGATCGAGACGACAGTCAAGGCCTGGGAGCCGCCCAAGGACGTGAAGACCGTCGGCGAGCGTGTGTCGTACACCAGCCCCAGGGCGGCGGTGGTGATCTTCGACTCGCAGTTCGCCAACGCTCAGGCCACGCTGAGCGCGCACAACCTGCTGGTACTGTCGAAGGCTGATGGGAAGTGGGCGGTGACCGCGTTCGTAGCCGCGCTCGCGCCGGTCGAGCCGAAGTGAGCAGGTGAGACGCACCCTCACCCGGGAAACCCACCGCGCTTGAGGCGCGGCGCCTCGTGTCACGACTACCATAACCGGAGGCTGCGATGGCTGACCCGAAGTTCTCCATCGGTCTGGACTATGGCACCAACTCCGTGCGCGTGCTCATCGTGAACGTCGCGAACGGCGACGAGGTGGCCACCTTCGTCCACAACTACGAAAGCGGCGACGAGGGGATCGTCACCGATCCGAAAGACCCGCACCTCGCGCGCCAGAACCCGGCGGACTACCTAACAGGCCTCGAGAAGGCCGTCCCCGCCGCGCTTGCAGACGCGAAGGGCTACCCCGGCTTCGCGCCCGAGAGCATCATCGGTATCGGCGTCGACACGACCGGCTCGACGCCCATCCCGGTCGACAAGTCCGGCACACCTCTCGGCTTTCACCCGGAGTTCGCCTCGAATCCTAGCGCGCTCGCGTGGCTGTGGAAGGACCACACCTCGATGGATGAGGCCGAGGCCGTCACGGCCTCGGCGAAGGAGCGCCGCCCGCACTTCCTGGCGAAGTGCGGAGGCACGTACTCCTCGGAGTGGTTCTGGTCGAAGATCTGGCACTGCCTGAAGACCGACCGCAAGGTGTTCGACGCCGCCTTCAGTTGGGTGGAGTGCGCGGACTACGTTCCCGCGGTCCTCGCCGGGGACTCAAGCCCGCTTACGCTCCGGCGCGGCGTCTGCGCGGCCGGCCACAAGGCGATGTACTGCAACGAGTGGGGCGGGCTGCCGGACGCCGAGTTCCTCGCCGGCCTCGACGCCGCGCTTGGGGAGCTGCGCGGCCGCCTGTTCGAGAAGGCCTTCCCGTCGAGCGTTCCCGCCGGGCGCCTGTGCCCTGTGTGGGCGGCCAGGTTGAGCCTGCCCGCCGGCATCCCGATCTGCACCGGCGCCTTCGACGCGCACCACGGCGCGGTCGGCGCGGGTGTCGCGGAGGGCGTGCTGGTCAAGATCATCGGCACCTCGACATGCGACATCGCGGTCTGGCCGACGGCGAGGAAGCTGCCCGACATCCCCGGCGTGTGCGGCATCGTGGACGGGTCGGTCATTCCCGGCATGTACGGGATCGAGGCGGGGCAGAGCGCGGTCGGGGACATCTTCAACTGGTTCGTCTCCGTGCTCTGCGAGGGCGATGCCGGGCTGCACGGCGCCCTCACAGAGAGGGCATCGCAGCTAAGGCCCGGCGAGAGCGGGCTGCTCGCGCTCGACTGGAACAACGGCAACCGCACCATCCTTGTGGACGCTCGCCTCACAGGTCTGCTGCTCGGGCAGACACTCCGCACCACCCAGGCCGAGGTCTACCGCGCATTGATCGAGGCGACCGCGTTCGGCGCTCTCACGATCCTCAGTCGCATGGAGGAGTACGGCGTCCACGTCGAGCGCGTGGTGAACTGCGGCGGCATCGCGGAGAAGAACCCGATGCTGATGCAGATCTACGCGGACGTGACCGGCCGCACGATGCAGCTAAGCCGGTCAGCGCAGACGTGCGCGCTCGGCGCGGCGATCTTCGGCGCGGTGTGCGCGGGCCCCGAGGCCGGCGGCTACGCGACGACCCAGGAGGCTCAGGCGGCGATGTGCGGCGTGAAGGACATCGCGTACGAGCCGATCCCCGCGAACCGCGCCCTGTACGCCGAGCTCTACGCCCTATACCGCCGCCTGCACGACTGCTTCGGCCTCCCGGGCCACAGCGACGCCCTCGGCGATGTCATGAAGAAGCTGCTCGAGATCCGGGCAAGACAGACAGTGTAGGGGCGACCGGCCGGTCGACCGTGGCGCATGGCTCCTCCGCCGCCCGGGAGAGCCCATCCTGAGCCCCGTCGAAGGGGGCCGGGGTGAGGGCTGTCCACCCCCTCCAGGCCCGGTCGCCCTGAGCCGGTCGTGAGCCGGCCCAAAGGGCCGAGACGAAGGGCCGTGACGAAGGGCCCTCACCCGCCGCGTCGCTCCGCGCCGCGTCGACCTCTCCCGGGGGGAGAGGTGGAATCCTGGCGCGTCATCATACGTGTAGTAGTGGTTCACGTCATAGTCCCCGCGACGAGCCTGAACCGTCGGCAGCCCAGCCCCATCGAGCTCGCAATACGCCGCCGACACGGGCGTGTGATCGGACTTCACCGCTCACCATGGCCGCGCGCGGACGCCCGGAGGCTTGACCATCGTGCGGCGCCCCAGAGGGCCAGGATGATGGCGCACAAGGCGCACAGGACGCTCGCGCACAGGAGGGGCGGCGCCCACCGGACAGCGAATAGCTGGTCGGGTGGACCGATCAAGTGGTAGCGCACGATGTCCCTGGGCTCAAGGCAGACACGGAGGTAGAAGAGGTTCCAGGCTGCGCAGAGCAGGCTGCACCACCCAGTGATCATCACTGCGATGTGGACAACCATCGCCCCTCTCATGGCACAGACCACCAGTGCGCGTACACTATCGTCTCGTCCCGCTCTTCGTCTCCGTAGAACCACAGGTCCCAGTGGTGGAATGTGCCCACCTCAGTGCCGGGCACGCTGAGCCCGCCCTGCCTCGACGGGCCATGCAGACCGAGAGATGACGGCTCTGGCAGCTTGGGGCCCTGAGGGTCCATCACTGCGGGGGTACCACTCGTGGGGGTGCCCCCCTGGGCGCCGAGGGCAGCCGGGTCTGGCGGCCCGGGCAGTCGCACCACCAGGACGCCGCCGTAGCGCATGACTCCGTAGAAGTAGCCTACGACAAGCTCAGCACCAGGGGGAAACCGCACGCCGCCGCACCGCTCCACTCCCGCCAGATCACCGATCCGGGTGCCTTGCGACCAGTCCGGCCGGTGAACGAGGTGGTAGCCAGCCCCGGCACCAGAGCAAGCCAGCGCGGCAAGCGCGATCTCGACCACCAGTGCCGTGACGCCCTCGCACTGGCGCACTTGGTGGCCGAGCCGGACCATCACGGGCCTCCCCACTCTGATCTTGCTGGTGTCGGGTACTTACGCCGGAACGCTCCCGGCTGCCAGACGTATCGGCGCGCTACCTTCCCCTTCACGTAGAAGTCCTGCGTCACCCCCAGATCCTCGGCCCACGCGAAGTAGCTGAGCTTTCCACCGACGACGAATGTACCCTCTAGGTGGCACGTGAAGGTCATCCCCAGCAGGCAGGGGCCCACTGGTTCCACAGACGCCGTGCCGTAGCCCACGTGGCCGCCGACCGCCCACCGCAAGCCCCCCGCTCATCCCGAGTAGCCACGCCGTGCGGGGCGTCACGAGGTGTGCCGGGCATGTTCGGCATCTTGGAGGTGCAAGTCCTCTGCGCAGGCTGGTGGAGCCGAAGCGCAAGCGAAGCGCAAGGGCGCGTGCCGCGAGGCCGCGTCCGGAGGAAGCGT
>Ga0315280_10001177_pt1 | contig 46149 bp, 35 predicted proteins | sample YL17G06_40_MG_FD_203697 | JGI IMG/M metagenome (GOLD analysis project Ga0315280, IMG submission 203697) | Sediment microbial communities from Yellowstone Lake, YNP, Wyoming, USA - YL17G06_40 | ecosystem: Environmental > Aquatic > Freshwater > Lake > Sediment | place: USA: Wyoming | collected... | reverse complement strand
TTTTAATTGGACAGCATTTTGAGCCTTGCAGGGGGAACCTGGTTTGGAAAACCGCAAAAACCTGTCCCAAAAGCCTTATTTGACAGGGGGTAGATTAGGGGGTAGGATTATTTTGGACAGCAGTGGGAGTAGAGCTGTTCCAACTGCCCCGACCTGAAATCACCTGTGGATACTTAGTATCCATATCTTTCTGGACTTGCTTTTTCCATTTGGGCTGTGGTATCATCCGCCTATGACGGGTGATTAAGAATTATGGATTTCAAGCCAAAGTTCACAACCACCTTGTCCAAGACGCTCTCGCCAAATCGAAGGAAGAGGCTAAGGCTATGCTACATGGAATAATGCAAGGATTCCATTTACGATAGGGAATGGGGTTAGCTTATGCTTGGACTTTCGCCAAAGTACTTAAAAAATGCCATCATTCGGTCTCTGCGGAAGCAGGGGTATACGGTGAGGCGTGGTATTATCCAAATGCCTGAAAATTTGTCAAAGGATGACTGCCGTGCCTTGAACCAGCTGGCTGTTAGAAAAAAACTTGAGAAGTCGGGACCAGCTTTGCAACGTTATGAAGAATATCTCCTCAAGAAATATATAGCAAACGGCAAGGAAGTTGCGCCACAAAACCTTTCTCCAAAAGTCGAAATTGTGCATCCCGAATCAGAATATGAACTTCTCTTCAGGTATGCGTGCCTCCATTGGAGCATTCCCGTTTCCGCCGGATATGGGCGGAGGTTACGATTCTTGGTAATCGACCAGAACAACGGAAAGCTCATTGGTCTCTTTGGGCTTGGCGACCCGGTTTATTCTATGCGGGCACGCGATCAATGGATCGGTTGGGACAAAGAGGCAAAGGCTAAAAGACTTTATCATGTAATGGATGCCTATGTACTTGGCGCGGTTCCACCCTATTCCTTCTTGCTTGCTGGAAAACTTGTGGCGATGTTGGTCTGCAGCAACGAAGTTAGAAATGCTTTTCACAAGAAATATATCGGGCACAAATCGCTTATTAAAAAGGAAACGCATCCACCATATTTAGTACTGGTCACCACTACCTCGGCCCTCGGACGTTCGTCTATCTACAACCGTATTCGAGTGGATAGTCACGAATATTGGACCAGCGTAGGATTCACACAAGGTTCAGGCGATTTCCATTTCTCAAACGGGGTATATGATAGGATTCGCGCCTATGTAGAGGAACATTGTGAACCGACAGCAAAACATGAAGCTTGGGGAGAAGGTTTCAGAAACAGGCGGGAAGTGATTAAGAAATGCCTTTCAACCATCGGTCTTTCGACGGAACTAATATACCATGGTATTCATCGTGAAATTTTTGTCGCCCCCCTCGGCTCTAATGCTCTTCCTTTTCTTCGCGGGGAATCACAAAGGCCATTTTTTTTCAACTGGCCCGCACAGGATTTATTCAAAATATTTGCGGACAGATGGATGTTGGCCAGAGCTGAACGTATGCCTCAGTATAGCAACTTTTCAAGGGACGAATATAGGATTTTCCAAACGCAAATGAATAGAGGTTAAATCCAATGAACGACGCTGGTAATGATGAAAAAACCAAATTACCAATTCAAATGGACGAAGATACCAAAACCATCTTGCGATCATCGGAACATATGCCACCGGAGATAGTAATTCAAAAAAAGAAATACTATCCTAAAGCGTTTAAAGGAGAAGGATTTAAGGGGGTAGTTTGGTTTGGCAAAGATGATTTTGGGGGAGATGTTGCCATTAAGTTCACTATACACGATGATTACATGGACAAATCTTATCTTGAGGAGGCTAAAAGAGCTCGAGATTTGTGCAGTTCAGACCGTTTCGCTCGTTTCATAGATGCTGGTATTACTGAGTTAGCTTGGCCAGATGGTAAGACGCGAAAATTTGTTACTTTTATAGAACAATGGATTACGGGGATGACACTAACTGCTTTTCTTCAAAAAAGAGAGGCGACCCCGAGCTTTTTTATTAGCTACGTGAATGGAATGTGTAGTGCTCTTGGAATATTAACTGCAAAGGGTTACCGCCACGATGACCTTCGACCTGAAAATGTCATGATCGAAGAACCGCAAGACGGTGATATTACTCAGGAGGAAAAAGTAAAGATTATTGATACTGGCTCTATGAAAAAGTCGGATTCTCCACTTCTGAAACCAAAAGATGATCATCGCTGGTTCGCGGAGCACCTTATACTTATCCGAAACGCCTTGCGCCGTCGAAAACCGCATTCTCTTTTTGAAGAACGGTTCATATCGGAAATCGACCCCCCTCTAGATCGCATGTTTGAAGATGATAGAACTGCTGCTCTTTGGGCACCTAGTAGGGTAAATTCGGAATTCGAAAGCGCTCTGAGTCGCGCTCGTGCTCCTTCAGCACAGGCAGTTCCAAAGCTAAACAATCCATTCGATTATATAGCTGCAGAGCATATAGTTAGCGATGGTCTTCTTGTAAGACTTTTTTCAGATTCATGTCCTTGGTTCTCAGAGGTGGCCGGACCAAATCCAGTTTTAATTACTGGCCCGCGAGGATGTGGCAAATCGATGGTATTTCGAAGGCTCAGCCTCAAGGCCCTTCTTTATAAATCCCCCGAAGAAATCAGTGCAAGCCAAATAGCAGGTTTTTATATATCATGCAGCGGAGATCTCCGAAATAGGGTTAGTTGGTTAACTACTGATATAGCAGCTAATAGGTTCCGCAATGAGATATTGCACTATTTCAATTTGCTCGTCGCAAGAGAGATTGTTCAGACGATGGGCATAATTTCAGAAAGAGAAGATAGGGAGACCCTTTTCGGTTTTGGCAAGAGCGAGGAAATATCTCTCCATGATTTTTTGATGGCTCAACTTCAGATATCCCAACCAGATCAACTGCGCCTACAAGGCATGGAGCGTATGGACCATGCACTATATATAATAGAGCAGAAGATGAATGAATGTTACACAGCAATGCGTATGGGTGTGAGTGCTTTCTGCGCTACCGGTGCACCTTTTATTTCCGATTTTAGTCGATTTCTTTCAAATTTAATTAGCTATTTTCGTGATAGAAAACTAGCTATTTTAGTTGATGATTTTTCAATCCATAGGATACCTGTTCCCGTTCAGTTGATCCTTAATACTATTTTATGGGATAGGCAGGGGACCTATGTATCCAAAGTATCAGCCGAAAAATACGGCGCTGCAGGAATTGATAAGTTTATGGCAACTTCTGAAATCGGCCGAGAACTAAGAGAAATTGACTGTGGTAGATTTTATCTTAGTGTAAGCGAGATGGATGCGGAAAAATTCGCTAAGGATCTGTTGGACATAAGGCTCAAATTATCAGGATATGAAGGCACGGCTGACCAACTAATAGGGCCAAGCAAGTATGAGACAGGCGGTCTCGGAGAATCACTCCGGATGAGGAGCGGGCAGCCAGGGAGGGATGATGACCAATATCATGGAATAAAGACTATAGCAGCGACTTGTTCAGGTGATGTATCTAATCTATTAGAAATTTATAGAAGAATTTTTGAATATGGCAAAGTAACATCAGTTAAAACAGATCTTATCCCAGCCCATATTCAACATAGAGCAATACAATCGGTATCACGAGATCTTTTGCAGCTAATAAGGAATTATGTACCTCTTGGGCTTGAAATGCACAATTTGGTTAATTGGTTCGGCAACCTATCTCGCCGTATTCTTAGAGAAGCACCTTTGCAGAAAAAGGGTCCTAGCTCGGTTGTCCCACAAACAAGTCGAATCGAGGTTGATCAACCACCAGGACAAGCGAGGGACGATTTAGCGACAACACAGCAAGATTTAATGGATGAGCTAGTAAGACGGGCCATTTTTGTTGAGATGGAGCCTGGTAGGGCTAGGCATATGTTTACCGTTTCTTTGAGATGGCAACTGCGTAGAATATATTGCCCAGCATTTGGTACAACTGTTTATAAAAATACTGCGATTAAATGGACACCTGACGAATTTAAAAGTTTTCTCTTGGAACCTAAATCAGCTTGTGAAGAAGAGTTTAATAAAAGATGGTCTCAAGCAAAGCCGGAAGTTGATAATGAGCGGGAGCTTTTCCCAAAGTAATCGATAATTACAAAGGAGATAATTTGTGGCCAAATTAGCTAACTTAAAGGAAGTCGAAATAGGAGATATTCTTGCAACTCTTCCGAATGTAAGTTCACTTGATATAACTCGTGATTTTGCTGCGGTGAAAGATGATTTGTTCTTGGTTGCACTTGGATTTGAGGAGAGGTGTCTTTGGATTCCCGAGCTTATTGCAAAAGAAGGCAAATACAGGTCCAATAAAGGAATTTATCTCGAATATTTGACGAATCAGAGTGACAATGATATTAATAGACCGAATCTTTTAAAAGCAATGGAGTCTTTCTCATCTTCCGTGCAGCCTATGATAGGAGATTCAAATGACTATTCTTCCCAGCTTAGAGCTCTCCTTCGCGAAATAACGAACAATAAATCAGCCCGTGTTACTTTTGATATAAGTGTTTGCTCTTCTAGATTGCTTGTAACAACCCTAACCATCCTATTTGAATTTGATATTAACCTAAGGATTGTCTATTCTGAGGCAGGAATATATCATCCGACAAAAGAAGAATATGAAGCTGATCCCGATAAGTGGGAAAAGGATGAAGGGCTCGGATTAGCAAGTGGCGTAAGTGCAGTTATCCCAAGCCCTGATCATCCAGGCAATCGCAGAGATAATCTTCCAGAATGCGTAATTGTTTTCCCTACTTTCAAGCCAGAAAGATCAAGAGCAATAATTGCTCACGTGGATCAATCATTGATCGTAAATCCAAAAGACAGAGTTATATGGATCATTGGCGACCCTCATCTCCCTCAAGATCATTGGCGCACTGAAGTTCTCAAGAAAATCAATCAAATTCAAGCAGGGGCTCCCCTGCATGAAGTAAGCACATTTGATTATAAAAAAACTCTGGAGTCAATGGAAAGATTGTATAAGTCTCTTGCATGCAAATGTCATGTAAATATAGCGCCATTAGGTTCTAAACTTCAGTGTATTGGGATTGTGCTTTTTTGGCATATAAGACCGGAAGCTTCTATCATATATGCCTCCCCTCGAAAATATAATGCTATCTATTCTGAGGGCTGCAAAGCTATGTGGCGCATTGATTTTGGCCCCCTTGCCGAAATTCAAAAAGTTCTTAATTCAGTTGGTGAGATTAGGATTCAAAAATGAAAGGGGTTCCTTCTGCTTTTTTCTTAACAAGGTATAGCCGAGACCAAAACTTCGTGAATAGTGGTTGATTAACTTGTTCTGGCTAATCTTGAGTTGACAGTATCCCCTTGGCAGTGGCTATATTAAAAAATGGCGTTTCTTGCGAACCTTTTCCAAGTCACCGCAGCTCGATGTAAACCCTCTTCATTACCGCATCCTGGAGCGGTCGGTCCGGGGGTGAGCCATTGGATCCGGTTGTGGGCAATGCTCCGATTTTGTCAAACACATCCTGTCCCTGGCTGACCTGGCCGAAGACCGTGTATTGGCCGTCCAAAAATGACTGTCTATCAAGGCAGATGAAAAACTGCGAGCCTGCGCTGTTGGGGTCTTGGGCGCGAGCCATAGAAACCGTGCCTTTGAGATGAGCCAGTTTGCTGAACTCAGCATTCACCGTCCATCCCGGTCCTCCGGTGCCGTTGCCTTTGGGGTCTCCTCCCTGGATCATAAATCCCTTGATCACCCGGTGGAAGATGAGGTTATTGTAAAATCCCATCCGCGCCAGCTTGATGAAATTCCGGCAGGTGTTGGGCGCTTCTTTGGGATAAAACTTGAACTTGATGACGCCGAAGTTGGTTTCAATGACCGCGGTCATCTTTTCCATATCTCTTGCGGTCAGTTGTTCTACCGGCTTGTTGGGCAAATCCTCGCTCTTTTTGCAGCTTGACAGCGCCGCCGCAAGACCAACAACTCCCAGAGCAATTAAAACAATAATTATCGACCTCTTATTCATCCCCTGCCTCCTTAATTACCTTATCCTGCCGTTTCCATAAATACTTTTTTCATCACCGCGTCTTTGAGCGGCTTGTCCGAGGGATTGGTGGGAAGATTGCCAATTGTGTCCACCACCTCCTGTCCCTGGATAACCTGTCCGAAGACCGTGTATTGGCCGTCCAAAAACGACTGTCTATCAAGGCAGATGAAAAACTGCGAGCCTGCGCTGTTGGGGTCTTGGGCGCGAGCCATTGAAACCGTGCCTTTGAGATGCGGCAACGAGCTGAACTCCGCATTCACCGTCCAGCCCGGGCCTCCGGTGCCGTTTCCTTTAGGGTCTCCGCCCTGGATCATAAATCCCTTGATCACGCGGTGGAAGATGAGGTTGTTGTAAAACCCTTTAGCAGCCAGCTTGATGAAATTCCGGCAGTGGTTAGGCGCTTCGTTGGGAAAGAATTTGAATTTGATCGCGCCCATATTTGTCTCGATCACCGCGGTAATTTTTTCCATTTCCTCGAGCGTAAGTTGTTCAGCCGATTTGGTCAACACCTCGCTGTCCACTTTGCCTCCTTTTCAGAACGGATTGACCAGTATCTTAAAATTCCGCTCCCAGCTGGCTCTCGAAGATCGCCAGCCGGTTGATCTGGTTGGTGCCCTCGTAGATCAGGTTCAGGCGCACATCGCGCGCGGCTTTCTCAACCCGGTTGGTGTGGAGATAACCGTGATTTCCCAAAAGGTCCATCGCCTGGTTGCAGACTTGCCATGCGGTGTCTCCACAGAAAACTTTGGCGATCGCGGCCGCGGCCTGGAAGGGGAAGCGGTAGCTTGCCGCGCGCCATAGCGTCGCGCGCATTGCTGATAGTTTCATAAGCATATCAGCTAGAGCAAGCTGGACATCCTGGTATTCCATAAGCGGCTTGTTAGCCAGCCGGTTTTCCTTGCAGAACTTAACCGCGGACTCAAAAGCTCCTCTGGCAATGCCCAACGCGATGGCTCCCACCGGCCCCCGCGAATAATTGAGCACATTCCGGCAGATGGCCCAGCCCGAACCGACATTCCCGATCACCCGGTCATCCGGCACAAACACATCCTCCAAAATAAGCTCGGAAGCGTCCGCTCCTCTCTGCCCCATCTTGCGCTCGTTTCTTCCCGCGGAAAACCCGGGCATTGATTTGTCGATCAAAAAGCAGGTCCAGCTTTCAATCCCCTGCCCTTCCTGCGCCGCGAAAAGCGTGACCCATTTGGCGACCGCTCCGTCCGAGATGAAAACCTTTCTCCCGGAAATCCGCCACCCGCCCGGAACTTTTCTGGCCTTGCAATTGATCGCGGCTTTGGCCGCACCCTCAGTTTCCTCCACATCCGAGCCCGCGCCCGGCTCGGTGATGGCAAAAGCAGCTATGGCTGGCTCTCCCTTCAGAATCTCGCTGTAAATTTTTCGCTGCCACTTGAATATTCCGCTGAAAGTTCCGGAGACAAAAAGCGGCGCGATGCCAAGCTCGTGAGCAAGAAGCATCAGGCCCAACCCTCCGCAGGCCGAGCAGAATTCTTCGGCTTTGAGAATCGTGGGCATAAGCAGAGAGGAGAGCACAGACAAGGTTGCGGTTCCGAAGGGCCAGGTCAGAAACTCGGTCTGGAACCCGGCCAGGCCTGATTTCACAAACAAGGCCTTGGCGTCAAAGCCGTGCGGGTCTTTGTCGGCGATGAGCGCGTAAGGCGCTATTTCTTTCGCCGCGAATTGGCGGTAGAGCCGGCGCTTTCTTCGAAATCCCCAGGGCAGAAGCTCGGTGTCCCGGTCCCAGATGCTGCGCGCTTCCGTGTCATAAAGCAGCCTGCCAACTATTCCCAGCCTTGCCGAGGCCTCAGCCGGTTTAAGTCCGGTAACCATCATACCCCTCCTGTAAGTTTGGTTGAGCAGAACATTTTCAGCTCGTCAGGCTTTCCGCACATAACCTTGAGAGTCATCGCGTCTCTTAATCGTTTCTCCATCCGGTAATCTTCCATATATCCGTATCCGCCGAGAACCTGGAGGCTGTCGGTAACGGCCTGCCAGCAATCCACGCAGATGCGCAGCTTAGCGGCCGCAGCGCGGATCAACGAGTCAAAGTCGTCGCGGTCTTCTTCGCACACCGCAGTCAGGTGCGCGTGGCCGGCTGAAACCCTGCTCGCGGCGTCCCCGAGCATAATCTTGACCGCGGGATGATTTGCTATCTTGCTAAGTCCCTGGTATCGCTCGGCCGCGTAAGCCGCGGCCGCTTCAACCGCTCCCCTTGCGTTTCCCGCGGCGATGGCCGCCAGTCCCAGGAAAAGCCGGCGCAGAAAAGCGGAGGGGTCTTTTGCCGGAAGCGCGAACTTCGCGTCCACAGCTACGCGATCAAATTTAAGGCTTGCGATTTTGAGCGCGGCCAAGCCGGTGCGGTAGCCGGAATCTTCGATGGAAAGCCCCCGCGCATTTGCCGCAACTAAAACCCTGCGCCAGCCGGATCGGTCCGAGGCATAGACCAGGTATCCCGGGCAATTGGGCGAGCTTGGCACCAAAACCTTTGTGCCCGAGAGCAAGAGCTGTCCGTTTTCGCTTGCGATCTTAACCGCATCCTTGGCCGGCTTGCTGATTGTTTCTGCGGTCAGTGGAAAGGAATCCTCGAAAAACGCAACCGCCGCGTCTCTGGGCGGATTCGGCATCCCGTCGAGCTCCAGCGCGGCGAGGCTGGAGAAGTGCAAGCAGGCAGCGACTCCCGCGCACGCGGCTGCAACCTCTTCCAGGATTGCAACTGAAGCGGCCGGGCTTTCGGTCAGACAGGCTTTGCCCCAGATGCCGCATTCGTAACCCGGGCTTTGCGGGTCCGCGCTTGCGGTCAATCCGATGGAAGCCGCGCTCTCAACTATCTGCGGCAGCTTTGACAGATTGCCGTCTCTGCCCTCGGTGCCCACCATTGGGCTGACCTCCAGCTTGACGAAGCGTCGAGCCGTCTCAATAAAACCTTGAATCTCCGGTTTACTCACGATCAACCTCCTCGGACCCGTTTATTGCGCTTGTCGGTTTTTTGCGTATAAGCTGGCATCTTGTGGCATTTGTTCCTTTCCGCAATATAAACTCAACAAATATAACACGCCGGGCAAACAAAAATCAAATTCCCGGCCACCTCTTTGTGCCTCTGCATTGCACTTGTTTGAACAATCTGTGATAATTTTTAAATGATGCTTGAAAGGCTGAGAAGAAAAGCGCAGAAACTGGTCTGGTTTGAGTTCAAGAGTCTGGAGCTGGCGCCGGGCCTGGACCTGGAGATTTCGCCGGAAGAGCTGCAAGTTGAGCTGGCCAAAATTCCCGCGCCGCTTTTCCTGGGCCGGTATGCGAAGGAAGAGATTCGGGCCAAGCTGGAGCTACACGGGATTCTGCCTGCTTTACGCGGCTTAGGGTTTGAGCCGCTGATCGTGGATGTTGAGACCGACGGCCTGATCGAGCACAGGATTTTCATCCATTTGGGCGAGCGCACCTACGACAAGATACTTGTTGAGCTGAGACTGCGCGAGGGCATTTTCAAGGTTCGAGAGACCATTGTCAAGATCAAGCCCGGATTGATCGACCTTTTAAAAAACGAACCCATCCCCATGCTCTGGATCGACTGGCTCTTGCTCCAGAATCCGCTCAAGAAATTCTCGCCGCAAAAACTTCCGCTGCCGGAGCAGAAATATCCGGGACTGGGCGTGCTCAACCTGGTGGTTCCTTTGATCGGAGAGTTTGGAGAAGAAACGCACAAGCAGGCGGTGATGGATATACCCGAACATTTCCACGGCGCGTTCTTTTACTCCAAGTGGATGAAGTTTTTCAACCCGGAGATGGAAGGCAAAATGGCTGCGATTTTGCGGGACCTGTCAAAATATTCGATGGCCGTGACGAGCTGGGCCATCCTGCTTGGCTGCTTGTTCAACATTGAACTGGGACGGTTTGAGGAGTGGAAGCCGGGGGAGCAGATTTTTGTGATCAAGTCTCCGCTGGCGGATTATTTTGGTTCAAGCTTTTACCGTGAGGTTGCCGAGCGCGCTTTTCGGGAGAGTCATTACCGGCTCGATTTCTCCAGGATGAAGGAGAAGATGAAATTTTTGCAGACTGACGAAGTCGAGGCGGTGGAGGCTGTTCTTGCGCAAGCGGAAAAGGCGTGAGAGCAAGTTTTATGAGAGCGGTTTATTTTAAAACTGCGGCTGGTTTGATGGGGCTGGCTGACTTGGATTCCGGCGGAAAGCGCGGCTTGAACAAGAAATCAAAAAGACGGTAGAATAATACAAACAAGCTTGGGCCTCGACCACGAAATGATTTTTTCGGACTCCCCTCCCTTGACGGGAGGGGATATGAAGGGGAGGGTGAAAGTCCAGGGCAATCACCCCCACCCCTGCCCTCCCCCATCAAGGGGGAGGATAAATTGTTTGGAAAAAATTTCTGAGGTTCGAAAGGAGAATAGGGATGGAGAGCAAGCCTGATATCGCCATCGCGTCGGATCACGCGGGCGTGGAGTTGAAGCTGGACCTGGTCAAATATCTTTTGAAGCGCGGGCACAATGTGATTGATATGGGCGTGAGGCGCAAGACCAGGGTGGACTATCCGGACTACGGAAAAAAAGTAGCGGAGGCCGTTGCCAGAGGCGAGGTGCCGCTCGGGATTTTGATCTGCGGAAGCGGCGTCGGGATGTGCATGGTGGCGAACCGCTACAAGGGAGTTCGCGCCGCGCTCGTGCACGATCACTATACCACCCGGATGGCCAAGGCGCACAATAATGCGAATATATTGTGCCTGGGCGGAAGGGTCGTAGCCAAGGAGCTGGCCGAGGAACTGGTTGAGAGCTGGCTGACCACGGAATTCGAAGGCGGAAGACACCAGCACCGGATAGACAAAATAGACAAATAGGGAACTAGAGCCTTGCCAAGCGATAAAATATTTTTTTGGTAAACTCCGCCGCGATGACATAAAGTGCGACAATGATCGCGATGAAGACCCAGAATTTTCCTGCCAGAAAATCGAATCCAAGGATTCTTGCTAGCGGCGTGTAAGGCATCACGGCTGTGACGATTGCGACGATAAGGGTTGCAATCATCAGGTATCTGCCGGGAAGGCTTCTATAGAACGGTTTCCGTGTGCGGACCACAAGCACGATGGTTGAGGCTGAAATGACCGATTCAATGAACCAGGCTGTTCTGAACTGCGTCTGGTTTGCGTGAAGGATGAACAGCAGGGCCCCGAAAGTTAAAAAATCAAAGACCGAGCTGAGCAGCCCGAACACCATCATAAACCTGCGGATAAACCCTATGTCCCATTTCCTGGGCCTCTGGACAAGCTCTTGGTCCACGCTGTCGGTGGAGATGGTCATTTCGGGAAGGTCGGTTAGAAGGTTTGTGAGAATAATCTGTTTGGGCAGCAAGGGCAGAAAGGGCAAGAATGAGGAAGCTCCGGCCATGCTGAACATATTCCCGAAATTCGCGCTGGTGGCCATAAACACATATTTGAGGGTGTTGGCAAAAGTTTTCCTGCCCTCTTGGATTCCCTGCTCGAGCACATCCAGCCCTTTTTCAAGAAGGACGATATCAGCGGCTTCCTTGGCCACATCCACCGCGCTGTTGACCGAGATGCCCACATCCGAGGAATGCAGCGCGGAGGCGTCGTTGATTCCGTCGCCCAGAAAGCCCACGACATTTCCTGATTTTTTCAAGGCCAGAATTATCCGCTCCTTGTGGTTCGGCTCAACCTCCGCGAAAACATCCGCCTTGTTGACCTGCTGGAGCAAGGCTTCATCGCTCATATTGTGGAGGTCCTGGCCGGTGATGATGCTCGGGTTTGGAAATCCCAGCTGGTGATAAACCGCGGCTGAGACCAGGCGATTGTCGCCGGTGATTATTTTCAAGTTGACGCCTTGGTTTTTAAGCTGGTTGATGGTGGCAATAATGTCCGGCTTGAGCGGGTCGTAAAAGACGATAAATCCGAAGAAAGTCATATCCTGCTCGGAGTCCTTGGTAATTATTTTTCCCGAGCCCAGATCGCGATAGGCCACTCCCAGAATTCTGAATCCTTGTGTGCTCAAGTTTTCGTAGCGGGACAAAATTTTTTCTTTTATTTCATCAATGCCGACCACGGAGCCGCGGGGAACTTCCACTTTTGCGCACACCGCGAGCACATTTTTGAGCGCTCCCTTGGTGATGATCAGGCTCTGTCCCTCTTTTGCGACCAGGATGCTCAGGCGCTTGCGGATGAAATCATAAGGGACCTCGTCCAGTTTCTGCCACGCGGAGATGTCAATATTGCGGTGGTTTCGGATCGCGGCGTCGAGCGGATTGGTGAATCCGGTTTCGTGACAGGCATTGATATAAGCATAGAGAAACACCGGCTCGCACTCGTCGCCGTCTATGTCCAGCGCGGATTTGACCTCCACCGCGCCCTCGGTCAGGGTCCCGGTTTTGTCCGAACAGAGGACATTCATAGAGCCGAAATTTTCAATGGAGGCGAGCCGTTTGACGATCACCTTTTTGGCGGCCATCCGCTTAGCGCCGCTTGCGAGGTTGATGCTGATTATGGCCGGCAAAAGCTGGGGAGTCAGTCCGACCGCGAGCGCGAGCGAGAACAGGAAAGAATCGAGAACAGGTTTTTTGAAATAGACATTGATCGCGAAAATAGCGATCACGAGCATAAGGGTGACTTCCATCAAAAAATATCCGAAGCCGCGGATGCCGCGCTCGAACTCGGTCTCCGGCGGCCTTAGCTTAAGCCGCTCGGAGACCCTGCCAAATTCCGTGTCCCTGCCTGTATGCACGGCCACTGCTTTAGCGGAGCCGCTCACGATATGGGTTCCCATAAACAGGCTGTTGGTGCGCGAGCCGAGCGGGGTCTTGGCCGGGAGAACACCTGCGGATTTTTCTATAGGATAGGTTTCTCCGGTGAGGGCCGCCTCATCCACGAACAGGTCTTTGGCTTCGAGGATCAAGCAGTCCGCGGGAATGACATCTCCCGCGGCGAAGACCAGGATGTCTCCCGGGACTATTTCTTCAACCGGAATCTCCACCCGGTTTCCGTCCCTGAGCGCGCTGGCTTTAATGTGCACGATGGCCAGCAGTTTCTCCACCGCGCTTACCGCGCCCTTCTCCTGCCAGAACCCGAGCAGGCCGCTGACCAGAACGATGACGAGGATAATGGTTGCGTCGGTGTGATCGCGCAGATAAAAAGAAAGGCCGGCCGCGAAGATAAGGATTAAGATGATGGGACTTTGGTACTGGGAAATCAGGAGAGAGAAAGTGGTCAGTTTCTTTTTGGGCTTTAGAAGGTTGGCGCCGTATCGCTGGAGCCTGTTCTCGGCCTCTTGGCTGGATAGGCCCTGGCTGGTTGAGCTCAGCTCCTGGAGCAGAGCTTCATGCGGAACACTCCAAAACGGCTGATGGTGGTTCACAGAAAATCGCCGCCTAGAGGGAACCGGAAATATCCGAGCGGCATTTTTATATTTTAGCTCACTCCTTCCAGATTAATATGCGTTTTAATCAGTTTTCCGAGCAGCTCTATTTTTTCGGAATCGTCTTTGGTCAAAAGCGGCTCCATTTCGTCAACCCGGCTTGCGACCTGATAGGTGTCTCCGCCGACTAGGAGAAGGGGGATATTTTTGTTCTCCGCCATGGATATTATGTTGGAAGGCGGATAGATGTTGTCAGTAAGAACAACCCCGGCCGAGCTGGTCTCGAGTGCGGCCACAATCATATCGCTCCGATCCCCGCCGGTGATGATGACCTTGTTCTCCTTTTTGAAAAGCGGGCTCCGGATCGCGTCATCCGCGGACATTGCGCCGACAAAAATGTGCTTGACCGTATTCTTCAATCCCCTTTCCCCCCCGATGACCTTGGCGACAAGGCTGTCGGACAAATACTGGACCGAAAAGTGGGTCAGGTCTTTCCTGAACGGCACAATGCCCAGCACCTTCACCTGCAAGTCATTGATGCTGGCGAGATAAGAGTCTTTAAAATCTTCGACATCGTGCACCTTGTTTATGATTACCCCTGCCCAGTCAATGTTTTTCATCTCGATGTGCTTTTTCAGGAAATAGATGTCGTCAACGATTTCGTCATCGCTTCCGCTGACCACGAGCAGGAGTTTTGCTTCCAGGTAATTGGCGAGGGAGATGGCGTCCAGGTGTATGCTTGCGCCGTAGGTTAAATCCTGGCCGGATTCCACCATCAGCAACTCCTTTCCCCTGCCCGCGGTTTCAGCTATTTCCCGGACCTTGGCCCTGGTGCCAGCTTCGTCATACATATACTTGAGCTTGGAATGCTGGAACCCGATGGTGGTGTCTTCGGGATTATCTTGGAGACCGAAGATGCCGCTGATGACTGCGGAATCGTAATCCCAGAGGTGCTTTTCCCGGTAAACCAGCCGGTCGCCAAAGGGTTTTATGTAGCCGAAAGGTTTGCGCAGCGCTTTGGCCAGACCCGCGATTGCGCTGGTTTTTCCCGCGCTTTTTCTGGTGGAAGCCACAATTATTTTTTGCATAAAACACCTCCTAGGGATTGGAAAGAAGAATTCTCACATCAATCGCCCTGGCGCCCTGGCCGTTTTCATAAACAACGAGCGGGTTGATCTCGATGTCGGAGATAGCCTTGCACTTCTGGATGATTGAGCCGAGTTTTATTATGGTGTCAATGATGGCGTCGATGTCTTTCTGCTTCTCGCCTCTTACGCCGACCAAAAGCGGGTATGAGCGGATACCCTGGAGCATTGACCTGATCTCCTTGCGATTGAGAGGCAGGGCGCGGAAAGTTACATCCTTGAAGACCTCCACATATTTGCCGCCCGCGCCGAACATAATCAGGGGGCCGAAGACCTTGTCCCTCCTGGCGCCGATGATGGTCTCGATCCCGGGTTTGACCATTTCCGCGACCTCGACTCCTTCGATCTCCGCCTCGGGCTGATGAGCGCGGACATTGTGAAGAACCGCCTCGTACGCGGAGATGACCTCGTTCCGATTCAGAAGGTCCAGAGCCACTCCTCCGACATCGCTCTTGTGAACGACATCCCTGGACACGACTTTCATAACAACCGGGTATCCGATCTGCTCCGCGCTTTTAACGGCTTGATTCAGACTGTGCGCAATAACACTCTTGGGAATGGGGATGCCGGCAATTTTCATAATCTGCTGCGCCTCGTTGGCGAGCAGGAAAAATCGGTTTTCTTCCTTCGTCGCGTCAACAATCGCGTTTACCGCGTCGACATTTATCTGGGCGTCGTCGGTCTCATCGGAAAGCTCCGCCAGATAGCGGATGTGGCCGTACATTGCGGCGAGGCAGGATGCGGCCTGGTAAACATCGGGAAAAACCGGGACTCCCTTCTGCCTGAGAGCTGCAATCGCATCCTCCACAGCCTTGCCGCCGAAAATGGAAAAGACAAGCGGCTTGCGCCGCTTCTGGTATTTCAGGTAATTGCTCTCGATCATTTGAGGAAGGTTGCCCCCGTCAAACATTGCGGTCTGGCAGTAGAGCGCAATCACCGAGTCAATATTTTCATCTTTGAGCGCGGCGTCCAGGGCGTAATCATAGGTCTTGGAAGTTGCGCCGCCGGTGAGATCAACGGGGTTTTTGGTGGACCCGTATTCGGGCATAACCTTTTTAAAAATTTGATTGAGCTCTTTGAGATCGTCATAAAGCGTGATGCCGTATTTTTCGCAGGCGTCGGTCGCGAGCACTCCGATCCCGCCGCCGTTGGTGACGATCACGGTGTTTTCTCCCCTGGCCGCGGGCGCCTCCGCGAGGAATTTGACCCAGTTGAAGGCCTCTTCCAGGCTTTCCGCGCGCAGCGCTCCGCACTGCCTTATGACCGCATCAAAGACATTGTCCGCGCCGGCAAGAGAGCCGGTGTGAGACGCGGCGGCAATGGCTCCCCGCCGGGAGCGGCCGGACTTGACGACAATCACCGGCTTTTTGCTGGATGCGGCCTTAACCGTTTTTAAAAAGCGCTCGCCCTCCTTCACGCCCTCGATATACATCATTATGATTTTTGTGCCTGGCTGCTCGATCAGGTATTCCATAAGGTCGGCCTCGTCCAGGTCGGACTTGTTTCCCACCGAGACCATGGCCGACAGACCGATGCTCTCGGCCGCGGTTTTACCGATCATCGCTATCCCCAAGGCGCCGCTCTGGGTTATGATCGCGACCTTGCCGGGCATAATGTCTTTGGGCCCGAAAGTGGCGTTGATCGCCGCGGCGCGGCTGTAGATTCCGAAGATATTCGGTCCCAGCACGCGCATCCCGTGCTTGCGGGAAAAAGCTGCGATTTCGTTTTCTTGTTCAAGGTTTCCAATCTCGGAAAAGCCGGAGGATATGATGGCGATGAATTTGGCGTTTTTATCCGGGCATTTTTTCACCGCCTCCAGGACATATTTTGCGGGGATGGACATTACAGCGAGGTCGATGCTTTGGGGGATTTCCTCGATGTCCTTGTAAACTTTCAGGCCGAGGATCTTTCCGCCCTGGGGATTTACAGGATAGACTTTGCCCGGGAACTTGCCGGCCAGGATATTGGCAATGATCTGGTGCCCGATTTTCTGCTTATTGTGAGAAGCGCCGATCACGGCCACGGTTCGCGGCTCAAACAGGTATTTTATTTCAGGGGTATTGGCAGGCTTCATCTCGCACCGAACATCAGCCTGACATTATACATTCCCTCGGAGCGGGCGTTTTCGATTTCAAACCCGAATTTGTTGGTGATGTGCAGCATGGCCGTGTTCTCGACCAGCACCTCAGCCGCCAATCCCAGGAGTCCCTGTTTGTTTGCCAGATAAATCAGGTAGCGGAGCAGTTCGGTGCCGATCCCTTTATTTTGGTAAGCATCCTTGACAACGATGCCGACCTCCGCGGTGTGGGTGTTCTCGTCAATTCCATACTGGCCCAGGCCCATAATCTCCTCTTTCTGCGAGTCCGAGGGCCTGACCGCGAGGATAATCATCTCCGTGGAGTAGTCCACGGCCACGAACGGCTGAAGCCGCTGGTGGGGCATATCTCTGCGCATGGAAACGAATCTTCGGTAAAGGCTGTTGGTGGAGAGCGAGTAGAAAAAATCCTTGAGCAGCGGCTCGTCGCTGATCTTCACCGGCCGCAAAAATAGGTCCAGGCCGGACTTTGAGAAACGGCGCGTCTCCAGCTCTTCCGGGTACTCGCCTTTCTTGCCCGGAACAAAAGCCTGGTCCTTGTAAATCAGACTGTTTTTTTTCGCTTCCTGGAGAAGCCAGGGCCGGAACCTGGGATGAGCGATTGCGATCAACTCCATCGCCCGCTCCCGGATGTTCTTGCCGTGCAAATATGCGATGCCGTGCTCGCTAACAACATAGTGGACATCGCCTCGATTGAGAGTAACCCCCGCGCCTTCTTTCAGAAAAGGAACTATTCTTGACGCCTGTCCTTGCTCCGCGGTGGACTGCATGGCCAGGATGGTTTTTCCGCCGGCCGCGAGCACCGCGCCGCGCATAAAGTCGGCCTGGCCTCCGATCCCGCTGTAAAAGACTTTGCCGATGGATTCCGCGCTGGCCTGTCCGGTGAGGTCGATCTCGAGGGCGCTGTTTATGGCCGCCATATTTTTATGCTGGGAGATAGTGTTGAGGTTGTTGGTGTAATCAACGGTTCTGAATTCTATGGCCGGATTATCGTTGATGTATTCGTAGGTATCTTTGGTGCCCATGCAAAAGGAGGCGATAACCTTTCCGGCATTGACGCTTTTGTTGGTGTTGTCGATGACGCCTTTTTTCATCAGCTCGATGATGCCGTCGGTCAAAAGCTCGGTGTGCACGCCCAGATGTTTCTTGTGCTGAAGATTCTTCAAGATGGCGTTGGGCAGGGAGCCGTATCCGACCTGGATGGTGTCCCCGTCCTGGATCAGCCGCGCCACGAATTTTCCGATCCGCTGGACAACTTCGTTGTCGGTGGGAGGGTTGAATTCTAAAAGCGGCTCTTCATACACGACGGCGTAGTCAACATCCTCGATATTGATGAAGCTGTCGCCATGCACCCGGGGCATATTGGGGTTTATCTGCGCGATGATAATGGAAGCGCTTTGGGATGCGGCCTTGACAATGTCCACGCTTAAGCCGAGGCTCAAGTATCCGTGATGGTCGGGGAGAGAAGTTTGGAGCAGGGCCACATCAATGGGCACAAAGCCGCTTTTGATCAAGCGCGGCAGCTGGGAGAGCAAGATGGGCGTGTAGTCAGCCAGTCCCTTGTTGACCGCGTCTCGGGTGTGGGTGCCGATGAAGAAGGAATTATGCCGGAAGTTGGCCTTGAATTTCTCGTCGGTGTAGGGCGCGACGCCAAGGGTCCAGATATGGAGAACTTCCGCGTCAAAAAAAGCCTTGGGATTGGATTCAACATAGTTTATGAGCGCTCGCACCAGGTATTGCGGCTCCGCGCAGCCGGTGGCCACAAAGATCCTGTGCCCGGGGTGGATCTGGCTGAAGATTATATCTTCGCTCGCGAATTTCTCAGGATATTTTGATTTCAATTCCTCCAGCTTTTGGCCGCGATCATCCGCATTCATCCCGATGCTCCTTGTATGTTTCGGCCTCGATGGCCTTGCATTGATCTGCGGACCCGGACAGGACACAGAATAATCAGCCTTAAGAAAGTCGCCAGTCGAAGACGCGCTCCGATTTTTCCTTTAAAGTCCGCAGAGTCAACCTAAATATAACAATGCCCGGTTCTTTGTCAAGCAAGGTAAAAAGCGATTTGATGGCCGCTGGATCAGGCCGTCTTAGCTGGTGTGAAGATCAGCGAATCCCGATTTCGTGAAGCGGGACGGTTATAAATCTTGGCCGGTAAATTGAGGCGTTGTTTATGACCTCGTTAAAGTCGCGGCTGTTAATAATGTAGCTTATCAATAGGGTTCCGGGTTCAGACAGAGGAAGATGTCCTTTTGCAGCATAAGCAAAAAGGGTCTTGCTTTTCTTGACATCAGGGACAGTGAACACCGGTTTTGCATCCGACCAGGGCCCTTCTGGATTCAGCGCGGTGCGAATAAAAATCCGGTCTCCAAAGAGAGGCTCACTCTCCACCATCATATAATGAATGGCGCGGGTTTGATCGACTATTTTTTCTATGCTGAGTTCGCTGGAAACGCCTCTCACGATGAGCTCGGCACGGCTTGGCGATTTAGACCATTGTCCGCGGCCGGCAAAAAAATCCCATTCCTCAAAATGCTCAAAGCTGGATGGCTGCACCCGCGCCAGTATTAAATCTCTATTAATTGACTCACCGGATTCCACTCCATAAATGAAGACATATCCCGGGGACCCGTCCGCGCCAGGCTCAAAAAGCGAGGCCGCGCCCCATTCAACCTGGCTGTTTGTCCGCGCCTTTGTTCCGCTTCGGTCAATCTGGTGAGGCAGCTCAATGACCCGGGTTTTCCAAAGCTGGGCCGGCTCTTCCACATTGCCGATTATTGCAACCGCGCTTCCGATAGATTGAAACCCCCACACCGAATCCGTTCCCTGCTTTTTCGCAACCAGAATAAAAAACAGCGCCAGTTGATTGCTGCCGTCCGGCCCGGGCAACACCATTCCTCCTCCCGCGGGCCAATACCAGGTATTCGAGTCAGCCGCGCCTGATTGCTTTTGCAGAATCGGCCTAAGCCAGGCGGAGGGCTTTCCTGATCCATCTTTCGGCCCCCAGTAAAAATGAATCTGCTCCGCCGCGGGCGGTTTTCCCGGCTGGCCGGGATCATAAGGGTGTATGGCGATGGAGTTGTTTACCAGCGCGGCGCGGATATGGCGGTTGTTTTCAACATCGCCCACCCAAGAATCACCGAATACCCATAAGACACGATTTCCGGGAATAATAAAACTTGCCGCGACATCGCCTCCGGTCCATCCGGACCGCCGCTCAAAAACACGGTCCCATTGATGGTTTGCCGCGGCAATCTGCTCGCCAGACGCTTGAGAGATGGAAGATTTTAGAAGACCGTGGCAGGAACTTGCGGCTAAAACGAACAGGCTGCACGCGGCCAACGCATAAAAATGTTTCTTATTCATAACTCTTAAGCTCCCCCTGGTTTTTGCTGCATCAGGGCTAAGCGGCAAGACGCGCGTTTTCGGGGAATCTTATGGAGCCGACGGTGAGATTCGAACTCACGACCTGCTGATTACGAATCAGCTGCTCTAGCTCCATAATTGCCTGATTCCAAAAACCTTTTTTCTGCCATTCTTGAATTTGCTGCCGCCCTGCTACCGGAAAGTCTCAATTTCCCGCTATTTTCACGCCTAGCGGGATGATTTTAGCCCCGGCCTCTCGATATGGCAAACGGTTGATTGAGGATGCCATATGTTCAGGGGTTAGGTGGCCATAGATGTCCATTGTTACCTGGATGCTCTTATGGCCTAGCAAGGTCTGGACGCGGCTTAGCGGATGTTTCCGGCTTGCTTCATTTTCCGCTCCGCTCGTTGCAATTGTGGTTGACACTAACTTAAAAAATGGTACAAGTATTGGCGGCAGATCAGTACTTAGCGAGGATGCGTTGATGACCGATCTAGACCAAAAACCCGACCGCGACTCCGAAGGCATCAAGCCGTCCCCGCCTGGAGCTTGGGAGTTGATCAAGCGCCCCCTACGCAAGGTGCCGGGCTATGCGATCGCCCAAATCGTTTACCACCAGTTCCGGATAAGGTATGGTCGGCCTATGAGGAAGTTGAAACCCCGGATCGAGAAGCCCAGCCTCATACTGATCGAGACCTCATCGATGTGCAACCTCAGTTGTCCCAAGTGCTACTACCGCAAAACGACCAGGCCCCGCGGCCTGATCGACAAGGACCTAGTCATCGATATTCTCGATCAGGCGAGGGACGTCGGTTTGACGACAGTGTGCCTTTCCCAGGCCGGAGAACCGCTCATCCATCCCGAATTGGAAACCTTTATCGCCGCGGCAAGAGAGCGGAAACTCTTCCCTTACTTCATCACCAACGCGACCCTGCTCTCAGAGGAACGAGCCCGCAGCCTGATCCAGGCCGGCCTGCTCCACATGGTGGTCTCTTTCGACGGCTGGGATGAAGCTTCCTACTCTGAGCGCCAGACCGGATCCCGGATGGAAAGAGTGATCGCAAATCTCAAGCGGATGAAAGAACTGCGCGGCGCGTCCCGCTGGCCTTCTTTGAACGCCGTCACCGTACTCGACACAGGGTCTCTGCCCCATTTTCGGGAGATTAAAAAGGTCGTGGCGCCGCTGGTGGATTATTTCGCTTTCCAGCCCCTCTTCGACTTCGGCGTGCCCGGGTGGGAGGTCGAACGGAATTTGCTGCTGGGGACTGGCTCCTGGAAGCGCTCCCCATGCTACCAACTCTGGCAGGATTTTACTATCGGATCGGACGGAAGGGTCACCGCCTGCTGCAACGACCAAGAATATCACCTCGCCTATCATAGTGTCCGCGAGGCGGGCATCAAGGAAATCTGGAACCATCCCACTATCCAGGAGTGGCGCCGCCTGCACCTCGAGGGCAGGTACGGCGACATGCCCTTGTGCGGCAAGTGCACCCTCGACTTCCTCCGCTCCTGGAGGTACGCCTGGATCAAACGCCGGCTGGTCAACGTGAAGATATGATCGACTTCAGATCCCTCTATTGAGCAGGTCGCGGGCGATGAAGCGGAGCCGCAGGCCATCATTGACGCGCTGCCCCAGATTGAAAAGACTGGTGAACCCCAAAATTTGGGAAACGCATCTAAATATGTGAATGAAAATCATTGGCGAAGAAGAGGAAAAGGAATTCATCAAGTTTCTCTTCGAAGCCGCCTTCGACCCCGAAGGATTCGACCTGTCCTACAACGACCCCCCTACTGGAGGACCCCGAACCAAAATTCAGGTGGCATCCCAAAAGAGGATGGGTGCCGATTCTCGGGATCGTGAAATGACCAGAAGGCAGCTTATAGCCCTCTATCTCGCCATCACCACCACCATCCTTATGATCTGCCTTCCCACAATCGCAGATGTGCTTTATATCACCGCGTTTAGTAGTTGGTTAGCGGCAAGTCAGTAACTCTTCCCCGAAAATTTTTTGCGCAAACTGGGAGTGGCTTCTAATTATATCGGGACTGCTCGATGGGTTCATGGGGGGGGCCTGCCCTGCCTTTGGCAACGCGTCTAGCGTGCCTTTAGCCAGCTCAGGCGGGTATTTAAAAGCACGGTCTTAGTGCTCTACTAGGTTTACTCTTGCTCTTGCTCAAAAAGGCTTGCTACCGCCCTGCTACCGGATTACGGTAGCAAAAGAGGTAAATCAGGGTAAGACTGTCCACTGCCAAAATTCAGGCTGATGCAAAAAAAATCTTTTTAATTCAGGCCACTGCCCTGAAAATCAATGGAGCCGACGGTGAGACTCGGACTCACGACCTGCTGATTACGAATCAGCTGCTCTACCGACTGAGCTACGTCGGCTCTTACCAAGATTTTAAATGGTCAGGATTTCAAGTCAAGGCTCTTTTGCCGAGCCGGTAATAGACGCCCCTGGTGTCTATAATCAAATCCGCTTCCTTCTTGATAAGGCCATAGTCAATCTGGGAGTGGTCGGTTGCGATCACCACGCAGTCCGTGCTGCGGATAAGTTCCCGTGAGAATTTTGCAGACTTGAGTCTCCGTCCGTCAACTTCCATCACCGGCACAAACGGGTCGTGATACCGGAGGTCCGCGCCAGCCTCGATGAGAAGATGCATAATTTCGAGCACCGGCGATTCGCGCAGGTCGTCGATGTCTTTCTTGTAGGTTACGCCCATAACCAACACCGCCGCGTTTTTGAGGGATTTTTTCTTGTTGTTCAGCCCCTGCTGGATCTTGTTGACCCAGAAGCGGGGCATTTCCGCGTTGATGTCGGTTGCAAGCTCGATGAAGCGGGCGCGGTAGTTCAGGCTTTTCATTTTCCAGGAAAGATAGATGGGGTCAACGGGAATGCAGTGGCCGCCGATCCCGGGGCCGGGGTAAAAAGACATAAATCCGAAAGGCTTGGTGGACGAGGCGTCAATAACCTCAAGAACATTTATTCCCAGCTTGTCGCAAATGATTGCGATTTCGTTGACCAGTCCGATGTTGATCTGGCGGAAGGTATTTTCCAAAAGCTTTGCCATCTCGGCCACGGTCGGGGAGCTCACCGGCACAACCTTATTGATAATCTGCTGATACAAAAGACCGGCGAGGATGGTGCTGGTCCGGTCGATTCCGCCCACCACCTTGGGGGTGTTGCGGAGAGTGTATTTTTTGTTGCCGGGGTCGATCCGCTCCGGGCTCATAGCCAGAAAAAAGTCCTTGTCGGCTTTGAGGCCGGACTGCTTTTCCAGCCGGGGGCCGATCAGCTCCACGGTCATTCCCGGGTAGATGGTGCTTTCAATAACCACCAGCTGGCCCGGTTTCAATCTCGGGCCGACAGCGTCAACCGCGTTCAGGACAAAGGAAAAATCCGGGTCTTTGCTTTTGCTTAAAGGCGTGGGCACGCAAACCAGGATGGCGTCGGCAAGCGAAAGTTTTGCGAAGTTGTCAGTTGGCATAAGAGCGCCTTTTTTGACCTGGGCTTTGATTTGCGTGGAGGGTATGTCAGGTATATAGCTTTTACCCGCGTTGAGCTGCTTTAGTTTGGACCTGTCCGCATCGATTCCAAAGCAGGCAAATCCTTTTTCCGCGAATGCGAGCGCCAAAGGCAGTCCCACATAGCCCAGGCCAAGCACCGCGATCTTTGCCTTCCCGGTTTTGATTCTTCGTTCCAGATCAGCTCCGGTTTGCTTCATTTATTCATCCCCCAAGGGGAATAGATTATATCCCGGGGCTGGAAATTTTCCAGTTTTCTGACCTTTTCCGCGACTCTCCGGTCCTTCGAATTGATGTCAAGATAGAGATGGTAATATTTCAGAGCTTCTTCCAGGTTGTTTTCCTTTTCGTAGATGCCAGCCAAGTTAAGGTAACATTGGGCTTTTCTGCCCCGGTCATTAAATTCGGGCTGGCTTATCAGCCAGATCAAATGCTCTTTTGCCTCGTTTGTTCGGTTGCTATTCAGGCAGATCATAGCAAGGTTCTGGCGGGCATCCAAGGATCGGGGCAAAAGCCTGATCAACTGCAAGTACTCGTTTTCCGCAAGAGCATACTGGCGAGTTGCGTAAAGGCAGGAGGCGTAATTGATATGAGCCGAGGCCCGGTATTCAGGTTGACTAAAAAGGGGCTGCAGAATTTCTCGGGTCTTTTCACATTCGCCGCGGCGAGAGAGAATAGAACTATAAAGCAGGATGGCTCGAGGGTTATCCGGTGCATGGTCGTAAGCTTTTTTGCCCACCATTTCAGCCCAATTCCGGTTATGGCCATTAAACACATTGGCAAGCTTGATCAGAGCCTCTTCATCAACGGAAAAGTAATCGATCAATTCTTCAGGGCTGTACCCTTGCATGAGCCAGACGGAGGAAAGCTCCAAAGCTGAGTATTGGTCCACGGAAATGAGCTTAATCAGGAGAGATTTGGCCTGCCCTTTTTCTCCGCGGTTTAAAAGGTATCTGCCGGTATAGAGCAGAAAGACAGGATTATTGGGGTCTAGTGTGAGCGCTTGGTGGTAGGAAAAAATCGCGGGTCTGGCTGCTTCCGCTCCTAACCGTTCCCCCCATTCAGAAACCCGCGCCAGCTCATACCAGTAATAAGGATAACGCGCTTCAATGGAAATCGCTTGTTCCAGTTCCCACTCGGCCTTTTTGAGGAGCTGGACCTGGGTTTGGGCATTCCGGCCCTCAAGCAGGTGGATATAGGTCTTGGCCAAATAGCGGTGCGGCTCCGGGTCCCAAGGAAAAATGCGTACTGAGTTTTGAAATGAGGAAAGAGCCTGATACCAGTCTTTGCTGTCATAAAATTTTTTGCCCCGCTCAAACTCGATAACCGAAGCCCAGTGCCAGCCTCCGCCGGCTACCGCGGCCAGAACCAGCAGGCAAAGAAGCGCTCTGGCAATAAGCCTGGTCAAGTTTCTTGCCTCCCTGGGAGCCGAACCAGGAAAGAAGCCAGAGCCAGGAAATAGAAAGCCAGCCCTGGAATGTAAAAGTGGAAATCAACCTGGTCCTGGAGAAGGAATCCAAGCATCCCGAAAATAATCCCGATTGACGCTCTCCGCCTGAACCTGCTCTCCTCCCGGCGGTATTTGGCGCGCCAGATAATAAATGCTTGTGCCAGCAGCAACAGGGCCAAAAGGGCCGCGGGAATTCCGCCCTCAGCCGCGAGCTGCATCAAATCATTATGGGAATGACGCTCTCCGTAAAAATCACCCGGCTCACGATAGTGAGGATACTCGAGCCCGAAGCTGCCCGGACCTGCCCCGAACAACGGATGGTCCCGTATCATTGCCAGGGTGTTTTTCCAAATCATCTTTCTTCCGGTCAGGGTGAGACCGCTGGCCGGGTCTTTGAACAAAGCATTCAAGCTTCGCGCTCTTTCCTTCACCACTGATTTGCCTAAAAGCAGGCTCAAAATTATTCCAGCCAAGACCACCAGCAAAGTAAGGGCAAAGTAGTTCCTTAAATTTTTTCTCCGCGAGCTTAAACCCAGCCACAAGAGAAAACCCGCACCGGACAGGAAAAATGCGACCCAGCCCCCGCGGCTCAAGGAGAACCCGAGCGCAATCAAAATCACGATCAAGGGAATCGAAAAAATGACTAAACGAGCGACCCCCTCGCTTAAAAATTCACTCTTAATTCTTCTAAGGCCCATGATGAGTCCCGCTCCCAGAAAAAATCCAAGGATAAGCAGCCCGGCAAAGTTGTTATGATTAACAAAGGTTCCGGAGAAGAAAGTCAGATTGTTGGCAAAAGGGAAGAAGACATTTTTGGGGGCGAGGAAAAAAATTATTCCAATCAGGCTGATCAGCGCGGGAAAGGCAAACAGGGACCAGAGCAGAATTTTCTCTCTTTGCTTGCTCTTGAAATGCCAGAACATCAAATAGAAAAGAAGAAGCGCGACGACCAGCCTTTCCAATGCGAAAGTGCTCATCCATCTGTGGCTGGACAAAACTCCAGAAAGAATCATCCATGCCAGAAAAGCCAGGAAGTAAGGTTCCAGGCCCGCGAATCCTGGACCAGCGATCAGGCCTTTTTCCCACGCAAACAGGGAGAAGCAGAAAATAATTACGATCCAGAGTCCCAGGGGATACCAGTAAATATCCTTGACCGCGCCGGAAAGGAGCAGTGAGAAAAGAATAATTAAAAGCAGGTTAATTTCGATAAAGAGACTCAAGCCCTCTTTCAGTTCCGCTGATTTAAACTCCACCAAAAGCCTCGGTCAGGCGGTTTTGTCTTCCTCACTACCATAGCCATAGGAGTAATAGTAATAGTAGTAGTAATAGTAATGGTAATGATAGTAGCTGCCGTAATAGTATTTTTCTTTCTTGATGTCGAAATCATTGAACACCGCACCCGCAATTTTGAAATCGAGCATCTTGAGCATCTGCAGATTGCGGCTCAAGATATCCCGGCTGATGCGGTTGGCCCGGATCAGGAAAAGGATTCCCTCGGCCACGGGCGAAAGCATACTGACATCGCTGAGCGGCCAGCAGGGAGCGGAATCATAAATGATCAAGTCAAACTTGAGTTTGAGCATTTGGATTAGTTCGCGGAAATGAGCGGAACCGAGAATTTCACCGGGGTTGGAAGGGATCGGGCCGCTGGGCATGATCCTTAACCCCTCCACCGGTCCGGGGAAAGTATATTTCTCAAAAAGGTTGTAACTGAAATAAGCGGGCTGCGCCAGGCTGGGAAATTCGTTAAAGAACTCATCAACATCTTTGGGTGATAACGCGGGCAGAATGTGGTGCTGGCCGCTGGATTCGGAAAATTCGAGTTGGATTTCCTCCGGAGAGACATCTTCCAGCCGCGACTTTTCTGAAACTTTCCAATCTTTTAAATTCCCCGCGATGATCTGGCCATTCTGGTAAAGAAGCTTGAGCGGATGGCCGGAATTCAAATTGAGGGACACGAGCCCGCTTAACTTCTGCAGTTTAAGAAGCAGGTTCAAATCGCCGAAAGTCAACTGGGACAGGCTGGTCTTCCAATCAGGATTTTGGAACAGATCGATTATTGCTCTGGTTATGCCCATTTCCCGGTCGATCCCGAAATATTTATGCAGCACCGGTCTTCTCAGGTCACCATCGATCAAGAGGGTTCTGATTCCTTCCTGCGCCATTGACAATGCCAGATTGACCGCCACCATTGATTTGCCCTCTTTGGGACTGCAACTGGTGACAATCAAGGATTTTATGCCGTAATGCCTCAAGATCAGCCTCAAATTGGCTCGCAAATGAAGTATTCCTTCGGAGTAAAGTGAGCGCGGGCGGTCCATAACTATAGAGTGAAAACCGTCTTTAGTGTAATCTTCTTCCAGGTGGGGGAGCAAAGAGAGGATCGGCATACGCGCGTGGAACTCCACATCTTCTGGGGTTCTGATGCTCCGGTCCATCATTTCCACCATAACCGACCAGCCCAGCCCCAGCACCAGACCCATAAAAGCCGCGATTAACATATTCAACAGACGGTTGGGCTTGATCGGATTTCGATTGGGCAGCGCGTACTCGTGAACATAGATCAAATCCTTATACGCCCCGTTCGCCTGGATATTGGCCTCCTTCACCGCGCCCAGAAGAGTATTGAAAAGGTCGCGCGAGGAATTGGCCTCGCGCTCCAAAACCACATATTCCGCATCCTTGCTGGTTATGTCCATCGCCTTTTGGTTTTGGTCTTCCAAGTCCGCGGAAATTTTATCCCGCTTAGCCATCATTATACCTTTTTCCAATTCCAAACCAGCTATATTCTTCTTCAGCTCTTCCTCAAACTTGGCCCGAAGCACATTGATCCGGTTCTTAGCCTCTACAACCTCCGGATGCTCTTCTTTGTATTTCTTGGTCAGCAGATCGTATTCAATCTCTGCACTAACAAGTTGTTGACTGATTGACATCGTCACCGGGGCCTGTGTCGGTTGGGCTGCCAGCCGGTCGTCCCCGGTACCGCTAGAGGGTGGATAGGATCCAGTATCCGTAAAGTTAAAGGATGGCGAAATATATTTCTTGTAGTCTTTGCGGGCAAGCAGAGAGCGAAAAGCAGCAATCCGAGCGTCATACATCTTGATTTCAGTGTCGATGCGCTGCAGTTCGCCACTGAGCGTTGCCCTTTGAGCCGCAAGCTGCTGCTTGTCAACCTGCGTTTCAAAAATTTTGTTCTTCTGTTTGTATTCATAAAACCTGGATTCCGCCTGGGATAAACGCTGACGGGCATCCTCCAATTGCTGGTTCAAAAATTTCACCGAGCCCAGCGCCCACATCTCCTGCTCCACCGCATTGAAATTGACCATCGCCTCGGAAACCGCATTGGCGATAGCAGCCGCGCGGGTGGGATCCGTGTCCGTACCAAAAATATAAACCATAAAAGTCTGCGCAATCTCTTGGTAACTGACCTTCCCGCCCAGACCGCCGCCCACTCGCTGGTAGAGCCCCTGCTTCTCTTCCGCGCTCATTTTCTCAAAGTCGAGCGGCCGCCAGTAATGGGAAGCGTCCGCGGCAATCAGTTTTTCCGCAGCCTTGGCCAGAACCGGACGGCTCAGAATCATTCTGGTTTTGGTCGTGAAATCCGCGCGGGTCACAAAATAGTTTGATGGAATGGTTTCTCTGGTCCGAAGCACGCTCCCGGGGGTCCCGACTTTGATTACGATTGAGGCCCGGGACTGGAAGATTTCTGTGGCCAGAAAATTGTAAATAAAGGCTATCGCAACCACGCTCAGCCAGATCGCCAGAATCGACCAGCGCCTCCGGGAAAAAATACGCAGATAATCCGATAAATTGACTTCTTCTCTCTCAGCGAATAGACCCGGGCCTTCCTTCAAATAACTGGCAATCTGATCTTGTCCCTGCTGTTCTATGTTAGCCATTAATGATTCCTCCCTATTTGCTTTCCCTTGTTATATTACCCCAAACTTTGTACTCGTTCACCATGGTCCCGAGCCAATCCCTTAATTGCTCCTCCTCCGCGCCCCTCATTATACGCTGTTCTATCTCTTCCAGTGATGGTTCCAGGTTCGGCTGAAAGTTTCCATTCATTCTCACCTGGTAAATCTTTTCGTGCTCCGTGCGAAGCATACCCTCGTCAACAAATCTGAGCTCCTCAAATAGCTTCTCCCCCGGACGAGTGCCGCTGAACACAATTTTTATATCCTCATCCGGCTTGAGTCCTGAAAGCCGGATCAAATCCCGCGCCAGGTCCAAAATCCGGATCGGCTCTCCCATATCAAGGAAATACACCTCCCCGGCCCTGCCGATTGCCGCGGCCTGGAGCACAAGCTGGGACGCTTCCGGTATGGTCATAAAATATCTGCGCATATCCGGATGGGTAACCGTGAGCGGGCCGCCTTCCGCGATTTGCTTCTTGAAAATCTCCACCGCACTCCCCTGGCTGCCCAGCACATTCCCGAAACGAACGATCACAAACCTGGTCTTGGAATCATTTGAGATCTGCTGGAGATACTTTTCGGCAAGCCTCTTGCTCGCGCCCATTACGCTGGTGGGATTGACCGCCTTGTCCGTGGAAATGAACACAAAACTTTCCGTGCCGGATTTGATCGCGGTCCGGGCCAAGAGCCTGGTGCCCAGAATATTGTTTCTGATCGCCTCCCTGATATTAAACTCCATCAAGGGAACATGCTTGTAGGCCGCGCAGTGGAAAATAACCTCCGGCCGATATTGTCCGAAAATTTGTTCCAGGCAGCCGACATCATAAATGTCCCCCACTTTAGCCGCGAGCCGGCCCGAAACATCAACCAGCTTGATCAGCTCCCGCTCTATTTCAAAAAGCGCGCTCTCGGCCTGGTCCATCATAAGCAGAGTTCTCGGGCCGAACCTTTGCACCTGCCGGCATATCTCGGAGCCGATGCTGCCGCCCGCGCCTGTGACCAGTACCGAGCGGCCCGTGAGAAAATCCTCGATCGATTGCATGTCCAGGCGCACCGGCTCTCTCCTGAGCAAGTCTTCAATCTGGACTTCGCGGAGCTTGCTCACTGTTATGCGGCCGTCGATAAGGCGATCCAGGCTGGGAATGGTCCTGAAGGGCTTGTTCGTGTCTTCGCAATAACCGACGATCCGGCGCATCTTGTCGCCGCTCGCAGAGGGTATTGCAATCAGTATTTCTTCCACGCCCAGAGCTTGCGCCACCCGAGGCAAGTTGGGAATCGGCCCGAAAATCCTGACGCCATGCAAGGAAGTGTTTATCTTGCTGGGATCATCATCAACGAAGCCGACAACTTCATAATTCAGCGTCGGATACTTCTTGATCTCGCGGATCAGGCTCTCTCCCGCATCGCCCGCTCCCACGATTACAACTTTTCGGCCCGGGCCGGTCCGTGTCAAAATTCCGGATAATTCCTCGCGGGCCATGCGCAGGAAAAACTTGGCCCCTCCGATACTCATCACGGTGAGAATCCAGTCCATAATTATGATGGAACGCGGGAACGGCGTTTTCTGGTAGACAAAAAAAAGATAAAGGATCAAGCTCAGCGCTAAAGTGCTCGCGGTTGATGCCTTGGCGATATTCACCAGGTCATAAATACTTGGATACCGCCAACTGCTTTTGTAAACCGCGAAAAAATAGAAAAAGACCAATTTGAGCAAGACCGCCACGGGCAAAGTTTTCATGAAAATCGCCCAGTAGTTAGGCGGGATCTTGAATTCGAATCGAAACAAAAAGGCCAGCAAGAAAATTATAATAAAAAGAGCCAGATGAATAAGGCCGCTGATCAGCTCGCGATATTTCAATAATCTTTTCATTAGCCGGCCAGCGCCTTGTATAGCGCCTCGATTACTCGCGCCTGCTCTTTTTCTTTCATGCCCGAGAAGAGCGGGATCGCCATCGCCTGTTTACTTAATTTTTCCGCGTTCGGGCAAGCGCAGAGGTACCGGCCCTGATAAGCGCTCACCTGGTGCGTGGCCGGATAAAAATAGCGCTTGCATTCGATGCCCGCTTCAGCCAGTTCGTTAAGCGCCTGGTCTCTGGTTTTGCCCGCCTGCTCCGTAATCCGGATGACAAAATAATTGTGCCCGCTCTTTCTATCATCATCCCAGCGTTGAAAAGCAATGCCCTTCAGGCCGGAAAGACCCTTCTCATAATTCTTCACCAGCCTCAGTCTTTCTCCTCTCAATTGTTTGAGCCGTCCGAGGTTGCGATAAGCCAGAGCCGCGCAGAGCTCGCTCATCCTCGCGCTCAAGCCCACTCCCACCATGATTTCCTCCGGCCCCTTCCCGTAGTTTCGAAGCTGGCGCAATTTTTCGGCCAGATCGGAATCATTGGTCGTTATTATGCCCCCTTCCGCGGAGGTGACCAGTTTGCTTGGACTCATACTGAAAATCTCCGTGGCGCCAAAGCCGCCGCAGCTTTTTCCTTTATATTCTCCACCCATGCCCTGCGCGGAATCGAAGATCAGCTTCCAGCTTTTTGACCGGCAAATGTCATCCAGCTCATCAACTCTGGGAGGGAGGCCGAAAATGTTCACGGCCATCACCGCTTCCACATCCGGGTCCTCTATTTCCGAAAGCGCTTTAACGGAAATAGTAAAATCGTCCAAATCCACATCGCAGAACCTGGGCTCGCACCCAGCCCAAAGAACCGAGTGGCTTGTGGCTGGAAAAGTATAATCCGGCACCACCACCTTCTTTTTTATCCCTAAAGCCTTAAGAGTGAGGATCAGGCCGCTCGTACACGAGGAAATCGCAATCGCTTCCCGTACACCCAATGCCTGCCTCGCTCGTGCTTCCAGCTTTGTTGTGAATTCCCCCAGGCTCAGCTTGCCGCTTGCCCAGATTTTATCATAATCCGCAAGCAGTTCTTGTGGCTTGACCAGCCATGGTTTTAAGAGCGGAACCTTATCTGCCGACCGGGCGAACTTCTTTCTGCCGCTCGGCTTTTTCAAGGCACACCCCCCCTCTCACCAAAGTTATTTTACCACGCTTTTCAATTTTCTGAAAGTCAACTGTTCTTGGGAATCTGGAATCCAATGCTTCTATAGAATGCCGCCATCTTCCAGACCAGCCGAAGAAATCCCCAGTCCAGTCTTCTCAGCTTCGATATAAGCGACCGGAAAAAGCCCGCCCTGGCGGCACTCACCATGATACCTTGAACCCGAACCTGCTCGCCTTTTGTCAGACCCGCCAATTCCAGGCAGGCGCGCACCCTGTCCCGCAGACTGCTCCGGCTGAAAAGATAAACCAGGTTGGCGAAGGAAACAGGCTGCGGATTCAAAAGACCCGACCAGACTGCTTCAGCCGTTCTTTCCATAATTGCTTTGGCTTGGGGCGCTTTTTGGGCCGCAATGGACCAAAGGTCTTGTCGGTGGCCGAGTTTTTCTTTCAAGAGCCAGCCCATCACCCCCAGGTGCTCGATCAGACCCTGGCTTTTCGCAAGTTCAGCGATCATAGAGTAATCCAGCTGGTTGTGCGCGGAGAGCCGCGCCTGGTCGGCAAGCGAGACCCAGAAATAAGCCGAGTCAAAAGGATGATACGCGCTGCCGTGAACTCCTGCCTGGTAAAATTGGAGCTCAGGGCTCGGAATCTGATAGCTTGCTCCTTTGTGGTCTATGCGCTGCGAGCCTTGAAAAATCATCTGCACCAGCTCCTCGCACCGGCCGAGGTTCAAGGGCCGAAAAGTCCAGTGAAATTCCAGAAAAGACGAGAACATATCATCCAGGCCTTTGCTCCCGGACCGGATGAAATGCTCTTCACTCCACCACTGCTGGTCCGAGTGCGTAACCGGGTAGTAGCCGAGTGTTGCCAGCAGCTCCTTAAGCTTTTCCCGGTCGACATCGCGGACCAAAAAATCAAGGTCTGCCTGGTATCTCTCCCCAGGCTGGTAAAGCCCGCGCAAAACCAAGCCCGAGCCTTTCAGCAAAACCGCAGAGGTGCCCTGGTTTTGAAGCAAGTTCCAAATCTTTTTGAGCTCCTCAAAAAAAACCTTGTTTTTGAGAGCAGTGAAATAATAAAATTGCAGGCAGCGCTCCAGCTCCGGCTCTGGAACCAGTCCGGCCACATTAAGCTCGCGTAATCTCCTGAAAAACATCCCGGCTGTTTTCCTGGTGATCATAAAATCAACCACCCGGGGCCAATGCTCGATTTCTTTCAGCCACGCAGGATCAGGGGCACGCGCGAGCGCGAAGAGAATCGCGCTTTCAATTTCGTTTTTCAGTTTTTCGGTCAGGGCTATCACCATAAATTTATTTTACCAAAAATTGGGCTTCCGTGCGATGAGATGCCTGCCTTTTCCTCACCAGCGCCGGATGGCTGTTTGCATAACAATACCAGCAGAGATGAGAGCAGCTGTCATACGCGCCGATGTCGAGAGAATATGAGCAGCCGCAGCCCTCGCGGCTCGGGCTGGGTTTGGCTCCCCAATTTTTGCCCACGAGCTTCGCAATCAAGGCCGCATCTATGCATCTCGCCTGCTCAACTCCGAATCCAATTAGTTCCGGCTGGCAGCAGGCATAGATGCCTAAGCCTCTATCTCGGCCAAGCTCGGCCAGCCTTTGCCCGATTCTTTGCCTGGTTGTCAAGCCAGGTTCTAGCACGACATCGCCGGTTCGGGCTTCATAATGTCTGATGCCTCTCTTCACCCGCGCGTAAAGCTGAACAAAGCTGAAATAGACCCTGCGCGTGGATCCCGAAAGCCGCGCCAGAAGTTTCTCAAAACGATTGATGGTTTCCTGCTCCCCGATCCGCCTGGTTAAAATCAGCGGGTCAAAGCGCCAGAGCATCCGCTCCGGCCCGATTCGCTCCGCCAGCCGCTGAAAAAGTTTTACGGACTCTTCCGTGTCCGGCGCGTTAGGTTCAAAGTCTCTGCGCAAGCCGGTGATGGTGTAGTGGATGAGATAGAAAAATCCTCTGGCCTCAAGCTCAGCAAGGCGGCCCATCATCGGCTGAAAATTCTTGGTCCAAAAAACTATGGCCGCAACATCTTCCGGCTTGAGTGAAACCATAATCTCCTTTTGCGAAAACGGATGACGGACTTTGAGAAACCCCTCCCGGATTCTGTTCATAAACCATTCGGAATAAAAAGCCGGAATATCGGTCCGCCTGGATGCGGAAATTATGCAGGGAGGGTTCATTGGTCCAGCCGCAGGATTGTTTTCTCAAGCACTCGAACATAATCTCCGAGATTGGCTGGGATCAGTTTTTCAATAGTGTCGCTTGAGGTGTGCACCCAGCGGTTGATGAAGCCCAGGCTGACCGCGCGGTATCCCTGAGCCATAAACGGAGCCGCGTCGGTGCTGAAGCCGATCGAGGCGCGCACCATCCGGAACGGGAGCGAGTTCTCTTCTGCTATCTTTTTCACAAGACTGTTCAATTCCCGGTCAGTTTTCTTGCCCGGAAACCCGAGCCGGCTCAGCGCGCAAAGCTTATAGTCTGTTCCCAGGCTGTCGAGATTGATTACCAGGGTTTTCTTCGGGTCAAGCTCCGCAGAATGTTTTCGGGCAAAATCCCGCGCGCCGAACAATCCCAGCTCTTCCGCTCCAGTCAGCAGAATCCATACCCGGCTTTTCTTCAGCGGATTATCCTTGATTTCTCTTGCAAGTTCGAGCGCGGCGGCCACTCCGCTCGCATTATCGACCGCTCCGGGAGAGCGGTTGGAGGGCCGGTTGAGAAGCGGCAGAAAATCAATGACGGCCGCGGTTATGACCGACCAGAAAAGCGAAGGGTGAAAATTTTTGGCAACCAAAAGCGCAGTCCCTCCATAAATCCCGAGCGCTATTGCAATGACGGAGTAAAGTCCGGCTATGTAATAGGTCAAGATCCTGAACCAGATCGGAAAGGTCTGGCTTTTGGAGTCATAATGAGCCGCAACCACGATTTCACGCTCCGGATTTTCCGGGCCGATTTGGGCGTAAATATTTCTGCTCCAGAATTTGTTGAGCCCTCCCGGAAATCCCGGCGGACTCTGGCAGACCAGGGCGAATCCCAGGCCGAAAACCGCGGCTACGAGGAAAAAGATGAGCGCGGTGATTGCCAGATTGACCCGGTAAAAAGCCGCGGCGATGATCAAAAACAACCCGAGCGGCACAAGCGCCATCCGGCTGAAAAAGTTGATGATAAGGTAGCTTGCCTGGAACTCATCCGTCAGCGGTTTCAGCCCCAGCCGCTGTAAAATTTTGAGCGCGGTTTCCTGCGCCTCCCGCTCGCCTTTGCTCCCGCTCAGGCGCGGAAAACAGAACTCAGCCGCCAATTGAAAAACTCTCCGCCTGGATTCTCTTGCCTGCTCGTCCATAGAAATATACGGCCTTCTCATCCTTCTAAGCTCCGGCAGGAGCAAACAAGCGGAGGCTTTTGCGATTGAGAAATTTGTTTTGCTGACCGCCACTTGCACGCGTTGGGTCCGGGCTTGATAGTCATCATCCATCGGTCTTCGATGCGCCAGAAGTCCTCAAATTTCTTTCGCGCCATAACTTGGTTTTGCTTTTTGCCGGAATGAACGACTAGCCACTCGCGGTCCTTGTCCGAGAAGTATCCGATCGCAACCGCAAAATGTCTTCCCGGCAGCGGCTCCGGAAGATAATTCCAGAAAACGATAACAGGTTCGCCCCGGTCAATGTCCTTTTTGAGCTGTTCCCATGCGCCTGAGCCGTGTTCAACTTCAAAGCCCAATTCTTTGGCCGCCGCGATCATATCGAGCGTGAACAACCCGCCGACATCGGGATCGAAGTATTTTTGCGCGATTTCGTCCTGGCTCAACGCGCAGCCGTAAAAATTTGCGGCCATGGCCAGGGTGGCCGGCCCGCAGTACAAATCCTGCTGGGCGATGAACGGAACATCGAGGTATTTGCCCGAGGCCGGATTTTGCGCAAGCTCTGATTTTATTTTCTGGAAGGACGGGCTGCAGGAGCAGATTAAAATGATGAGCAGAAGCCCCGGTTTTCTCATTTCAGGATTTTTTCTTGGCCGCGGCTTTGAGCTCGGACGCGGTGAACAGACTGTAAATCGGCAGGCCCAGCTTCAAGATTTCTTCTCTGCCGCCTTCTTCACGGTCCACCACCGCAAGCACCGCCTTTATCTCCGCGCCGGCTCCTTTGGCCGCTTCAATCGCCCTGATTGCGGATGCGCCGGTGGTGATCACATCCTCAATAATCGCGACTTTCCAGCCTTTTTCCAGATTTCCTTCAACCTGCTTGCCGGTGCCGTGGCCCTTGGCTTCTTTTCTGACGATGAATCCCTGGAGCGGCCTTGTCCGGGTCTGGCTGAGCGCGACCATTCCTCCCACAATCGGGTCCGCGCCGAGGGTGAGTCCACCGATGGCGTCGATCTTGAGGTCTTGTTGCTCAATGTAATCAAGAAAAAGCTGAGAGACGAGATAAAGAGCTTCCGCGTCAAGGGTTGCGGTCCGGCAGTCGACATAATAATCACTTTGTTTGCCGGAGCTTAAGGTAAAGTCTCCGAGCTTGAAGGATTTTACCAGCAAAATTTCTTGAAGCCTCTGCTTGTCGCGCTCCACCTTTTGCTCCCGGTTCACTCAGACATAAGTCAGCCACTTTTTATATTGGGGATTTTTGCCGAGCACGATTTGGAAGAACTCGGACTGAATCTTCAGAGTTGCGGGCCCGGCCAGCCCCTTGCCGATTTTCCTGTTGTCAACCTCCCGCACCGGCGTGACCTCGGCCGCGGTTCCGGTGAGGAACACCTCGTCTGCGATGTAGACGGTGTCGCGCGGGAAAGTCTCTTCTTTCAGGGTGTAGCCCAGGTCTTTGACCAGCTCGATCACGCTCTTCCTGGTGATTCCGTTCAGGATCGATGAGCTTTCCGGAGGGGTGATGATGGTTTTGTCAAACACGAGGAATATGTTTTCGCCGGAGGCTTCCGCTACATATCCGCTGGTGTCCAGCATCATTGCCTCGTCATACCCGGCTTTGAGCACCTCTCTTTTGGCCAGGATGGAGTTCACATAGTTGCCGATGGCCTTGGCTTTGGCCGGAAAGGATGTGACCGGCAGCCGGACATAGCTTGAGGTCTTGAGCCGGATGCCTTTCTTAAGCCCTTCCTCGCCAAGATACGCTCCCCATTTCCAAGCCGCAATCGCCACCCGGATCGGGTTGGTCATGGTTCCGAGCCCGAGCTCGCCGTCGCCGATGAACGCGATGTGGCGAAGATAGCATTCCTCAAAGCCGTTGACCTTGACCGTCTCTTTGCTCGCCTTGACCATTTCTTCGAAGCTGACCGGCATATCAATCGTCAAAATGTGAGCGGAGTTGTAGAGCCGCTTCAGGTGCTCGTCGAGCCTGAAGATCGCGGACCCGTCCACGCACTTGTAGCAGCGGGTCCCTTCAAACACCCCGAAGCCGTAGTGAAGGGTGTGGGTCAGAACATGGATTTTAGCGTCGTCCCAATCCACAAACTTGCCGTCAAGCCAGATTTTCTTCGCCTTCTCCATCTCTGCCATTTCCTCCTTGGCTAGCTTCCAATATACTTCCCAAAAATTTTCCGGACATTCTCCCGCGCGTTCTTCACCTTCTTGAGAAGTTTATCACCGGAATCCGTTTGTTCAAGGCCGATCTTCTTCGCAAGCCGGTCCAGGATTTTCGCCTCCAGCCGAATCTGATGCTCGGGCCGATCCCGATAGATGCGCATTTTCGACAAAAGCTTCCTGTAGATCCAAAGAGCGTCTTTCAGCTTGCGGTGCTCCGGCTCGGTGATTATTTTTAGCCGCTTCAGCCGATCAAGCGCAAGCCAGGAGTTTCCGACCTTGAGTTCCGGATGAGACTCAGCGTTAACAAGCTGAAGATACTGCAAAATGTACTCAAGCTCCATCTCGCCGCCGCAACCAAATTTTATATCATATAGATTTTCGGTTTCCCGGGCAAGCTCGGACCTGACCCGGCCGAGCAATGTTTTCATCCCCTGCTTCAGATGCTCGGGCTGGCTGCCGGAGTAAATACTTTGCTCGATCTTTTTCATTGCCAGGTCTCGCATGCCGGCTACGCCGACAAGCACCCGAGCCTTGATCAAAGACTGCTTTTCCCAAACCTGGGCCTCGGTGCGGTGATAATTCTCAAACGCGTCCATGTTCACGACAAGGGGACCCTGGGTGCCGCTGGGACGGAGCCGGGTGTCTATTTTGTAGAGACAGCCCCGGCTGGTTTGAGTCTGCAGGGTGGAAATGATCTTCTGGCTCAGCCGGACAAAGAATTCGTGGACATCAACGGTCCGCTCCCCCCGGGTCTGACCCTGTCCCTGGTAGATGAAAATCAGGTCCAGATCGCTCGCCCAGCTCATCTCCCGGCTGCCGAGCCTGCCCAGGCCCAGAATCAAAAGGCCGGCCGCTTCATCCGGACCGTCTTTTCCGGGATTCCCATACTGCTTGACCGATTCCTCCCAGCTTAAGCGATAAGCCTGGTCCAGGATTATGTCCGCGAGCGATGTGAGCCGCTCTTCCAGTTCCTGAACCTCCAGACCGCGCGACAACTCCTCGAGGCCGATTCGCAAGAGCTCCATTTTCTGGAACAGCCGGAATTGGCCCAGCTTTTCTTCATAATCCCTTGCCGAACGCAAATATTTTTCAAGCTCGGTTTTAAGTTCGGCCTGGGTGCGTTCGGCAAGCGCGTGGGGACTGACCATCTCGTCCAGAAGCTCAGGGTAAGCGATGAGCAGGTTTCCCAAAAACTCGCTTTCGGAAAAAAGTTCGATGAGGAGTTTGCGGACCTGGGGATGATCCTTGAGCAGGGACAGGTAAGCCGCGCTCGCTCCGGTTTTGAAAAGGAATCTTTCCATCTGGCGGAGAGCCAGGTCCGGTTCCGAGCCGGCCGCGATTTCTTCCAGCAAAGTGGGCAGAGTTTCCGCGAGCAGCTTGGGAGCGCGTTCAGCTCGCTGCAGAGGCGCGATGATCCTGAGCCAGGTGTCCGCGGCTAAATCCGGTTCTTCAAAACCCATCCGCTCGAATTCCGGCTCCAATTCTTCCGGCCCAGCTGACAGGGCAAGAAGTTTTCTATACTTGCTTGCTTCGGCCGCGGTCTCTTCTCCGAAAAGTCCCGCGAAAATTTGAGCGACCTGGTTCAGGATGCGGTTCATTTCTCCATAAAATTTTCCCGGCCCCTCTTTGCCCGCAGATCCGAACGAGCGGGCGAGAACCTCCCTTGCCCGCTTGTTTTTTGGAATCCGGTGGTCCTGCCTCAGGTTTTTAAGCTGGATCCGGTGCTCCAACTTGCGCAAGAGCCTCCAGGCGTCCCGCAAAGACTGCGTTTCTTGGTCTTTGACCAGGCCGAGACGATTGAGTTTTTCCAGCGCCTCCATCGTGCCCGGGATTCGCAGCTCGGGATATTTGCCGCCGTAAATGAGTTGAAGGGCCTGGACGAAAAATTCGACCTCCCGGATGCCGCCCGGGCCGAGCTTCAGGTCATATCCGGCCATCTCGGCCTGGCCTGATTCTTTCCGGGCCTCAAGATCGATCCTGGTTTTCAATTCTTTCAGGTCTTCAAAACTCGCGAAGTCGTGCAGCCTTCGGAAAACGAACGGCTCCAGCTCGGCCATGAATTTTTTGCCCAGCGCAATGTCTCCCGCGACAGGCCGGGAGCGCAAAAACGCGGCCCGCTCCCAGCTGCGGCCGAAATTCAGATAGTAATCAAGCGCGGCGTCATAAGGATTGACCAGGGGCCCGCCCTCTCCCCCGGGCCTTAATCGGAGGTCGATGCGGAAGATGAATCCGAGCTCGGTGATCTGGCTGATCAACTTTGTCAACTGCTCCGCCAGCGCGACATATTTGCGCGGTTGCGGGTCAAAGCCTGTTGGGTCAGGCTGCTCTTTGAGATTGGGGCAGAGATAGACGAGGTCGATGTCGGAACTGAAGTTCAGCTCCCGGCTTCCGAGTTTGCCCATTCCCAGGACGCAGATTTTTGCCGGGTCAAGGCCGCGGGAATCTTCAATCTTTTTTCTCTTTTCCAGCCCGGCCAGGTATTTCAGGCCGAGATCGAGCGAGGCTTCCGCGAGCCAGCTCAGCTCCAGCATCTCGTGCTCAAGCCGGTCCGGAACGGAAAAATTGGCCAGGGCAAGGCGGAGATATTGTTCATTTTTGCAAGCACGGAGTTGAGCGCTTAATTCCTCAAAAGAATCAGCGGCCGAGAGTTTTTCTTCCAGAGCGTTAAAGATGGATTCTCTGCCCGGAGCGCGCTGCTCAATTTTCTCAAGCGTGATTTTGATCAGGTCGGGGTTTTTCAAAGCCTGCTGGCTCAAAAATTCGCAGTAGCCGAAAAACTTGAGGGTGGTCTCGAGCCGATTCCCCTCAAGAAGCCATTTCAGGTCGGCCTCGCCTTCAACAAAAAGTCTTTCCAGCGAGACCAGCGCCAGATCCGGGTCCGCAACGCCTTTTTCAAACGCGCGCTTGAGCTTGTCCTTGAAAGATTTCAGTCCGGCCGGGGAGAATCCGCGTTTGGCCGCGGCCTTGTAAATCCGCTCCAGTGCCGGCTGGATCAGATGCGGATTTTCAAAACCATCAGTCGAAAATTTCATAACTGATTATTATATACCAGACCGGGGCAGTATATAAAAAAGATTGCAACGGCCATTGTTGAAACACGGTAGCAGCAATGGTTTCATTCAACATTCACTTGCCTGAATAATTTTTTGGATGTGTTTCATGTCTTCCTGCGATAGCGGCTCTTTGTAAAGCTCGTTTACAAGCCACAATCCGCTTTCTCTTATTTTGTTTTTGGGTGAGAACTTGCCGAGCCAATGATCGGACGGCAGGCATTCCTGACACCATGAAACGGTTGAAATGATTCTTGATTCAAGGTGCAATCTCAGTTCCTTTTCTTTTACCGGTAGGACGACAAAACTAAAGTTACGTTGAATGTATCTGCTGACCAGTTTTTCAACCCTGCGTAATTTTCCGAAATCCACTTTTCCAGAATATCTCCTTCTTGCGGTCCCCGATGTCAGATCCAACTCCCATTGCGAAAAAAACGAGTCTTTTGATTTGCTTAAAATGCATCGCCCGATGTTTTTCCGGAAAATGCTGCGATCTTTATTCTCGATAAGAAAGTGTTGCTTGAGCCTTGACCGTAGCTGTCCCTGGCCTGTGTGAGTGCCGACTCTCACGATTCTGTTTGAGCCGTGCCCTTTTTCATTTTGTCCGAACATAATATAGATGCCATTTTCTGGGATCAAATTTTCGTCAAATGGAAATCTGAGAACACGCATATTGTTAAACCACCCATGAATCATCCGGCAATTCTCACTCATCATTAATCTCACTTTTCAGGTATTTCAACTGGTTGCCGATACCGAGACCAAGCAGAGGGACTTTGCAGTGTACAATATGTCCAATCAAATATTTTCTATATTTTTCGCCTGCGAGGAAAATGAACTCATCACGCGAAGGATCCGCCTTTTGGGACAGGCTTTTGATTACCTTTTCTGCCCATTTCCTAATTTCCTTGGCTGGCATTTTGTTCAAAGTCTGATTATACGGCTCAATCCGCCGGCCAAGTTCTAAAAGGCCGTATTTTGCCGAGAGAATGAAAATTTTATGCGGCTGCAACTTTTTGGCGTAGGCAAGACTCAACTTGAATAAAGTGCTTACATAAAGGTCTTCGGCTTTGGATTTATGCTTGAGCTTCTTGCTGGAGCAGGAAATGAGAATTACTCTTTTGAGCGAATTTGAACGGCTAGACATTTTTGGGCCTCCTATTTAATTGTGAACGCGCTCCTATGCGGTTGCAAGGGACGCTGGCAGTAAACAGGCCAAAAGCCTGGAAAGATAGCAGGGCTTAGATCGAATAAATATTCGCTTCCAAATCCAGCGTCATTAAGGTCAGATGAATCACTTTCTATTTTTATTTTTCGGGTAGCTTATGGCTTGGCTACTCGGGAACCGCATCTTAGAGCTTCTCTTTCTCATCTGCGAATGGGATGCGAATCGATTTGTTCCGAGCTTGACTATAAGCGGAGATTCTTAAAAAGGCAAGTTCAATTTCTGGTTTTCCGGCCGGTTATTGAGAGCCGAATTGGTTGCGCAATCAGTGTTCCACATATCCGGGTTCCTGGTTTTTCAAGGATTCTGGTTTTTGGCCTCAGATCATTTTCCGACTCAGGGCTAAATTCCCGGAATACCCCCGGAGTTCATGCCGCCACCGGATGCAGCTCTGCCGGAGTAGCTGCTCTCGCTGCCTGTCTCTGCTTCTCGGCCAGAGCACCGATGTAGCGGTGCCGGATTTGCTGGCTCACACAGTCCCAGAGACAGGTGGCAGCCCAAAGCTCCATATTTTTCCTTTCCAGCTTCTCCACGAAGGGCTTCAGCTCGGCCATCTTCCTGCTCAAAGCCCAGACCCGCTCAACCAGGACGCAATCAGCGTTTTCTCTGCCGGTGAGCATTGCCTTGACCCCGTCCCGCTCCGCGAAATTCTCCCCCGGCTCGCGGTCGCCATACACCGCAACCAGCTCAACACCTTCCCTGGCCGCATACGCCTGGATGCGCTTGAGCTGTTCCTCTTTGGTGATCACCATCTCAGCGCCCGGGACCGGGATTTCGCACACATAACCGACTGCTCTCTTTACCTTTTTCATCTTACTGCCTCCTTTCCATTTACGGCCTTTTCTATTTTTCCTTCTTTTTTCATCTTCCTGCCCAAAAAAGAAATCAAGTGCTGTGCCAAATTCCCAGAGATAAAATGTCAGACCTTTTAAGTGATTGAAAATTATGGTGATTATTAAGAAAGAATATTTTAGTTCCCCGGAAAAGACAATTTATTTTGCTTAAGAATGTATCACAATCTGATACTTCTATAGAGGTTCTTGGTATGGTCTGTTGCTCCCCCGTAGTAATAACACATTGATTTGATTATATAATTTTATTGCTTGCGCGGCTGTACGGTTATAAGCGGTCTAAAATTTGGATTTGATACAAATGACGCCACGCGTCTCAAACTACCATCTATGCTTGCCGGAATCTGCCTTTAACCGGAATTTGATCTGCTGAACATAGCTGGCAAGGGAGAATTAGAAAAGCCTGCATCTTGAAATATAAGGTTTACTAAAATCTGGAGGAGAGAGTGGGATTCGAACTCTGTGGATCTCGCTTTCTACTTCTCTGCCTTCGCTTTTTCAAGCTCATCAATAAGTTTAGGCAAATCGGAATTGATGATCTGCCAAACTATATCCAGGTCCACGTTTTCGTATCCGTGGATCAAGCGGTTTCTCATGCCGATTACTTCAGTCCACGGTATATTCAGATGCGATTTTTGGAAATCCGGCGAGATTTTATTTGCCGCCTCACCAATAATCTCCAGCAACCTGACCACTGCCAGATTGAGCTTGCGGTCTTTGAAAAAATTCTTTTTGGTTTTGCCCTTGCAAAGAGCTTTGATCTCTTTTGCATAATCAAGCATATGCTTCAATCTGAGAGAATTATCTGGCTTCTGCATAAACGGTTTCTGCTTCTCGGATAACTTCGTCCCGGAAATCGGGGCTGAGAAAATTTCGGGTATTGAGATCAACCTTATGACCGAGGATTTGGGAAAGCTCCTTTTCCATTTTGAAAAAAGCCAGCCCGGGGATATAGTCCGGCTCGAACTCGACCAAAATATCCAAATCGCTTTCAGGCCGGAATTCGCCGGTTAACACCGAGCCGAAAATCGCGAGCTTGCGAATGTGGTTCTGCCTGCAGAATTGAGAAATTTTTTCTTTATCTATTTTAATTTTCACCATTTTCGTTTTATTTTAGCACATCGGTAACATCACGCACAATTTAGAAAAGACTTGAGATTTCAGCCGCGTTCTCTTTGCCCCTGTGCTGAAAAAGCATCAAAATAATCTGGCGGAGAGAGTGGGATTCGAACCCACGGAACCCTTTCGAGTTCACACACTTAGCAGGCGTGTGCCTTAAGCCATGCTCGGCCATCTCTCCGCCGGCCTAAGAGTTATGGCGGAGGAGGCAGGATTCGAACCTGCGGGCCCAAAAAGGACCAACGGTTTTCAAGACCGCCGCCATCGTCCACTCGGCCACTCCTCCAGCTTGTGCCTTACTTTAACCAGTTTAAACCGCGCTGTCAATCCCCGGCTGGAATCCTCAAAGCCGCAAAACGCGCAAGAAAGCGAGGAAAAATGATGCCGGGTCGACAATCACTCGCGGGTTTGCCTTTATCGAGACCTTATCGCATAATCAACTCTGGAGGTGGCAAATGAGAAATAACAAAATATATTGGATGCTGGCGATCGCGTTTATTGCGGCAGGGTTTTTATTCTGGGTTGCCGGCCGGAGCCACGCGGATGTGCCTGTGTGCGGAAACGCAAGGGTTGAGGGTTATGAGGAATGTGATAACGGTGAAGTCAACAGCGATCTTGCGCCGGATGCCTGTCGCACCAACTGCGTCCTTCCCCGCTGCGGGGACGATGTGACTGACTCCGGAGAGCAGTGTGATAACGGCGGCTCCGGCAACAGCAATCAAATTCCCAACGCATGCCGCACTGACTGCCGGAAAGCCCACTGCGGGGACGGCGTGCTGGATTCGGGCGAGGAATGCGATGACGCCAATGAAGACCCCTATGACGGATGCCATCAGTGCCAGAGATGTTATCTTCCCAAAGACGACCTGGTTTTGTCAGCAGCTAACGCCAAGGTGAGATTATGCCCAGGCAGATATGAATTTACCGACTCTGGGCAGGAAGGCATTATCATAATTGCGGGTCCGGGAATGATCGTTGATTGCAGCAATGCCATCCTGGCCGGAAAGCCGGTGCGTATGGCAACACAGGCTCAGATGAAAACCTCTGCGGCTGCCACGGTCTTGAGACAGCAAGGCTCAACAAAAAAGGAGATGCCGCAGCAGGATACCCAGACGCCAGCCACCCAGCCGCCAGCCACTCCCAGGCCGCAAATACCAACACAAACTGCCGTGCTTGCGCAGGGAGTAGGGATTGTTATCCAGTCCCCGGATGTGGTTCTGCACAATTGCGTTTTGGAGAGGTTTAAAACCGGGATCAAGCTTAAGTCCACAGGAGCGGTGTTATTCAATGACCGGGTCTGCACAAACACCACAGACATAGTTTCCGAGAAGCCGGGCAATTTCGGAGTGAAAAATGTCTGCATCAGCAATCAGAACTGGATGGAAAACGGCAACCCCGCCTGCACCCTCGGATGCGGGAACTAAAAGTTTCAGGTGTGAATAGGTTCTGAGACCCGCAGAAATAACCAAACTTCGAAGAACAGCGGTTGATCTAACCTGGGCTATGACTTCTTCGCGTCCTTGTTGACCTCTTGTCTTGGAACTAATTGCAATTTTGCAAATCCAATCAGAAGGGGGCAGCATCATAAATTGTATATGACCAAAAATAAGCTCAATGTTTTCCTTGTCGCGCTGTTGTTTTCAAGCCTGGCGGTTGTTGGGGCTTATGAATTGAACGAGGCCGCGGGAAAGGTTGAAGCCAACAACTGCCTGGCCGGGAACCGGGAGCGGATGAAAAATATTTCTTCGGAGAGATATTCGTTTGCGGTATTGGGAGACAACAACGGGGATATGGGCGTTTTCAGCCATATCTTGAGCGATGTGGAAAAAGACCGGGACATATTCTTTGCGGTTCACACCGGCGATCTCACCCAGAGGGGCAGCAAAGAGGAGTATCAGAACCTTATGGATCTGGTTTGCAACTACTTTCACAAGCCCTTTTTTATAATTCTGGGCAATCACGATGTGGGTGGTGAGGGGAAAGATTTTTTTCAGAGCCTGTTCGGGCCTTTATACTATGAATTGAAAGTCAACGGGGACCAATTTGTGTTTCTGGACGCTTCAACCGAGTCCAGGCTTGATGAAACCCAGCTCAGCTGGCTGGAGCGGACAGTATCAAGCTATAAGCCGGGCGCGCGGGTTTTGGTGTTTATGCATCAGCCGCTTTATGACCCCAGGCAAGGGGTGAAAAAGCCGCACTGTTTGTCTCCTTTGATGTCCAAGCGGCTGAATCAGATGTTTGAAAAATACGGGGTCAGCCATATCTTTACCGGGCACATCCATGGTTTTTTTGAGGGGAATTGGGATGGCATCCCCTATGTCATCAGCGGGGGCGCGGGAGGGGAGCGCCATAAAGAGATAACGTATCATATCTTTCGCACTTTCAAAAAAAGTCCTCGATCTGGTTATAATTGGAATTGGAAAAAAACCAAAAAACCAGAAGGAGGACTGTATGGCAGAGAAGGTAACACAGGAAGATGGTA
>Ga0315280_10001176_pt1 | contig 46193 bp, 50 predicted proteins | sample YL17G06_40_MG_FD_203697 | JGI IMG/M metagenome (GOLD analysis project Ga0315280, IMG submission 203697) | Sediment microbial communities from Yellowstone Lake, YNP, Wyoming, USA - YL17G06_40 | ecosystem: Environmental > Aquatic > Freshwater > Lake > Sediment | place: USA: Wyoming | collected... | reverse complement strand
CCCCTACTAAAGGAGAAGGGTCTGCTGTAGACGAATGACATGGGGAGTTTTCTATGCAAGGAAACATGCCTTTCCAGTGCTCGAAATGCGGGAAAACATTAGAAAAACACGAATGTTACGAACACCAAGGTAAAGTATTTTGTGAAGATTGTTATATGGATATTTTGTCCCCGGTGAAGGCCTGCGATCCATGGGCCCTTCATTCGGCCAAAACCTTTTTAAGAGGGAAGGACAAACTTTCTACTTTGACACCTTTGCAGCTGAAGATCGTCGACTACATCAGGGGAAAAGGGGAGGCTACTATAGAAGAAATGGTGGAGAATCTTAATCTCGCTGAAGAGGTATTGAGAAGAGAATTTGCTGTGCTAAGACATATGGAGGTCTTAAAGGCAACGAGAAAGGATGGGAAGGTTGTTTACATACTGTTTTAGAAAATCTTAACAATTGAGGGGAATGAGATAAAAGGGGTTGTTCGGTCAGCGGTGGACAGAAATGATATTGGGAATTGCACTCACGAACCCAATATATTGGGAGCAACAACAGGAGCAAATTTCTTCTGGGCCGAGGTGGGAACCACCCCCCGGGAAGTAGACGCATCGTTAGAGAAAAAAAACAAAACTATCGAAAGGAGTCTGAAAGATGATCCGCATTTCAAAACGAGCTATTGAAAGATTAAAGGGGTCTAATGAGAGTAGCCAAAAGAATTTGTTTCGGGTTTTTATAAGCGGTATAGGTTGAGGTGGGCCTAAAATGGGTTTGGCTCTGGATGAGCCAAAAGCAAATGATGAAAAAATCGAAGCGGAAGGTTTCTCCTTTGTTATGACTTCAGAAGTGGCGGATACAATTCGACCATATGGAGACCTCCTTATCGATTACATGGAACATCCATGGATGAAAGGATTCCAATTGTCCCTTCTGGGGAAAGTCTCCTGCTGACTCCTTGGGAGGCGGTCGAGGTGATGGCCAGGGAAATGCTTGGTGTACGTTTGAAAGGAGCCTCGATTAAGCAATAGGAGGAATAGATACGGAAAAAGAAAACCTTTTTCATGTAACCGATGAAAAATTTAATGAGGAGGTCCTCCAATCCGACCTACCCGTTCTTGTCGATTTCTGGGCACCCTGGTGTGGGCCCTGTCTATCTATTGCACCGGCTGTTGAGGAACTGGCCAAAGAATACAGCGGGAGGATAAAGGTGGGTAAGATGAATGTGGATGAAAATCCCGAGATTCCTTCTACCTTTGGGATCAGAGGCATTCCAACGCTTATTCTATTCAAGAGTGGAAAGGCAGTTGACCAGATTGTTGGGGCTGTTCCCAAGGTACGATTGAAATCGATGGTAGACGAATCTATTAAATGAACAGGCTCTATATACCAGGGGTGTTAGATTTTGGGCTCTACTCTATAGGATGGTTCGTTTTTATTAGACAAATTGTACGGAAAAATGTTGGATACGAAGCTAAAGGTAGCAATAGATTATAAGAGGTGTAATCCTCCCTACCCCATTCCGGGCTTCTGTCAGGAGTGTGGTTAGTGCGTTGATTGTTGTCCCTTGGAAGGTTTGAGGATGCTGTAAGATTCCTGTTCGGTTTTTCGGAGGGATCTGGTAACAATGGTTTTACATGGGAGGGGGTGAATGGAAAAGATTTTTGAGATCCATGCCGATATCTGTAAGGTTTTTACTAATGCCAAACGATTGGAGATCCTAAATACTTTAATGAATAAAGAGATGACGGCAAGCGAATTGATCAAGAAGATTGGCCTCAGCAAGGCCAATTTATCCCAGCATATGAGTATCTTGAAATCGAAGGGAGTGGTTCTGAGCAGGCGAGAAGGGGTCAATATTTATTATCGAATCTCGAATCCCAAGATCATTCAGGCTTGTGATTTGATGAGGGAAGTTCTTTTGGAACAACTCCAGGGAAAAGGAAAGATGGTCGCGAATCTAAGACGCATCAAATAAGGCTTCCTTTTTTGTAACTCACCTCTTTAGGGGTGACATATCAGGGTTAAAGCCCTGAGTTAAGAATTTACGTAATTTGCTTTCACATCCCTTTTATAAGTCATGCCAGAAAACCCCAGGCTTTCAAGCCTGGGGATGAATGGCATCCTTTCGAAGCGAAGCGGAGGCTTTTTCCGGCATGGTCTGGCATGGGCGAAGGTCATGCCAGGCATGCCAGCATTTCAGAAACCCTGGGCTTTAGCCCAGGGTAGTTCATTTTTAATTGCTTTTAAAGGAGGTATACCCTTGGAGAAAATGGAAATGGAACGAGAATTTCCCTCCGCCTGCCATGTAGATCGGATACTCATAAACAAAGAAATTGTCAAAGAGGTACTGATTCACGCATTTTTGAGGATCATGTGAAAGAAGTGGAATATCTGCTTTCCATGCTACAAGAGGAGGTGGGTCACATATGAAGCAGCCTCAAGAGATCTCGGTGCTGATTGCCTTTGTCGCGGGGTTTCTTTCCTTTATCTCTCCCTGCGTTCTCCCCTTGGTCCCTTCGTATCTGACTTACATTACTGGAGTTTCCTTCAAGGAGCTTACTCTGGAAGAGAAGAAAGGAAGAGTGAGGTGGCTAACCATTTCTCATTCTCTACTATTCATTGCCGGATTCTCCATGATATTTATCCTCATGGGTGCTTCTGCCTCATATCTTGGGAGACTCCTTGCCCAGTATCAGTATTGGCTGACGAAAGCAGGGGGCATATTGATCATCATCCTGGGAATCCAGTTCACGGGAATCATAAACATCCCTTTCCTCCAGATGGAGAGGCGAATTGAGCTAAGAAAGAGACCTTTGGGCTATGTAGGGTCGTTTCTTGTGGGACTTGTTTTTGCCGGCGGATGGACACCCTGCGTTGGCCCGATCCTTTCAACCATCCTTCTTTACGCGAGCAGATCACAGGACTTCACAACGGGCGTTCTTCTGCTGACTGTCTATTCACTGGGACTGGGTGTTCCTTTCTTTCTCTCTTCCTTGGCTTTCAATTCATTTCTTTCAGCCTTTGAAAGGATTAGACGATTCATGAGGGTGATCACGATTGTCAGTGGTTTTTTTCTAATTCTGCTGGGCATTCTATTCCTGACGGACATGTTCACCACCATTAGCACCTACTTGCATATTCTTGCCGATTGAAACAATAGAATGCACCCAATTGATGACCAGTCCGCGGTTGGACAATCTTTTTAGGAGGGACCTATGGGAGAGAAAAAAGATCACCTTAAGAAACTTTCAGAGCTTTCAGAAAAGATCATGGCCCTCGCAAATTCAATCCGGCAGGCAGAAAAAGATATGGAATCAACCTGGATAGATGCAATTGAGGAAAGAGACCTTCGAATCGTGAAAGAACGAATGAAGGCAGTAGAGGAAACCCTCTGTACCCTGCAAGAGGAAATTGGCCATGTAGAGGCAGAACACTGCAAAAAAGCCAAAGAGACGCACTAAGAAGGATATGACAAAAAACCAAAATTTCTCGAGAAAGAACAACGGTCCTTCAACGATCGCCTTCTATTCAACTCTTCTGAATATTTTTGTGGCAGGGACAAAAGGCGTATTGGCATGGCTTTCGGGTAGCTCTGCCCTTCTGGCCGACACCATCCATGGTTTCTCAGATACTTTTGCCAGCCTCCTGGTACTTGTGGGGATCTGGTTATCTAAAAGAAAGTCCAAGGCATTTCCGTGGGGCCTTTACAAAGTTGAAAATTTTGTCGCTCTGATGAGTGCCGGTCTCATCTTATAGCAGAAAGACCTTTGATGGAAAAGGACCTTCCTATGTCTTTTCCAATGCAGACGTTGAGGTGGTTATTACGGAGGATAAGACAATCGATGAAATTCACCAAAAATTGACAGAATCAGAAGTCAATTAATCGAATGAGGAGAGTATGCCAACAACTCTGGATCAGGTTTACGAGAATAAGAAGGCAACGGTGATCGATATTCAAGGAGGCCAAGGGATAAGGCAACGTCTCGGCCAGATGGGTATTCATCCTGGCGATACGATAACGATGTTGAGGTATGGGGCACTCCGAGGTCCTATACTGATTGAGGTGCATGGCAGTCAGGTGGCTCTTGGAAGGGGGATTGCCTCCCGAATCATTGTGGAGGAAGTGGAATGAGAATTGCTCTGGCTGGCCAGCCAAATTGTGGCAAGAGCACCATATTCAACCATATCGCTGGCTACAAAGCCATTACTTCCAATTTTCCGGGAACGACCGTTAAATACACTGAGACGAAAACCCACATCAATGGATATACGTGTAACTGCATTGACCTTCCTGGAACCTATTCGCTGACCTCCGGAGATCCAGCCGAATTGGAGGCACGAAAACATCTCCTTTCTGGAGAGGTAGATGTGATCATCAATGTCGTCGATGCCTCGCTGCTCTGCCGAAGTCTGGAACTGACACTTCAACTTCTGGAACTGGAGGTTCCCATGATCCTCTGCCTGAATATGATGGATGAGGTCCAGAGGAAAGGAATCCAGATTGATGTCCAAAAACTCTCGAACCTTCTCGGAGTCCCGGTTATTCCCACCATAGCCACAACTGGAAAAGGGCTGAAGGAGTTATTTATTGAAGTTTTAAGGGTCCGGGAAGAAAGGAGGATAGGGAAAATCCCAAAATTCAGCAAAGACATTGAAGAAATCGTAAGTCAATTGGGCTCCACACTCAACTCGGAATGGCCAGTAAAAGAAAAGGTTCCCCCTCGGTTTCTTTCCATAAAACTCCTTGAAAATGATGAGTTCTTCATTAATGAAACAAAGCGAAATAGTAACGCTATCAATCGAATAAGGCCCCTTCAGGAAAAATTGGAGCAAATTCATGGCGCTCCATCGGATGAAGTCATTTCCTCTGAACGTCATGCCCTGACGATGAACTTATTTGAGAAGGTCTCCACGGTCATCCATCCCCCCAAGAAAGACATCCGCATGGCCATTGATCACTGGGTGATGCATCCGTTCTTCGGATATTTGATTTTGGCAGGCCTTTTTTACGGCTTTTTCAATTTCATCTTCGGAATCGGCGGCTATATCGAAGAGCCCCTGATGGCGCTCTTTAACCAATGGATAGGAGGTCTTGAAGAATTATTTGGGAAAGAAAGTTTAACCCTATTCCTTTCCAAAGGAGTCCTACAGGGAATTGCAGGAGGAATCGCCATTGTCCTCCCTTATCTTGTTCCCTTCCTCATCGGCCTTTCCATCCTGGAAGACGTTGGATACCTGCCGAGAGTGGCATTCCTCATGGATGTCTTCATGCACAAGATTGGTCTCCATGGCAAATCAATTATTCCGTTTATTCTGGGATATGGATGCAGTGTCCCTGCTGTGATGGCCACAAGAATCTTGGAATTTCCTCAACACAGGTTTATCGTCTCCATTCTGGCGACAATGATTCCCTGTGCGGCTCGAATCACGATCATCTTCGGCCTGGTTGCTTTTTTTATCAGCCCAAATGCCGCCCTGGCGATATTTGGCCTAAACATTTTGGTCGTGGCTATCTCAGGGAAGATCCTCTCCACCCTCTATCCAGAACCCGGAAGTCTTGGATTGATTCTGGAAATCCCTGCCTACCAGTTACCCCCGCTGCAAAACACACTAAAGAAATCCTGGTACCGGATAAAGGAATTTATCGTTATCGCATGGCCCCTCCTCATTATTGGAAGTGCACTACTGGCCCTGATGGAGTATGGCAAGGTGGATCTTTATTTCAATCGTTTTCTGTCTCCCCTCACCCATCTCCTTGGCCTGCCGGTTTCTGTGGGGACGACACTCATCTTTGGTCTCTTAAGAAAAGAACTATCCATGATCATGTTGACCCAGGCTTTAGGAACCACCCAGGTTCTTACGGTGATGACCAAAACTCAGATTATGGTTTTTACCGTGTTCGTGACTTTCTATATTCCCTGTCTCGCCACGATTGCTGCACTATGGAAGGAGATCGGTAAAAAGGGGGCGCTTCTGGCGATCCTTTTCACTTTATCGGTGGCCATTATCTTGGGTCTTTTGACTCGTATTTTCTTCGAAATTGCCCATTATGGATAAAGGATGCCTGCATGCTAAGTATGACATTTGGCCGTGGTTTATGGTAAAGAGGGAGCTAGTTTAGTTTGAAGTTAAGGGATTATGTAAAGTCTTTAAGATGAATAACTTAACCCAAACCTGTTTAGGAAGTCCACAAGGAACTAGGACAGAACATTAACATCAATAGATTTTCTTTTATCTATAGGAAGCAGAGACGGAATGGGTTGGTTTGTAACGATAAGAAAGATATTTCGAGAACGCCCTATAAAAATAACACTGGCTTCTCTTTGTTTCCTATCATTCATTGGTCTCAATTTCTGGGATTACTACGCCCCATTGTCTATCTATGACTGGAACAAAAAGGAGATTTCGAAGATTAAAGTTGCTGATGTTGATAACTTCACATTCGCTGTTTTTGGAGACAATAAAGGGAATTGTTCTTTCTTTGAACCACTCCTGCAAAATATATCCCAAGATAGGGAGATACTCTTCGCCATTGACGGTGGAGATTTAGTCAGTAATGGAAAAAAGGGACAGTATCGGCGTTTTCTCAACCAGGTTGAAAAGAATCTGGGGATCCCTTTTCTCACAGCTATTGGCAATCATGACTTGAACAATGGTTCCGATAATAATTACCGGGAAATTTTCGGCCCGACTTATTACGGTTTTGAAATTGGCCAAAGCTACTTCATCGTTTTAGATGCAACCACGGAATCTGGCTTTGATAAAGTCAAACTCCAGTGGTTACAGGAAGAATTGAAAAGGGCTCAGACTTCGAAGACTTGCTTTATCTTTATGCATGTACCGCCCTTTGATCCGAGGGGCAATGGGTTTCATAAATGCCTCCCGGGAAAAGACATGAAGGATCTTTTATATCTTTTCAGATTTTATAAAGTCACCCACCTATTTGCCTCCCACATCCATGGATATTTCTCAGGAGTTTGGGAAGGTATTCCCTATACAATAACGGGGGGAGCAGGGGCTAAACTCCAGGGAAGTGATCCTCAGCATTTCTTCCATCACTATGTAAAAGTACACGTCCATGATGGGAAGATAGAAATGATGGTGAAGCCAATTCATCAAGGGAATATTATGTTACTTTTCTCCGATCTGATTAAAGAGGGTGTGCTTGAGTGGGCCTTGCTCTTTGGAGCATGTATTTTTCTGCTCATGCTTGGGCTATCCATGAGAAAAGGAAAACCATGACCAGAATACGAGGATGGAAGGCATATTTAGAAAAAAGTCTTTCCCCTTTAACAATGATGTTCAAGGGTTATCCAAAGGTTCTAAAAGAGATCATGTATGGATTCACGATCCATGAAATGGATCTTGAACTCAGAAAGGAGAGAGGCCACTTAGACCATCTGTTTATGCTCGTGGTCTTCGGAGACCTCGTGGGATTGCCATTACTTCCGCCTTATTATTCCATGAGGTTCTTACCTTATATCATCCCTTGTATTGAAAAATGGAAAAGAAGTATTTTGAGAGAAAAAGATCTGACCGATTTCGTAGCGACGGATATCTGACTATTGAGGAATAGAAGGGTGAAGGATCGATGATGAAAAAGATCGAGATAGAAGATGCTGTTGGCATGGTGCTCGGCCATGATGTTACACAAATTATACCAGGGCAATTCAAAGGACCCAAGTTCAAACGGGGTCATCTGATACGGGGAGAAGACATTCCTGAATTCTTAAAGATCGGCAAAGAACATGTTTATGTGATGGACGTAAAAGCTGGAGCTGTTCATGAAGATGACGCAGCGCTCCGATTAGGCAGGGCATTTTCAGGGGAAAATATTGATATAGCCGGACCTTCCGAAGGGAAAGTAACCTTCCATTCAAAGATAAAGGGCATTCTAAAGATCAACCTCCCCCTTCTTCACCGCATTAATCTTTCAGGAAATATTATTCTTTCAACCCTTCATCGATATACTCCCTGCACAGCAGGAATGGCTATCGGGGCAACACGGATTATCTCCCTAATTGCTCCCGAAAGAGAGATTGAGAAGATCGAAAACTGGTGTAAGAAAGGAGGGCCAGTCATTGAAATTCTTCCATATCGGAAGGTAAATATCGGCGTGGTCGTGACAGGAAACGAATTTTTCAAAGGAAGAACCGAAGATCGATTTGATGATAAAGTGGGAAAAAAAATTGTTGATCTTGGCTCCCACGTGGTAAAGAAAGTGGTTGTACCCGATGACATTCAGCAAATTGCTCAAGCTTTAATCCAACTTCAGAATGACAATGTTGACCTCATTCTCGTCACGGGAGGACTCTCCGTCGATCCCGATGATGTAACCCGAGCAGGGGTTAAGAAGGCTGGGACAAGGATCATATTTTATGGAACTCCAGTATTGCCAGGTGCGATGTTTCTTTACGGGAGGCTTGGCGAAAAACCGGTTTTAGGCCTCCCTGCTTGTGTATTTTACCACCCAACAACTTTATTTGACCTTATTTTTCCAAGAATCTTGGCAGGAGAACCTCCAACCCCAAAAGAAATAAGCCTTCTCGGGCACGGAGGGTTTTGTAGGAATTGCGATCCCTGTCACTTCCCCATATGTCCTTTTGGGAAGGGATAGATTCAACTTAGAGAAAGGAGACTTCCAATGGTTTTTGAAACCATTCTCGTCGAGAAAAGAGACCAGATGGGTCTAATCACCCTTAATCGACCACAAAAGTTTAATACCTTTAGTACGGAGATGGCCGAAGAATTAAACACTGCCTTACGACAGTTGGATGAAGACATAGAAGTCCGAGTCGTCATCGTTAAAGGGGCGGGCAAAGTCTTTTCAACTGGGATCGATGTGAGTGAATTTCACGGGAAGAAGCCTTCTGAATACCATCGATGGCTTACCCTGATGGATCAGATGCACCTCACTATCGCTTCCATGGGGAAACCCGTGATCGCAATGGTTCATGGATATGCAGTGGCTAATGGTGCAGGACTTATGGCTGCTGCGGATTTTGCGATCGTAGCTGAAGGGACCCAAATTGGGACAACGGCGATTAATGTGGGATTACTATGTACCGGACCAATCATCCCCCTGAGTTATTCCCTCGGCAAGAAAAAAACCTTGGAGATGCTCTTGAGCGGAGATATGATTGACGCAAAAGAGGCAGAACGTTTAGGACTGGTAAATAAAGTCGTCCCGCTCGAAAAATTAGAAGAAGAAACCTTTGCCTTTGCCCAAAAGCTGATCTCCAAAAGCGCTGTGGCCCTCGGGATGGGGAAAAATTTCTACTATCAGATGATCGATATGCCTTTCCGTCAAAGGTTCGTCCTCAACAGCGAAATCATGGCGAGGTTGTGCACTACGGAGGATGCCCTTGAAGGCATTAATGCTTTTATTGAAAAGCGACCACCCATGTGGAAAGGGAAATAAAGTAGGGACAGCGACTTTTTTAGGGTTTTTTCATAGTGGGTATTTTCTTTATGAAATATGCAATGGGAGGTTGGAGACGTTCCGCATGATGAAGAATATAACTGTTGGGTGAATCTGGGTATTTTGTCATGGAGGCTAAGAAGTGGAGGATAAGCATGGCAGTATTTAATCATATTCCGATGGGGGAAGAGGGACTGAAAGAAATCTATCAGTGGTTGGATGATTGGGTGACCAAAAATAAGGGTTTAGCTCGAAAAGAAGTGATCGGCAAATCTCCTGATCATTGGGACATCCCGGCAATCTTTATTACGAACGAGGACGTTCCCCATGATGATAAGCAGATTGGCGTGATCACATTAGGGAGGCACGGCCAGGAATTCGGAACCCGTGTGGTGGGACCTGAGATCATCCGTTACTTGTGCAGTAGCGATGCAGAGGAGATAAGAGAGACACAAGTTGTCATCGTTGTTCCCGTTGTGAATCCGGAAGGATTTGTTTCGAATGAATTTCGATCTTCGATGACGAGTCTTACGAAGACCGAACGCCTCGTGTTGGGAGAACTTTTCAAAGCATTCCCACCCGATATGATGATGGATTTTCACAGCCTTGGCAAGTCAGCAGGCTCAAAATATGACCGAGGGGATATGGAGGTCATCATCCCCGCAAATACAACCAGGTGGGCCATGGATGAACAGATTCATCAATATGTCGCACGAGAAATGCAGAAGGTTGCAGAGTCTGAAGGTTGGCCCTATGAAATCCATACCCTCGAGGATCTGGCGACGTATTATTTCGGTGATTCAAGAATAGGGAATATGCCCTGGACATACCTGAGAGAGAAAGTGTACTTACTTCATATGCAGGATTTCTACGATAACTACCATACACCTGAAGAAGATCAATATACAAACTACACCTGTGGGCCCGCTTACCTGAAATGGCATGCATTAGTCTTTGGTATGGAAACCAATCATTACGCCTTATCCCGGGCTGGTGATATCGGTTTGAGCGGTCTGGTCCCCTGTTCAGCCCTTTTAAAAATGGGGAGCACCCGCCTGCCCTGGGAGAAAGACAAGGGTTACCCCGTCAATATCCTCCATGGCGATTTTCGCATTTCAATCAGACCTTTAGGAAAGAATGTGAGCGAACGGCGTGCATCACGAATCAGAATCTGGAATGAGAGGAAGAACTTCAATCTTCCGCAACGCGAGATGCCAGATCAAGAAACAACGATAGCAAGGGTGCGATATTTTGGGTGGGATCTTCCTATGGAATTTGCCATTTGCTTGCGGATGAGACAGAACAATATAAAAAGCGTCACTACCCGTGCTAAGGAGGTTCAATTCGAAACATTTAAGGACCATTGTTCGACTTACGTTTATATTCCCACGATTATGGAAAAAGCTGGGACCATTGAATTTACCCTTAAACATCCACATTCATAATACATGTTCTTTGGGTCGTAACCGCTGATACCGTGGATACCCGCGATTGCACAGGTGGAACATTTGAGACAAAGGAGATAAAGAAGGATAACGCTGTTTATCCTCCCTAAAAAGGGCCGCTGTCCCTATTTTAAAAAATCATTTGACAATGGATAAAAACAGTGTTAAATTTTACTAAACTGGAATGGTTCCGAATTAGGTTTGAGGATGAAAGAATTCCTGATCAAGAAGATGAGAGAGAAGGGCTTAAAGCTCACCCCTCAACGGCTTGCGATCCTCGATGTTCTCATCGAAAAGAGTTTTCTTCACCCCAGCGCAAGCCTCATTTACAATGAAGCAAAGAGGAAAATGAGGGGTTTAAGTCTATCGACGGTTTATTACACCCTCAATGAGCTTTCCAAACATGCAATCATCAGGACGCTGGAATTCGACAAAATGGAGAACCGTTACGAAGGAAACCTCACAGACCACATCAATTTGGTCTGCAAAGAATGTCACGTGATTACCGATTACAGGATCCCTATTGTCATCGACTCAAGGGAAGTTACCAGAGGAAAGAAGTTCTGGGTAACGGATACCAGATTGGAGTATTACGGGTACTGTCAGAAGTGTAGGCAGAAACTCTCCCGCCATTCCGCTAAATCCATTTAAAAAGGGGCCTGTAGGCAAAATAAAGGTGGAAGTGTTTCGAAAATTTATTCGGAATAATTCCGAATTAGAAAAGAGGAGGTGATATAACACAGTAAAAATACTTAATATACTCACTAAAAATGCGATATTTTTTAAATGAAAATAGGGTATTTACCCCGTATGAATTTTCGATTGAGTTCCATATCTTTTATTTTGATCACCAGACAAAGATCAGAAGAAAAATAAAAATGTCAATGCCCACTTAGACCGTTGAGGGGATGGGCGAGAAAAGAAAGGAGGAAACATATGGCAGAAGAAAAGAAGTTAGCTAGATGGGCAAGGAAGCACTATATTATTGGTAGCACCACGGTGGATAAAATCAGACAACGAAAGGAGGTAACGTTATGACTGACGACAGAAATTACCCGGTAACGGGCGGAGCAAACCCACAAGCAACCGGCAGAGGCACGACGAACCGAGACTGGTGGCCCAACCAGTTGAACCTCGATATTCTGCACCAGCATTCCTCCAAGTCCAATCCGATGGGCGAGGGCTTCAACTACGCTAAGGAGTTCAAGAGTCTCGACTTGGAGGCCGTGAAGAAGGACCTCCGTGAACTGATGACGAAGTCGCAGGACTGGTGGCCGGCGGACTTCGGCCACTACGGACCTTTGTTCATCCGTATGGCGTGGCACAGCGCCGGCACCTACCGCACCGGCGACGGCCGCGGCGGCGCAGGCAACGGCAGCCAGCGCTTTGCACCCCTCAACAGCTGGCCCGACAATGCGAACCTCGACAAGGCGCGCCGACTGCTCTGGCCGATCAAGCAGAAGTACGGCCGGAAAATTTCCTGGGCCGACCTGATGATCCTCGCCGGCAACGTCGCCCTGGAATCGATGGGTTTCAAGACCTTCGGTTTCGGCGGCGGGCGTGAGGACATCTGGGAACCGGAAAAGGACATCTACTGGGGTCCCGAGAGCGAGTGGCTTGGAGACAAGCGCTACACCGGTGACCGGGAACTCGAGAAGCCCCTCGGCGCCGTTCAGATGGGCCTGATCTATGTGAACCCGGAAGGCCCGAACGGCAACCCGGACCCGGTCGCTGCGGCGCGGGATATCCGCGAGATCTTCGCTCGCATGGCGATGAACGACGAGGAGACGGTGGCCCTCATCGCGGGCGGCCACGCCTTCGGCAAGACTCACGGCGCCGGTGATAAGTCACTGGTGGGCCCAGAGCCGGAAGCCGCCGGCATCGAGGAGCAGGGCCTGGGCTGGAAGAGCAGCTTTGGCACGGGCAAAGGCAACGACACAATTAGCGGAGGCCCGGAAGTCATCTGGACCGCTACCCCTATGAAGTGGAGCAACAACTTCTTCAAGAACCTGTTCGGCTACGAATGGGAACTGACGAAGAGCCCGGCCGGTGCGTACCAGTGGAAGCCGAAGGGTGGCGCAGGCGCCGATACCGTGCCGGATCCGCACGACCCGTCAAAGCGTCACGCGCCAGGCATGCTGACCACTGACCTTTCCTTGAGGTTCGACCCTATCTACGAAAAGATCTCACGGCGCTTCATGGAAAATCCGAATCAGTTCGCGGACGCGTTCGCCCGGGCGTGGTTCAAGCTGACGCACCGCGACATGGGCCCGCGCGCACGCTATCTCGGCCCGGAGGTTCCCAAGGAGGAACTCATCTGGCAAGACCCAATTCCCGCAGTGAATCACAAACTGATCGGTGCAAAGGACATCTCCTCCCTCAAGGGCAAGATCCTGGCTTCGGGGCTGTCCGTATCCCAACTGGTGTCGACCGCGTGGGCGTCGGCGTCCACCTTTCGTGGCTCCGACAAACGCGGCGGCGCCAACGGTACCCGCATTCGTCTGGCGCCGCAGAAGGATTGGGAAGTCAACCAGCCGGCCCAGTTCGCGAAGGTCCTCAAGACCCTCAAGGGTATCCAGAGCGCGTTCAACAAGACGGCAAAAGGAGGCAAGAAGGTCTCGCTTGCCGACCTGATCGTTCTGGCCGGTTGCGCGGGCGTCGAGCAGGCTGCGAAGAATGCTGGTCACAAAGTGACGGTTCCCTTCACACCGGGACGCATGGACGCCTCGCAGGAGCAAACCGACGTGCAGTCGTTCGCCGTACTCGAACCGGCTGCAGACGGGTTCCGTAACTATCTAAAGGCTAAATATGCAGTAAGGGTAGAGGAACTGCTGGTTGACCGTGCGCAACTTCTGACGCTGACCGCACCTGAAATGACGGTGCTCGTGGGCGGCATGCGCGTCCTGAAGACCAACTTCGGAGGGTCCCAGCACGGCGTCTTCACCAAGCGTCCAGAGACGCTCACCAATGACTTTTTCGTGAATCTGCTCGACATGAGCACGGTGTGGAAGGCAACCTCGGAAGACGATGGGGTGTTCGAGGGTCGCGATCGCAAGACTGGCGAACTCAAGTGGACCGGCACGCGTGTCGATCTCATTTTCGGTTCGAACTCCCAGCTCCGGGCTCTGGCCGAGGTCTACGGAAGCGCGGACGCGCAGAAGAAGTTTGTCCATGACTTCATAGCGGTCTGGAACAAGGTGATGAACCTTGATCGCTTCGACCTTGCGTGATCGTAGCATAAACGTCTTCGAGGGATTCTGACAGGAAGATGAAACACGGTCAACCGGTTCCAGCGGACGGCGTATCGCCGCCGCTGAACCGGGCCGTTTTGTTCGCCAACACCGGACGTGCAATGGGTGATGCTCCCCGAGAGGTCAAACTGAGGCATATAGGCAACTGTCTGAAGGCCGACGCGGCCTATGGCAAAGGAGTGGCTGCCGCACTGGGCATCCCGCTGCGTGAAGTACCAAAATAGGCACAGAGTTGTCTTGGCAACGAGGCTCAGATGTCACAGAGGGAAAGAGCCAGAGCAACAGCTCAATAAACCCGAAGATAAACAGAATTTTCTGAAGTGTCTACATCCCTTGGAGGTAGAGCTCTTCTGGAACTCTACCTCTTTTTGGGGTTTATTGAATGGGTTGTTTTCCATTCAAGTTCTTCACATCGCAGTTCTGCCACCCCGAGAAATCCTTCCACCTTGTCTTAGCGATAAAGTTTGTGATATGATTTATTTAGCATTCCAGGAAGAGGGGAGCGGAGAAGATGACACTAAAAGAGAGATTTATGAACCAGTTAACTGGAAAAAAAGTTGATATGACACCTGTGGGTTGCACAACCACTTATGGTGTGGTGGATTTTATGAAAAAATGCGGCCATGAGAGACCTCTTGCGGATACAGACCCTGTAGCGATGACCGAGCTTGCCTACGCAGGGCATCAATATGGTGGATTTGAATGGGTCAAGGCCATGGGGTGGGATATTTTACCCCTGAGCGAGGCCTTTGGTTGCGAATTGGGTACTCCGAAAATCGACTTGCAGTACTCTGTTAAAGGCCATCCCTTTGCGGAGGGGATAGAAAACCTTACCGTTCCATCTAACTTTCTGGAAGGAGGCAGATTTCCTATGTACAAAGAGAACTTGAGACTCCTTAAGAAGAAGGTGGGAGAAGAGCTTGCCATATTTGGAGAATCGGAAGGAGCCTTTACCTGTGCTGCGAATCTTGTGGGTACGGAACAGTTCATGAAATGGTGCATGAAAAAGCCCGATAGTGTTTTTAAAACCTTAGAGGTGACCAAACAGGCTGCCATTGCTGCTGCAAACTTCGCCTTTGACCATGATGCTGACTATTATGTATTCGCTGAACCCACCTCTGGGCCTGCCCTTCTGAGCCCAAGATTGTGGGAGAAATTTGTATTACCTCTTGAAAAGGAGATCGTCAGTAAGGTGAAGGGGCCCGTGGTCCTTCACATCTGTTCCAACACAGACGACATTATAGAAATGATGTGCGAAACCGGTGTCGCAGGAATTAGCATAGAAGAAAAAGCCAATCTGAAACGGGCAGTGGAAATTGCCCATAAGAAGGGTGTGAAGGTTTTTGGAAATGTCGCTACGGCAACAACCCTGTTCAGCGGGACTCCTGAAGAAGTATACAAGGAAGCCAGAACAGTATTGGAAAACGGTACGGATTTCCTCTGCCCAGGATGCGGTATTGCCCCGCGGTCTCCTCTCGAGAATATCTTGCAGATGAAAAAAGCGAGGGACGATTTTTTTAAATATTAGGAAAAGACGTTCAGAACGTTATGACTGTTTAGATTGTTGGGATCGGTTAAAACATCTTGACGGTTTAACAAACTCAACGAACTTAACGATCCAAACGATCTAAACGAACCCAACGATTAGGCTGATGGGAAAAGGCGCAGGGGAAAAGATCATCTTTTTTGGTTGTCCATTGGATGGGGATGAAAGACATGAATCGATACAGGAGAAGCTTGCCTTGATAGGGGTCAAGAAAACAGTTGATGACCCCTATGAAGGCATTATGGAGATCATCCGTCAGGAGATTGACCCAGGGCTTTGGTCAGAGAAAGGCTCGATGGATCTACCGAGCTGGCTTCGTCCCATTTCTCCTCTAAAGGATGAGGATGAGATTAAAACAGAAACATTTGTAGCGTTTATGGATAGTGGTGGGTTTCAAACTTATGCCCAAAAGGTAGGGGAGCTCATTGCAAATAGCATTTTTCCTAACATTCCTTTAACTGGTATGGATGTGACCGAGATTAATCCCCGCAGGGCCGGAGAAAATCATGCTACGGGGGAGAGGATCGAACTTATAGAATCGCTGCAAATATCATCCGAAGGCTCTTATGGGGTGTCTATCCCTCTCCTTTTCAGGACGGTTGAATTTGGTGCCTTCTTAGATCAAATTTGAATAATTATCTTTTCTCATCTTCGATCCTCATTTTGGTAGAAGGATTGCTTATAGATTATATCAAGAATCGAGACCATATTTTCCCTGAAGAAACTATTGATAATTCTTTCGAAAGAAGCTATTATTTAATTGACGTAATTTCTAATAGAGGTTTGTCAGTTAAATTAAGGTAAATAAAGAGAAAAGCTCTTGGCCAAGGACCTAAATGAAATTAGGTCCGAATTGCTATAACCTTCACCCCCCTTAAGGTTTAGCCAAAAGGCCAAGAGCTTTTTTTGTATCGATCTTAAACAGAATGGGTCCAAAAAAATACATGACAATAAGTGCTTTAAATTACGATGGTTTCCTAATTTTATATGAAGATCGTATTTCCTGTAGTAGAATTAATTGACACTATGAATGCTTCTCATAGCCTATTTTCTAAAAATAATGTATTTTCCATCATGAAATACAGGATTCACCTTATTTACTTTCTTGCAACATTTTCAGTATCTTATATATCATGGTATGGAGTATCTTTTTGTCATATTGGTCTGAATGGGAATTCATGAAATTAACCTCTTTCAAAAGGAAGGTGATGATATGGTACTGAGGTTATTCTATTTGGCTAAAGTGCTCTTTTTTTGTTCACTTGTTTTAATACCTATCTCCTCCCTAGCTCAGTCAGAGAAAACTTTTTTAAACGTAGATCAATTGGTGGATGAAGCGATCCAGAACAATCCGGAAATTTTGGCTGCGAAGAAGAAATGGGAGGTCTTCAAAGAGAAGATACCCCAGGCCTATTCCCTTGAAGACCCGATGCTCGGTCTTGGAATCATCAGCCTTCCCACCAACTTCAGTTTTCGACAGGAAGATATGACAATGAAGGAGATCTCCATCTCTCAGAAGTTTCCCTTTCCTGGGAAGAGGCCTTTGATGAAGGAGATGGCAGAGAAGGAAGCAGAGGCTGTCTTTACCGAGATTCAAGGGAAGGTACATCAAATTATCAAAGATGTGAAGACAGCTTACTATGACCTCTCCCATGTCTACCGAACTACAGAAATTACGCAAAGGAATAAAAGAATCTTGGAGGATTTTGCCAAGATCGCGGAGACCCGTTATGCCCTGGGTGAAGGTATCCAGCAGGATGTGCTCAAGGCCCATGTCGAGGTCTCCAAAATGGTGGATGAATTGATTATGCTGGGTCAGAGAAAAAAGGCCCTGGAAGCGAAACTGAATGCCCTTCTCAATCGACCTCTGGAAACACCAGTGGCTGAGCCAGAAGAAGTGATTTTCAGAAGATTTCCTTTCTCCATTGAAGAGGTCCAGAAAATGGCTTTGGAGATGAACCCTACCTTAAAAGGGATGAAGAAAATGATCGAAGCAAAGGAAAAAACCTATACCCTTGCCAAGAGGGAATATTATCCTGACTTTAATTTCCGATTCGCCTATGGCCAAAGAGAAAATGGTCCAGATATGAAACGCCGGGATATGCTTACGGGGATGGTGGAGATAAACATCCCTATCTTCTATAAATCGAAACAGGATCGGAAAGTGGCAGAGGTCAAGGCCGATATCCAGATTGCAGAAGCCCAGTATCAGGCGATGAAGAATGAGATCCTTTTTATGATGGCAGACATGATCTCCATGATCCAGAGGGTAGATCGGCAACTGGAGCTTTATAAAACAGGGATCATTCCCCAGGCAAACCTTCAGATCAATTCAGCTATGAGCGCCTACGGGGTAAATAAGGCTGACTTTATGACACTTCTGGATAGTCAAATGACGCTTTACAAATATGAATTAGAGTACCATCAGGCCTTAACCGAATATGAGAAAAATGTGGCGAGTTTAGGAGCAGCTGTGGGAGAACGCTTCTCTCAAAGGGAGGAAGGAAAATGAAACCATTGATATGGCTCAGTTTATTGCTGGTTCTGCCGTGGTTAATCTTTGGCTGTGGAAAAGGAAAGGAGACCACTGCCCATAAAGAAGGAGTGAAACACGAGGAAAAGAAGACAGATGAGCCAAAGAAAGCCGGGGAAATGGAGATGGAGATGAAGGGTCTAACCATGGAGTCGATCCAGAAGGGAGGAAAGATGCAAGAAGTGGCCCCTGGCACAGTGCAAATTTCCCCAGAGCGTCAGCAACTGATCGGAGTCAAGATCGGGGTGGTCGAGATGAAACCCCTTGAGAAGGTGATTCGGACTGTGGGCAGGGTCGATTACGACGAAAAGAGGATTGTAACGGTCTCAATCAAAATTGGAGGCTGGATCGAAGACCTCTATGTCGATTTTACAGGCAGGTTTGTCAGGCAAGGGGAACCTCTTCTCACCATCTACAGCCCGGAACTCGTCTCCACACAGGAGGAATATCTCATTGCTCTGCGTGCGAAGAAAGATCTCATCAAGAGTCCATTTCCAGAGGTCGCCGGGAGCGGAAACTCCCTGGCAGAATCTGCCAAGCGACGCCTCAAGCTCTGGGACATCAATGACGACCAGATTAAGACTTTAGAGGAGAGCGGCCAGGCCAAAAAAACGCTCACCCTCTACTCACCTTTCAGTGGATTTGTCCTTGAAAAATCAGCCTACAAAGGGATGAACGTGATGCCAGGAATGGCATTGTACAAACTGGCCGATCTATCAGTCGTCTGGCTCTATGCGGATATCTATGAATATGAACTTCCTTTTATCCGATTGGGGCAGCAAGCCTCCATTCAATTATCCTATATTCCAGGAGAAACCTTCTCAGGAAGAGCGATCTACATTTATCCTTCTCTGAATCCAGAGACGCGAACCGCAAAGGTGAGGTTTGAAATTCCGAATTCTCACGAAAGGCTCAAACCGGAGATGTATGCCAATGTGGAGATCAAGGTTCGCCTCGGTCAGAAATTAGCCGTCCCGGAGGGGGCGATCATCGATACCGGTATTCGACAGTTGGCCATTGTTGATAAAGGGTCTGGCTATTTTGAACCGAGAGAGGTGAAAGTAGGGTCTAAGGTGGAAGGCTATTATGAGGTCATCAAAGGACTTAAGGTAGGGGAACGGGTGGTCACGAGCGCTAATTTCCTCATCGATTCCGAATCGAAGCTGAAAGAAGCAGTGGGAGGCATGGCCGGTATGCCCGGAATGTAACATGGAGGACATGGAAAATAAGAGTGTTGAGTTCGGAGTTCAGAGTTCGGGGTTTCAACAAAATAGTCTCCGAACTGCGAACTGATTACTCCGAACTTGCATCAGTATGATGCAGGGGTTTCAATGATCAACAAGCTGATTGAACTTTGTGCCCATAATAAATTTATCGTCTTTCTTCTCATCGGAATGGCGACATTGTGGGGATTGTGGTCAATCAAAAACATTACCCTTGATGCGATTCCTGATCTTTCAGATACCCAGGTGATCATCTTCTCAAAATGGGATCGCAGCCCTGACATCATTGAAGATCAAGTCACTTATCCAATTATCTCTGCTTTACTGGGTGTTCCGAAGGTCAGAGACATTCGGGGTTTCTCCGATTTCGGCTATTCTTATGTCTATGTCATCTTTGAGGATGGCACAGACATCTACTGGGCACGTTCAAGAACTCTTGAGTATTTAAGCAATATCCTACCTCGACTTCCTCAAGGAGTTCAGGTTGAGTTGGCCCGTGATGAAACAGCCATTGGATGGGTCTTCCAGTATGCCCTTATTGATAAGACAGGGAAAAATGATTTGGCACAACTCCGTTCCTTTCAGGATTGGTATCTCCGATATACATTGCAAGCAGTACCCGGAGTCGCTGAGGTCGCACCGATCGGTGGTTTTGTTCGCCAGTATCAGGTGAATTTAGATCCAAATCGGTTGGTGGCTTACAACATTCCCATTGATCGCGTGATCGAGGCTATCCGTTCGGGAAATAACGATGTCGGCGGCAGATTGGTCGAGTTCTCTGGCCGCGAATTTATGGTTCGTGGACGTGGCTATATTAAGAAGGTCTCCGATATCGAAGAGATTATGGTGGGAACGAGCAAAAGCAGTGGCACTCCGATTCTGGTTAAAAACCTGGGGACCGTCACATTAGGACCTGACATCAGACGGGGCATCGCCGAACTTGATGGCAAAGGAGAAGTCGTCGGCGGCATTGTCATCATGCGTTTTGGAGAGAATGCGCTGAAGGTTATCGAACGCATTCGGACAAAACTCGAGGAGGTAAAACCCACTCTTCCCGCAGGGGTTGAGATCGTTACCACTTATGACCGCGGTGAGTTGATCGAACGCGCGATTGAGACACTCAAGGGGACGTTGACAGAAGAACTCATCATTGTCAGCATTGTGATTTTGATCTTCCTCTGGCACATCCCATCCGCCCTCGTCCCCATTATTACCATCCCGATTACGATCATTCTCTCTTTTATTCCGATGCATTTGATGGGGCTGACAGCCAACATCATGAGCCTCGGGGGAATTGCTATCGCTATTGGTGCTATGGTGGATGCAGCGATTGTTGTGGTCGAGCAGACCCACAAAAAACTGGAGCACTGGGATACTGAAGGCAGGCCCGGTAGTTACAAAGATGTGGTAATCCGTGCTGTCAAAGAAGTAGGTGGACCGAGCTTTTTTGCATTACTGGTCATCGCCGTCTCGTTCATGCCTGTTTTCACACTCGAAGGAATGGAGGGTCGTCTCTTCAAGCCATTGGCCTTTACAAAGAACTTTTCCATGGCCATCGCGGCGGTTCTAGCCATCACACTCGATCCAGCCATACGGTTGCTATTTACCCACATGGATTATTATAAATTTCGACCAAAATTCTTATCCCGTATTGTCAATGTATTGCTCGTCGGGAAAATCCATAGCGAAGAAAAGCATCCAATCAGCCGGCCCTTGATGAAGATCTACCATCCGGTCTGCGAGTTTGTGCTGAAACACAAGTGGGCCACCGTGATAGGAGCGCTCCTCATGGTGATTGTCACGATTCCTGTCTTCGAAAAACTTGGTTCCGAATTTATGCCACCCCTCTATGAAGGATCACTGCTGTATATGCCAACGACATTGCCTGGCATCTCCGCTACAGAGGCACAAAAATTACTTCAGGTTCAGGATAAAGTATTGAAGAGCTTCCCTGAAGTCGACCTTGTTTTCGGCAAAGCAGGGCGTGCAGAAACGGCAACTGATCCAGCCCCATTCTCCATGATGGAAACCGTGATCAATCTCAAACCCGAGTCAGAATGGACCAAAGCACCTCGATGGTACTCCTCATGGGCGCCTGACTGGTTGCAGAAAATTCTACGTCGGGCTTGGCCAGACCACAAAAGTCCTGACGAATTGATTTATGGGCCGGGGGGGCTTGATGAAAGGATGCAGTTTCCAGGAGTTAAAAATTTCTGGACGATGCCGATTAAGGGCCGGGTGGAAATGCTTTCTACGGGCGTGCCTACAGCTATCGGGATTAAGATCATGGGAGCCGATTTACAAAAGATTCAGGAGATCGGTGAACACATTGAAATGGTGCTAAAAGATGTGCCAGGCACAAAAAACGTTTCTGCTGAACGGACTGCCGGTGGCTACTTTCTTGACTTTACACTCAAACGTTCTGAACTGGCCCGCTATGGATTAACGATCGATCAGGCCAATAATATTATTATGTCGGCTATAGGGGGAGAGAATGTGACGACCACGATTGAAGGACGGGAACGTTATCCGGTCAATGTTAGGTATTTCAGGGAGTTCCGGGATGATGTGGAGAAGCTCAAAAGGGTTCTTGTTCCTATCCGGTCGGGTGGCGGAAGTACGCAAAGTGGAATGTCCGGAATGGGGAGTGGGTCACCCTCCATCGGGTCACCGGGAGGGGCATACATTCCCTTAGGACAGTTGGCTGATATCTCTCTCGTGACCGGACCTTCCATGATCCGGGATGAGAACGGACGACTACAGGGTGTTGTAAAGGTTGACCTAGATACCTCGAAACGCGATATCGGAAGTTACGTCTCTGATGCCAAGAAAGCGATCCATGAAAACCTGAAACTTCCTCCGGGCTATCTGTTAATCTGGAGCGGCCAGTTCGAATACATGGAGCGTGTTAAGGAACGGCTTATCATTGTCGTACCGATCACCATCTTTCTGGTTTTTCTGCTCCTCTTTTTTAATACACGATCATTCACCAAGACCATGATCATTCTTCTTGCAGTTCCATTTTCAGCCATTGGTGCGATCTGGTTTCTCTATTTTCTCAATTACAACATGAGTATCGCTGTCTGGGTAGGTCTGATTGCATTGATGGGCGTGGATGCGGAGACTGGAATGTTTATGCTTCTCTACCTGGATCTGGCTTTTCATGAGGCTCAGGCAAAGGGAAGGATGAGGAACTGGAATGATCTGAAAGAAGCGATCGTGGAGGGTGCTGTCAAACGGCTTCGGCCAAAAGTAATGACCGTTGATGTGATGTTCATGGGCCTGATACCGATTATGTGGTCAACCGGCGCAGGGGCCGATGTGATGAAGCGCATTGCCGCCCCGATGATCGGAGGTATCTTCACCTCTTTTATTCTGGAACTGGTGGTCTATCCTGCCATCTATGCTATCTGGAAATGGCACTTTGAAGTAAAAAAACAGGTAGTGACAAATCCTGCATAAGCTACACTGAAGATGGTATCAGGCAAGAGGGGATGGCGTGTGATTAATTCTATCAATACACTCAGCAAGCATCCTTGAATTACAGATATCAATGACCATATTTATATAATAAAGGGTTTCTATTGACTATTTAGTAATCAAGAAGGAGGCGATCAAGATGAGGAAGATGGTTATCTGTCTGATTTTATTAATCTTCGTTACACCTGCCTATGCGCACACTTTTTATAAATGGGTGGATGAAAAAGGTATTGTGAACTATACTGATGATTACAATAGTATTCCTTCTGCTTACAGAAATCGGGTCGAAATTGAATGGATCCACGAGGAAGGGTCCACTCCACCTATTCAAAAAATGGCTCCCCAAAGGCAAGGAGAAACTCGAAGGGACATTTATGGCCAGGATGAGGCCTACTGGAAAGCTAGGGTCCGTCCCTGGAAAGAATTTTTGAAAACTGCTGAGGCAAATTATGAAAGGGCGCATGAGAGGTTTATGGAAAAAGCTATGGAGTTCAGTCAGAAGAGATTCGGCAGCTGGAGTCGGACACAGTATAAACTCAATATAATAGAATTGGACAGGTTGAAGGAAGAGATGATTAAGCATGCGGATCAGATCGCTGAGGCCAAAGAAGCCTTAGAAAAGATTTCGAAGGAGGCTCAAGAAGAGAAAGCCAATCCTGATTGGCTTGAATAATATTTCGAATTTAGGGATTAAGGATTGAGGAATTGCGGAAAGTTATTTCTAAAATGAATCCCTAAATCCGCAATTCGGAATCCCCGATCTAAGAATCATTTAAAAGGAGGTAACAGGTATGAAGAAGTTGGTGTCGCAATTCTTGGTGGTAGTTGTGGGTTTATTTGTTCTTTCATCGGTTTCTCTCGCCCAACATACACATGGAGGAATGTCCATGGGTACGCCGATGAAGATGGATACCAAAGAGGTCATTGTGGAGGGGGTCAAGGTCACTTTTCAAATCATGGCAAATGATGAGCATAAAAAAATGCTCAAGGACATGAAAATGAAGGAAGACATTGAGTCTGGAACGACCCACAACATCACCGTGACATTGAAGGATGAGAAAGCCCAAAAAGAGATCCCGAATGCCCAGATCAATATGAAGGTTGTTGACCCGAAGGGAAAAGATCAAATTAAGGCCCTGAAGTATGAAGAGGTGATGAAGAGTTACGATGCCTACTTCAACTTTCCCGAAAAGGGAAAGTATCAGGTGATGATTCTCTTCAAGGTCGGAGAGCAAAGAAAGACGGCCGGGATTTATTATGAGGTAAAATAGGGGTTACGAATCATAATAACCAAATCCCAAGCACCAATGACCAAATAATGAACAAGATCTCAATGACCGAAATTCGCCCCTCACCCCACCCTCTCCCCACAGGGGAGAGGAGAAAGGTGAGGGGGTCGTTTGAACATTGTGTAGTTGATATCTATTTGGAGCTTGGGAGTTGTATATTGGAATTTGATTGAATAATTTATTAGCAGTAGAGGGTAAGTTATGGATTCAAAAGGCACCGAAGAGAATTTAGAACGTATAGACCTTCCCATCACTGGAATGTCCTGTGCCAGTTGTGCGGCAAAGGTTGAGAAGGGATTGGCTAACGTTGAAGGAGTGACGAAGGCCACAGTCAACTTTGCAGCCGAGAAAGCCACTGTTTTCTTTCATCCTGCTCAAACAGACCTTTCCCATTTAATCGAAAAGGTGAAAGATCTGGGTTATGGGGCAAAGGTTGAGAAGGTAACCCTTCCTATTCGAGGAATGACCTGTGCCTCCTGTGTGAAGAAAGTGGAGAAGGCTCTGAGTTCTGTAAAAGGAGTGGTTCAGGCAGGCGTTAATTTCGCCACAGAAAGGGCATCGGTTGAATATATTCCTGAAGAGGTGTCGATCAGGGATCTTAAGAAGGTTGTTGAAGAAGCGGGTTATCAAGTTCTCGAAGTGAGAGAGGAAGACATTGTCGAGAAGGAAAGGCTTGCCAGGGAGGCGGAACTCTCTCGATTGAAATGGAAGTTTATTATTGGCGCCATTCTCCTCGCTCCTATCCTCATTCTCATGTATGGGGCCTCTTTCTTTGAGAAATGGATCAAGTTTTCGAAAGAAACCAATTTCTTCCTTCAATTTTTACTGGCCACTCCTGTTCAATTCTGGGTGGGATGGCAGTTTTATGTCGGGTTCTGGAAGGCAGCCAAACATAAGACGAGTGACATGAACACTCTGATCGCTGTGGGGACCTCTGCGGCTTATCTTTATAGTCTCATCGTGACTTTTGTTCCTCATCTGATTATGGTCAAAGGCCTCATGATGGATGTCTATTTTGATACCTCTGCGGCTATCATCGTCCTCATCCTTCTTGGAAGATTTTTGGAAGCAAGAGCAAAAGGGAAGACTTCGGAGGCCATTAAAAAGCTGATCGGCCTTCAGCCGAAGACAGCGAGGGTCGTTCGGAATGGGAATGAAGTGGATATTCCAGTGGAAGAGGTGACCCTTGGGGATATCGTTGTTGTTCGGCCTGGAGAGAAAATCCCTGTGGATGGTATTGTCAGAGAGGGTTACTCCTCTGTCGATGAGTCCATGGTAACAGGGGAGTCTTTGCCGGTTGAAAAGAAGATTGGGGATATGGCGATCGGCGCCACCATCAATAAGACGGGAACCTTTAAGTTCGAAGCGACGAAGGTTGGGAAAGATACGGTCCTTGCCCAGATCATTCGATTGGTTCAAGAGGCTCAAGGCTCGAAGCCACCTATTGCCCGGATGGTCGATGTGATCGCCAGCTATTTTGTTCCGGTTGTCATCTCCATCGCCATCGTCACATTCATCGTCTGGTATCTCTTTGGTCCCCATCCAGCCCTCACCTATGCCTTTCTCAACTTCGTTGCGGTGCTCATCATCGCATGCCCATGCGCTTTGGGATTGGCGACTCCCACTTCGATCATGGTTGGAACAGGGAAGGGCGCGGAGAATGGCATTTTGATTCGAGGGGCAGAGGCTCTGGAGACAGCACATCAATTGGATACTATTGTCTTCGATAAGACAGGGACATTGACCAAAGGAGAACCATCGGTAACGGATATCATTGGGTCTGAGGAATTTACCAAGAGAGAGATCTTGACCTTAGCCGCCTCGGCCGAAAAAGGATCGGAGCATCCTTTGGGCGAGGCGATCGTTAACAAAGCAGAAGAGGAGGGTTTAGGTCTTTTGGAGTCAAAGGACTTTCAGGCCATTGTAGGTCAGGGCATCGAGGCAACGATTGACTCGAAGAGAATCCTTCTTGGAAATCTTAGACTTATGGAAGAGAGAAAGGTTTTACTCAATGGATTGTTAGACAGGGCTGAACTGCTTTCCAATGAAGGAAAGACGCCAATGTTTTTGGTGGTGGGGGGAGAGGCTGCTGGCATTATTGCCGTGGCAGATACCTTAAAGGAAGATTCAAAGAAAGCGGTAGAAACCCTTCACCGGTTAGGATTAGAGGTGGTGATGCTCACGGGTGATAATGAGCGAACCGCAAAAGCCATTGCGAGCCAGATTGGAATAGACCGGGTGCTCGCAGAAGTGCTTCCTGAAATGAAAGCGGAGGAGGTTAAACGGCTTCAGTCTCAGGGAAAGAAGGTTGGAATGGTGGGTGACGGGATCAATGATGCGCCTGCTTTAGCACAGGCTGATGTGGGAATTGCAATTGGAACCGGGACCGATGTAGCGATGGAGTCCTCGGATATCACGTTGATCGGTGGGGATTTGAAAGGAGTTGTGACCGCCATTGCATTAAGCAAGGCGACGATCCGGAATATTAAGCAGAACCTTTTCTGGGCCTTTGCCTATAATACAATTCTCATCCCGGTTGCTGCGGGGGCGCTTTTCCCATTTTTTGGGATTCTCCTAAATCCCATCTTTGCTGCAGGGGCGATGGCCTTTTCATCCGTTACAGTGGTTTCCAATGCTTTGAGGCTTCGGAGGTTTAAACCACCGATGAACTGACAGACATGGAATGATGGAACAATGGAATGCTGGAATAATGGGAGAAGAAAAATAAGAAGAGACATGTAGTTTCTGGTTCTGATCTATACCCACCATTCCATTATTCCAATATGAAAGCAAGGAGGATGACATGGCTCAATTTTTTGATGACAACTCATTATCGATTGGGAACACCCCCTTGGTTAAGATCAACAGAATGGCCCAAGGACTTAAAGCCACCATCCTTGGCAAGATCGAAGGTCGTAACCCTTCTTATTCAGTCAAGTGCCGGATAGGGGCGAGTATGATCTGGAAGGCAGAGAAGCAAGGATTGCTAAAACCCGGGGTGGAGATCATTGAGCCGACAAGCGGGAATACAGGCATTGCCTTGGCCTATGTGGCAGCTGCAAGAGGATATAAACTGAACGTCACCATGCCCGAGACCATGTCGATCGAAAGGCGTAAAGTGCTCGCCATTCTTGGTGCTAACATTATTCTTACACCTGGGGTGAAGGGGATGAAAGGTGCGATCGAAGAGGCTGAGCGCATTTCGTCATCGAATCCCAATTATTTTATGCCTCAACAGTTTAAGAACCCTGCCAATCCGGAGATCCATTTCAAGACCACAGGACCTGAGATCTGGGAACAGACAAATGGCAGGATAGATGTGTTTGTATCCGGGGTGGGCACGGGGGGCACTATTTCTGGCGTGTCGCGATATATCAAGGAAGAAAAGAAGAAGAAGATTATCAGCGTTGCTGTCGAACCAGTGGAAAGTCCTGTGATCACTCAACGTCTCGCAGGGAAGGAGCTTAAACCTGGACCTCACAAGATTCAAGGGATTGGTGCTGGCTTTATTCCGGACACTCTTGACTTGTCTATGGTGGATCGTGTGGAACAGGTTACCAGCGAAGAGGCCATCGAACATGCGAGGCGACTTTCCCGCGAAGAAGGAATTCTTTCGGGCGTCAGTTGCGGCGCAGCAATCGCAGTCGCTCTGAGACTTGCAAGAAGTGGGGAGTTTAATGGAAAGACCATCGTCGCCATACTTCCTGACTCGGGTGAGCGTTACCTCACTGGGCCGCTTTTTGAAGGAGTTTTCGACGAATCTGGTCTTCCAAGGATATAAAACCGGATCTGTAATCTTGGGTTAAAATAAATAGGGCTTGGGAAGAGACTGATACTGATGTAACTCAGTCCTTCAGGGCTGACAGTAATCGAGGCTAAAGCCCTGAGTTACATGGGTTGATGTGGTACCGTAACTCAACCCTTCAGGGTTGATGAATCGAGGCTGAAGCCTTGAATTACAGTGTTCATTATGGTACTGGATCTAAATAAACCTTTCCCTAAGAGGCCAAGATTAAGAGATTTTAAGTATAAAGGGACGCATGCCTATTTCATAACGATTTTGACAAAGAACCATGGTGTCTACTTTAAAGACGCAAGAGTGGTAAGTGGCCTAGTAGAAATCTTAAACAAGACCGCCCTGTCCGAAAGATTCAAGGTTTTGACTTACTGTTTCATGCCGGATCATCTCCATCTGTTGGTCGCCGGAGAGAATGACGAATCCAATTTTAAGAAATTTGTGAGTTTTTTTAAACAGAAAAGTGGATATTGGTTTAAAAAGAATTACAAGGAGAATTTGTGGCATTTAAGTTATTATGATCACGTCTTGAGAAAAGAAGAAAGTATAGAGGGTGTTGCGAACTATATCCTCGGAAATCCGACAAGAAAAGGTTTGATTTCTGATCCCAGAGAATACGCATTTAGCTGGTCCTTTTATCAGGGCTGAAGCCCTGAGTTACAACAGCTCAGCCCCCGCCTGCGGCAGGCAGGCTTTAGGGCTGACTTCATCAGGACTAAAGTCCTGAGTTACGTAACTCAATCCTTTAGGGTTGATGAATCAAGGCTAAAGCCTTGAGTTACATGCGTAGTCGTGGAACCGTAACTCAACCCTTTAGGGTTGATCTATCAGTGCTAAAACTGTAAGATACCAAGAGGGGGGGTCAAAAATGCTCTTGAAAAAAATATCAATTATTATCCTTGTTCTGCTCATCGGGTCTTGGAGTGCGAGCACCCACGCCGTTACTGAGGATGAAAGAAACAATATCGCAGTGTACGAGAAGGTTGCAGATGGGGTCGTCAATGTCACCAGTACGGCTGTCCAGATGGATTTTTTCCTTAACGCCTTTCCCACACAGGGATCTGGGTCTGGCTCCATGATCGATACAAAAGGCCACATCTTGACCAACCATCACGTTGTGGCCAACGCCCAAAAATTGGAGGTCACTTTAGGGGATGGCTCGAAATGGCCTGCCAAATTGATCGGTTCGGATCCGGATAACGATTTAGCAGTGATCAAGATTGATGCCCCTAAAGAAAAGTTGAAAGTGATCTCGATGGGGGATTCAAAAAATTTGAGGATTGGGCAAAAAGTCCTTGCCATCGGAAATCCATTTGGCTTGCAGAGGACATTGACAACAGGGATTGTCAGCTCTCTCGGCCGAACCATCCGTTCCGAAGTGGGGACCTTAATAGAGGATGTCATTCAGACCGATGCAGCCATCAACCCGGGAAACTCCGGAGGTCCCCTTCTCAACTCTGATGGGGAGATCATCGGAATCAATAGTGCCATCATCAGTCCATCCGGAGGAAGTGTAGGAATTGGTTTTTCCATTCCGGTCAACACGGCAAAACGGGTGGTTCCAGAACTCATTTCAAAAGGTTATGTGAGCTATCCGTGGATCGGTGCGACCATTCAGACTCTCATCCCCGAGGTGGCAAAATACCTTAAGCTGAAGATAGAACGAGGGGCGATGATTGCGGAGGCGGTGAAGGGCGGGCCTGCGGAAAAGGCCGGCTTGAAAGGAGGAGATCAGAGGGTACAGGTTGGGAATATGATTGTGATGGTAGGTGGGGACATTGTGGTAAAGGCGGACCAGCACGATGTGAAAACCCATGATGAACTGATTCGATACATTCGGGAGAAGAAACCGGGGGATACAATCCTCCTGAAGGTCTTCCGAAAGGGAGATTTTATTGATGTGAAGGTGACCCTCGGTGAAAGACCGAGAAGGAAGTAGCGACTCTCATAACCACGAGACTGATTCCAATAGCTTTGAGCCAACGAATACCTTGGCAGTTTTCTTTTCTGTACATATAATCCCTTCATCTATAGAATAAACTTAAAAAATAATGTTATGTGGGAAAAAGGAGAATACAATGAAGTGGGGTGACGAATTCGCCAAAGAAGCAAATGCACAAGATCTCATTTGCGTAGTTACCAACCGGGTTCACGGATGGCCGGAAACAATGATGGCTCATGGCAGAAAATGTTTCGTCAAATCTATAACGTACAATGTTACTCGGAACATGTATTTTGAAGGTGTTGATACGAAGAAATCGGATGACAAAGGAGATTTTGTGATTCTCTGTGGTGGCATAAACAGCAAATTAAGAGATATTTTTCTTATCCCATGGAAAGTCTTTTTTCAGACTCTAAAAGAAGGCAAACCAGTGAATACATATAAACCGCCAAAAGAATATTTTCAGTATAAATTTTACATTAAAGACAGAAATGGAAAATGGATCATGACGGTACAAGGAGGACGTAGACCTCAAATAGATGTGACCGAGTGTCGGTATCATACTAATGAAGCAATTGAACAATTGAAGCAGGCCTAATGATAGTTCAAAAACCCACATAACAAATCAATCAAGGCGACGGTGGATAGCCATTCCCTATTGTAGAGGCCAGTGCCACCGCGCCTTATTTCTGCCGTTCGGCAGTAAGGATGTTTAAGTGATCTATGCGCCTAAGAATCCACATTGCAACAGCTAATGAAGAACTCGTCGCGCTAGTTAACGAGGGATATGATGCCATTTCAGCTATGCAAGCTGCCTACCAGGGCAGGAAAGAAAAAGACACCTATAACGATTCGAAGGATGTCGATGGACTCGTGGCTCCAGTCAACGCTTGGGCGGACAAAGTAGTCGAGTCACTGGAAAAGAGTCGAAGGTGCCAGGCAATCGTAATAAAGGGAACGCATACGGGACTTGATTATTGAATTTTAAATGAGAAAGAATAGAGCCTAATATCTGTTGTATCTGCCGTGAAATAGGTACTCGTTATGAAAACATGGGTCTTTAATCCCCACACGGGTGGAGTGAAAATAAGTTCCGCAAAGCAGGAAGAGGTTCGACAGCGTATCGAACGTCATGCAGCTTCAAATTATTCAGGTCGATACATTCGGCTTGAGATCAGATTCCGCGGCGCTCTTTGTTACATTGATGCCTTCACCGAGCCGCAGCCTCCCAGTCCTTCCCTGCTTAAGATCACGCGGGAGACGAAGGAGCAGTACATCGAACGATTACGTTCCTTGCCAACCCACTTAGGTCGAATACGATATTTTGGCGGTGATCGTTGGAGTTATGCTTTCTACACATATAGCAATGAGCGATATGAACCTACCGTTTTTCATTCAGGCGACTGGTTTGGAACTCCAGAAGAGGCTTTTGACATTGGCGCTTCGTACCTTAGAGAAGGTTAAAATGAAACGGTCCAACAAGGCACTCCAGCGAGCCGCCAGGAGCCGCACCCGATAGGCGGTAAACAAGGAAAGATACGCCAAGCACGAAAATCGGGAGTGCCAGGCAATCGTAATAAAGGATTGATATTGTCTGCATTTTCGTCAAGGACTTTGGTGTCGCGTTGACACTATTGGCAAATTTAACCAAACCTTCGGCGCTAACGTAAAATAGACAAAGGTAAGGATCAATTTAGAAAAGGACGGGAATTAGTCGAAGGAATCTGCTTTAAAGAAGACATCAAGTGAACAGTGTAAACACAACACCAAAGGCACGTTCGAGCCAGCAGAAGAAGCACTTTTTAAAAAACTGACTTTTTCTACAGACTCGTTGGGTGGCGATAATAACGAGTGAACAACAAGCTCGTTTCTGATATAATAGTTTTCAGGAAGGGGGGCAGGATGGAATTTGAGTGGGATCTGAAAAAGGCTGCTGCGAACGTCCGAAAACATAATGTTACATTTGGGGAAGCGGCTAGCGTTTTTGGAGATCCATTGGCCATTACCTTTGAAGACCCGGATCATTCCATGAGCGAAAGCAGATACATCACCTTCGGACTATCACAGCAGAAACGGTTGCTGATTGTCGCGCATACACAGCGCAGAGACCGAACAAGAATTATAAGCTCGCGTCTGATGGATATCAAAGAAAGGAGAATATATGAGGAAGGCTAAGTTTAACGACCTCCGCCCGGAATACAAGCGAGAAGACCTAGGTGTAGGTGCCCGAGGAAAATATTACGAGTCATACCAAAAGGGCACCAACCTGGTACTCCTCAGCGCCGATGTTGCAAAGGTCTTCCCTAACGAAGAAGCAGTGAATGAGGCATTACGATCCCTTATTGACCTTGCTCAGAAATCGACTGGCTTAACAAAGCGCTCGACCGGGCGCGCCAAAAAACTGAGCACCGGTTAGGTTTCAAATTATGCAAGGAACTGAAGGAGAAAGTAATGCCTCACATCATCGTAAAACTCTATCCGGGAAGATCAGAACAGGGGAAGTCGAAAGTGTCAGACAATCGCAATAAAGGATTGATATTGTCTGTATTTTCGTCAGGGGCTTCGGTGTTGCGCGTACGCTATTGACAAGCTTGGATGACCCTTGAGCGCTAACGTAAATTAGACAAAGGTAAGGATCAATTGAGAAAAAGACGGGAATTAGTCGAAGGAGTCGATTGCTGAAGTCAGGTCTTGCAATAGCACATTGAAGGAAATTGCTGAACATCTGGGTTTCCACTATGCTACTATAAGCCGAGGAATAAAACGGGTGGAGCGTGTATGAAAATGTATGATTGCAAGACCTGACCCTTTTTTCGGGGGCGCGGTACCCGCGTGCCTGACCTGGAGCGTTCGCCGGAGAAAACAATGAATTACGACACAGACAAAATAGACGAATATACATTGGCTCTTCTGTACCTGGTGGTGAGCGATAGGCATGAAGGGTTTGGTGCAAGGGCATGGAAGGGATTTGACTGGGATACTATGAATAGACTCCATGAAAAAGGATATATATCCAATCCCATAGGCAAAGCAAAATCCGTTGGGATGACGAGGAAGGTTTTCTAAAGGCAAAGGAGCTATTTGAACGACACTTTGTCAAAGAAAAATGAAGTCGCCTTCGGCGAGCAAGGGGCTCCACCGGATCGCCAATAAATCTGGCTTCCGGTTACCCGCAATGTTGCGCGGCCAACTATGGGTTTCCGTAGAGGAAGGAGAAAAGCGAAACATGATTGGCCGAATCTGGCATGGATGGACAACCCCTGGCAACGCAGACAAATATGAGGCTTTGCTTAAGGAGGAAATCTTCGTCGGTATTCAGAACCGGCACATTCGTGGATTCAGAAGTATCCAATTGCTTCGCCGCGAAGTCGGCGAAGAAGTTGAATTCGTCACGATCATGTTGTTTGATTCGTTGGATGCTGTCCGTGAGTTTGCAGGAGAGAATTACGAAGTAGCCGTTGTCCCGGAGAAGGCGAGAGCAGTACTTTCCCATTTTGATGAACGGTCGCAGCATTATGAAATCAGAGCGGAGAGGAGCGGGGAGGGCTAAAATAGATTGCCTGTTGTTCGCATACTTAGCGGGTAAAAAAGGAGCACATCCTATATTGTCCCATATTTCTTCATTTACAGTCCTTTTCCCTTAGTATTAAAATATTTCTTGATGAATACATCTACCTAAGATTCCGATGAAAGATCAATTCTACATCCAATGGCATATCACAAACCTCTGTAATCTTCGCTGCAAGCATTGCTACCAAGACGATTTCTCCAACAGCAAGGATCTGGATTGGTCAGGGCTTAAAAAAGTCTCTGACAATATTCTCACTACGATAAATCAATGGGATAAAACAGCCTGTATCCATCTTACGGGAGGTGAGCCCTTATTAAAACCCGAGCTACTTCTTCTCCTCAATGATTTGGACCAACAATCAACGGTTGAAGAGTTGGGAATCATTACCAATGGTCTTCTCATCGATCGAGAGATGATGAAGAGGTTATCTGGTTTTTCTAAACTAAAGAAAATGAAGATTTCCTTGGATGGAGCGGATGCAGAAACGAATGACTCTATTCGCTCGAAAGGGGTTTTTGAGAAGATGATCCACAATCTTCCCTTGATCAAGGAGGCAAAAAGGTTTGAGATCCTCGTCATGTTCACCGTTATGAAGAGAAATTTTAGGAGCCTCCCATCCCTCTTTAAACTCTGTCAGGATTTAGGCATGGACGGATTGATTATTGAACGGTTCATTCCTTTGGGCAGAGGAAGAAAGAGTTTGAATGAGGTACTGGGCAAAGAAGAATGGAAGGAAATGACAAGGATGCTTTTAGATTTCATCTCAACCGATGAAGAACATTCGTTTCTTCCTTATCAAGCTTTTCAGATCAATTTCAACGGTGAGGAGCCGGAGCTACTGGGTGCTCCCTGCGTTGTTGGAGTGGATGGTCTTTGCATCATGCCGGAGGGAAATGTTTTCCCTTGTCGAAGGTTTCCCGTTTCTATAGGGGACCTTTTGAAAGAATCGTTAAAAACAATTTGGGAGAACTCAGAGGTCTTGGAGAAGTTAAGGAGAAAAGAAAACCTTAGGGGTCAATGTGGAAGATGCGAAATGAAAGATTGCCGGGGTTGCCGAAGCTTAGCCCTTGCTTTAACCGGAGACTACCTCGAAGAAGATCCCCATTGCTGGTATTATGACGTGTAGTATGGACTATTATTAAAGTCAACCCCGAGCAAGCCCTAACCTTCAGGTCGGGGGGTCGAAGGGTTGACTTCCCATCCATCGTCGGATCAACTGTTTTATGGATGGCCCTCCTACTCTCCGGGCAAGGAGTGGGTCAGTGGAGACCGAGACCTCCTGAACAAAAAGGCCGAACTCCCGAAGTCTCATCCTTGGGCAGCTCGACCATCTTTGTTCCGTGAATGGGGAAAATTGTGGAATAATGTTTTTTATTTCTTTTTCTTCAATTCAGCTTCGATGACCTGCTGAAACCCTGGAAGGCTTCGCTGATTGAGCAGTTTCCCATTTACAAAGATGGTGGGGGTTCCTTGAACATTTATCTGGCGGCCGTTGTTCATATCCCTATCAATCAGAGATCCAATGCCCGGGTCTTTTAAGTCCTGGTTAAACTGCTCCATGTTCAGGCCAAGTTCCCCAGCGATCGCCTCCACTTTGGCATCGCTGAGGTCCTTCTGGTTAGCGAAAAGTTTTTCATGGATTTCCCAAAACTTCCCCTGTTTCCCTGCCGCCAGGGCGGCGATGGCTGCCTTGCTTGCATAACCGTGCATCTGAAGGGGAAAGTGTTTCACGACAAGTTTCACATCGTTCGGGTATTTCTCCAGCACCTGCCGGAGGAGGGGCTCAAGCCCCGCGCAGTAGGGTCACTGATAGTCATCGAAGATGACAACGGTGACCGAAGCATCTTGGGGGCCTTTAAAAGGAAGGCCCGTCACATCAATCTTATAAACGGCTTCAAAAAGAATGATCTGGAGGGTTTTCTTCGTACTGCTCGCAATGGTGAACATATCGGCCCTCGGTAACGATGCAATTTTGTCAAAGTCCTTGTCAACGGGAATTCGGTCGGTGATCTTCCCCTCCGGAAAGGAATAAACGAGAATTTCTCCGGGTGTCAGAATGAACAACCACTTTCCATCCGCGGAGGGAGCGACATCCAGCGGGGTGGTCTTCAGGTCTAAGTCTTTGATGATTCTCCACTCCAGATTGGCCTGAACGATTTGTGGGAAAAAGGTCCAGCCTGCCACAAGCAAGAAGGCCAAAACCAAAAGTTCCATCATCCTCTTCATCATCAGCACCTCTCGTCTTCAAGTTTCCACCATACCTTTTGAAACATAATATATATATCATAAAACTTCTCACAAAGCGAGCATACCAATCCGCTTCGGTCCGACCCGCCCCTGGGCTCCAGAAATGTTTTCTGGGTCTGAACTTATTTGCTTCATTGATTTTCATCCGCCTACGCAGGAGACCACGCTTGCGCGCCGAAGCGCTACAGCTTGCAGGCACGGCCTTGGCCGTGAGGCCCCATTAAGAATATTCTTCATTAAAGGATCCCCTCTTTTTTTCTCACGAAAAAATAGAAATAATTGAGATTGATGACACCCGTGAGAGCTAAGCAGAGGAACATGATCGGATAGCTGGCCGTATGGATGATGATGCCCATGACCACTGGCCCCAGGCTAATTCCCAAATCCGAGATTGCTGTGAAGGTTCCCATAGCTGGACCTGGAGAAGAACCCACACGATCAAGAACATAAACCACCAAAGAAGGGAGGAGAAAGGCATTCCCAATCCCCCAGATCGCTGCAACAAGAATAAACATGGGTAGAGTTTTGGAAAAAGCGAGGATAACCATCGAAATGATATATGTGATCAGGCAAGGCAATATGATTCTTTCTTTGCTATAAAGATCCAATATCTTCCCACCCAAAGCACGACCAAGAAGAGGAGCGTGAAACTAAAGTGGATGATAAGGAACATTCCGAGGGGAGGAGCTAAGGCACCGGAAATGTTGGTGGCCATATAAAAATAGCTGAGGCTTTGTCCCCGATGGGCTTCTGAGCTGATATTGGCGATCAATGTCATTGAGGCAGTATGGAAGAATGCGAATCCAATTCCATGGAAGACCCTCACAATCAAGAAAGGCCAAAAAGGGAGAGCTAAAAGATAACCAACGGAAGTGAAGGCATAAAGGAGGGCCCCGATGATCATAAAGGTTTTTTCGGGATGTTTTAAAAGGGCTTTCCCAACAAAAGGACTGAAAACCAATGAGGAGAAAAAAAGATTCCAATAAGAGCACCCGTCTCTACTTCCGGAGATCCCAATCTCGAAAGATAGATTGGGAGAGTAGGAATAAGGATATGGAAAACAAATGATGAAGCGAATTGGGCAAAAAAAGCGAGAACGAAATCACGGGTTAATATCTTCTGAGTCAATTGTGTCTCCATTGCTTGTTTTTTGCGTATGGTCGTTTCACAGTATTTCTTTGCGAAGAATTTTTCAACTCATTCTTTGTGTCGCCAAATCTTGAAAGTTAAAATATCTTTTTTATCTTCTTATTGATTTCCATTCGAAATAGGGAAAAGTGCAAGTCCATTAACAGATGAAATGAAGCAGAGCAGTATCGACGGCAAAAGCAGGTTTGTCCAGGATTGACGCCCTACCCACCTTTATTGAAACCGCATCTCGTTATCGCCGTGCAGTAGCTATTCTAAACCCTAAAAATATTAAAATGACTCCGCTTGTGAGTTCAAGCCATAAAAGATTTCCATTCCGTCTTGTTCTCTGATGTGAGAGTCCGCGGATTCAATGGAAAAAGGCGCTTTGGTTTCTGCCGCATGGCTCGCCAAATGGAATGTCCCCCTAAAAGAATGATATATATGGCACCGAGCAATTTTATGGTATTAAATAGTTTTGCTGATTGAACCAGTATGAGGGATAAACCTAACCCGGACAAAGTTGCGTGGACAAAAACACCTATGCAACCACCAAACAAAACGATGAAACCGGCTTTCTGTCCATGCACAATAACGCTTCGTGTTATTAACATCGTAGTTGAACCAGGAGTAATGGTTAAGGCCACAACGACCGCGATGAAGGTAAATGTCTGAGCGTCAATGATGGTCATTGATTCTTCGGAAAGATCACTTGATCTCTTTATATGTTTTAGGCTGTCATATCTTGTGTAGACGTATTTTAATTTTATAATGGCTCATTTGTAAAGGTTTTGAAAACTGCCTTTCTTGATTGCGGTTTGAAATGTTGAATTGGGAGGTGAGATTTAAAAATCATTCTTTCAGGAAAAAAATGATATCTGGCCAAAGGAGAGTATGAGGATGGCCTTCGGTTGCTTAACCTTTGCACAACCAAAAGTTTAGGCTAACTTATTAATTTGATAATACCCTTGGAGCACGTACGGTGGCCATCCAACCGGAGTATCTAAATTTGGGATGAGGGCCTTTCTCGATGTCGGCTTGTCTTTACAGGTTGCACTTAAGCTGCGTTTTTTATTGAAATATGTCAGAGGGCTCGATCATTTTGGTATTACATTTTTCTGTTGAGGTAGCACGATGTTTTGATTCATAATTTAATATCCTCCTTTTTCTTGTAGAATAAATTTAAAGTTTCAATCTCTGTTAAAATTTGGCTTCGGCCATCTTCTGATTCAAGGACAGCCATGGTATTCACAATTCTTTTAACCTTATAGTAATTGCCATTAAAAAAACTTTTGACTATATCCCCATTCTTTGTGTTCATCGTGGTTTCTCCTTCTATCCCCTTTCCGACACAATTCTATACGTTAAGCCTCTGATCAATTTTCAGATGATCCGTAGACAATCATCTGCCAGCCATAGAGGTGCTTCCTGTTAAGGTTCTTAATGGCCGCTCGGGCCTCAGCCTGGTCAGGCATTTCTACAAAAGCAAATCGTCGTGACTGACCACTATATTTATCTTTGAGGATTGTTGATGAGATTGTTGCAAAGTTTACTTGGCCGAAGGCTTCAAAGGTCTGACGAAAATTATCTTCTGATACATTAGGGGATAGGTTCCAAACGTAAATAAGCATGGTGTTCTCCTTATTTTGGATTCTTTTTGATACCCGATGAACCTGCCTTTCTTCATTCATGCATAAAGCTCAAAGGTGATACTCGGAAAGCCCCTCTTGGTAGAGGCTGACAGGCCTGTTTATCCCGAAGATTTCTGGAATGACCAACACACAACCGTTTAAATCTCCTGCCAAGGATACCCTTTCGGTTTTAGGAGCATACAAGTTGAATCGAACCCTCTTCGTCTTAGGTTTGGCCTTCTCGGTTGATTTGTTTTTCATCTTTCTTCTCCTTATCTCTGTATTCCTTATCTGCTTTAAGATCTTATTCAATCGTTTCTTGACTTCTTTTATAGGGCCAGCGTATATCTCCCTTTCCTAAAATATGTCCTGAGCGATATTTAATCTGAAAGACCTCTTGGCTAACGAGCATTTGATTCTGAAATTAATGTCATTCGTGTGAGCCACCTGAACCACTGCCCGAGAACCAGATTCCAATCTTTCACAACCCATAGGGTGGAAACGATTGCCAACGATACAAACAGAAGCCAGATGAACATGATGATGAAGCCATCACGCCAGTTTGCAGGTTTCTCTCGATTCATGGCTGTTTCTCGACAATCCATCAAAACCGCTGACGGGATCATCCTTCTGAATGCCAATGCAACACCCAGTGGGACGAGGATAAGATGATCCAGATACCCTATCATAGGAATGGAATTTAGGAACTTGTCTATGGGACTGAAGGCATATCCGAGGGCACAAACAATAAGAATCTTCGCATACCAAGGAACTCGGGGATCCTTGTAAGCCAGGTAAATGGCATAGGCCTCCATTTTGAGTTGGTTTGTTCGTCGTTTCCAGGTATTAAGAAGTTTCGTGGTCATCAAAACCTCCCTATCAAATTCAAGATCGGCATTACACATAACGCCAAGTATTCTATAGAGTGAAGTATCGAAGACAAAGGTTAAAGAAGAAATGAGGGAGTGGTGTCCTCTCAACAACGAAGAACGAAGGTTTTTTGACGGAGAGAAAGTGCTTGTGAGAACAAATGGGAAAACCGCTCGAAGAGATTGGTTCCCAGAAGGAATATAATCGAAAAGGCAGTCGGACCGAATACCTTCCATTCGTTCTCATTATCAAAGGGTCCATCTTTTTGATCAGGATTCTCAAAACTCAGGTCAAAAGAAACGAATTTAGTTTCTGACAAGCTGGTACAACGGAGATAAGCCGGAATGGCCAGAATAAAGAGAGAAATTGTAATAACCAGAAAAATTTGTATGCTTTCGAATCTTTTTTTCATCTTTAAAATCCATGCTTGTTATACTTCACTAATCAGGTTGGATTAAAATATTGTGCATAGACCTATGCGACACACCAAAGCATCACAACTACCAGCCCTAATCCAATGATTGCCTTCTTCATCGACCTTATTGCCTCTCTTCTGTTTTATTTGAGGCAATTCCTGTGCCAATCCATTTTCAAAAGGATTCAAAAGATATTTTACACCGTCCTCGGCCTGATTTGTCCAAAATATTTAAAAGCTTAAGGCTTTTGATAGTGCGATAAAGTCATTTCTTTCAAAAAATGGGGCAGCTTTAAATCTTAGTTCTGAACCGGAATAATTTGTCGATCTTTTTAAAGCGGTGAATGCTTTCTTCTTAGATTTCGATCAATAACGAGTTTCGACAAGTTTGACGACCTATTCGACAAAAATTTCCAAATGGATGAATTTGGGCATTGTCTTGTCAATTGTAAAAGAGGAGAAAAATGTCGCCTTTTCACACAAAATGCTCCAGCCCATTGGTCAGCAAAATGGCATTCCCGACACTCCTCCCTATTCGAGACAAGTTCGGATATACTCCTTATCGATTACCAGTTGAAGTCTAAACCTTTTGGTAGAGCCTGCCAAACAATGTTTTCAGAGATGAAAGTATGAGTTTAAAACTATAGGTGAAAAGTTATCTCAAAGGTTCCAATTTTGACTAATAAAAAACATTGTTTAAATGATCCATTTATGCTAACATTTGACTCTGAGCTTTAAGGGAGGGTAGCGTTTGTGGACATTCATAAGATTTTGAAAAAGATTGAACGGACAGAGACACCCGAAGTGGATAAAGTGGCGGTCGCTTACTCTGGAGGATTGGATTCCTCCCTGGCCATTGAATTACTCAGGCGAAAGTATAAGGCAAAAAGAATCCTCCCTATCACAATCGATGTCGGACAGGGTGAGGAGGAGGTCTTAGAGAGCAGGAGAAAGGCGAGGGTTCTCAAGATCAAACCTCTCTTTTTCGATCTTCGAAGAGAATTCACCGAGACCTGGATCGCAGGGGCCATTCAGGCCAACTCCGATTATCTGGGTTACCCTGTTTCCACAGCGATGACCAGACAGATCGTTTCAAGGAAGGTAGCAGAGGTGGCCCTTGCTGAAGGATGTGATGCGATCCTTGAAGGATCCAGTGGAAAAGGCAATGATCAATACCGTATGCACAACGTCTTTAAAATGTTTGCGCCGAGCTTGAAGATATTGGTTCCTGTAAGGGATTTCGATTTGACCCGATTGGAAGAAGAAGAGCTGTGTAAAAAATGGGGTGTTCCAGTGACTGAGATGATCACCGGAGGCGACGATAAGACGATGTGGTGCCGATCGATCGCCAGTGGTGCAATCGACCTGAACCAACCCCTCCCGGATGATATCTGGATGTGGTACCGGCCACCTGAGAAAGCACCTCATCAACCTGCTTCCCTCACCCTGGAGTTTGAGAAGGGGATTCCCGTCAAATTGAATGGAAAACGGGGGCCTTTAGGAGAGATCATTCCTGAACTGAATGTCATCGGAGGTACCCATTCGATCGGTAAGATCGATATGTTTGAAGACGGGATCATGGATCTCAAGAGCCGAGAGATCTATGAAGCACCTGGAGCGACGATCATCCTCAAACTCCATCGAGACCTGGAACAGTTCTGTCTGACCAAAGATGAGATTCAGTTTAAGAAAGGGGTGGACCAGAGGTGGGCCTATTTGATCTATCACGGGATGGCTTATCATCCTTTGAAGTATGATCTTGATGCCTTCATCGAGAATTCTCAGAAGGTGGTGAATGGGAAATATAAGATTAATCTCTACAGAGGGAACATTGAAATCGTTCATCGAGAATCGAGGACGAGTCTTTTCACACCTGAAATCCGGTCCATCAAAGCCACCGGTTTTGATCAGAGGCGCTGCGCCGATGCCGCCTTCGTTCGGGGGCTTCCGTTTGAGATTTTGGCAAAGAGGAAAAAGAAATAGTGCGTGGCGGGTTAAACCGCCTCATTGGGGAACCCCAGTCTACGGGCACGCAGGCATAGTGGGCTTCCCCTCACCCTTTGATCATTCCTGCCCCGATTTTCATCGGGATAAACTCCAGCAGGAATCCATTATCTCTTTTGTTAGGCAAATACCTGAATACCTGGATTCCCGTTTGCACGGGAATGACAGGCTCGGAGTGATGATATGAAGGTTGACAAATTGTGGGGGGGACGATTTGAGGAGATGCCTTCCCAGGAGACGGTCGATTTTCTATCGGGGAGAGATGTCAAAGGGATTCCTCCCTGCGACGAACGATTGATCCCTTACGATCTGTGGGGAAGTCGGGTTCATGTTCTCATGCTCTGCCGACAAAGTATCCTCTCGAAACAGGATGGGAAGAAGATCCTCAAGGGATTAAGGGAAATCGAAACGCTCCATCGAAAAGGGAAGTTTAGGCTCGACACCTCTAAAGAAGACGTCCACTCCAATATTGAGAGCTTTCTCATTCGCCGGGCGGGAATCGAATACGGGGGCAAGGTTCATACCGGAAGGAGTCGGAACGACCAGGTTGTACTCGATATGCGTCTCTACCTTCGGGACCAGATTTTAGGATTTGTTGAAGGATTGATCTCCCTGATGGAGAGACTTCTCCTGCGGGCTGAAGAACATCGTTTGACGATCATGCCTGGCTTCACCCATCACCAGCATGCAGTGGCCACCACCTTTGGTCACCTCCTCCTCTCTTTTGCTGAGGCCCTTCAGCGGGATGTTCAAAGATTCATCCATTGGTTTGCCCTCTTCAATAAAAATCCCTTGGGAGCGGCAGCCGGGTATGGCACTTCTTTCAATCTGGATCGGCAGTTCACATCGAAGCTCCTCGGATTTGATGGTCCTACAGAGAATGTCACTGATCCCATCACCCAGCGATGGGAGCCTGAGGTGGAACTGGCCTATGCTGTGGCCGTGATGATGGACCATCTCTCCACGATGGCCCAAACCTTGATCCTTTTATCCACCCGTGAATTTAATATGGTTCGGCTGCACGACAAACATTGCACCGGCAGTTCCATCATGCCACAGAAGCGAAATCCATGTTCCTTGGAAGTGATCAAGGCCAAGACCTCTTTTGCCCATGGAATGGTGGTCAGCCTCCTCTCCGTCGGCAAGGCCCTCTTCATGGGATATAATCGGGATACCCAATGGACGAAGTACTGGATCATGGATCTGGTGGAGGAATCTAAACCCACCCTCTCGGTCATGGCAGAAGTAATACAGTTGCTCCGAGTCAATGAGGCTCAGATGCTTGAGCAGGCCCGAGAAGCGTTTGCCGGTGCCACCCCCTTGATGGAATGGATGGTTCGCTCCTACGGGCTTCCTTTACGAAAGGCAAAGATGGTGATGGAGAAAGCGGTCAAATATTCCGAGAAGGATGGGGAGAAAGAGGTCTCCTATCGGAGTATAAAGAGAGCCCTCGGTGAGAGGGAGATCGATCTACCGATCACCGAGCAGGATGTGAAAAAGATTCAGAAACCAGAGGGAGTCCTATCTCAGATTCCGTCCATTGGAACACCTTCCAAGAAGAGGGTGAGAGAAAATATCGCCTCACTTCGAGAGAGGATAAAAGCCCACAGAGATTGGGTGATCTTTAAGAGAAGGGCAATTGAAAAGGCAAAGGGATTGGTTTCCAAGATGGAGAAACAGTTATCAGATTCCTGAAAAATTTTTTCAAGGCGAGCCTCTTGGGGAGTTAAAGAGCTTTTGGTCGAATACGGAAAGCTGACGGATAAAGAATTGGATTTCATCAAGGGGGTAGTGGGGTCGGAAAGAATGTCCATCGGTGAATCCGTCCTTGACCTTCATGGGAAGGATGAATCCTTTCATCCAAAGAGAAGGCCCGATGTCGTCGTTTGGCCGCTGGGTGAAGGGGAAATCAGTCAAATTCTAAAGCTCGCCAATGGGAAGCGAATACCTGTTACACCCTGGGGGGCAGGGACCAGTTTAGAGGGCAATCCCATCCCAGTAGAAGGGGGGATTGTTTTAGATCTTCAACAAATGAACCATATCCTGGGGCTAAAGGCAGAAGATCTTCAAGTCCGTGTCGAAGCAGGAGTCATCTATAAAGAATTGAACCAGTACCTTTCACGTTATGGCCTCTTCTTTCCGCCAGACCCTGGAGCGGCGGCGACTATCGGCGGGATGGTGGGCAATAACGCCAGCGGTGTCAGGACGATCAAGTACGGCGCCACCAAAGATTTTGTTCTCAACATGAGGGTGGTCCTTCCCTCCGGAGAAATCATCCGGACTGGAACGAACGCGATCAAGAGTTCTTCAGGCTATGATCTCTGCCGTCTCTTCGTCGGATCGGAAGGAACACTGGGCGTGGTCACAGAGGTCACCCTTCGACTGATCGGCCTCCCAGCAGAGTTTATGGCTGCCGTCGTACAATTCAATGCGATTCGGGATGCCACGAATACGGTCTCGCAAATCATGCGATCTGGCCTCTCACCGGCTGCCCTCGAATTATTAGATGCCCCTACCGTACAGGTGGTCAACCGATATAAGAAACTCTCCTTGGATGAAAAACCAACTCTTTTTGTTGAGTTTCATGGTACGAGCACCACTGGTTTGAAAGAGGAATTGGAAATGATGAAGGAGATCTGTACTGACAATCAATATCTCCGGTTCGATTCGGGAATCGGGAGGGAGGAACGGAATCATCTCTGGGAGGCACGCTACGATGTCCATGAGTCGATTAAAGTAAACAATCTCGGTCTTTTCCCTTTTTATGTTGACACTGCTGTGCCGATTTCAAGATATCCGGATATGGTGGAGTGGGGCCAGAAGATTCTCGAGAAGAGGGGATTAAAAGGATATGCTTTTGGCCATGCAGGTAGTGGAAATCTACATATGGAGATTTTGGGAAATCCTGAAGAAAAGGAGGGATGGCAGAAGATTCTGGAGGCAGGGGAAGAGATTGTCAGTTTCGCACTGGAATGCGGGGGTACGGCAACGGGAGAGCATGGGGTTGGGATTGGGAAGAGGAAGTTTATGGAGAGGGAGCATGGGGAAAGCCTCAAAATAATGAAGCAGATCAAGGAGCTCTTGGATCCCAATGGAATCATGAACCCCGGGAAGATATTCAAATGAGAAGCAGATGAGATTGCAGATTGAAACCCTGTAATCTAAAATCTGAAATTTGAAATTAAGATGGATTTGGTAATTGGAATTTAATTCACTTTTAGAAGGAGGGACATATGGGCAAGTTAGAAGGGATGATCAAATCTGAAATCGTACGTTTGGCAAAAAGGGAAATGCGGAAGATCTTCGTTCCATTGGGTCGAGATGTCCGGTCCTTGAAGAGCACGGTCTCGCAACTTCGCAAGGCGGTCTTGGTACTCGAGCGATTCTCCGCCCAACGGCAAAAAGAGTTGGGAAAGGAAAAGATACCTTTGCAGGCAACTCCGGAAGAGGTGAAGGTCTCCCGTTTCTCTCCCCGTTTGATCCGAAGCCTGCGCAAACATTTAGGCATCACCCAGAAGGAACTGGCGCTCCTGGCGGGAGTCACAGTCGGTGCTGTCCATCAGTGGGAATCAGGGATGTTTAAACCAGGGGACAAAAAGAAAGTGGTGCTTGTGGCGATCCGGAAGCTTGGCCGCCGTGAAGTGAGAAAACTCGTCGAAGAGAGGGGCGCTGAAATGGTTAAAAAGGACGTCCGCAAGCCCCGAGGGAAAAGCACCAAGAGGGCCTCGAGGAGATAATATCCCTCTCTCATGGTTCAATCAAATTTCTTGCTTCTAATTTTTCTAACCGTCTTTTTATTACGGTCTGGAAGCCAACTATTACTCAACTGGCTGAATGTTTCCTACCTCCGGAAACGAGGAGCTGTCGTACCTGAAGTCTTTCGGGAATCGGTAGACCAAGAAAGGCTCAGGAAGATTTCTGCTTATACCGCAGACTCCGATCATTTCGGCATCATTGCGACGGTGGCGAACCAAACCCTTTTTCTGGCTATTTTATTATCCGGGTTCTTGCCATGGTTCGTAGGGATCATCGACCCATGGGGTTTTGGGCTGATTGTTGACGGTTTCATCTTCTTTGCGGTCCTTTCGATCTTCGCAAACCTATTTCGAATCCCTTTCAGCCTTTATGACACATTTGTAATCGAAGAACGTTATGGATTTAACACAATGACCTTGAAAATGTGGATTTCGGACCTAATTAAAAGCATGGCCATTTTAGCTTTCCTATGCGGTTTGCTCCTTTGGGTCCTTTTAACTCTGGTGGTTCGTGGCGGAAATGCGTGGTGGGTGTGGGCATGGATATTGGTCGGACTGTTTGAACTGCTGATGCTGTGGCTCTTTCCGGTGGTGATCGCTCCTCTGTTCAACAAGTTTGAACCGATTGAGAATAGAACGTTGGAAGATCATATCAAGACGT
>Ga0315280_10001175_pt1 | contig 46209 bp, 54 predicted proteins | sample YL17G06_40_MG_FD_203697 | JGI IMG/M metagenome (GOLD analysis project Ga0315280, IMG submission 203697) | Sediment microbial communities from Yellowstone Lake, YNP, Wyoming, USA - YL17G06_40 | ecosystem: Environmental > Aquatic > Freshwater > Lake > Sediment | place: USA: Wyoming | collected... | reverse complement strand
ACCATACCCAGAGCAGCCAAAAGGAGAAAAATGACCGAAATCAAAAATTTTACAAAATTTTTTAAGAAAAATCCAAAACTCATTAACTCTGTAATACCATCATAAACCTTTTCAAATCTTTCTTTTTTTGAAAAAAGCCAAATTATATAACCAAAAAATGCTAAAAAGAGCAAAAAACTATCGGACCTGGAAAGAACCCTGTCAGATATTAAAATTAAAGGCAAAATAGCGATTCCGATTGTAAAAATTGAGCTTCCTTGGACGGTTCGGCTGGGAACGGACAGGCCCATTCTTGAAATCAGAGCAGCTATTCCCACAATCAAAGAAAGGTCAATAATGTTTCCACCCACAACGTCGCCGAAAGAAAGTTCTGGAATTTTATTCAGGGCAGAGACAATCCCGACAAAAAAATTCGGCACTGATACCCCGAAAGCCATAAGAAAGAAGGCAACAACGAATTCTTTCCATCCTAAAAATTTGGCTATTTTTGATAAAGCCTCAACTAACCACCTGCTGGAAAAAGCAAGGAAAAAACAGGAAATTAAAAAAATGATGATATTTGATAATAAAATCATTTTAGAAAGTAGATTATTTCGTAAATAATTCCACCAAAAAGTATTAAAAACAGGGGATAAACCAAAATCTGTTTACACCCGCTTCGCGGGTACCCGATTTTTCTATACATTAGCAGAATCAAAATTCCATCAATTCCCAGCATTGTTGCTCCGACAAAAGAGATGATTGGAATAAAGTGTTTTACCCCTGTTAAAAAAAGAGCTAAAGGAATAAAACAGGTAATTGCGAAAGCTATATTCTTTTCTATTTTTAAATCATACCAGAAAACTTTCCTTAAGGTCAGCCCCAAGGCAATAAAGGAGGTAAAGGTGGTTAGGACTCCGAAAAAAAGGGCTAAAGAAACTATCCCATCTCCTAAAAAATTTCTAAGGCCGCTCAATGCTGATTCGGTTGTTTGGGGCCCGGTAATTCCTAAAATTAGATAGATAAAAAAGAGATAAACTAAAATTGGAATTAAAATTGAAATCAGAATTATTTTTCTTATCAATTTTTTATTTTCCCCCAACATTTCTTCCACTTCCGGAATCAAAGCTGCTCCCCATAAAGAAAAAAGAATAGCTCCATAAGGTAAAAATAATTGACTAAAATCAGGGGATGGAAAAAGATTTACCATTTTCAGATGAGGAAATCCGTGAAAAAATATAGCAATTAAAATTAAAAAAAATAAAATTAGTCCCCAGAACTCAATTTTCGAGATGGCTCGAATACCAAAGAAAATCAAGATAGCTCCCAAAGAAAAATATAAAAGAGTATAGAAAAGATTGTTTCCTCCAAAAATTGGAGATAATAAATTTTCTAAAAATTCACCGCCAACAATTAAATAGGCTAAAATTGCTCCAAATACCCCAAGGATAGTGGAAATGAAAGCGATTTTTTCTCCCCAAGAGCCGAGATAAATCTTGGCAAAACCGGGCAATCTTTTGTAATCAGGAGTTTTTAGAGCCAATTCCCCAAAAAATGAATGGATTAAAATAACCAAAGCTCCCAAAACTAAAAAATAGCAAAGCATTACCCAAAAGCCAACTTTGAGAGTAATATAAGGCAGGGCAAAAAGCCCCACACCAATAATAGTGCCAGAAAGAGTGGCTATCGCGTAAATGAGTTTCATTTTTTAATTATAGAAAATTTTTCAAATAAAAAACACCCTCGCCGGGTTATTTGTGAAAATGGGGAATCGAACCCCCTGGTTTTAAATTATTCATGCTTCTTTTTTTGCCTTTATTAAAGAAAGTAAAATTGAAATTGTTATTGTAATTAAAATAAAGGCGAGGGAGAAAATTATTGGGATGTGATAAAATTGATTAAGAATCATTTTAAAACCAATGAAAGTTAATAAAATTATTATTCCCGATTTCAAATAAATAAACCTTGGCAAAAGATTGGCTAAAACGAAATAAAATGATCTTAATCCCAAAATGGCGAAGGCATTGGAAGTGTAAGCAATGAAGGGATTTTGGGTGATAGCCAAAACAGCCGGAACCGAATCAAAAGCAAAAACTAAATCGGAACTTTCAATTAAAATTAAAGTGACAAAAAGGGGTGTGATAGCAAAAGCAGGTTTTCGAACAAAAAAGCGACTATCTCTCATATCCTCAGTTACAGTTACTCTAATAATTTTTCTAATTATTCTTAAAAATAAATTTTTCTGAGGATCAATTCTCTTTTCTTTTTGAAAGAGTAATTTTAAACCGCTATAGATTAAAAAGGCACCAAAAAAGTAAAATAGAAAATCAAAAGTTTGGAGCAACCAAATTCCACCAAAAATAAAAATTGCCCTCATTAAAAAAGCACCCAAAATCCCCCATTTCAAAACCTTTTGCTGGTAAAGTAATGAAAGATCAAAAAAAGAGAAAATTACTAAAAAGATAAAAAGATTATCTAAGCTCAAAGATTCTTCTAATAAATAAGCGGTAAAAAATTCTAAAGCATTTTGAGTACCCTGAAAAAGATAAATTAAAATATTAAAAAAGATGGCCAGAGAAACCCAAACTATGACCCAAAACCCCGCCTCTTTTAAAGAGAGTTCTTTTTTTCTTTTGCCTAGCCAAAAGAGATCGAAAAATGCAGCTCCAAAAATGAAAATAAAAAATAGAATCCAAAAAATTTGAGAAAGGCTAATCATAATTTAGTTCTTTCTTTTTCAGGAAATATTTAACCAATTCAAATAAGGCTAAATTAACAAAGCCAAAAGTAAGAAGGACTGACCAGTCAAAAATGTTTAAAGGAAAAGTGGAAAGCAAAACTTGAAAGACTGGCAGATAAATTGCGGTTATCAAAAGCAAAACAGCCAAAAAGATTGTAAAGTTTAAAACTTTGTTTGAAAAAGCATTGTATTCCCAGATATTTTTTCTTAAATTTTTGCAAGAAAAGGCATAGAAAAAAGAGCCCAACATTAATCCGGCAAAAGAAATTGTTCTTAAATGGCTGATTTCATAATTTGAAAATTTATACAGTAAAAAGAAGATTAACAAAAGCAAAATATCAGTTAAAATTCCGCCAAACAAAATTAAATACTTTATTTCTCTGCTAATTATTGGAAGTTTTGGATCTTCTGGTTTTCTCTTCATTATTCCCTTTTCTTCTGGCTCAAAGGCCAGAGCCATGCCTTGGGGACTTCCTTCAATTAGGTTTTGCCATAAAATTTGGACTGGCAAAATTGGTAATGGCAAGCCAAAAAGAAAAGCGCCAAAAACTAAAATTATTTCTGAAAAGCATTCAGCAGCCATAAATAAAACTGCCTTTCTGGCATTATCCATTACTCTCCTCCCCTCCCTGATTGCTTCTTCAATTACTGAAAAACTATCATTTAGCAAAACCAAATCTGAAGCCTCTTTTGCCACCTCGGTGCCTGAACCTAAAGCCACTCCAATATCGGCTTTTTTTAAGGCCGGGGCGTCATTTACTCCATCGCCAGTCATTGCCACCACTTCTCCCCTCTCTTGCCAGGCTTCAACAATTCTCATTTTGTGTTTTGGCTCTGTTCTAACGTAAAGCTGAATTTTATCTAAAATCTTTTCAAATTCTTCATCTGATAATTTATCTAATTCTTTCCCTTCTAAAATATTTTCCTCCCCTATTTTAAAGCCGAGTTCCTCTGCCACCGCCTTAGCAGTTAATTTATGATCTCCTGTGACAATAATTGGCTTCATTTTGGCCTGGCGACAAATTTCCATTGCCTCCTTTACTTCCGGCCGAATCGGATCCTTTAAAGTAATAAAACCACTAAAATTCAACTCACGAACATGCACGAATTCACCACGAATTTTCTCGAATATCTTATTCGTGTCATTGGTGGTAGATTCGCGTAAATTAGCGAGTTCTTTATAGGCGGAGGCGACAACTCTTAAGCCTTTTTCGGCTAATTCATTCAATTTTTTCTCTAGTTCTCTTTCTTCTTCATCTGTTAAATTAGAAAGTTCTAAAATTTTTTCCGGGGCGCCGCAAACATAAAGAACCATCTCGCCGTCCTCTTGATAAAGAGCGGCAGCAAATTTGTTTCCCGGGCTAAAGGGCAATTTTTCAATTTGCTTTTTTCCAAACTCTTTTTTCTGATCAATTCCAATTTCAATAGCTGCCTTCAATAATGCTTTTTCGGTTGGCCTTCCTCTTACTATCCATTTTTCTTTTGGGTCTTGGGGATTTTCAACAAAAGCTTCCGAAGTTAAAGCAGCCGCTTTTAGAGCCAAATACTTATCGCCTATGACCTCATCTACTTCCATTCTCCCTTCAGTTAAAGTTAAGGTTTTATCGGCGCAAATTATTGTCGTTGAGCCCAATGTTTCAACCGAAGACAATTTTCTCACCAATCCCCTTTTTCTTAAAATTCTTTGGGCACCTAAAGCCAGAATGACAGTTATTGCCACTGGCAATCCTTCTGGAATCGCTCCAACCGCTACTGCCACCGCCGTTTCAAAAAGTAAAAAAATATCATTTTCCCTTGTCAAACCTACAAAAAAGATAGCCAAAACTAAAATTCCAATAACTGCTGCAATTTCAAAACCCAATTTTCTTATTTTCTTTTGCAAGGGCGTCTTTCTCTCTTTCTCTTTAATCATTCCGGCAATCTTTCCAATTTCAGTATTTGAACCAGTTTCTGTCACTATTGTCTCGCCTCGCCCTTCTTCAATCACTGTTCCCATATAAACCATATTTTCCTTGTCCGCTAAAGTTGTATCTTCTGGCAAAACTTGAGAATGCTTTAAAGAGGAAAGGAATTCTCCGGTTAAAACCATTTCATCAACCTTTAAATTTTGAGCTTCGAAAACCCTCCCATCGGCCGGAACTTTATCCCCGGCACTCAAAATAACAATATCTCCTGGAACAAGTTCTGTTGAATCTAAAATTTTTGGGCTCCCATCTCTTTTTGCTTTAGCTTCAATTTTTAAAATCTTTTTTAATTCCTCTAAAATTTTTGAAGCCCGGTATTCTTGATAAAAACCAATTAAGGCATTTATTAAAACAATAAGGAAAATAGCAACGGTATCGGTGTATTTTTGATAAATGAGAGTAAAAAATCCAGCAACAATTAAAATAAAAATCAAAATACTCTTGAATTGAGCTAAAAATAGACTCAATTTAGAAGGAGGTTTTTCTTTCGGCAGTTTATTTTTACCAAATTCCCTCTGGCGAATCGCAACTTCTTTTTCAACCAATCCCATTTCAATATCTGTTCTCAACAGTTTTTCTACCTCTTTTGGCTCCAAATTGTGCCAAAAAATTTCAGCCATTCCTCTATTTTAACAAAAAAGAGGCCGATTAAAAGCCTCTGTGGTAAATCTTGCGCCGCCTACGGGATTTGAACCCATGATTTTCCCGCCCTTTTAGCGCCCTCAACCAGATTTGAACTGGTGTTACAAGGATGAGAACCTTGCGTCCTAAACCGGACTAGACGATGAGGGCATAAAGGGCGGGACGTCCTAAACCAGGCTAGACGAAGGCGGCAGAGAGGGAGAAGTGATGATCCTTATTTTTTTTTCAGCCCTTTTTGCCTCCCTCTTCGCCTGTCTCTTTCTCTCTTTCACTCGTTTGATAAGGTTTTCAAGTTTACCAGCCAAATCCTGACTAACAACCCATCGATTCAGATCTATAAAGTCCTGAGGGGTAAGATTAGTTTCCGGGTTTTCTTTTTCTTTCTTTTGGCCGATATACTTTTCTTCTCGCCGACTAATATACTTAGAAAGTTTCGCTCCCCTAGAGTCATTCCTTACTCGGCGGAACAAGCAAATAAGTTGGACCTGAGTAAGAATAAACCAGTCCTCTGTCGAAAGTAGATTATTATCGGCAAGAATTTTTCTCACCCTATCACCTGTATGATTCCCGCCTGGCGACAAGATCACGGTTGCTGGCCTTGAAATTTGACGAGATTTTGGATGTTTTGTCATCTCATCACCTCCTTTCTGGATCATCACCTCTTTTGACTAGAACTATTTTTTAATCTACCACAAAATTTGAATTTTGTCTATAAAAAAGGCCGCCTCGATTGCGAGGCGGCTTAAGTAGCAGGATTATTAGTGTTTGGTATTTAACCGAAAAGTTAATTTTTTAGTCCTGCCCTTTTTTTTGTAACGTTTTATAATTGCACCACAAAAGGGGCAATTCACCGTGTGTTCATTCCTTACTTCTATTTTTTTACTACAGTCAGGGTTTGGGCACTTGATTGTTTCCACAGTCTCTGTCCTCCTTTTAAATTTTTAAATTGGAAAAGTGCAATTTAAAGGGGATAATCAACACTTCATAAACCCTCCTTTTTTATTAAAAAAACGACATCCCTAATTTCTTTGACTATTTTTCCCATTTCCATTTCTTTTGAGCCATCAACTAAAATTAAATCCCCTTCTTTTATTTCCTCTTTAAGCTTCAATTTCCCTTCATCAATTGTATCAAATTGGAAAATTTTTTCAAGAGCCATGCCTTTAGAATTAGCTCCCTGAGCAATGAATTTTGCCCTCGCCCCAAACGTAAATAATAAATCGGAATTTTTAGCCGCTCTCTCCCCTATTGCTTCATGAGCTTCAATTGTGTATTTTCCAATTCCAATCACATCTCCCAAAACAGCAATTTTCCTTTTGGATCCTTGAATTTTTCCTAAAATTTCTACTGCCTCAGCCATTGAAAAGATAGTTGCTGATTCAGAATCATCTAAAATCCGAGAATGATTTCGCCCCTCGATTAATATCATTTTTCCCGGCAAACTTTGATAATTTTTTAAGGCCTGAGATATTTCAACTAAATTTAAATCAAAAATTGTTCCTACTGCTATGGCAGCTAATGCCGAGTAAATTTGCTCTTTGCCAAATAGTTTCTCCAACCAAACTGGAACAATATTTCCTCGATAATTTATTTTAAAGTTTACTCCGGTATTTAATTTAATGTCCGTGGCTCGAAAATCAGCCCCTTCCTGAAAGCCAAAAGTTAATTTGTGTGAAGGGGCGGTGGGCGGGTTGGAGTCCTTTATTTCTCTAACTGTTTCGTCATCAAAATTTAAAATTAAATAGCCATAGGCTGGTAAAATTTTTGCCAATTTTCGAATTTCAACTGTTTTTTCCCTGTCCCCAGCAAAAAAATCTTTTTCAAAAGGGATATCACCAATATGAGTGACTACTAAAATTGGCAGAGAGGAATTTTTTAAAAGAAATTCAAATTCTCTCCGCTTTTTTAAATCGGTTTCAAAAATTAAGATTTCATTACCAATTTTAAAATGCTTCTTCAAAACTTCATAAATGGCCTCTTTGGTACAGGCCTGACCTTGGCCAGTAACAATAATAACTTTCGGTCTTTTCCAAAAAAAATTAATTTTTTCAAAAATATTCATACCCCGTATATCAACTTCCAGTGCCAAACGCCGTTAGGTGCGTTTTGCCCTGTAAGTGGTTATTTAATATGAATAAATTTATATCTTCATCCATTGAAGTTATGCCCCGGCGTTTGTTTGGAACGCGCCTACTGGAAGTTGTATTACGGGGCATAGATTTACTCATAATCTGGTGGAATTTGATAGTAATGAATAATATATTCAGCTAAGTCGTGAAAAATTGGCGTTGCTGAATATTCAGCAGTTTTGGTTTTGGGATTATCCAATTTTATCAAAATTAAAAATTGAGGCGAAAAAGCGGGGAAGAAACCAAGAAAAGTTTGAATAGTTTTTTCCGAATAGCCAGGTTTATCAATTTCTAGGGCTGAAAAAGAAATTTGAGCAGTTCCGGTTTTACCAGCAATATAATATCCGGGGATTTTGGCTGCTTTCCCAAAACCATTTTCCACCACGCTGACAATCATGGCAGTTAATTGGGAAGCAGTTTTTGAAGAAATAATAGAGGGAGGAATTTCGGATCCTTTTTCAATTTCAACTAAATAATTTCCCACCATTGGCAATTGCGCAATAAGCCCGGGCCAGCTGAATTGGGGTCATTTCAATTCCCTGGCCAAAGGAGGCGGTGGCAAAATTTACCTCATAACCATTTTTAAATTCTTTATTTTCTGAGAAATTTTCGGGCAGATCAATTCCAGTTGACTCAAAAATCCCAAATTTCTCAATATAATCTAAAAAAATGTGGTGGGGCAAAAGTTTTTCAACAAAGACAGCCCCGGTGTTAATTGATTTTTCTAAAACATTGGTCATAGTTTGTTCGCCCCAGACATGATTACCGTAATTATAAATAGGCCAGCCTCCTATTTCTACTATTCCTTTATCAATATAAGTAGTTTGGGGAGTAATTTTTCCTTCATTTAAGGCAGCAGCAAAAGTAATGGGCTTAAAAACTGAGCCTGGTTCAAAAAAATCTTGGGTAACTCGATTTTTAAAAATTTCTAAATCACCAGATTGAGCGTATTCCCCGTAATTATTGGGATTAAAATTGGGAAAGTTGGCTAAGGTAATTATTTTCCCAGAATTGGGATCCATCACAACAATTTGACCTGATTCAATATCCAAGTTTTCTTTCGCTCTTTCTAATAATTTTTCTGCCTTAAATTGGATATTATAGTCAAGAGTTAAAGTTAAATCAGTTCCTTTACTCGCTCCCTTTAGAATTTCATCATAATACTCTTCTAAACCATATTGACCCGAACCTTGGGCTCCCAAAAATCCCATAACCTGAGAAGCCAAAGACTCTTGAGGATAATATCTTAATCTTTCTTCGTCAAGGTAAATACCAGCTAGTTTCGAGTTTTTTATTAACTCTGCCTCCTCTTGGGTTAATTTATTTTTTATTAACGAGTAAAACGAGAAGAGGGAATCTACTTTAAGTTTTTCTAAAATGAAATTTTTGTCCAAGTGAAGGATTTCGCTTAGAGTTTCAGCAGTTTTCTCGCTGTCAATAACCTTTGGAGGAACCGCAAAGACCAAAGGGAAATTTTTATTAATCGCTAAGGATTCGCCATTTTTTAAAAAAATCTCTCCTCTTTCTGGTTGGGTTTCGGTGGGAAAATTCTGGAGGCCTTGAGCCAGGGCTTTATAAAAATCGATTTGAAGAATCTGGATATAAATTAAACGGCTTAAAAGGACCGCTGAAAAAAGAATGAAAAAAACGAGAATTAAATTTACTCGCCAACTCACTTTCATTTTGTAACCACCTCGCTTTCCAAAATTTTAATATATTTTACCTGGCTAGCTTTTTCAAAATTCTGATTGGATAAATATTTTTCTAGATTAGCCAAGGAATTAGATTTGGAAAACTCAATTTCTAAGTTTTCATTTTCTTGAGTAATTTCTTTTAACTTTTCTTCAGAGTTTTGAATTAAATAAATTTCTCGAGTTAAAAAATTAACTTGGAAAACATAAAAAACTAAGAGAAATATTATTGAAATTAATATTAAACCCCAAAAGAGTTTTAAGTTTAAAGTTAGACGAGGCCTAATTAAAAATGGTCGGGACGCGAGGCTTCTCGCCGAAGGCGAGAGCCCCATCCTTGGATTTAGAGTTAAAGTCTGGTTCATAATTTTTCTGCCGCCCGGAGCTTGGCTGAACGCGAGCGGGGATTAATTTTAATTTCTTCTAAGGATGGTTTAATTGGTTTTTTAGTTAAAATTTTCAGAATATTTTCTTTAGCCTTTTCCTTTAAAAAATTTTTAATAATTCTGTCTTCTAAAGACTGAAAAGAAATTACGACTATTCTTCCCCCCGGTTTCAAAATATTTAAGGCTTTGGGCAAGGCTTTTTCTAAATTGTTTAACTCATCATTAACCGCGATTCTCAGAGCCTGAAAAGTTTTGGTAGCAGGATGAATTTTTCGACGGTGATACCAATCAGGAGTAGCTTTTTTTATAATTTCAACTAACTGAGAAGTTGTTTTGATGGGTTTAACTTCTCTAAAACTTATAATGTACTTAGCAATTTGTTTAGAAAATCTTTCTTCTCCGTGAATCTCCAAAATTTTTTCTATTTCCAGAGCTGACCAATAATTTACTATTTTTTCAGCGCTTAAAGGATTTTGAGGATTATATCTCATATCCAGAGGCTCTTCTTTTAAAAAGCTGAATCCTCTACCACTCTCTTTCAAATGCCAGCTCGACATTCCTAAATCGAACAATATTCCTGAAACCGAGCGAAATTTTTGTGATTTCGCGATCTCTTCTAAGTTAGCAAAATTATCATTTACTAAAATCAATCTGGCTTTTAATCTATCGAGGTCGGACCTCGATAATTTTTTATATAGTTCTGGGTCCCATTCAATTCCTAAGACTTTTCCTTTCGGTCCATTTTTCTCTAAGATTGCTAAAGTATGACCTCCTTCACCAATGGTACAATCAATAAAATTTTCATTTGGCTTTGGGTCAAGATATTCTAAAACCTCTTTTTGAAGAACAGGAATGTGAGTCACAATTTAAAATTTGAAATTTATACACCTAACTCTTTGAGGCGCTCCGCTATATCCCCTACTTCTTTTTCGGTTTTCTGCTTATATTCTTTCCATTTCTTTTCATCCCAAATTTCGATTCGATTATAAACTCCGGCAATCACTACTTTCTTTTTTAAAAAAGCATAAGTTTTCAAATAATCAGGAATTAAAATTCTTCCTAAGTTATCAAGGTTAGCTTCCATTGCCCCGGTTAGCATTAGTCTGGCAAATCCCCTGGCATCGGCTTGAGATAAAGGTAATTGGGCTAGTTTTTTGGCTAAAATTCCCCATTCTTTAGCTGGATAAAGAAAAAGGCATTGGTCTAATCCGCGAGTAATCACTGCTCGTTTTTTTAAAAGCTGCCGAAATTTGGCTGGAATAGCCAATCTTTTCTTTTCATCTATTAAATATTTATACTCACCAATAAACATGGATGCCGAGCTTAGCGAGGCAGACACCCCGCCCCTTCTAAATCTCGAAAATTGTATTTAACGCCTCAGAGAATTAAGGCTTTTATTTTTTTATTAAATACTCGGAGTTTTAGAAGGGGCGGGGTTCTCATTCGCTATCGCTCACTCGAAGTTATCCACAGAAAGAGGCATTTATCCCATAGTTATCCACAATCCCCCACCTATCTTCACTTTAACTCACTTGATGTCTCTTCGTCAATCTAAAATATGACTATTGTAAAATGAATACAAAAACCCATTTTTATACACAGATTATTCACAGTGGCTCAAATAGGCAAAATAAAAGAGGGGCAAGACCAAAAAGTCTCACCCCTCGCCATGATCGTCTTATCACAGCCTAATTAAGTTAATCCTCCAATATGGACACCTCGGAATTTCTTTCTCTTATCTACGCTCTTTGGCTCTAACTCGCCAATGTTTTCTGGAGTAACGGTAGCTAATAAATCTCTACCTTTTACACTTCTCGGGACCATATAATAATCAATCACAGCCTGTCTTCCTTTTTCAGCAAAGAAATCAGCAATGTCCTCAATGACTCTTGCGTCTTCACCGATGTACATAATATCAGAGAGGCTGCAGACCCGGCCTTTACCATTAAACATCATGGTCAGGCCTTCCCCGTGAAGCCATTCCACAACCTGGACATCGGTTTGGCTATCCCCGACATACATTACCTTTGTCTTTGGGACCCCGAATTCTCGGCAGATCTCCTCCACTGCTTCTCGCTTCTGGGCTTGACCAACCGGATGAACTATCCGAAGCAATTCTCCCACCGGCATATTATAGACAGTTTCCCAGATAAAACTGGTAAATCTTTCATAGTAAGCTCGGTGCTCGGGAATGACCTCACCGGTTTTTTCGTTATATTCGATCACCGGCATAGCGGCGACCTCTTTCACGAATCTGAGAAGCCTCACTGCCTCCTCTGCTGTGACACGAATCTCGTCGAACCTTTCTACAAAGGTGCAGCGAGCCCTGGTGAAGTTGAATTCTACCCGATCACAGAATGCCCGAATGAAGAACTCATAACTGGTCGAAATCATCCAGACATTGTATTTGCCATTCAGGCTTGCGAGGACTCTACTAATGTTGGGTACCACCAGCAGGCTATCTTTGGAAAAGTCATATAGCCATTGAGAGGTAGCTCCCATTGCCTTGAAGAAAGGCAGGACAACTTTCAAGGTGTGACCAGATGAATACGTCGGGTCTTTAGGAATCCGGTGGAAATCTCCCCAGATGTCATCAATATTGCTAAGTCGCTTATAAAAATCTATGCCGACTTGCTCACCAAGACCGCATTCCTTTGCCAAGGCCACTATATTTTCCTGGGCATTGTCGTTGAGAGTTTGAGGACCCTCATTATCAAGGATGAGCAAGATCTCCTTTTCTTTAACAGTGCTCATTTACTTTACCTCCTTTCTAGGTTATTGGGGCTCCGATTTCTCAGAACCCCATTTTCACTTGATAACCGCGTTTTAAGGCTTTCTGGCCTATATCTCGGCGATAATGAACGCCATCCCAGGAAATCTTGGGAACTACCTGATAAACCCTTTCGATGGCTGCTTGAATATCTTTGCCCTTAGCGGTTACTCCCAGGACTCGGCCGCCGTCAGTTTTCCAGAGACCATTTTCCTTTTTGGTTCCGGCGTGGAAAACTATAACATCTTTCATCCCGGCAACTTCTGCTAATCCTTTTATTTCTTTTCCGATTTCAGGAGTTCCGGGATATCCCTTAGAAGCCATGACCACGCAAACCGCAGCCCCCTCTGTCCATCTAATTCTCTCGACTGGTAGTCTTCCCTCAGTAATCCCGAGAAGGATAGGAACAATATCGCTTTCCATCAAGAGAACCAGTGGCTGAAGTTCGGGGTCGCCAAAGCGACAATTAAACTCTAGAACTTTAGGCTGACCGTCAGGCATAATCATTAATCCGGCATAAAGACATCCCTTATACGGTCGGCCCTCAGCTTCCATTCCATCGAGAGTTGGCTCGATAATCTCCGCCATTATTCTCTTTTCCAGCTCTTTGGTAATCACTGGAGCTGGAGCATAAGCGCCCATGCCACCAGTGTTGGGACATCGGTCATCATCAAAGACCGGTTTGTGGTCTTGAGTAGCCAAAAAAGGAATAGCTTTCCAGCCATCAGTTAAAACCATAAAAGTGGCCTCTTCACCAGTTAAGAACTCTTCCACCACTACTTTATTTCCGCTTTCTTTAAACTCCTTATCAATCATAATTCGCTGGATGGCTGTCTTAACTTCTTCCTGGCTATGGCAAGGAATGGGCCCTTTGCCACCAACTAATCCATCAGCCTTAATGACGCAAGACAGATTGGCCGTGGCGTATTTCTGGGCTCTTTCTGGATCATCAAAAACCATAAAATCAGCAGTGGGAATCTTGTGCCTTCCCATAAACTCTTTGGCAAAGACCTTGCTTCCCTCAATTTTAGCAGCTTCTTCAGTCGGACCAATGATCTTTAATCCAATTGCTTCGAAACCATTAACGATTCCCTTCACTAAAGGTGCCTCTGGCCCTACTACAGTTAGGTCAATTTTGTTTCCTTTGGCAAAGTCTCTCAGACCCCAAAGGTCATCTGCTTTTAGTTTCGGTAGGCAATGAGTTTTTGGTCTTTGACCAATCCCATCATTCCCTGGTGCGCAATAAATCTGAGAAACCAAAGGGCTCCGACTAATCAGCCAAACCAAGGCATCTTCACGTCCTCCTCCACCGATTACTAGTACTCTCATTTCTCTTTTTCCTCCTTTTCTGTTTTTTCGTTACAATCCTAAAAAGATTGTTAATGTTCCATTTTTACCTCCAATCTAATATAAAAGGAGGTTTCCCTCCTTTTTTAGATTAGCAAATTGAATAAATTGGTCAAGGATTAATTTTTAATTTAAATTCTTCGGGATCTATTTCTGCTCTGTATCCTCTTTTTAGTTCGCCTGATAAAAGAGCCTGAGCCAAAATATTTTCAACTTTGTCTTGGATAACTCTTTGCATTTCTCTGGCACCAAAAATTGGCGAATATCCTAATTCAACTATTTTTTCTTTCAGGGGTTGAGTAACTAAAAATTCAATATCTTTTTCAGCTAAATTTTTCTTTATTTTTTGAAGCAACAATTCGACAATGTCTAAAAGATTTTCTTTAGTTAAGGGTTTAAAAACAATTACCGCATCAAATCGATTGATAAATTCTGGCCTAAAGATTCCTTTTTCAAAAAGATAATTTAAGAGTCTTTCTTTCACTTCTGACCATTCCGCTCCCTGTTTTATCGCTTCCAAAATGATTTGATAGCCAGCGTTGGAGGTAGCAATAATGATTGAGTTTTTAAAATCAACTTTTCTACCTAAACCATCGGTTAAATTACCTTCATCAAAAACCTGCAAAAATAAATTCAAAATATTGGGATGAGCTTTTTCAATTTCGTCTAATAAAATCGAAGAAAAAGGTCTTTCTCTAACTTCTGTAGTTAAAAACCCTTCTTCTCCCGGAGAACCAATTAGACGAGGAATGTCTGCTATCGCTTGAAATTCTGACATATCAAGCCGAATCATTCTTTCTTCTGAGCCAAAATAAATTTCGGTTAAGGCCTTTGAGGTCTCAGTTTTACCTACCCCGGTTGGACCTAAAAACAAAAAGCAACCCATGGGACCATTTCTAATCGTTACTTCAGCCCTGGCTCTTCTTAAAGCGGCCGAAACTTCTTTGACCGCCTCTTCTTGATTAATGATTCTTTGATGAATCAGAGCTTCTAAATTTAGTAAAATTTTTCTTTCTCTGATTTCAATTTCGCCAACCGGAATTTGAGTTTTTTCTGTAACAATTTTTGCCACATGTTTTTGTAAAAGAACGTTATCTTTTGTTTGAGCAAGATAAACCATTACTTCATCTAGCAAATCCATTGCCTTTTCCGGGAAGGGTTTAGCCGGTAAATATTTTGAACAATAATTTATAATATTTCTTAAAGCAGGATAAGAAATAAATTTTTTATATTTGTATTCTAAAATCAGAGCCATGTTTTCCAAAAGCATTAGGGTTTCTCTTTCTGAAATTTCTGAAACCACTACCTTTTCAAAAAGAGATAAAACGGAGGGATTTTGCTCAATTTGTTTATGAAGCCCTTCAAAAGTGGTGAGAGCCACAATTTGAAATTGGGGTAAGGGTAAATAGGAGGAGATAACTCCCGAAATATCAATTGCTCCTGGCCGAGTTACACCTCCAATAAAATTATGAAATTCATCAATAACTAAAATGATATTCCCGGCCGAGATAGTTTCTCGAAAAATTGTGTCCAAAATACTTTCCACTTCCTCATGACTTTCAGTTTGAGCTAGCAAAGATGGCAAATCCAACTGAAGAACTCTTTTGAAATTCACTTCAGGTAGGCTTTCACCCAAGACACTCTTTATAGCTAAAGCCTCAATCATGCTTTTTCTGCCGCTTCCTGGCTCTCCAACAATTAAGACATTATTAATTTCCCTCCTAGATAGAATCCTTTCCATTGCCTCGATTTCTTTTTGGTGGCCAATAATTGCTGGAAAACCCCGTCTTTTTACTATTTCTGATATATCAATTGAATATCTATCCAAAGTAATGGTGTAACCTGCTGTCCATTCTTTGGCCAAAGTTCCCCTTTTTATTAAATTTTTCCATTCCCAAAATTTTTTACTCTCAGCGATTTTTTCTTCCAAATCTTCTAACCACCAAGTTAAATTTTCAATATCTTCCACTTTAATATTCGAGTTAATTAAGATTTTCTTAAAAATTAAATCGTGTTTAGCCAAAGCTCCCATCATATCCCCTACCTCAACTCTTAGATTTCCTTTTTTCTGAGCAATTTTCAAAGATTCAAAAATAGCTGCTTCAAATTCTGGCTGAAATTCAGCTTCGGTTTTAGCTGGAACTTTTCCAAAGTAGTCTTTTAAGACTTTTTTGATTTCTTTCAAACTTAAAAGGGCTCTTGAAAAAATAAAATTTAAATGAGGATTTTCAGCCAAAAGATTGTAGAAAAGCCAAGTGGAATTATTTTTTGATTTCCAAATTGCCTTAGCCACTTCAAAACTCAAAAACTCAGCTAAATTGTATTTCTCTGGCTCTAAAAGTGCTTCTCCGAGTTTAATTTTCAGCTTAGGTTTTTTAAGTTTGGAATTTAAAAACGTTTCTTTAGTCCAGCAACCCAGGCCAAAAACTAAAAATATTATTGAAAAGCTAAGTAACTGAGAATTTAACATTTGAGAGAAATTTCCAGGTAAAAAACCGTAAAGAAATGCGAAAAAAGTGAGAATAAATAAAATCAAAAATAACTTTTTTAAAACTCGAGCAAATCTAAAAACTGGATGCCATTTTACCGCCTGAAAAATCGCCGCCTCTTTAAGATTGAAATTTATCATAAAATAATTTTTAAGCCGAAAACTAAACCGGCAATTAAAAGTGCTGGCAGAATAAGCCAACCAAAGAATAAAATTACACCAGCAAAAATTATAAAAATTTCTACTAAGAGTCCAATAATTATTAAAATAATTCTCATTATTGCTCCCAGGAGACGGAAAATTAAATTAGAAAAAATGGCAGTAAAATATCTTCCAATATCAAAACCTTTTCCGTAAGACATTCGATATCTTCGCCAAGGAGAAAAAAGAGTTTTAATTAAGAAAGAAATCGAAAAATAATTTAAGTTAAATTTCAAAAAATTTCTCCAAGCATTTAAAATATTTCCTGGCACCTCCAAAAACTGCCAGCTAAGATATTGAAAAAAGATATTTTGCATTATTGTATTATACCACAAATTAAAAGAGCCGCACCCTCAATTGAGAAATACAGCTCCGAAAATATCTATTCCCCCGGTGGTGGCAGAGTAATTCCCTCCGGTTCAAAAATCACGCAGCGTTCGCCTTCTTCAACTACGCCAAGGTCACAAAGTTCATATCCTGCTGCTTTTCCAATCTCCAAAGTTCGCTCAACCTCACTTTCAGGAACAAAAATGTAAAAGCCAATTCCCCAGTTAAAGGTTTTTAGACAATCTTCGAGGGTTACACCCAATTCACGCATGAAAGAAAAGAGTAATGGCACCTCTACCCATTTTTTAATTCGGTAAGTAAAGGGTCGCTTGTCGAAAGCAATCTTACCAACGCCATCACCAGTACCAGGAACTATGGCGTGAATGATGACATACGAGTCGAGCAAAGCTTCCATCAGCTTAACATATGACCGAGTAGGAATAAGAGCTTCTTCCCCTAAGGTCTTACCATTGGGTAATTTAGTAAAAAACTGTTCAGGTAAGACCAAAGCGCACTTAATCACCAAAGAGATTCCGTTAGCATGAAGCCCAGATGAGGTCACGCCAATGATACGATCTCCTAGTCCAAGTTTTTGGCCAGTGATTAATTTCTCTCTAGGCGCAATGATGCCAATGGCATTCCCACTCAAAGAAGGAGCGCTCTTAACCGGTGGCTCTGCTTTAATTAGATAGCGCAAAGCTGGTGACTCTCCTCCCAAAAGCGCCATACCGCAAATCTCACAAGCTTGATAAAAACTCTCTGCTATGACCCGGCTCCGAGCCTCGTCCTTGAACCAATCGCTATCGCCAGCTGCCACTTCATCGGTGTAAGCTACTGGCAGGGCACCTCGCCGAAGCACATCAACCACTGCCATCATAACAGTATCAATGCCAATCCCAGCGAAATAACGAGGATCTCCGGTTTCTTGATACATCCATTCGGCAATCCAGTTTTTGTTGCCGAGCCCCTCTTGGACTGTACACCATAAAGGTTTATGTGGCCCCCGATACTCAAAGACATTCCCTGCCTCTTCGTTAATGTAGACTCCTCGCCGATTGGGAAAACTTAGAGTCCGTTTCCCTACTTCTTGCATCATCCGTTTAAATGGCTCAATCTTAGTGTAATCCACTCCCGCCTGAGCATATTCTCCTGACATGATTCAATCCTCCTTTCTTATTTAATTAGGTTAACCAGAATTGAAGGCATATTTCGGTCTTTGTTATGACCATTCTTTATTATCTGTTCGAGATAAATCGTTAAATGATTCGGAACTACTTCTATTCCTTCTTCTGTGGGATAAATGGTTCCAATCAGATTCCCATCCTTTATAACACCCACTATCTTTTTTTCTGGGAATTCGGTTATCGAAAAAGTTATCATTGTAAAAGTACCTCCAAATTAAAATTTTACCCTCCCTCCGGGGTAATATTTCTATCTTAACAAGTTAAATAAGGGAGTCAATTACTTCTTTATCAATTTAATGCCGAGGCCGGAGATTTGGCTACCACCAAAAATTAAAATACCAGCCAACATCGACCAAACAGCCAAATTGAGTATTTTTGGCAGAGTATCTACTGGGAGAATTCCCTTTAATTGCTCACCGATCATCTCTTTCACTTCCTCTTCCATTTGAGCTTGTACGCCTTGAACTTGGCCTTTTTGAGGTAAGGCAACTTCCTTTTCCGCCATTTTAAAAATTTCGGGTACTTCAACTTTTCCGGTAAAAATATTATAAGAGGAATATAAAGCCCAGCCGATTATTGCCAGACCAGCCAGTAGTAAAACCCAGCCAAAGATTTTAGTTGCAGAACCCATAGCTTTATCTTTTTATATTATATTACTCTTTTAAAATTTTATCCAATTCTTCCAGGGTATCTTCTGGGATAATTGGTTTCTCCCCTTCTGGAGTTCTACCCGGATATCGCCAAGCAGAAATTATTTTAATCCCTTTCGGTTTCTTTAGGATTTGATACATAGTCCAGACCTCAGTAGGATGTTTTTTGGTACCGGTAATTTCCATGGCAGCAATCGTTCCCGGCGCTATCCCCTCTTCTTTTCTGTCTGATTTTCGAAGGATTCGCAAAACCCTTTTTTCTGAAAACCGGTACTGCCGCATTTTCGCCTTGGAATGCTTCGTCCAATAAAATTTATTTTCTTCTGGTAATTTCAAAAACATGTTTATGCGAAGAAATGGTTGGAATTGATTTAGAAATTCTTGAATCTTTCTTTTTTAGATTGGGACAAAAATAAATAAATTTAACTTTTGCTCTCCTTGCTGTTTTATAATCACTAAAAGCATCTCCAATATAGCAAACCTGAGATTTTGCCAAATTCATCTTTTTGATTACTAAATTTAGTACATCGGGCGATGGTTTTTCTCTTTTGTACATTTTCCGCCAAATAATGTTATGTCTGAGGAGTTTTCTTAATTCGCTGAAATTATCCAGTATTTTTATAACAAAATTTTTAGGAGCCGAAGTGCAAATCCAAACTTTGTAACCACTTTTAAATAATTGGCTAATAGTTTTAATTATACTCGGAAAGAGAACTACTTGATTTGTGTTTTCCATTACGTATTTTACCTTGGCAGCTATGAATTTCTTAGCCAAATGTTTTTTATTATTTGGAAGCATCATCTTAGCTGCTGCCTCATTCGAGATGCCACTTTGATTAAGTAACATCTCTCTTGAGATAGTGATGTTAAATTTTCTCCCGGCATAAAGCCAAGCGGATTCGTGTAATTTTATAGTTGAAATAATAGTTCCGTCTAAGTCGTAAATTATTCCTTTAATTTCTTTACCAAACTTTAATTTTTCGCCGCATTTCTTGCAAAAATGATCTTCGGACAATACGTTGTCTTTTCTAGTCCAAACATGCCAGGCCTTGTACATTTTTTTCCCACACTTATCGCAGGTAAAAGTTTTATAATTTTTTTAATCTTAAGCAATTTAAATTTTTTCTCACAAGAATTACAAAAATGAACAGGAGTTTTAAAACCGGCTGTTTTTAGCCAATGATGCCAGGCTTTGTGGATATATTTTTGGCACTTTGCACATCTAAAACCCCTATATTCCGGTTTTTGATTTATTTTCCACTCTTGGACAATTCGCAATAGAATTTTCTGATTTCTATCTTTTACCACCTCTTTTACCCCCTAATCTAAAATTTGGCAGAGGACAGACCTCTGCCATTTTTACTCTGGGGCGATTTTATTAAAATCTTTAAGCTCTTTTTTATATTTTACCCAACCTTCAACAAAATTCCTACAACCCCTTCCTCCGCCCATTACCTTTAAAAGAAAATCTCTTTTGGTTACCGGAGGGAAGTTATTCTTACCAAGATAATCGGGATAGCTCGACCATTTGTAATTTTCTAAAAATTTAATTACCTTCTTTAAGTTACTAATTCCTTTTTCTTTCCATTTCGGTTCAATCAGAGAAATTCCGTTAGTATGAATATATACAAATACAGTTTTTAATTGTTCATTGGTTCTAATATGAACCGCCCTAAACCTACCCTGAAAGAGATGGCCCTTCCGATCATATTTCTTATTAAAATAAGTAGCATAACCGGTACCGAGTTTTTTCATAAATTGAGTAATGCCACTATTTTTAATTTGTCTTACCAATAAATGAATGTGATTTGGCATAAAACAAAAAGCTAAAATCTCCACAAACATATCCCTATCGGCAGAAAACTGTTCTCTGCCATTTTTCTTAGCACGGAGACGAGCCCTCCTTCTATCTCGAATCAAAACCGGATTAGTATCATTAAATTCGTAAAGAGAAAAAACTCCCCGATAATAGTCATTTTTATCTTTAAAAATTATAGAATCGGCGACACCTCGAAGAACGAGGTGATAAATTTCCCCATTAACCAATTGCGGTCTTTTAACCGACATATTTAATATTTAAGAAAAAATTACTGAGTGGCAGAGGTCTGTCCTCTGCCAAATTGCGCTGTTGTTTGATTTCGTGTTTTATCTAATCTCGTAAGTGATGGTGACGGTTACTTCGATTTTGTTTTCACCGGTTTCTATTTGGGGAGCTCCCCCACCAACACCACTGGGTGCTGCTGCTCTTTCTAAACCGTAATAATAAGGAATAACGCTACTTTCGCTGAAATTGATAATTCTAACCAATTTAACTCCTAACTGGTCAGTCAACTCTTTGGCTTTGGTTTTAGCTTTTTCAATTGCCTGGGTTCTGGCTTCCTTTTTCAACTCATCTTGTTTATCAATGGTAAATTGCAAATCGCCTACTTGATTAGCGCCAGCATCGGTTGCTCCCTGAATAACATCACCTATTTTTGTCATGTCTCTAATTTTCACCTCAAGCGATTGAGTCACTTCGTATCCAACAAGTACTCTTTTTCCCGGCGGATAAGGATAGATTTCAGTTTCAACTTTTTGATATTCATAAAGAGGATAAATGTTAAAGCTGGTGGTTTTTACGTCCTTATCTTCCACCCCCTGACCTTTGACGAAATCAATTACGGCATTCATCTTTTTTGTGTTTTCACTCATTGCCTTAGCCACTGTTTTTGCTTCATTTACCACTGAAAAAGTTGTCAAAGCCAAATCGGGTTTAGCATAAACTTCACCAGTTTCAGAAACGGTAATCGTGTTTCCTGTTATCTGGATTTTATCTTTGATATCGATTGTCTTAGAGATTATTAAGGTAATCAGAAAAATACCAAGAATGACCAAAAGAGCAGCACATAAACATTTACATTTTTCTTTTAAATCTTTACAACATTGTTCGTCCATAATTCAGAACTATTTATTAATTATTAATCGACCTTTGAAATTATTTAAAACCGTCGTAGGAAATTATTTCTTCTAATTTCTTTCTTGATTTTGGTCTCGGTTCGCCGGCCGGATAACCAAGAGGCAGTAAAGCCACTACTTTGCATCTTTCTGGAATTTTTAAAATCTTTTTAACTGCCTCCTGATCGAAGGCACCAATCCAACAAGTCCCCAGCCCTTCTTCAACTGCTTCCAAGGCCATGTGTTCTATTGCAATAGCTAAATCAACAGCATAAGCCGGAACTCCGGAAGATAAGATATGTTCTGGATCAGTTGCCACAGCGACAATAACCACTGGTGCTTCAGCAATAAAATCTTGAGATAAAGCAGCTTTGGCCAGTTTTTTTCTCTTTTCAGAATCCCTGACGATAATGAACTTCCACTCTTGCTCATTATGAGCTGAAGGGGCTAATCTCGCTGCCTCCAATATTTTCTTTAATTTTTTCTCTGGCACTGGTTCTGCTTTATAACTTCGGCAACTATATCTATTTTTTATCGCTTCAAATACTTCCATATTTCTATCATGATTGTTTATTTTTCTTAAATTACGGTTGTAAGATATCTTCGGTTCTGCCGTCAATTGAAATTATCACATTATCAACAGTGGGAAATTGTTTCAAGGTTTCAGTAATTTGGGCCCGAATAGCCGCCACTCGACAGGAACCGCCTATTTGAAATTCTAACTGTTCATCAAAATCAACTTTGGCTACTCCATTTTCAATAGCTAAACTTTGAATTTTAACACCCGGGTTGATACTGGTAAAAAATCCATCTTCTTTTTCAGTATCGGTTGACCCTTTCAAAAGTTCTTCTAAAGCCGCTCGAGCCACGGCTTGAGTTTTTGGAATTTCTCTTTCTACCGGAAAAACTTTGTTGCAAGAAAATTCTGGGTCTAATTTATCATTATTAAAGTAAACCTCAACTTTAATCATCTCGACCGGATTAAAGAGAACTGGAATTCTTAATTCATCAGCATTTTCTGGAAGACCGGAGGGATTATCTTTTTCTAAAATTAATGTTCCCTTCTTTGTTGCGGATAGTTGAAATTCAAGATCGGCTTCAAAAGGTACAAAATCTTCAGTCATCCAATCTGATAAAGCCCTGGCAATACCAGTTCCCAATTCTTTGCCATTTTCATCTATTACTTTTACCGGGAATGAAGCTTCAAAAAACCAATTTCCTCTCGCTTCTCCTTCAACCATAAGAGGACTTTGGACCAGTGTATTGGGAAGAGGTTCGCTGACCCGAATAAGATTTTGCTTTTCCGGTATATTGCCCTTATCTCCAACAAATTTATACTTCCAAACCAAAAATCCAACAACGGCTAAAATCAAGACTAAAATCCCTATTAAAATTATTTTTTTCATAAATTCTTCTTATTTCCCCCAATATTTATCGGCCACTTTCTCCATTTTTGCAAGCCGAGTGTAGTAATCCGAGAATTCATTTAAGTGAGCAAGGGCAATTTTTCCTGTTATTATCGGGTCGTCATTACTGACATTGGTATGAGGGTCACGAAAACCGTGCTCTAATTCGACATCCATCCCCATTCTAAATTGCTCAACATCGAATTTGCTCCAATCAATGCCCAATATCTCCCCTACTCTTTTGGCTTCTTCGGTTGTAAAATGTGTTTTTGGCTCCATATTTTTATCTTACCCCTACGACAATTTCAGAGCAAGGAAAAATCGCCCCCTCGGCGACCTTTTCCTTTACCCTCTAAAACAATCATGGCGTGGAAATCCTGATAAACTTTGACATCGTTGGGCAAATTTTGCTGAAACAGCTGCTGAAGATAATCGTAAGAAAGTTTATTAGCGAGATTGTGTTTTTTCACAAATCGTCGGGTATATTCATCAATAACAAAAATTGGGAATTCACCGGCGTAAAGCAAAATAGAATCAGCAGTTTCGGGCCCAACGCCCGGAAGTTTAAGAAGTTGCCTTCGGCAACTTTCTAAATCCTGTTTTAAAAATTTCTCCAAAGATTTATAATTCTCTACAATAAACTCATAAAGCCGAGAAATGTTCTCGGCTTTTTGTTTATAAAATCCCGATGGTCGAATTAATTTTTCCAATAATCCCCTATTTTTCTTACCAATCTGATAAATTCTCTCAATTGATAAAACTTTTGCTCTTCTCAAATTTCTTAAAGCCAGCTCCACATTTTTCCAATTTGTCCTCTGAGTCAAAATCGCTCCCAAAACAATCTCTTCTTTATCCTTCTTTGTTTTTCGCCTCTTACACCACTTCCTCCAAAACCCCTCTGGCTTCCCATATTTTTTCAAAAGTGAAAGATATAATCGAAAAATTTTTGTCACCTTGAGCACCTTATCCCAGATAGGCACTCGCTCCGCTCGTGCACTGTCTCCCTTCGGGCAGCCCCTTTTACTAAAGGGGCTGGGTCGTCTCAGTATTATGCCTATCTAGTCCAGCCTCTTAACCCGAAGGGTAAGGGGCTTTCGGAATTTCAATTTATTGAAATTCCGAGACGATAAAATTAGTTTAAACCAATAAGTATAATTTTGGGGATTTTCTTTTATATCTCTCTTTAATTCCTCAGGTTTTATCCATTTCCAATCTTCAACTTCTTCCTTATTCAATATCGGACGCCACCCACCCACCACCCTCCTCGCTTTCGGCGAGGCACCTCCATTAAATTTTCCGACAAATACGTGATCAAATTCATATTCAGTTAAATTCCCCAAAATTGCTTTGTAAACAAAACTGAAAATTTCTCTCAAATCAGATTCAATTCCCATTTCTTCTTTTAATCTTCTTATTGCCTCGTCGATAAGTTTTTTACCAGGTGTTGGATGGGAGCAACAAGTATTCGTCCAAAGAGCTGGTGAATGATATTTTGTTTCAGCTCTTTTTTGTAAAAGCAATTCGCCTTTAGAATTAAAAATAAAAATTGAAAAAGCCCGATGAAGTTTACCTTCTTTATGGGCTTTTATTTTTTCTTCCCATCCGATTTCCCTATCTTTTCCATCAACCAGAATTACTTTTTTTGGCATAAATTAAATTATTTTTTGTCTTTAATAAAATTATCAATCGAACGATCATAAGTTTTTTCTGCTTCCTTAGAGAAAAAGCAAGCCGGTAACTCATTCTTTACTAAATGGTGTCTAATACACTCACAACAAATCCCAGGGGCCCAAGCGAAGCTTGAGAGGATGAGGAGGGTGGGTTGTAGTCTCGGACAATTGGGCCAACTACAAGGACAATCTTTTAGATTTTGCTCTTTTTTACAATATATGTTTTTACCACGATGGGTGGAGGGTAGGTCGGAGTCCATAATTTTTATTTTTCTGTTTTTATTAAAAACAACTTCTTTTTGAATCCGCCTCGTTTTTTGTTTTTTATTTTCTGTTGTTTCTGAATTTCTGATTTTGTTAAGCCGAGTTCCGAAGACAAAGCATCAATCAATTTTTGAATATCAACAATTTCATTAATAATTTCTTCTTTATTTTTAGCTCCGGTTAATTCTTTAGCTTCCTCCAAGATTTTCTTCTTTATTTCTTTTGTGTACTCTTTTTTGCCCAGAACTCGCCAATAGGGTTTCTCCCCCGCTGCTTCAATAATCTCCAAAATCCTATCCCTAATCAGTTTGTTATATCTTTTAATCATTTTTCTATTCTAACAAAAAATCGCCTCTTCGGCGATTTTTTGACGCTTCGACTACCAGCTTTTTCTGCGATCGCCACCAAACCCTCGATCACCTCTGCCTCCACCGCCATAATCGCGCCGGAATCCGCCTTGTCGCGGCCGAGACTCCATAGGGCGAGCTTCGTTCACCGTTACGTTTCGTCCGTCAAGTTCCTTGCCGTTGAACATTTCAATGGCTTTTTTGGCTTCTTCTTCGGATGACATTTCGACAAAACCAAACCCTTTGGAACGACCGGATATCTTGTCAATGATAATAGTCGCTGATTCAACAGTTCCGGCCTTCGAGAATGTCTCTTTCAAAGTGTTTTCGGTGGTCTCGTAAGACATTCCACCAACGAACAATTTTTTTGCCATAGTTTTTTCCTTACACAAAAATTTATTAAGTAAGCCGACCAATCTTATTTATCTATCTAACCCCGTAGTGAGAATTTGACTGCCTTCGGCATTGTAATGTTTTGCTTTGCAAAACATTTGTCAAATTTCTACTACGGGGTCTAACTTACATTGTATTATTTTATGTAAGGAAAGAAAAATAAGAAACTTACTGTTTGATTTTATCTTATTATTAAAAAATAGTCAAGTATTTTCTACACCTTCGGCCTAAATTCGGATTACTTTATTTTCCTAATTAAAGATTATGCTTTAAATAACTTTTTAGATCAAAGCCAAATTCTCGTATTTTGTTTCTGGCGCCGAATTTTACTGCTTCAATCAAACAAACAATATCTTTAATTATAATTCCCCTTTTCTGAAGTTCTTTTATTGCTTCAACCATTGAATCGCCTGAATATATTTCATCGTCAACCAAAACAACCCTATTTCTTCTTTTGAGACCGTAAATATAAATATCTTTTCTTGCGGCATTCGGCTCCAAGAATTTAATCCGATTAGGCAAACCTAATTTTAGTTTATAGGCAATTAATAACGGTTTTTTGCTAACGTAAGAAAGAAATAATGAAGGGATGATTCCTCCACTATCAAAACCAACGATATAATCTACATTTTTCCAATTAATTTTTTTACTTAAATATCTAATAACTTTTAAAACCCTCTGAGTATCTAAAGGATCAACTATCCCATCAAGAGAGTGAATAATTCTTATCGGTCTGGCGTCAACCACCCCAATTCTTTTTACTCGTTTTATTTTTATATTAATTTTTTTCATTCAACTTCGGGCTAAATTTTGATTATTTTATTATTAAAGTTTCTAATAAGACAACTAAACCAGCGAAAAGAAGGTAAATCAAAATTACCAGCCACCATTTTATTTTTTTAGTAAGAAAGGACATTTTTTATTTTCAATTTCCTCAACTTCGGCCTAAATTTTGATTATTTTAATTTTAGCTTCGTTAATTTTTCTAATTCCCTCAAAGACTTAATTCTTGAGATATTTTTTGCATTGCTAAAAGACCAATTTTAACAAATTCTTCTAGTTTTAAACCAAGAAGTTCTTCGCATTTTTTAATAATTTCTCGATTGGCCCCTCTAGCAAAAGCTTTTTCCTTAAAACGATTTAGAACATTTTCGGTGGTTAGGTCAACTAATTTCTTAGAAGGTAAAACCAGGGTAGCTGCTACAATTAAACCGGTTAAGGGATCGGTAACAAAAAGAGCTTTTTCCATTAAAGTTTGGGGTGGTATGCCATGAGCTTCGTTATGCACTTTTACTGCCTGACAAATATCTTTATCTATACCCAAATCTTCCAATACTTTAGAACCCAATAAAGAGTGTTGCGACAAATCATCCTTCACTTTGTCGTAATCGATATCATGTAATAATCCTGCCAGAGCCCACTTTTCTTCGACTTCGTCAAAATGCCGAGCCAAAGCTCGCATTATTGCTTCTACGGCCAGACTATGCTTAATCAAATTCTGATTTGAAAGATTTTCTTTTAATAATTTTAATCCTTCTTCTCTTGTCATATATTTAAACCGATTTCATTTCATATTACTCATTCTACCAAAAAATCGCCCTTTCGGTAATCTTTGTTATGGCTACCCGTCTTTTTTATTTTGAAACAAAAAAAGAAACCCCCCACCATCATATGGTGGGGGGTTTAGGATTATCTGCTGAAATCTCTTTTGGGTCTTCTTTTTGTCCAGCACTCTTTGCAGTAAATAGGTCTGTCTGCGGCTGGTTCAAAAGGGAGTTCAGTGATTTCTACCCCGCAGTCTGAGCATTTCCAATTGCCCTTGATCATTTCTCGGGGTGCAAATCCTCTGTCTGAATCGTATGCCATGTTATTTTTGTTTAATTTACGAATAAAAAAAGCGACCTTTAAACTCTAAGTCGCTACACTTAACTACTACTTTAATGTTTTAAGCGAAGAGGACTTCGTCCTCTTCTTTACCTTCGTTTCCATTATGGAAACTAGGTGATTAAAGACTCGTTAAAGCTACTTCGACTTATCGTCTGACCCCATTATACAGCATCCATATAGGATGTCAAGCCCGGTAGTAGAATTTTGACAGCCCCGTTTAAGCGGGATAATTTCGCGGAGCGAGTCAAAATTCACTACCGGGCGCAGTCCCGTAGAGCAATTTCGGAAAGATTTTTCTAAAGAAAAATCAAATTTACGAAGCCCCATAGAACAGCAAAGCTGTCTATGGGACCAGTCCAGTAGAGAGCTACGCTCTTCTACTGGGTAATCCGAAATTCTTCTACGGGGCAAGCCCCGCAAGAGAATGGACAAAATACCTCAAAGGTGGGAAAATTAAGATAGTTTAATGCCGAAAAATTTTGAAATCAAACATTTAATTGTTGGACCTCTTTTAACCAATTGCTACATTTTAATTTCCAAAGGTGAATCCCTGGTTATTGATCCCGGTGCTGATTTGAAGCAAATTTTAGAAGAACTGACAAAAAACCAAGCAAGATTAAAATATATTGTCTTGACCCATTGCCATTGGGATCATCTTTTGGCAGCTCCGAAATTGAAAACAGAAACCGGTGCCAAAATTTTAGTTCATGAAGGAGAGAAGGACTTCATGAAATTCAATGTTGATCAATTTTTAAAAGACGGAGATGAAATCGGGTACCCGCCATTTGAGCGGGTGGGAGAAATTTCATTAAAAATTGTTCACACGCCAGGTCATACAAAGGGAAGCATTTGTCTTTTAGGCGGCGGTTTCATTTTCACCGGCGACACCCTGTTTGAAGATGCTCATGGCAGAACCGACCTTTCTGGCGGTTCCCAAACAGAAATGGAAAATTCCTTGGAAAAACTGAAAAAGATTTTAAAACCGGGAATGAAAATTTATCCCGGCCACGGAGAAGTTTTTGAGAAATGAAAATGGAAAAATATTTTGACAAAGAATCATACAAAAATCTAGGGATTAATGAATTGATTCTCTTGGGGATATATTCGATAGTTAACAATGGGGAAAAATGCACCTTTGAAAGATTAGTTAAAGAAAGTTTTAATATATTTCCAGAAGCATTTTGTTTTTCCAAAAATCCCGAATGGCCGGACTCTCGGAAGCTCGACCGGCCCCTTCGAACTCTTAGAAAAAGAAAATTAATCACCGGCGACCCCAAAACCTCCTTCTCTTTAACCAAACTCGGAAAGAAAATCGCCATCGAAACCTCCAAATCCTTCCGACAAAGAAAATTATTTAAATGAAAAAATCTCTCAAACCACTTCAAACAAAAAAGCGGAGGTGGGGTCTTGCCACCCGCCTTGAACATCGGAGAGTAGGAAGCGACAAGAAGAAAAAATAAATCAATAAGAATAAGAATAAGAGATATGAAAAATGCTGCAAAATTAATAATAAGCATATTAATCTGCGAGCTTGCCGGAGTTTTTGGCTCAATTTTCACAACGCCGGCGATTGAAAGCTGGTATTTTTTTCTCGAAAAGCCCTTCTTCAGTCCGCCAAACTGGGTTTTTGCTCCGGTTTGGACAGTTTTATTTTTATTGATGGGTATTTCTTTATATCTGGTATGGGCAAAAAATTGGGCCAGCAAAGTTCCGGTCGATAGGCCGGAACGGAAATCGTGGAATCCCGTTTCGGCCAAATTATGGACCGGTTCGTGGAAAGAAGAAAATGCAGTTGCGATTTTTGTCCTCCAGTTGGTTTTGAATATTTTGTGGTCGGTAATATTTTTCGGTTTGAAATCGCCAGGCCTGGCCTTTTTCGAAATTTTAATGCTCTGGTTCGCAATATTATATACAATTATAAATTTTTACCGGATATCCAAATCCGCGAGTTTCTTGCTTTTACCCTATATCCTTTGGGTCACCTTCGCCGCAGTTTTAAACCTCGCCGTGTGGATGCTGAATAGTTAAAAGGCCTGCAAAATTTTTATGGCTAGCATCGTGTCTTAGCGGTGTTTTTTATTTGAATTTTCTCGAAAATAGAGGAAGTTATTAAATTGGGGAGGGAATAATTAAAAAATCGCCAAGAAGGCTTTTTTTATTCTTACAATCTATGGGTAAGGAGAAAATGTTGACTTTTTATTTATTTTAATGTATTCTATCGGCAGATAGCTAAGGTAAAAGAAGGCCTGGCTTTTTGTACATTACAAAAAAAATAAGGGAGGTATAAAAAACATGTTTTTAAGAAATTTCTGGTTTTTTGCCGTGGCGATTTTTTTTATATTCGATCTGATGGCGACAATCGCGGTTTTCAAGGGAGATTACGGAACGGGAAAAAAAGTGGTCTGCGTAGTTGTTTTGGTTATTATTTTTTTCTGGCTGCTGCCTCGGTTTATGAGTTTCCTCACCGACATCATGGCGCCAAGGATTTTTCGCGGGAGAAAGATCTTCGTCGAACAAAGCGGAGGGGAATATGATATGCTCAGAATTGTAGATTCTCTGAACAGCTACTTTTTAGGACAAGGGGCTATTATTACGGATGATTCGGGCGCCGCCGAATTCCAGATAACCTTGAGTATAAGCCTGACTGATCCGACAGCAATTTCCTGCAGACTAACTGACCAGCGGGGCTACACAATCACATTCACTGATTATGGACAATATTGGCCAAGGTCGTTTGCACTTGCCGTCGCAAGATTCATAAGGATGAGCGACCGGCACCCTGTGAATAAATAAGGAGGAACGGTAATGAGTATAGGCGTAATTTTATTCTACGTGGGCGTGGGAATAGGCAATCTCTTAATTATGATAGAATGGGCCAAGAAAGGATACTGGGAAGTCGGTCTTGAGGGGCCAAGAAATAAAAGAGTTATGGTAGGTTGGATTATCGGAGTCAGCACTATCGCTATAGGCGGGATAGCATATCGTTTGACTGGGTTCAACCCGATAAACAAATATGCCATAGCGTTAGTTTACGCGATTCCCATCCTGATAGTCTTTTTTGTAAGAATATCAATGCCAGCTGGCCAACGCCAATTTTATGTAGCCAAGACAAGAATGAATTTTTGGATGAATCCACATTATTATCAACCAGGCAAGATTCTCCGGGCGGGGAACGATTTACAGAAATTCTCACGAGCGCAGCAGACTGCCAAATTGTTTCAGGAAGCAATACTTCCTTACCGGGCTGATACTTCTTTTAGGGGAAGGCTCAATTTAGCGATTGGTTACGAAGAACTCGGCATGATGTACCGATTGATGAATATGTGGAAAGATGCGAAGGATTCCTACGAAAAAAGTCTTTCGACATTCGGAGGGTTAATAAACGATTATCCCAACAGTGCTGAAGTTCATGCAGGCCTTAGTATGATTCTTTTCCGAAAAGCGGAATTGGCTCATGCTCAGGGCAATTTCAGTGAAGCAGTGGAGGGATATCGGAAAAGCTTAGATGAGGGCGCTGAAACCGACAGCGAGGGAGACATAAGACTTACCGAGGGGCTTATCAAAAATGCCAATGAGCATTATAACTAAATAGAGATGATAGAATAATCTAATAGTAATTTTTATGGTTTAACACCGTACCTTAAACGGTGTTTTTTATTTGAATTTTATCGAAAATAGAGGTAGTATGAAGACGGAGGAAAAAATTGAAAGCTCATTGATATAAATAAAATAAAAGGAGGGAAATATGAATTCGGTTCAGCCAGTAAAAGTTTTTTCTACCAGCGGTTCGATTGAATTAGCCCAGGATATCTGCAACGCCTTGCAAACTCGCTTGCCCAAAGAACTTCAGCCGGGGGGACGCCTGACTCTCAGCGATCCGGGGTTTGAGAAATTCGACAACGAATGCATTCTGCCCCACATCGAGAATGTTCGGGATCATCTGGTCGTGATTATCCATACCCATGCGCCGCAAATCCATACTCAGCTATTCGAGCTATTCCATATTATTGACGCGGTCATAAACGCCGATGCCAAAGAAATCATGCTTGTTTTTGCTTATTTTGATTACTCCAGATCCGACAAAAAAGACCAGCCCCACATTTCGGTAATGAGCCGATTTTTGGCCGATATTTTTAACAATTTCGGCATCAAAAAGAAGCTAATCCTTGACCCCCACGATGACCACATTCTCCAATATTTTCGGCCGACAGCCAATGGCATTTCCGCAGTTCTGCTTTTGACCGATTATTTGAAGAGGGAGTTCTTGACGCCCGAACTGAAAGAAAAAAGCGTGGTGGTCTTTTCCGACCACGGAGCCGCCGATCGTTACCGGGAAGTCGCCCATATCCTTAATTTGCCCACCGCCTATATTGATAAACAGCGAATCGGCGGGAAAACCACACTCATCGGGGTCATCGGCAACGTCGTGCAGAAACACTGCCTGCTCTTCGATGACGAGATTTTAACCGGCGGAACAGGAATGGGCGACGCCGATATGCTATTGAACACGGGCGCATTATCTGTCATTTTTTCTGCCATTCATGCCATACTGACCAGCGGTAAACTCCCGACCCCAGAATTGATTCAGAAACTGGAAAATTCTCCCATAAAGAAATTCATAATTACTGACAGCGTACCGGTCAGACAAAAACTTGTCGGCACTACCAAGTTTAAAGTCATTCCGGTAGCCAATCTTCTGGCAGAAGCCATTAAGCGCAATATTCTTGGCGAATCATTGACCCAATTGTACCTGCCGGAAAATGTCTCGCTTTACCGTTAAAAAACTTTAGCTCAAGTCAAAACCAAGCGCTAACACGAGTTAGCGCTTTTTATATGCTATAAGGGTTTGAATTTCCGCAAAATTAGGGGTATTCCGAAAGAATAAAATGAAACGCAAAATAAAAACTTTTTATTTCCTGAAACCTTCAGTTTTTCAAAAGCAAGAAAATCGCCATCGAAACCTCCAAATCCTTCAGACAAAGAAAATTATTTAAATAAACCTTGACTTTTTTGAAATATCTATTATAATTAAGGCATAGCACAAGGAGGTAAAATTGAATAATGGAAAAAAGAAAAAGCATTTCTATATTAGATTCCATATAGAGGGGATTGGAACATTTAAAAGGTATGCCTGGTATGTTTCTCAAGCAAGTTTTGTGAAATCCTTGGCTCTAGAATTTGAGAAAAAATATCCTCGTTTGAGAATATTCATTGAGGTTCTAGAGATTAAGGAAATAAAAAAGTAAGTGGGGCACGGCTAATTCAGCTAAAATACTGAACGCCGTGCCTTTTCAATTTTAAGTGATATAATAAAAATAGAATAAAGAACGAGAAATTATGAAACTCCGCGACCTCCCGAAAATAGAGAGACCAAGCCTGCCCCTTAGTGAAACTTGTTTCTGCTACTGGGGAGTAAAAATTGAATAAATAAGATGAAAATTATTAATTAAAATATGATTACTTTTTCTAAAGTTAAAAACAATCCCCACATACTGGGATTTATAAAACAAAGCGAGATCGTTTTAAAAAATCAAGGTTATACCAATCATGGCTTAGCTCATCTCCAATTAGTAGGTGATCGGGCTCGAACCATAGCAAAAGAAATAGGTCTATCAAAAGAAGAACAAGAAATGGCAGCAATGTGTGGATTTTGTCATGATATGGGAAATTTTTTGGGTCGTTCACACCATCATTATTTTGGGGCTCTCCTTTTTTATCAAGTGTTTAAAAACGAGTTTCCGATAGATAAGCTGAGCATAATTATGGAGGCAATCGCCAGTCATGACATCAAAGAAGAAAAGAGGTTTTCCCATCCCATTTCGGCTGTTTTAGTCATAGCCGATAAATCGGATGTCAGAAAAGAAAGGGTTTATATTAGAGATTTGAGAGAAATCAGAAGAGATATTCACAGCCGAGTGAATTACGCCACTTACTGGAGCAAATTAAAAATCGATAAAAAGCAGAGAAAAATTACTTTAACTTTGAAAATTGACACCAAATTTGTTCCGATAATGGAGTATTTTGAAATCTTTACCGAAAGAATGAATTATTGTCGGAGGGCGGCTAAATATTTGGGTTATAAATTCGGTCTCTTGATAAACAACTTTAAACTCCTCTAATTCTCAAAATTTTTATAGCCCAGTGATAAAAAGCGAGAAAATAAAACAATGCCAAACCAATTTTTCAAAGAAAAGAAATCTTTTACCATTCGTGATTTGTCAAAAATTGAAAGACCAAGGGAAAAATTTACCCTGCACCTTTGAATATGTTTTATGTTTACCCAGCACCAAAATTAAAGAATAAATCAATAACATATGAAAGGAGAAAATAATGATGAAAAAATTTATTATAAACCAGATGGAAATTGGTGCTGGGTTTACGTTTTAAAAAGTAAAAAAGATGGAAGATGTTATGTAGGATCAACTAATGATTTAAGAAAAAGATTTAAAGAGCACAATAGCGGCAAGGTACTTTCAACTAAGGACCGCTATCCATTAAATTTGATTTATTATGAGGTGTTTCGTTCAGAAAAAGATGCAAGGAAAAGAGAACAAACATTGAAAAACTATGGTCAGGGAATTACTAATTTGTATAAAAGGATTTCAAATTCCTTAGAAATATGAGATCAAAGGTGCAGGGTGAATCTCCAAAGGCCCCCAAAATTTAAAATCGGCTTGAAAAAGCCAATTTTTTATGGGAGAATAGAGAAACAATATGTCTAAAACATTTTTTATCGTTATATCGCTGGTCGTTATTATTGCCGTAGGATGCTTGATTTATCTATGGGCGAACAAAGAACAGGCCTGTTTGATTTCAGGAGGAGTCGTTACAACTTCTTCTTGCTGTAAAGCCACAGGAGATTTTCCGAATACCTGCCTTATTGGCGCCTGCGGCTGCGCGCCGCAATACAGCCACGAAGTGAAAGTTTGCGATTGCGGTCCCGATAAATGTTTTGACGGATTTCGTTGTAAAAGCGCCTACTAAATCAGGAAAACAAAAGCCGCCCCCGCGGGGGCGGCTTTTAAAATCAAAATTGTCGTTAAGGACAGCAATACCTGGTCCAACTGCTCTGATGGCAACCCGCGTTATAGGCACCATCGCTCGTCTGATAACAACGACCATTGCAGTAAAATTGCGCAGAACTAGGGCAGCAGGCTTGTCCTGTCCAACAGTAACCCGGTGAACAGTGCTGACATCCTATACTGGTCGTTTTGCCGCCGCCTCCTCCACCGCCGCCTCCACCGCCACTGCTTTGGCTATGGAAAAACTGATAAATAGATTGGCATGCCTGGTCTCCGTTATTGAGATAATTGCCGACAGCGCAATTATAAGAGTACCAAACCCAGTATAAAAATAAGACCAGAAGAAATATCTGGATACAAGCTTTAATAATGTCTCTTATGATGTATTTTGCGGGAGTTTTTACGGGAGCCGGTGGTTTTTCGGGAACTGATTCTACTTTTGGAGTTTCAGCCGGTCCGGCCAGATTAGCTCCGCAATTTTGGCAAAACATATCTCCCGGATTAATTTTTCCCCCACACTTTGGACAAAAATTTGCCATAATACTAATTTCTTTTAATAAATTTTCGACCTTATCTTAATTTTACTTTAAATTGCTACTTCGTCAAGCAACATTAATCTCTTCTAAAAGCCGGTTTTTAGGTTTTCATCCGTTAAATTCGCTCCAAGCGGCCATTTAATTGGGTTTGAATTTTCCCTAAAATGGGGGTAGAGTGAATAATATGAAGCTAAAGTTCTTACCTAAAACCGATCGACCTCGAGAAAAACTCATCGCCAAAGGACCTCAAAATTTAAAAGACGAAGAGCTTTTAGCTATTCTATTAGGTACAGGCGTAGAAGGGAAAAACGTAATAGAAGTGGCAAAACAAATTTTAAGAAAATACTCAAAAAAGCGATTATTGAAATTAACTTATAACGATTTATCAAAAATCAAAGGAATTGGCCCAGCCAAAGCCTGCACGATTTTAGCCGCTGCAGAATTAGTCAAAAGAGCTTTAAAAATAGGGGAGGAAACTTTACCAGTCATTCGCTCGACTAAAGATGTTATAGCCCAAGCAGTGTATATGCGAGATAAAACCCGCGAACACTTGATGGCGATTTTTCTTAATGCCAGAAACGAAATGATTTACAAAAAGCCAATGTTTATTGGCACTTTAAACGCAAATTTAGTTCATCCCCGAGAAATTTTCCAAGAAGCTTTAAAACAAAACGCTGCTTCAGTTATTTTAGTCCACAATCACCCTTCCGGCGACGCCGAACCCTCGCAAGACGATTTAGAAATCACTAAAAGAATCACCAAAGCCGGCAAAATAATGGGAATTGACGTTTTAGATCACGTAATTATTACTAAAAATAAAGTTTTTAGCTTCAAAGAAAATAAGCTGATTTAAAATTATGGCAGAATACAAACCAAAAAAAGAAGAGAAGTTTTATAAACCTTCGATAAGAGAAAGAATTAGTGAAACTGATACAAGGGTTAAGATTATTGACCCTCAATTTAAAGCTTCTGGTTGGAAGGAAGAAAATATTAGACGAGAATTTTATTTCAAAAAAGGAAAGGTGATAATCGAGGGCAATGAAGCCAAAAGAGGAGAAAGGAAGTTTGCTGATTATGTTTTATTTTTTAAAAATGCTTTTCCAATTGCCATTATTGAAGCAAAGCGCTATTTTAAACATCATGCAGATGGAATTTCCGATGCAAAAGAAAAGGCAAAAATTTTAGGTCTAAATTTTTCCTACTCAAGTAATGGTGAGAAATTTGAAGAATTTGATTTTTCAACTAACAAACAAACTACTTTAGATAAGTTTCCGTCGTCAGAAGAACTTTATAAGAGGTGGCAAGAAATCACTAATAAAACATATCCTGATTTTTCAAAAATTCCAACTGATAAAAACCCGTTTTTAATTCCCTTATATTACGATCCTCAAAAAGAGCCACGATATTACCAATTATCAACAATAAATAAAGTTATTGGAGCAGTTTTAAATGGCCAAAAAAGGATCCTTTTAACCCTAGCCACCGGAACAGGTAAAACCTATGTTGCCTCTCAAATAGTCTGGAAGTTATGGAAATCAAAACAAGTTGAGAAAGTACTGTATCTAACAGACCGGGCCGAGGTATTAAGAGACCAAGCTTATGATGAATTCAAAGCCTTGGGCGATGCTCGAGATAAAATTATTGAAGGAAAAACACCAAAAGTCAGGGATATTTATTTTGCCACCTATCAAACTTTATACAGCCTTCATGGAGATAGGCGTCTTTATAAAGAATATTCGCCAGATTTCTTTGATATGGTCATAATTGACGAGTGTCATCGTTCTGGCTGGAATAGGTGGTATGAGATTCTGCAGTATTTTAAAGATGCTATCCATTTTGGAATGACCGCTACTCCCAAAAGAACTGACAACATTAACACTTACAAATATTTTGGTGAACCAGTTTATGAATACAATATTGACCAAGGAGTTGAGGACGGCTATCTTGCCAATTATCAAGTCCAGAGAATATTTACCAACATTGATAGAAAAGGCGTGAATCTTAAAGAAGCCGAGCTTCAGGGTGCCGAGGTCTATGTGCCAAAAGAAGACCCCGAGATAGTAATAAAAGAAATTTACAATACTCCACAGTTTGAAAGAGATATTTCCTTGCCGGATAGGACAAAAGTCATTTGCCAAAAGATTGCTGGACTTTTAGAAAGATATGGCTCAATGGACAAAACTATTATTTATTGTGTCAATATTGACCATGCCGAAGATGTTAAAAAAGAACTTCAGAACCATTTTTCTCATTTAGGTTATTCTAAATACGCGGTTAGAATTGTAGCCGAAGACAAAGAAGATAAAAAAGAATTAGAGAATTTTAAAGATTCAGAAAAGCAATTACCGGTAGTAGCCACAACAGTGGATTTACTAACTACCGGCGTTGATATTCCACCGGTAAGAAACATTGTTTTTTTAAAAACCGTTTCTTCATTGGTGCTTTTTAATCAGATTATCGGTAGAGGTACAAGAATTGATGAAGCTTCGAACAAAATGTTTTTCCGAATTATAGATTTCACTGGCGCCACTCGGCTTTTGCCTGATTTAAGGAAAGAAGGACCACTAAAACCACCTTATGAAGGTCCAACAGATTACTTTTATAAAGCTCAAATTTTTGACGCTGGAACAGGCCAACCTCTTTCAGATGTTAGAGTAGTTTTAATTTTGGAACCTCATAAGACGATCATTAAAAATTCAGATAAAGATGGATTCGTATTTTTTGAAAATCTTCCGAGGATTGATCTTAAACTCTCTTTAGAAAAAGCCGGTTACAATAAAAAAGAGTTCAAAATTCAGCCTACTCTAGATTTTCAGCAAGTTGAAACAATAACTTTGACCAAAAAAGGGAAGGTCAAAAAACCAATTACAATTCAAGGAATTGATGTTTATGTAGAAACCGAAGAAGAAATCTTGATTGAAGCAGGAGGTAGAAAGTTAAATAAAGCAGAATATAGAGAGTATTCAAAAGAAGGAATTAGAAAAAAAGTAAATTTAGAGGACTTAAGAAAAATTTGGCTTGATGACCAAAAAAGAGAAGAATTTTTAGGAGACCTGTTAAATCAAGGGATTTCACCAGAAATTATTTCTTCGGTAATCTTAAAGAGAAGCGATATTGATGATTTCGATGTTTTAACGCACATCGCCTTTGATGTCCCAATTATCAGCCGAGACGAAAGAGCAAGAGCTCTAATAGAATTGAAACAAAAATTTGTCCATTCTTTTTCACCGGAAGCAAGAGGAATTATTATGGATTTAATTGAACAATACAAGCTCGTTGGAGTAGAAGATTTAAAACCAGAAGTTTTTAAAATTCATCGCTTTGCTCAAAAGTACGGCGGTGTAAGAAATATTGTTGAGAAATTAAAGAGAAAGAATTTAGAACCACTATTTAACCGACTAAAAGAAAACATTTATGGACCGGCAAACGCTATCCAATAAAATTTGGCAGTGTTGCAACATAATGCGGCGCGATAAACTGGTGCCGCTTCAATACGTTGAGCAACTTTCTTGGCTTTTATTTTTGAAATTATTTAATGATTTAGAAAAACAACAAGAGTTATTAAAGTCAAAATATCAGCCAATTTTTGATGCGAAATATCAATGGTACAACTGGGCTGGCAAAAAAACGGGTGAAGAATTAAAAGAATTTATAGAAAGAGATTTAATTCCTTATTTGGCTGGGCTTTCTGGTACTCCTCAGAAAGCAAAAATCGCTTCCATTTTTCAAGAAGTTAAAAACCATATGAGGTCTGGCTATAATTTAGCCGAAGTAGTTGAAATTCTTGACGGAATGGACTTTTCTAAACCAGAAGATTCCCATATTCTTTCTATTGCTTATGAGGATTTACTAATGACCACTGCTGGCCAGAAAGGCGGTGGAGCAGGCGAATTTTACACTCCTAGACCGATTATCCGATTTATGATTAATATCATTCAGCCAGAAATTGGCGATAAAATCCTTGACCCGTTCTGTGGTTCTGCTGGCTTTTTAGTTGAATCATACAAATATTTACGAGAAAAAGAAGAAACTTTAAAAAAACATAAAACCCTACAAGAAAAAACCTTTTATGGCCAAGAAGTAAAACCTTTGCCGCACCTTATTGCTGTAATGAACTCAATGCTTCACGGTATTGAATCTCCGAACATCGTCTTAAAGAACACTTTTGAAGAAGATTTAAGGTCAATTCCCGAAGCTCAAAAATTTGAAATAATTTTAACTAATCCGCCATTTGGCGGTGAAGAAGAAAAAAGATTATTGGCGAACTTGCCATTTAAAACTTCAGACACCGAATTAGCTGGACTTTATTATTGTATGAGAAAGTTAAAAGCCAAAGGCAGGTGCGGAATTGTTCAGCCAGAAGGCGTTTTATTCAGAACTGGTGGCGCTTATAAACAAGTTAAAAAAGAACTTTTAGAGAATAATAATTTACATACCGTAATTTCTTTGCCGTCCGGAGTTTTCGCCTGCGTTTCTCCAAAAGGCGGCTCTGGTCCAAAAACTAACCTTTTATTTTTTGAAAAAGGCATTCCAACCAAAGAAATCTGGTATTACGAATTGACTCCACCAAATGGTAAAAACTACACTCGCAACAATCCAATCAAAGACGAAGATTTAGAAGACGCTTACAAAAAATGGCAAAAAAGAGAGATTTCAAAGAATTCTTGGATTGTAAAAGTAGAAGATATAATCAAGCGAGATTATGATTTATCGGCAAAGAATCCAAATAAAGCAAAGGGAGCAGTTTACCGAAAACCAGAGGAGTTGATGAAAATTGTTTTGAAGAAGGAGAAAGAAATCGAAGGAATCTTAGCAAAAATCAAGAAAATCACTAGATAAAAGTTATCCACAGTTCGAGTATTGACAAAAAGTTTTGTTTGACTATACTTAATATCAAGAGTGGGAGGCTTCGATTCTACTCTTGACAAAGGTTTCTGGGCGATTATAATAAATTATGTATAAGTCATAACAACTTTTCATTAATAATTATAACTAAAATTATGGCTCTGGAAGATTTAATTATAGATCACAAACAAATATCAAAGGAGTTATTAGAGAAACTTCTTAAAGGAAGGGCTGAATTAATAAAGGAAAATAAAGGCGTGAATTTAACAAGACTAGGTAATAGTTTCTCCAATAAAATACGAGTTTTACTCTATCTGTGTGGTAAAAAAGCATGGGAACTTTTAGTCTCGGAAGAAATCAGAAGTTCTATTGAAGAGTTAGAAAAAAATTTGGGTATAAAAGGCAATACCTTGAGACCCATCTTGAAAGAATTAAAAGATTCTTATCGAGTAGAAACAGAAAAGGGGAAATATAGAATTTTACCCAAAGGAGTGTTTGAGTTAGAAGGGGGTCTCCAACAAGAGCCTGAGCAAACAAAAGCTCTTTCGAAAAGTAATGTCCGGAAGGAAAGTAAATCGAGTAGAGGAATTTCTACAAGTGCATATATTAACAAACTACATAATGAAGGGTATTTAAAAACACCTAAAAAAATGAGCGATATAATGAACGAATTAAAAAAACGAGGCGTAACTATTAAATTAACGAGTTTACCGCCCTATCTTTTATCTTTGGTGAGAAAAGGAAATTTGGTTAGAGAGCAAATTATCGAGGGTAAAAGGAAAATTTGGGTTTATAAGTCACCTTAAGACAAAAAATATATGAACAAAAAAATTATTCAAAAACTTCAGCAGATTAAATTACTCACAGAAGAGTGTGTTGTTGAGTTATCGTCAAAAGAAATATTAAAGAAAACACTAGTTGGAAAACCCTCAGAGACACAATCTATAATTACTGCGAAGATTGATTTCGATATGAATGAACGAGCGTTTATTAAAAACTATAACAAGAGAATGAGTGGTCCTAAAAAATTTGTACTTATATTGGCTTATTTAGTAAAAGGCAAAGTAGGGGAAGAAAAATCAACGGCAGAAATTAAAAAACATTGGAATAAGTTAAAGTCTGTATTGAAAAATCAAAAGAAAGAAAAAATGAAGTTTAATACTTATTATGTTGATGTGGCGAAAAGTAATAATTGGGTAGATTCAAAGAAATATGGATTTTATTTTTTAACTCCCCACTGGAAAGAAATTTTCATCAAAAAACAACTATGAAAAAATATTCAAACCGCATTTCTATAGAAAATCTCAAAGCAGACGCAAATTTAGACCCAAGAGAATTTTTAAAGAAATATACAAAAGATCTAAGCGGCTCTGCCAAGGTCCCCTTTTTGGTATTTTTTATTCTTGGAAATAAAAAAATGGAAAACATGAGTGGGGCTGAGATTAAAAAAACTTGGGAAAAGAACAAAGGCATTCTAGGAAAATTTAGTTTTATATACATTACAAGAGCTAGAGAATATGGATTTCTCAAGAAAGATTCGAAGAAAAAGGGGTGTTATATTTTACCCCCATTATGGTTAGGAAAAGTTATAAAAAGAGAATTAGGGAAATTTAAAGAAATTAAAGAAGAAAAAAAGAAGGGAAAGCACGAAAAGTATTCCGAAATTTTTCCTTCCGCTCTTTTAAATAAAATTAGAAAGATAGATAAAAAAATCTATGTTTTGGGTCATGAAACAAATATAAATTGGCAATCCGAGTGTTGGAATTCGTGTGGGATTTTAATGCGAATTATTTTAGAAAGAGCACTTGATAGAAAGCACTCAGATATCAAATCTAAGGAAGGATTAAAAGATAAAATTAATTTTGCTTTATCTTCTAATTTGTTTGGAAAAAGTATAAAAGAAGCAATAAAGAAATTAGATCATTCCACAAAAATAACTGGGGATATTGTAGCGCATGATTCTAAGATTCTATTAAATAAAGAGGATATCGAATTAGCAATCGTACCACTTAATAATCTGCTTAAAGATGTTTTTAATTTATGAGATTTCCTTTTCAAATAAAAAAGTTAGGTGAGATTATAGATTTTATTTCTGGAAATCAAAATATAAATAAAGGTAAAGCGGTCATTGATGGTAAATATCCTGCTTACAGCGCTTCTGGGCAGGACATATTTTTAGATGCTTACAAACATGAAGGGCCAGCAATTATTGTTTCTTGGATTGGTGCACGATGTGGGAAGTGTTTTTTAACTAACGGAAAATGGACGGCCATTGCTAATACTCAAATTTTAAAAATTAAAAGTGAAAAAGAATGTGATTATAAATATCTTTTTTATTTTCTGAACGATGAAAAGAAATGGCCAAGAATCGGAGGAGCTCAACCGTATATTTCAAAAAATGGGGCAAAAAATATAGAAATTCCTCTCCCGTCAATAAAAATTCAAAAACGAATTGTGGCGAGAATTGAGGAACTTTTTGAGAAAATTGATAAAGTCAAAGAATTGCGCCAGAAAGCCCAAGAACAAACCGCTCAAATTTTTCAATCAGCATTACAAGAAATTTTTAGCAAAGCCGAGAAAAAATGGAAAACAGAAAAATTGGGCAATATTGTTGAACTTCATTATGGAAAAGGAATCCCAAGAAAAGACAGAAAAGTCAATGGTAAATATCCAATTTACGGTGCGAATGGTGAATTAGGGCGAACAGATAAATATTTTGTTGAAGGAAAGGCGATAATAATTGGTAGGAAAGGAACGGCGGGAGCAGTGAATAGAGTTTCAGGACGATTTTGGCCGGCAGATGTAACTTATTATGTTTTTGGCAATAAAAAAATTGATATTGATTTTCTTTTTTATGCTTTTGAAAAAATCAATTTAAGTCAACTAGCTATAGGAATAAAGCCCGGAATAAATCGCAACAAAGTATACGAACTTAAAATTCCTCTTCCACCTCTTTCCGAGCAAAAAAAGATTGTGGCTTATCTTGATGGCTTGCGAGAAAAAGTAGAAAAACTAAAGCAACTCCAACAAAAACAATCAGAAGAACTAATCGAACTCAAAAATTCCATTTTAGATAAAGCCTTCAAAGGCGAATTAATATAAAAGAAAAGGAATTAGTAAAATGAGCACCTCCCTTCGTGAGAAAATAAAAGCAATTAAACCATTTTCTGAACAAAAAATTGCTTTAATACTGGATCAAACAGGTAAATTAACTAATGAAAAAATTCACTCCCGCATCACTGAATTGACTAATTTATATCCTAAAATTCCTCTTTTTATTCTTTCAATAAGCGAATCTCTAATCTGGGCGAGATATGCTAAAGATACAAGACGATTTTTGAAATTATCGTTAGATTATTTAATGAAAGGTGAAGAGACAATTTTTGAAGAAATGGGAAATTTGGCCTGGAGGTTTGGGCCAGAAAAATTAGAAACAGTACTTAGAAGTTGGAAGATTTTACTAAACGAGTTAGAAATTTCTAGATTAGTTCATCTATTTTCTCTAAAACAATTAGTAACTTTTCAGCAGGATGCGCTAAATAAAGCTGCCTCATTATCAAAAATAGGTAGAATTCCTCAGATAGGAGCTTGGATTTTTTGTGGGCCATTCAAAATATTAGTTGCCTATAGAAAGGATATTTGGCGAGAACCCGATTTGGATGAAATGTGGATGCCGTTAGGTTTTCAAGTAGTTCGTGGATTCCGTTTTCTGAGGACAATAGGTTGTAATATTCCTATCGAGCTTCTGAATGAAGAAGAACCCAAACTCCTTATGGGGATGGGAACAGTTGCAATAGCACAAGATTTTCAAAAAAAATTTTCAAAACTGGCGAAAAGTCAAGTCTTCCATATAAATTCAGGACTATTTAAGTTAGGAGAAGAAACTAGAAAAGAAAAATAAAGAAGAACAGGAACGAGCCTACTTCTTAATCCTGCGAAGCTCGCAAAAAAGCAAAAGAATTATTAGCCAAAACCAAGCAAAAAGTCGAAGAATTAATTGAGAAATAAAATAGTCAAAACTTAACCTAAAATTGAAAAATTTATATGCCAAGAAGAAAAACTTTATTAGATGGAATTTTCGATATTTTAGAGGCCTTAATTCCTTTATATGTCCTAGCCATGTTTTATTGGTGGCTTACCGATAAAGATGCTTTTTGGAAATGGCTTTTTTATGGAATTGGATTTGTTGTAATAATTATTGTGATTAGTATTTGGCGGAGAAGAACAAGATTCAAACGCGTTAAAGGTTTTCTTTCAGACAGAGAACTACTGTTAAAATTAAGAGAAATGAAGCCAAAAGAATTTGAAGAATATATTGCGGATTTGTTTTCAAAATTGGGTTATAAAACGGAAGCTACTGGCGGACCATACGATGAAGGTGTTGATGTAATCGCGGAAAAAGATGGAATAAAACATTACATACAATGTAAGAAATTTATTACTCAAGAAGTTAGCGTCAGCGCAGTACGAGATTTCTATGGCGCTATTGCCGACCATTTAACTAACGGTAAAGGATATTTTATAACCACAAATAAATTTACCCTCGAGGCAGAACGATTCGCCGAAGATAAACCTATTGAGCTAATTGATGGCTTTAAACTTATTGATTATATACGTCTCGCAGAAAAAGGTAGTAATAAAAACGATTCAAAAGTTTGTCCTAAATGTGGTGGAAAATTAGAAGAAAGGATAGGAAAATATGGTAAATTTCTGGGTTGCTCAAATTACCCAAAATGCCAATATACCGAAAATAGTAAAAAATAATCAAAATTTAGGCCGAAGTTGAGGAAATATGAAGAAACCAAGACGACATGCTTTTCTAAGGTTTTGGTTTTACCTTTTAAAATACCAAGATAATTTATTGAATTTCGCTCATAATAAAACAAAAAACGTTGGTTCCTCGTCTTACGTTATTGATGGAGAGCATGTTTGTCTTTTATTTACACGTGCCAAAAACGTTAATGTAGCAAATAAAAGATTAGAAGAAGCAAAAAGAGAGTTAATTCAGAATAATCCAAACAGTAAACTGGAAATTATACCCACACCAGAAGACTGGCTTGAGGGTAACAATATTGTTTATACGATGAGGGTGGCAAGGAAAATACAGAATTTCCAAGATGTTGCATGGAGATTTAAAAATATAGAAGAAGTTGAGTTAAATACTAGGCTACTAAAACGGGAGATTAATGATAAATTAGTCAAAAACGAAGCATGGACTAATAAATTTAAGAAACTAATGATTTTAATAGATGAATACGAAAGGAACCCAAAAGATTACAAACTCTTAGACCGAATTCTTAGTTTATCCAATTGTTTAGATATATTTTTTGCGGATAAAATAAGAAAGAAAGTAAGAAAGAAAATAATCAAAATTTAGGCCCAAATATGTTAAACAAAGAAGAATTACTACAATTTTTATTGAAAGCAAGGACTAAAACTTATGCCGGGGCCGGCGGTAAGGCTCAGCCAGCTTTTAATGGTTCAATTCAACTTGAACACAGAGAAAGGGATTGGTTTTATCGGGATGTTTATTATGCGGGACCCAAAGTTTTTATGGGCCTTGAAGCCATTTATCATCAAAATAAACCCGTCTTTTCAATGTCTTATTTCGGGAGTTTTAAGGGAATAACGGAAAAAGAATTGGATAAAATTTTAAGAGAGGCACTTATAAAAAATTGGCAAAGCACAAGAATTTGGAAGAGAGTGGAATGGATAAAAGGTGGATATAAATATGTCTGCCAGCCGGATTTCGAAGGCTCTATTGATGAATTGGCTGGGATAGAAAAACTCTTTAAAAACAAAAAAGAAATTTATACATTTTTTTACGGTGGCGGAACTTTAATCAAAATTTAGCCCGAAAGATGAAAAAATACGCGACTTTTAATGCCTCGTTCAAACTGATTTTAAGAAAAGGGAACAAGATTTTGTTTTTGACGGAGTCCGAAACTGGATTTTTGGATTTACCTGGTGGTCGGGTGGAAGAAAACGAAACAAAACTTCCATTTGAAGATTTATTTAAAAGAGAAATCAGGGAAGAATTGGGCGGGAATGTAAAATATAAAATCTTGGGGCCAGTTATCCAATATCGCAGGTATAATAAATTCACAAAAATGTACGCCCTAATAACTGCTTATGAGGCGCAATATTTATCTGGAAAAATTAAACTTTCATCAGAGCATAATAAATACGAATAGATTGATCCTAAGAGATACAATTTAAAGGATAAAAAAATAAACAATAAGGAAGAGCGCTTAGCGTTTGAAGAATATTTCAAAAAATTCAAAGTTAAAAAATAACCAAAATTTAGGCCGAATATGAAATTACTTTTAACATCGGCTGGTTTTGCGAATAAATCTATAATAGATGCATTTTTAGAATTAGTCGGAAAACCTTTTAAAGAATTACGT
>Ga0315280_10001174_pt1 | contig 46216 bp, 51 predicted proteins | sample YL17G06_40_MG_FD_203697 | JGI IMG/M metagenome (GOLD analysis project Ga0315280, IMG submission 203697) | Sediment microbial communities from Yellowstone Lake, YNP, Wyoming, USA - YL17G06_40 | ecosystem: Environmental > Aquatic > Freshwater > Lake > Sediment | place: USA: Wyoming | collected... | reverse complement strand
AATTGCAATCTGAAGATGCGAGGTAAATTCACGGTCAGGAATTGTAATCCACGGGACCCAAGGGATGCTGCCGCCTATGAACAACTCAAAGAGGGGGCGGTTTTTGCCCACCTGTTAAGCCGGCCTGATTATCGTGCGGACGAAAACCTTTTCTTTGCTGAGGTAGGTGAGGTAATCATTGGCTTTGTTAATGTCCTGCCGGAGCTTGGCATCGGACGTGTAGTCCTTGATTACGGGGTCAGCCCCTCATATAAGCTGGAGGCCGTACTCGGGGAGCTTCTGAAGCGTGCTCTGAAGCGGGCACGGGAGCTGGGAGCAAACTTCGCTCATGTAAGCATTCCTTCGGTTGAGGCAGCACATGCGGAAGCTCTATCAAATCTGGGAATTAAGGCAGTCCGTCGTTTTTATGAAATGAGATTGGACATTTCTCAGGTCAATCTTGAGGCTGTTGACCGGCCTGACCCGGCACATCGCCATCTCGAAGCTGGTGAGGAGGAGCTGCTTGCCTATGTTCAGAGCCGTTGTTTTGCTGGCACCTGGGGTTATAATCCTAATACAGTTGAAGACATAGCCTGGCAGATGAAAGTTAAAAGCAATTGCCCGGAAGACGTTATTCTGGCAATAGACAAGGGTGAAGTCATAGGCTATTGCTGGACGGAGGCAGAATGTGGTCAGGACTTGTCCACGGGTAAGAGGAAGGGGCGGGTCTATATGCTGGGTGTGGGCACCGACTATCGAAACAGAGGCCTGGGCAAGAAACTGCTCTGGGCAGGTCTGTTACATCTTAGAAACAAAGGTCGGGAGCTCATAGACATAACCGTGGATAGCCAGAACATTGTAGCCGTTACGCTTTACTGCTCCTTGGGTTTTCAGATTGGCGCAGAGACTATCTGGTACGAAAAAATCATAGACTAGCCGTAGCTGGATAGCCGTCGAGGAGCCTATCGTATTCGCGAAGTATTCTGTCAGCGATAGTTGCCCAGCTGAATTCGGTCATCCTGTCTCGCCTTGTTTTGATATGCTGGTCTTTGTCTTCTTGCTGGTAAAGAAGCGCTGATATTTCGCTTGCCAGATTGTGTGGGGAATTGTCTTTGACTATGCGTCCCACTTCGCCTTGGCTGACCATGTATCTCATGCCACCTACATTATTGGCTACTATGGGCGTGCCGCAGGCCAGGGATTCCAGGGCGACCATGCCGAAGCTTTCATAGTATGAAGGTATGGCACAGATGTCTGCAGCGCTGTAGAAAAGCGGCAGCCTCTCTTGAGCTACAGAGCCGACAAAGTTAACCTGGTCTTGGATGTGCAGGTCTTTTGCCATCCGCTGCAGCAACTGCACCTGCCCCTGACTGTGCTCATCGCCACCAACTATCATAAGCAGCGGTGGCTTCTCGCCTTTTATATAGGTCAGAGCCCCTAGTAGCCGTTCCAGGCCTTTTAGAGGTTCTATCCTGCCGACAAAGAGTATGACCTTTTGATGGTCTAAGCCCAGTTCCTTACGGGCTATTTCCTTATCTACAGGCTTGAACAAATCCAGATTGACACCACAGGGTATAATGGCAATCTTATCTGATGAAGCGCCGTAGTGCTTTATAAGGTCTTCCCTTTCTTTTGGCGTGGAGGCGATAATGCGGTTGCAGCTACCTACCACCTCTCGCTCGCCTTCTATCCGCAGTTCAGGCTCATATTTGCCGATGCCGATGCTGTTTTTAACGGCACCAAGGGTGTGGAACATCACAGCATGAGGGACATGCCACCAGGCCTGTAATTGCTTGCCTACCAGCCCTGATAGCCAGTAGTGGCTGTGTATCAGGTCATATGGCATGTGGTTATACTTTCTGAAATTTTCCGCACCGCAGGCAAACCTTTGAATATAGTCATAGATGGCTACCTTGGGCACCTCTTCGTCGACACCGGTTTCAAGATGGATAAGCCTGACGTTTTGCCCCAGGTTTATTGGCGGCCCATGCTGTGGTTGATGAGCCATTGTATATATGTCTATCGCATGTCCTCTTTTAGCCAGCTCTCGTGCCAGTTCCCGAATGTAAACGTTCATGCCGCCGGTATCCCTGCCTCCCAGCACGCCCAAAGGGCAGCTATGAATGCTAATCATGGCTATGTTGAGTCGTTCTATCATGCCATAGCTCCTATGCCGCATAACTCAATGAGCACTTGTATAGTGGCAGCTCCTGTCCGCCGAGATGATATTTGTAGGCTTCACCACCTTTCAGGAAATCGAAGCGTTTTTTGTTCCTCTCGATGCTGTCTTTGATACATAGCGCCTTTGAAATCACTCCCACGCTCAGCCATCCATAATCGGGTTCATAGCCGCTGTTGTACAGGTATACCGTATCCTTATAGTCGAAGCACATGGTGGCGGCTACGGGTTTTTCAGCAACCTCCAGCATGTTGAGCCTGAGAAATTTCTGCTCTGCCATGGCACCTGCCACTGCCCGGAAGAACGATTCCATTTGGGGAGTTAAGAAAGCTGCCTTGTCCTGGCGGCTGTCTCGAAACAGCCGCAGAAAGATGTCGATATCATATTGATTGGCATCTGTGCTGTGGCGGTAGTTTAATTCGCCTTCTTCATCCAGCCTCCTGAGCTTACGCTTTAACTCGTGGCGCTGTTTGCCACTGAGCGACTGGAGATAGTCCTCCCAGGTGGCAGGCAAATCGAGTTCCACAGAAACATCTTCTTTGGAGCATGAGACCTGCCATCTGTGGTTCTGAGCTATGTTTACCAGTCCGGTGAGCACCGTGGAGTCAGGCCTCAAAGGCGCCAGGTTCAAGCGGAGAATCCCTTCCGCTTTCAGGTTATCCAGTAGCTGGCGAAAGAAGCTCTCTTCTTTGCCAGGCTCAATAACGAAGTCTAGATAATCGCAGACGTCGCTGCTGCCGATAAAGGAAGCGATATCGCCATTTACAAGAAGCGGGGCGATTCCTATGACTTTTCCCTGGTGTCTGGCGGCGCCCAGATATAGCTTAGCTCCGGAGCCGAACTGCTGCCACCAGGCCATTGACCATTCAGGTGATGAAAAAAAAGAGCCAGCTGGAGAATTGCCTTGAAGCTTTTTCCAGTCGGAGTATATGGAGTCGAAGCTCTCCACATTGAATTGAAAGTCCATAAGCCTAAACGTGCTTATTATAGCCTGAGTAACGAGGTTTGTGCCAATCGTGTACTCGTCCGGTACATTAGTGACAGCTTCTTCTTGTTTGAGGACAGATGGACAGCCTTGCGGGTCTGCCTATCTCTCCTCCTCTCCCGTCAAGGGAGAGGAAACTTATTGAAACTAACATGTAGGGACGGTCTTTAGACCTGTCCGGGTTGCTTGTCTGTGATGTCACGGACCGACCTGAAGGCCTGTCCCTACAGTCTTTCCACTATGGCTAAATCAAAATTTAAAAGTCAAAATGGCAAGTAAAAATGTAAAATGTTATGTCTTCCTCTTCTAAATTCAGAATCCAAATGATTGAGATTTAAGTATTTGTATTTGTTTAGGATTTAGAGATTAGGATTTAGAATTTTGGCAGGGCGAGGCTCTTGAGGTATTCGGCGCGGCGGGTCAAGGCTGCCAGAGCCTTTACGGCGTTGTCCGGCATGGTGTAGGCTGGTATGCCTTGCCTGGTTGCCAGGTGCATGCCCTGCCGCTGGTCAATGGAGTTGCCGGGTACTACGATTATAGGCTTCTTGGTCTGGTCACGTATGCTTTCCAGGCGTGACAGGAACCACTCATCTTGGATGAAGGCATAGCAAATCGTCAGGCAGGAGTCCACTGCCTGAGCCATGATCTCCAGGCAGGTGGCATAAATGAAAGGTGCCTCACTAAGGGGAGCCCATACCAGGTCTACTGGATTTTTCAGGCTGGGGGAGGGTGGTATCTTGTCCTTGAGAAATTCATGGAGCTTCTGCTGAATATCTTCGGGGAGGGGTGAGACATTGAGCCCTGCCCTGGCGCAAGCATCGCCGCTGGCCACAGCGCCACCTCCCGCCTCTATCAACAGGCCTACCTCGTTTCCCTTCGGCAGATAGGGGCAGCTGAAGGCTACGGCCAGGTCCATGAGTTCTTCCAGACTCTGGGCAGAGATTATGCCTTTCTGCCGGCTGGCCGCCTCAAACAAGGCGTAGTTACCTGCCAGGGAGCCGGTGTGGGAGGCGGCTGCCTTAGCTCCAAACTCGGAGCTGCCCCCCTTCCAGACGATAATCGGCTTCTTCGGGGATATCTCCTCGGCAAGTTTCAGAAAGCGGCTGGCTTGCTTTAAGCCCTCGATATAAAAAGCAATTACTTTGGTCTCCGGGTCATTGCCAAAATAGTCCAGGAAATCCTCAATGGTAAGGTCGCTCTGGTTGCCGATGCTTATAATGCCGCTGAAGCGAAGTCCCCGCTCGTTGCCTAGGCGTGTCATGTTCTCGCTTGCCCAGCCGCTCTGCCCGACGAAAGCTACGCCGCCTAGCTCCATGGGCAATCTGGCGTAAGGTACGATAGTATTGACGTTGGCTCGTGGCGAGACTATTCCCATGCAGTTAGGCCCGACTATTCTCACATCTCCCTGGCGAGCTGCTTCCAGCATCTGCTGTTCCAGCTCCTTGCCCTCGGCTCCCAATTCGCTGAAGCCGACGCTATGAACGACGGCGAACTTGACACCTTTTTGGGCGCATTCAGCCATTACCTGGGTCACGCCCTGAACAGGTATGGCCATCACCGCCAGGTCTATTTCTCCAGGGACATCCAGAACGCTGGGATAGCTCTTGAGGGACATAATTTCGGATTCCTTGCGGTTTATGGGGTAAATTGCCCCCTTGTAGCCGTCTTTCAGCAGGCTGGAAACAAACATTCCGCCTGACTTTGATTCGTCCCTTGAGGCGCCGACTATGGCTATGGAGCGAGGTTGAAACAGGTTTTTAAGATCTGGGGAAGCAGTTGTGAATGACATGTGTTTATCTAAGCACAATTCATATTTTGGTTTTACTGCGGCTTAAAGCTCTTCTAGGTGTTTTATCGGGCAGCGATTGAAATTATACAACAGGGAGCTCGTTATTGGGAAGGCCAGAGATTCAATGAGCTTATTTGGAGGTCGGCATATATCTGGGTGTGGCCAGTGCGGCACGGTCTCTTATCCTTGGCCCCCTCATTAAGCCTGCCGGTTCTAATTTTGAGAAGGGTGTACTAATGAATTGGGATTGCCGTTGTGTCCTTTCTCGTAAGGCTTTCAAGAATTGAGAATTGTCCTGCAACTTGGCGATTCTCGGGTAAGACTTAGGCATTTGCCCATGTCTTTTAGGAGACAACTGATAAGTTATAGTCGTGCCGCGTAACATGTCCATTCTGTAACTGTAATGGTCCTCAAAAGTATTTGTCAGGCGGCGCACACTAACAGGTCTCTGTCGTCCTGTGTTTCTTGCATAGCTTAGCAGCCCAATGCCTACGACGGTGGTAACGGGCTCAGGCATAAAGATTAAAGCTAAAGCTAGAGATTGTAGCCCTGCGTAGTATGTAGACTTCATGTCAATCTAGTTCGAAATATTTAAGCTTATCTGCCTATCTTTGTCAACTATGGCTTATTTCAGTTTCTTTTGGAGCCAGGCGATTCGGTCTCTAAGAGCTTTAACCGCTTCAGCACGGTTAGCGCAGCGAGTCAAGTCGTTAGCCAGCTTATCATCACCGAACACGTCACGAACCCAGTTGCTGAAGTCATTCTTAAGTGGCGTCACATGATGGCGATAGGAGTCCTCAGTCATATGAGCTAAGCACTCAGCCAATTGATGTAAGTTCTTGGAAACACAGCCATCATGGCAAAAGAAGCTTTTATCTCCACTTGTGTCGGATAGAACTCTAGCAGCATCCTCTTTCGTCCTCACAGCCATTGCCCCTGACCTCCTTTCCTACTTATTGCCCCTTGACCTTAAAGCTGTTCTCTAGCTATAATAAGTTGTTTGGCGAGTAATGAAATTTAATAGATGAAATTGCGTTCACCAGAAGGTTAATACATTTCTAACCTGACTTAAGCTAACACAATCTCTCTAGTTTTGTCAAAGACTTTACAGGAAATCGGTCAAATGGCCAAGTGGACTTTCATCACCAATCATGGTTTGGTTCTGGGCTATATTGCTCGCAGTCCCAGGAGTACAGCCCGGGTGATTGCTCAAGTGGTGGGCATTACGGAGAGGACGACGCATAAAATCATAGCTGAGCTGGAAGAGGCTGGCTATATTTCTCGGAAAAGGGTGGGCAGGAAAAATCAATATCACATTAACGCCAATCTGTCCCTGCGTCACCCCAGCCATGGCGAGGTGGCGGTGGGGGAATTGCTTCAGATAATGGCATGGAAAAAGGCTGACCCCGCCAAAGAGCAAATGAAATTACTATGAATGCCCCCTCCCTCTAACTCCCTCCCGCCAGGGGAGGGAGAACTATGAGAGTTTCTGATTAGGTGTAGAATTGCCTTTTCCCGTTTTCCTCTCCCTCGATAGGAGAGGAATAAGGTGAGGGTGAGCGGTGGATATCTCTTTAGCATTCCAGCAACAATGAACATTCTTGCCTTTAGGGGGTTGACAGACAAACGCTCAGGTGGTACAAACATACTAGGGTGATGGAATCTCTAATTGAGCGAGCTGCCAGGGATCTGTTGAGAAGCAATTACGCTATTGCTTTGACTGGCGCCGGTATGTCAACCGAATCTGGCATACGGGATTTTCGCGGACCCAATGGCATTTGGACTAAAGACCCTGAAGCAGAAAAAAGAGCTTATCAGACCTATCACAAGTTCTTGCGAGACCCCAAAGGGTATTGGGAAGACATACTAGCTGGGCACTCCTTGCTTGGCAACCTTGAGAATACCAAGCCGAATCCCGGCCATTATGCCCTTGCCTGGCTGGAGGGAATGGGCATTCTGAAGTCCGTGCTCACCCAGAACATTGACGGCCTGCATGAGAAGGCAGGCAACAAGCGAGTTCTGGAGTATCATGGCAGCGTTTTTAAACTGAGATGTCCTTCTTGTAGCTCAAGATTTAAACGTGAAGAATATGACCTGGAAAGACTCGCACTGGAAGAGAAATTGCCGCCTCGGTGCGATAAATGTGGCAGCCCAGTAAAAGGTGACGTTGTTTACTTCAATGAACCGATACCCTCAGATGTCGCCCACGAAAGCCTTGAGGAAGCCTGGAAGTGCGACTTGATGCTGATATGTGGAACCTCGGCGGTTGTCTATCCTTTTGCTCAGTTGCCTCGGATAACCCGGCAGCGGCAGGTTGAGCAAGAACGAAAGACGGAATCTGGCCTCTATTTTGTGAAAAGCGAGGCAGCTACAATGATAATCGAAGTCAATGCCGAACCCACCCCGCTGACAGTCGAGGGGATTTCCGACTACTTAATTCAGGGGCGCACCGCCGAGATTCTGCCCAAGATTGTTGAGGCTGTGAAAGAACTGTCCAAGTGAATTGACAGTACAAGCCAAGGTATTCCTTTTTTTGCCATAAAAGACACGCCTCTCCCCGCTACAGCGGGGAGAGGCTGATGGACCGGTAGACTAACTACTTGACGGCCGCGGCGGGCGCCTTAACTGGTTTGTACCTCTGCTTGCTCAAGGCGTTGTGGTCACCGCCGCTCATGCCGGCGATGTACTTGACCAGCTTCTTTCTAGACTCGATGTCATACTGGGTAGTGATGGCGATTTGCTCCATGACCGGTGAGCCGCCACCATGGTAGCTGCCCACATTGTGTATGCCGCCAGTCGCTGAGCAAAGTACGTCACCCAAGTAACGCCAGAACTGGGCCTGGTCCTCCACTGGCATGTCCCGATTCCGCTTGGTGTACTTCAGGAGCAGGTCCCTGGTCTCCGGGTTCACGAAATCTTTCTCGTAAGGGAAGGTGGCCACTACACCCCCAGCGATGTCGCAGAGTATCTCCGCTTCACGCCAGACCGCCTCGCCTGTCAGGCAGCGTCCAACGTTGCAGTAAATCGAATGAGGGATGTAGGAGCCCGGGCCATACGGCACAAAGCCTACACCTGGCATATAGACCTCTGGCTTGCCGAGGTCAGAAGCCGTGTATCCCGCGGCGTAGCCTAACTCGGTGGTCATGATGACCTCGGCTAGCTTCTCCCGGACGTGGGGAGCCTTATGAACGTTATTCACCTCGGCGGCGAGAGCCGCGGTCCCTAACAGGATATCGCCGAGGGCCGGCTTACAGCCCGAATAGGAATGGCGGTGGAATAAGGCGAAGAGCAGGGCCAACACGCCGCCATGCTGCCATTCGCCGGCGAGGAAGACCCTTTCCCAGGGCACGAAACAGTTGTCAAAGATCATGTAGGAATCTGTGGCGCCTGGCAAGAACCCGCGCTTAAAATGCTCCCTGTGCCTGAGGTTATGGGCGGTAACAACTTGTTTCAGCCCTTCCCAGTCGCCCGGGATGGCGAAGGCGACGGCGTAGTCCTTGTCCTCGGGGCGCAACGCCCGGGTGGGCACTACCAGCACCTCATCGGCCACTGAGGCCTCGGAGATGTGCAGCTTGCAGCCGCTGACCACAATGCCATCGCTAAGCCTCTCCTTGATGCGCACGTAGGCATCAGGGTTCGGCTGGTCGGCAGGCCTTAGCATCCTATCGCCTTTGACGTCCGTCTGAGCGCAGCAGCCCACCAAGTCCTCGGTTTGGAAACGGATGAGCCACTTCTTGAAGTTCTCATGGTACTGAGTGGCGCCTTTGTTCAGCTTGTCCGCTTCGTAGGACACGTTGTAGATGGCGTTGGTGGAGTCGATGCCCATGCACCGTTGGATGCAACCGCCCACCTTCTGGCAGAGCATGCGGGTCATGTCTTGCTTCTTGTGCAGGTCGTCGGTGTTCTGATGGATGTGGGTAAAGCGATTGATCCTCTCACCTGTGAGATGAGAGATGGCGGTACACAGGTCTTGGTTCTCCGGCTTGGCTGCTTCATCAAACGTGGTACCGATGGTATTGATGCAGTCCATCTGGCTCTCGTCTGTGCGGTCAATCTGCTCGCCGTCGAAGTAGATGTTCCGCTTCATCTTGGCCAGGCCTTGGATATACTGCTCCTTTGTCCTCATTTTTTTCCTCCTTTTTAACTCCTTACTCAATGGGTAGCTAACTTGAGGTTCTAGCGTTTTATTCGTGCGGATAACCGATGCCTACTATGTTAGCATATTCAGGCAAAAATTTCACGTTTTGTCGCGTTACGGCCCTCATTTTGCTTGTGTAGATGTCCCTCTTAGCCCTTCTCCTTACTTGAAGCATTGCTGAATTGTTCACTCATTTCACCTGAGACACACCAGATTGATTATACATCTACGCACACGAAAATGGAATCCGCTGTGGGCTTGACTACTACCTATGTCTCATCTAAAATGATGGCGGCAGAGTGTCATGTTTGCTCGTCTTAGTCAGAACCTGAGCGTCAACTCGCCCTTCCCCCTGTGTTTAGGTACTATTACCTTTCCCGTTTCTCCGTTTTGTTGGCAATGGAGGCACCTCTTTGTTTAAGTTATCCCTCATCCCCAGAGAAAAGAAGTTTTTTGTCCTTTTTGAGCAAAGCGCTCAGAATGTAGTTAAGATAGCTCAGCAGTTAAGAGATATGGTGCAAACATGGGAGCATGTTAAGGAAAGGGTGGAAGTAATAACTAGCCTGGAGCACGAGGGGGATGCCATTACTCATCAAATTGTTGCCGAACTACACCGTACCTTTGTGACCCCGTTCGATCGTGAGGATATTGCCCTGCTGGCTTATTCCCTGGACGATATAGCTGACTTCATCCACTCAGCCGCCGATTCTATGTTACTCTACAAAGTAGAGCGTCCCACTGATAAGGCCAAGGAGCTAACTGATATTCTGGTGCAGGCAGTGGTTGAGGTCGAGAAGGGGGTGTCTGAAATACATGACCGTATCGACCGAAATAAGCTTCTTAAGCTATGTGTGGAGATTAATCGCCTGGAGAACGTGGGGGATAGCGTTTATCGCTCGGCGATCGCGGAGCTTTTTGTTAACTCAACGGATTTTGCTTACCTCATCAAGTGGCGCGAGATTTACGAGCATATAGAGACCGCCATAGACAGGTGTGAGGATGTGGCTAACACCCTAGAAGGCGTGGCTCTCAAGTATACCTGACCCCATGCCAAACTTGTCTCGTAATTCGATCTGACGTGATAAGTTGGATATGAGTATATCCTTAGCCATAGTGCTGCTGTTGGTTCTGGCGGCCGAATTCGCAAATGGCTGGACTGATGCTCCTAATGCTATCGCCACGGTAGTCTCTACCCGTATCCTTTCTCTCTATGCTGCTGTAGTTATGGCAGCGTTTATGAACATTTTAGGAGAAAGGTTAAAACCAATTGAGACAGAAGATGAATTCTCAAAGGTATGTCTGAAACTTAATCCAGAAGAGCAGGCACTGTTTAACTGTTTCATAAGAACTCGATCCCGTTGAGGGTTATATGGTGGATTTAAGCTTATTATTTATAATTTTTATCATCCTCATAGCCTTGGTTTTTGATTTTACTAACGGGATGCATGATGCCGCGAATTCTATTGCCACCGTTGTCTCTACCAGAGTTTTATCGCCGAGACAAGCTGTCATCTGGGCATCGTTTTTTAATTTTGTGGCTTTTCTTATATTTGGTACGGCAGTGGCTAAAACCATCGGCAGTGGAATGATTGATATTACAACAGTAACCCCAACTGTAATTCTTGCTGGGGTTTGCGGCGCTATTGGTTGGAATCTGATTACCTGGTATTTGGGACTGCCTAGTAGTTCTTCTCATGCTCTAATTGGCGGATATGCCGGAGCAGCTATAGCAAAGAGTGGCTTTGGAGTGATTATTGCCAGTGGTTGGTACAAAACATTGATTTTTATTGTCTTGGCGCCTGCAATTGGTTTGGTTTTAGGTTTCTTATTAAGGATTATTACAACATGGATTGCATATAGACAAACGCCGGCTGTTGTTGATAAGTGGTCGCGGGTTTTTCAACTTTTTTCTGCAGCTCTTTATAGTTTGGGCCACGGTGGCAATGACGCACAAAAAACTATGGGTATCATATGCAGTCTTCTCTTTGCCGGGGGACTAATCCGGGAATTTTATATACCTTTGTGGGTTGTTCTAAGCGCACACGCCGCTATTGCTTTGGGCACATTGAGCGGCGGTTGGCGGATTGTTAAAACAATGGGGCAGAAAATTACCAAATTAAGACCGATTGATGGTTTTTGTGCTGAGACAGCCAGCGCTTCCAGTATTTTCTTAGCCACTCATCTGGGTATTCCAGTAAGCACTACCCATGTTATCACCGGAGCTATATCGGGCGTGGGTTCTGCGATTCGGTTGCGTGCCGTGCGCTGGGGCGTGACTATTACTATTGTTTGGGCCTGGCTTTTAACTATACCAGGAGCTGCTATTCTTTCTAGCCTCATTTATTCCTTGATTAGAATGGTCCCTTTGAACTGAAAAAGAATTCTCTGACTGGATTCAGGATTACAACGTGAATTGTTTGCATTCGGCTCTGGGCTACAAAACGCCAATACAGGCTGAGGCTGAGCATCTCCATAGTAGGACATTATACATTCTGAGGGTTTGGCAAAAGGGGAGCAGTACATTTGGCTTCTGACTTTTCCTGCCTGCGCTGTACTTGGCTTCCTGTTTGCCTTGCTGCTCAAACCGATATTCCCGTAGGCTTACTGGAAGTTTCTTAAACTGAATTAATCAAATATGTAGCCCAGGCGACTGGCGATGTGTATAATTAAACTGTTGGGGAGGTAATAACCATGGAAAAGAGTGCCACTTTTCGCAAAGGTTTTCAGGAAATTCAAGACAAGGTACTGACTATGGGTGGTGCGGTAACGGAGGCGATAAACCGCTCTATCGAGGCGTTGAAAAACCGGGATTTAAAGCTGGCGCACAAGATAATTGCTGATGACGCCAAGATAAATGGGCAGCGGTTTGCCATCGAGGACAGGTGCATTGAGCTTATGGCTACAAAGAAGCCGACGACCAGTGACCTGCATGTCATTGTATCTGTGCTCAGTATCATAACGGAGCTTGAACGAATCGGCGACTATGCTGAGGGAATTGCCAAGATTGTAGTCATGATTGGCGATGAGCCGCCCTTAAAGCCGCTGATTGATATTCCGCGGATGGCGGAATTGACCACAGAAATGATCGATAAGAGTCTCCAGTCTTTCGTCGCCCGCGACGTGAAACTGGCAAAGCACGTTGTCACCATGGATAATATTGTGGATGGTCTTTATGACCAGGTCTTCCGCGAGCTTCTCACCTTTATGATGGTCGACCCTAAGACCATTAATCGGGCGACCCGCCTCATCTGGGTTGCCCACAACCTGGAACGTGCTGCCGACAGGGTGACCAATATCTGCGAGCGCGTCGTCTTCACCGTTACCGGGAAGATGGAGGGGCTGGAGGTTTCTAAGTATTAACGAACCCATCTGGCTGCAGCTTTTATTGCCGGGCTTGTTTAAGTTGGCCTGGGAACAGCGGCTCGTGTCTTATGTCTACAGGTATTGGATATCGGATGCCGGTTTGGTGAGTGGCTTCAAGACCTCTAATTACCTGGTCGAGTAAGCTGGCAGGTATGGTGAAAGCCAGCTCGTCATCCTGCACCATCGCCCAGACTCTATCGCCATTTCCGGGCAGTACCACCTTTGGCTCCTTGGTCTTGAATGTTTGCAGGACTCCTTCAGTGCAGGTTCCGCCTCGGCCACTGAAAACAGAATGCACGCTTACGCCTGTTTCCCGGGTTGCCCCGTGTACCAGCCTCATTGCCTGGGCTGGATTGCAAAACACCATGACCAGGTCTGGCTCAACTTTAGTTCTCTCCAGCGGGGAGAAAACCACCCCAGCATATTGCCCCTTGTCTAGCTTGACCTGCTCAACAGCTTCCATAGTTGTCTTGGCGGCATCATCGTTGGCGGCGTAGTTCATCACTTTCATAAAATCGGTTAAAGCTCTCTTGATTTCAGGCTCTGACTCGCTCCATCCGTAGGTGTACGCGGCAATTGGACAGGCATTGTCTTCGGTTGTCATACCCACTGTCCAGCCATACTTACGAGTCAGCGTCAGCCCGACGCAGATATTTGTCTTGAAACCCATATCCTTAAAAGGACGCCTGGTTTTCTCGGGGAAGTCGTCAGCACTTTTCACCAGCTTCACAGCGATGGGAAAGGTCAAAGGTCGTACGAGTCTATTAAGCGCCTGGGCCTTTTCAATCCAGTCTGTCACGGTGTCACCTCCACTTTGGTCTTTGTGGTTATTATACGCTTGGGCAAAGACAAAAAGCCATAAAAGATGATACAATAGCCAAAGCGTTTTAGCAGCCGGAGGTTAGTTTAATGATTGAAGAGCTTTTACCTGGCCTTTATAGAGTTGAAATCCCTCTTCCCAAGAGCCCTCTAAAGGCTCTAAATTCTTATGTGGTAAAAGGGCGGGAACGGTTTCTAATCATTGACACGGGGATGAACCGTGAGGAATGTCTGCGTCCAATGCTCTCGGCTTTGCGAAAGCTGGAAATTGACCTGAACAGAACGGACTTCTTCATCACTCACTTGCACGCTGACCATTCAGGTCTGGTGGGAACTTTGGCCACTGATACATCCAAAGTATACTTCAACAAGCCAGAAGCCTCCTTTGTTACCTTCCAACCATCTGAAGATTATTGGAAAGGACTCTTTGCCTTTTATCACTCTAATGGCTTTCCCGAGGATGAAATGAAAAGGGTGTGGGAGGGTCATCCGGGCTACCGATATAGCTCAAAACGTCATATTGATTTTACCGCTATGGGGGAAGGGGATGAGATAGAGGTTGGTGATTACCTGTTCCGATGTATCGAGACCCCGGGGCACTCCCCAGGGCATATGTGCCTTTACGAGGCTAGCAAGAAGGTACTTGTCTGTGGAGACCATATTCTTTTTGATATCACGCCTAACATAACCTACTGGGAACAGCTGGAAAATTCACTCAAGCATTATCTGGCAAACCTGGAGAAGGTTTACACGCTTGATGTGAATCTTGTTCTGCCCGGCCATCGCAATCTCTGGAACAACCACAGAAAAAGGATTATGGAATTGCAAGAGCATCATCGGAATAGATTGAATGAGGCGCTAGCTGCTCTAGAAGATGGGGAGAAGACGGCTTGGGAGGTAGCACCTTATATAACCTGGGATATAGATTGCAACTCGTGGGAAGAGTTCCCCTCAGTGCAGAAGTTCTTTGCTGTTGGGGAGACCATCGCCCATCTCGACTATCTTGTGGCAGACGGCAGGGCACGTAAAGAGACGAAAAACCATAAGGTATTGTATTCGTCGATATAACGAAAATCATTGAAAGCTTTTTGGGATAGCATGGAGGAAAATGAGCTATCGCAGTTCCCGAAGTGATAATATAGCGCCAATACTGGCCATAATAATCCTCTGCTTTCTGGTGTATATAGCAACTATCGTAGCAGGGATTCTAGGTCACGACCTGATACCGCTGCTGGGGCTGCGAACTGCGTCTTTCCTTGCGCAGCCCTGGACAATCGTGACTAACCTTTTTGTTCATGGTGGCATATGGCATCTGCTATTCAATATGTTGACCTTCTACTTTTTCGGCAGCTTCTTGAGCAGACTGGTCGGGACTCGTGCCTTTCTCATCATATACTTTTTCGGGGGAATACTGGGCAATGTATTCTTTATGCTTCTGGGTTCGCCTTTTGCCATAGTTATTGGTGCTTCTGGCGCTATCTTTGCCCTGGGTGGTGCGCTCGCCGTGCTAACGCCGAGGTTGCGCGTGTTTGTGTTCCCCATACCGGTTCCCATGCCTCTCTGGGCGGCGGTGCTGGGAGGTTTCCTCATAATGTCTTTTGTCCCCGGCGTGGCCTGGCAAGGTCATCTCGGCGGTCTGGTTTTCGGCCTTATAGCCGGCCTTGTCTTGCGTAGAGGGGTGCGTACCCCATTATCTTAGTTTGCCCATAGCACCATGCAAAGTCGGTTCTTCACCAAGGCAGGCTTGCACCATTTTCTCTCTTCTCTCGAAGCCCCAGCTCAAGATTTTGTGACTGTATATATCGCCCCCGCTTCTTTTCCAGATTATGCAGATGCGCTGTCATTAGGGCCGAAATACGGTGCCTATGCTAGTGAGATTAAGGAGGCAGTTAAAACCGAGGCGGTCACCAGCGGCGCCAAAAAATACAGCACTGGTGCAGCCATATTCTGGAATGGAATTGGGAACAAGCACATTGTCCTACTACCGTTCCCCATTGCCGAAAATAAGGTTTCAGTAGGGAAACTTGATGCCTCAGTCCTCTACGAAGTCTTGGAGCGGAGATATGTCATTGGTGTCATGTTGGTAGCATGGGGCTCGTATGCCTTAGGCATATTCGATGCTGGCAATCTGGTGGAATGGAAAATAGGCACGGGGTATATACATAAAAAACACAGGAAAGGTGGCAGAAGCGAGAAGAGATTTGCCCGGAGAACCGTGGAGCAGAAGAAGGATTTCCTGCGAAGAGTTAGCAACAGAATTGAGGAGAGATTCGGGAGCTTCGCCCCAGACCGTATCTTTTTCGGCGGCAACAGGCTGATTTTAAAGCCACTAATACAGGAATCTAAATACTTACAAACGAAAGCTAGCAGAATTTCCTCACGGGTTCTAGATGTAAGATATGCCGATAGGGAAGCTTTGGTCAAAAGCCTGGCTGAAATAACAAAGTCCCTGGTTTTTACTTTCTGACAGGCAATAGTGTTTATTTGCCATTTTGTGTGGCGTTCTCTTCGGCGTCATTACGGGGAGCGCAGCGACGAAGTCCTTATTCCTCTCCGTTGACGGGAGAGGCTAGGTGAGGGTGAGAAGGCTGCTGTACAGGCTGACTCCTGTGCTATAATCATAAAGTCGAATTCAGAATGAATCACGAAAAACAAGGAGGTAATATGGGCTACTTGGAAGAGATGGCGAAATATCAGAAGACGGAAAAACAGAAAAGCTTCTCAGCCGATTTTCTCGAACGGCAGCAGATAGAGGATTACGAGTTCTGGGATGAAATAGAGATAGGCAAGGAGACTGTAATACCGTTCAAGTTCGAAGTTAAGGCTGAGGATATGATGGCTTATGCTGAAGGAGTTCCTGATGCTAATCCCGTGTTTTATGATGAAGAATATGCCAAGAAATGCGGCTATGATGGATTAGTGGCTCACCCTATGTTCGCTACTCAGGTTCTTTTCTTCGTTCTCCAGAAGGGACATGGCAGCTGGATCAGGACTCCGGGGTCCAGAAACCCCGGCCAGATAATTGAATGGCATGACCCGATTCGGGTAGGCGATGTTCTTACTGTTAAGACTAAAAGCCATGATAAGTGGGTAAAGAGGGGAAAATATTACATGAGATATCTGTCCGAGATGTACGACCAGAGCGGCAAGTTGAAGGGAAGATGCTTCATGACATTGATCTTGCCTAAGTCCAAGGCCGACGTGTTGAGGTTTATCAAAGGCGAGCATGCTCTGGAGGCGTGAGCAATGCCAAAAAGCTTTATAGGGGAATTAGCAGGAGGTAATGGGAATGGCAAAGAAGTTAACCTTTGAGTCGGTAAATTGTGGTGATGTGTTACCTGAAGTTAAGCAACACCTAAGTCAGGAGGTTATCTGGAAGCACGCTGTAGCCTCGCTTGATTATAACCCAGTTCACACCCATCCAGAGTGGTGCAAGACAGCCCAGGTCTTCGGCTTGCCGCTTCCGGTGATGCATGGTAATCAGACAATGTCACTGATGGCAACGGTGGTTACCAATTGGGCGTTCCCTGTTGGTGGCAGGTTGAAAAAGATGGAGGTCAAGCTTATTAAGCCTGTGCCTGTCGGTTCTACCTGCACTTATGGCGCTTTAGTGACTGAAAAGCACCCGATTGGCAAACGAGAGAACTTTGTAGTTCTTGATTTGTGGGTAATGAATCAAGATGGGGAAAAGGTAGCCGTTGGCACGGCAGAGGTTACGTTGCCTTAGCAGTGGTTTTCTGCTAACAAGTTCTTGATTGATTGGTAGAACTCTTCAGGCTCTTTGCCGATTGATAATGCCTCCATGGGGCACATGTCTTCCCGGCTAGGCTTTTGGATGTAGGGCACAATTCTGGTCAGGTGATGCTCGATGCCATATTCGTCCAGCACCTCGACGGCAAGCTGGCTGCCCAGTGGGCTGTAAACCTCCTGGCAACTTGCCTTAATACATAGCAGAGCCGCAGCACGCCCCATTATTTTGTCGAAGATGACTACATTTCGATGATTAGAGGCGAACCTCTCTATATACTCGGCTAACGGTAGCAACCTGTCCTTATATGAGGCAAAGATGAGCTTGTCGCCTTCATATACATGGAGAGCATTGCCGCTGCTCAGGAATTCATCGAATAGGGGTTTGTACACTATGTCTGTTTAGCCTTTAGCGTCTCTCTGGCTGCGAATTTTCCTACCAGCCAGATTATTGTGGGTATAAAAACCAGCTGGATGACTATGCCCGGCCAGCCCTGCTTAATCACTGACCAAAAGGAAGCAAACGGATTTGCCTCCAGACCTAAAGGGCTGTAGCTTTCTCCTGCAATGAAGTATATCACCAAAATTGCCAGCAGTAGCGCGATGCGTCCGCCTACGATGGCTCCAAGCAATGACCATGTTGTTCGCAGGTTGTACTTCTGGCGCAGTATCCCGGCTATAAAGCCATAAGCTGAAAGTTCAATTATAATCTGTGGCAGAACCTCTAGAACAGGCATACCTGAGATGAAGTGGCTAACCAGGGGCGTAAGCAGTCCGACAATCAAGCCTGCCCGCCAGCCAAATAGCAGCCCAGCTATCAAAACGAAGATGTGCATAGGCAGGAAGGTGGGCCCAGCTAGATGGAATTGGTGGAAAACCCACGGCACAAATACAGCCAGCATAACGAACACGACTGTAAGAACATAGCTCCTAATGTCGTTGTATTTGAGTGCCATAAGGAAGGGCTGAAGTTTAGAAAAGGCGAACCTGTTAATCATCAATAAAATCTCCTTTCACCATAGCCAGCTGTTTATGTTTCTCTGTTATTGTCCTTTAAGCAGGATGTCTCTGACTTGTATGGCAAAGGCTTCGCTCTCTGGGTCATCGGTAACCAATTGAATCTGGTCGGGTGACTTTATTCCCAGACCTAGCTCGGCGGCCCTGGCAATTTGGTCTTGCTCGAAGATGCGTCTCTGGCTCACCTCAGGGGTGGTGCCGAGCAGTCGCAGTATAGCTACTCCCACGGCATCGATTGCCACACGGTCGCTACCTGCTAAGAGCACATTAGCCTTTACCTGAGTGCCATGGTCCGGCCCCCCTTTGACAAAGGCGTCCACGCCATCCAGCACAACTAAATCAGGAGAATAGGCAGTATTGATTTCGGCGATCATCTGTCTCATGTGGGGTGACGAGTGCAGCTCTGGCATATATGGATAGCCTTTACCTGCTACCATACCTACGGAGTTTTTCAGGGAAAGTGTGAAGTGGCCGCCGTAAGCGTGGGCCTTCAGACAGCAGGTCTGCACGATGGATTCTGCCTCGAGATAAACGCGAGGAAAGAGAAAGCCGTCTTTCCAGTGGCTATCCTTGGGACGGAAGTGAACCCACCCATCGGCCCCAAGCTCTTCTAGATTGACGATGTCAAAGCCCAGCTCTTGAGCCAGCTCGAAGGTCCCTTTCTTTTCCATCACCCGCTGGGTGGGAGCCATTGGCCCACAACGTTCAGCCAGAGTGATTCGAGTAGCCCCCATCTGCTGAAGGGTTAAGACCAGGGCACGCAAGGTATCATTGTGAGTGGAGCCAGGAGCTGGGTCGGCCGTATTGAAATTGGGCTTGATGACGGCTGCTTTTCCACGCACCGGATTTGACTGGAGCAAAGCGATAGCCTTTGGCACGCCTTCCACCCGGTTTTGAGTGCGTACCAGGCTTACCTTTGCTGTCAGCATTTTCTCAGTGGGCATGGGCTACTCCATGTCAATTTCTTAATCTATATTATAGCCAACAAATATCAAGCGGGCAAAAAAGGTTCAACCCCGGACACCTGAGTTCGTTCACATAGATAGGTGACACTTCGTATCTCGCAGAACAACGTTAAATGTAGCGCTGCGTTTTGCAGTTCGAAAAGTAAAAGGTTAATAACTGTTTTCTCCCTCCCCTGGCGGGAGGGGGCTTTGTTCCAAAACTCAGTTTTTCCAGCGACTTTTGGAACAACTGCCATCGAGGGAGAGGGAAGGAAATAAACAAGACTGCAGAGTGGCCATTGCGATCTCGGAAGAAAACGAAAGTGTCACTAATGTACTGGACGAGTACAACACCTTGACAGGGAACTGGGAAGCGAATAGGATTTGTCTTGGAAGTAGCATATGGTGGAATCTTGCCGAATCATTTTGCTGTCAAATAAGGAGAGAGGAGCTAGAAAATGCGGAAGTTTGGGCTGGTCTTTGTGAGCTTGTTGTTATTAACATCTTTCGCTATCGCTGGCTGTGCCCAACCGGCGCTACCCGAGCAAAAACCATCGCCTGAAGAAGCGGCACCCAAGCCTGAGCCACCACCGGACGCCAGCAAGGCGGTGTTCGCCATTACTAGCTCTGCTTTTATGACAGGAGCAGAAATCCCCGTAAAGTATACCTGTGATGGGCAGAATGTCTCACCGCCGCTAGAATGGAGCCAGGAGCCAGCCGGGACAGCCTCGTTTGCCCTGATAGTGGATGACCCCGATGCTCCTTTAAGAGCTTTCACACATTGGATTATCTTCAACTTGCCGCCGGATACCCGCGGCTTGTCAGAAGCTGTTCCTAAAGACGGCAAGCTGGCCGGTGGAGCTTTACAAGGGAAGAATGGTTTCAGCAACATCGGTTACTCCGGTCCCTGTCCACCGCCAGGCTCTCCTCACCGCTATCGCTTCACCGTCTATGCTTTAGACAAACCTCTAAACTTGGCTGCAGGCGTGTCAAAAGAGCAGGTGCTCGCGGCTATGCAGGGGCATATACTTGCCCAACCCCAGCTTATAGGCATATATCAGCGCTAATCCTTATTTAGCCACACCTGACACCAGCACCGCCAATGTAGCGACAGACCTGAAGGTCTGTCCGTATTCGGACTCTCCCTTGACGGGAGAGGAATAAGGTGAGGGTGAAACCAGCAACCCCTATTGACAGGCGAGTACCTAGTATGGCAAAGTAGTTATATAAAGCTTTGGGAGGGTTGTGCCATGAGGAAAGTCGCCGTTGTTGCCGATAGCGTCTGCTGTCTGCCGCAGGAAATAGTGGAGAAATACGATATCTGTGTAGTCCCCCTCCAGATAGTTTATGAAGGTAAGAGCTACCGCGACGGGATTGACATGACCCCTAACGAAGTCTATAAAATCATGCGCAGAAAGGAAAACTTGCCTACAACCTCAACTGCATCGACCGGGGACTTTCTGAACGCCTACTGCCAGGTGAGCCAGAAAGCTGAAAGCATACTTTGCATCACTCTAACTAGTCTGCAGAGTAAGACATTTGAGGCAGCCTCGGCAGCCAAGGAGATAGCCAAAGAGGAGATACCAAATACTACCATTGAAGTATTTGACAGCCGCTCTGTGGCCGGTGCTCTGGGGTTCATCGTTCGTGAGGCGGCTCGATTTGCCAGCAAGGGGGCAGGGTTGGCTGAGGCAGTCGAGGCAGCGCGGAACATGATGGGCAAGGTGAATTTCTTGGCCATGCTGGATACGCTCTACTACCTTGCCAGGCTCGGTCGCATTGCCAGAGCCGCGGCCTGGGTCGGCTCTGTGTTGGATATGAAACCAGTCCTGGAGCATTCTCCTGCCGTAGGTGAGACGATGCCTGTGGCGCGCCCCAGGACCAGGTCAAGGGCCATAGAGCGCATGCTTCAGATAATGGCACAGAGGACCGGGAGTTCAACAGTGCATGTCATGGTGCAGCATGCTGATGAGCTGGAAGAGGCAGAAAGGCTCGCGGCACAAATTCAGTCGAGATTCAATTGCGCTGAACTTTATATTACCGAGTTTACTCCTGTCATGGGGGTACATACTGGCCCTGGCCTTCTCGCCATCGGCTTTTACGTTGATTGAAGCTTTGGTTATAATATGTCAGTGACGAAAGGAGGCTAAAATGGGACTAATGTCGGTAAAGGAATACAAAGAGAGCTTGAAGGACGGCAGGGTAGTTTACTATGAAGGTCAGAAAATTGAAGATGTTACCACACACCCAGCGTTGAAGGTATGCATAGAGACAGGAGCTATAGACTATGAAATGGCGGAAACGCCTAAGTATCGGGACTTAGCAGTGGTTGCGCATCCGAAGACCGGCGAGCCGATAACCAGGTACTACTATACTCCTCAAAACTCGGAGGACCTGCTGAAAAGGCATGAGCTGATGGTGACAGCAACGAGGCTCGGAAGAGGTGTGATTCCCTTTATTCACGATGTCGGCGCTGATGTACTGAATGCGGTAAATATTACCGCCAACATGATGGGGAAGAAGGAGTACATAGAGCGGGCGGAAAACTATCGGTATTTCCTGCAAAAGAATGACCTAAGCGTAGCCTGTGCCATGACCGATGTCAAGGGAGACAGAATGCTCCGTCCTTCCTCCCCCAAACAAGCCCATCCTGACTACTATGTCAGAGTTGTGGATAAGGATGACAAGGGGGTAGTCGTTAGAGGAGCCAAGGCACATATTACCGCAGCTGCCTATTGCAAAGAGATTTTTGTCATTCCCTGTCGGAACATGACTGAGGAGGACAACGATTATGCCGTCGCCTTTGCTATCCCAGCTAATACAAAGGGTATTACGCAAATATGTCATCCCATCACCTGGAGACAGAGCTCGCTCGATTTTCCCATTGACCAACCAATTAGAAATCATACTGACTCGCTCATTGTCTTTGACGATGTGTTTGTCCCGTGGGACAAGGTTTTTCTGTGTGGAGAATGGCAGTTTGCCATGCCGCTGGTGTATAGCTTCGCCTATTTGCACCGACACACAGCGGCAAGCTATAGAATACCTATGTCTGAGGCTATGATTGGCGCTGCTCAAGCGATAGCGGAATACAACGGTATAGACAAAGTGCCCCACATACGGGAGAAGATAACCAATTTGGTCATCTATGTTGATACCCTTAAATCATTGGCTCGGGCTTCATGTATGGACTATATTATCCACGGAGGCATTCCGATACCAAACCCGGTGATTTCAAATATAGCGAAGTACCACTTTGCTGAAAACTTGCATAACTGTTTGAAGGCAATAGAGGACATTGCTGGCGGGTTATTGATAACCGTGCCTACCTATAAGGACTACCAGAATCCAGAGACAAGGGAGTACATAGAAAAGTACTTAGGCGGCAAGGCAGGTATACCTACGGAACATAGATTAAGGATGCTCCAGCTAATTCGGAGGCTGGCGACATTTGAGACAGAGGTTTTAGCCTTGCATGCTGAGGGCTCGCTTCAGGCGCAGAGGATGACGATATATGCCGAGTCACTGCCGGAGATTGACAAGTACAAGAAATGGGCTGAAGAAGCCGCCGGGATAAAGAAGTAACGCACTCAGATTGCTCTAGGCGACTCTGGAGATCTATAAAAGCTTAGCTCTAAACCGTGAAGGCTTTGTTTTTTGTTCTAGTAGCTCTGCGAACGGCTTTATCGCACTTTGCCCCGTGCCAGTGAAGCGAATATGCCGCCGAAGCAGAGGACGGCGGAGATGATGAAAGCCATATTTACGCTGCTGATAAAAGCCGGATAATACTCGGGCGTAATTTGCACACGGCCGATATAGATGCCGAATAGCAGCATCACCATGCCCATATTGAATGTCATCCCGATCTGCCTCATCGTTGCCAGCGTTGCCGAAGCTACCCCGTAGAACCTCTTTTCCACAGAGCTCATAACTGCATTTGTGTTGGGGGAGGAGAAGAGGGCAAAGCCAAAGCCGAGGATTATTAAACCGGCTATGATGAACCACAGGCTTGTTGTGTTGCCCAAGAAAATGAAGAAGATAAGGCCGATGACCGTCAATCCCATACCTAATGAAGCTACAATTCTTGGCTCGATTTTGTCGGAAAGCCTCCCGGCGAACGGTGAAAAAATAGCCTGCACCACGGGCGCCGCTACCAGAACTAAGCCGGCGATTTGAGGGGTAAGCCCTTTTATGTACTGGAGATATAGGCTCAAAAGAAAGCTTACGGCGAATGTGGCGCTGTAATTGATAAACGCTGCCAGGTTGGATAAGGCGAATACCGTATTGTTCCCGAACAGGCGTACATCTAAGACGGGGCTTTTCACCTTCGTTTCCCATTTAACGAAGGCCACGATTCCCAGACCACCAGCTAGAATTAGCCCGGCACCTGGCAGCTCTGGAAGCATGGTGAATCCATACATTATGGCTATAAGCATCAGGCTGTAGATTATAGAGCCGACGATATCGAATTTCTCCCCCTTTGCTTCAGCCCATTCGCCTTTCAGTTTCCAGAAGATAAGTGCGATTATCAGTAAGCCCAGAGGTACATTTGCCCAGAAGATGCTTCTCCAGCCGAGGTATTGCGTTAGTAGTCCTCCCACAAATGGCCCGAGGGAAAGTCCGGCATAGACAGCGGCGACATTTATCCCCAGGACTCTACCCCTCTCCTCGGGAGGAAATACCGAAGTTAGAATAGCTACCCCGGTGCTGAAAATCATTGCCCCTCCTATCCCTTGCAAAACCCGAAAGGAGATGAGCATAGCTGCTGAGGTTGAGATTGCCAAAAGAAGTGAGGCAGCAGTGTAGGTAATCATGCCGTAGGTGAAAATCCTCTTCCTTCCATATATGTCGGCTATTCTACCGAGGGGGACGAGGAACATCGCTGCTGCCAGGAGATAAGCTGTAGCTACCCAGCCCAGCAGGATGGCATCCATTGCCAGTTCACCTCCGATTGAAGGCAGTGCAATGGCAATGGAGGAACCCATGAATGGGGTGAGGAAGGCGCCCACTGTAGTCACCAGCAAAGCGGCTCGCCGACTTGGCGCCTTGTCTGTGCTTATACCAGTTTCTCGAGTCTGCATAAACCCGACAATTCTACCATTTACCGCCCCAAGTTTGAAGCCAAAAAATATCGGCTGTCGACTAACAGCTGCCGACTGTTGACTATCGACTGAAACGCCCTAAAGATCGTGCTATGTGTTATACTTTGGGGAGAGGGCTGAAAGTTAGCTCAATACGTATTGGTGACAATACGCTGTCACCGATGTATGCTATGATGGAATCTGATGGAAGGGTGAGGCGAAGGGTATGAGGCGGTCGGCTGATGCCTACCTCGATATAGAGACCACCGGTTTATCCCCATTTTTTGATTATATAACTGTAATCGGCGTCCTCCGTTGTGATGGCAGAAACAATGAGCTAATTCAGTTAGTCGGCGAAGAAGTGACCAGGGGCAACCTAATTACAGCTCTTAGGGATGTAAAAACAATTTACACCTATAACGGCACGAGATTCGACCTTCGCTTCATTTCTAATTCTCTTGGCATAGACCTTGCCGCAGAATACTATCATCGTGACCTGATGTATGACTGCTGGAGGTGTAACTTGTATGGTGGTTTCAAAGCAGTTGAGCGACAGTTGAGCATTCCCCGGCGGCTAGTTGGTATCGGCGGCTACGAAGCGGTGCAGCTATGGTGGAGCTATCTGAAGGGTGGTAACAAGAGCGCCCTTGCTCTCCTTCTGGAATATAACAGGGAAGATGTAGTAAACCTCAAAGCACTGAGAGAGAGGCTGAATTCGTTCAGAAGGTTGCCGCTGCAGTGGCGTGGCTAGTTCTCTCAAGCGCTACGAAATCCGAAATTCTGATATTTAAATCCTAGGCAAATTCAAAAATTCCAATTCCTAAATTCCAAACGGATTCGAATCCCAAAATCTGGAATTTCCTCAAAACATGCCGTCTGGTGGTATAATAGATAGTTTCGTGCTTTGTGCGCTTCTTAAAGCTGGAAAGGTACGCTAGGTTATGGCAACTGGAACTCAGACAAAAGGTTTTTATGGGTGGTGGATGTTATTTTTCCTGTGGGTTGTTTATACAGTTCCCATTGGCTTTGCTTACTATAGCCCAGCGGTGCTTTATCCTTTCATGATTGAGGAGATGGGATGGTCGCGTGGGGAAATAATGATAGGCGCTACTGCCTTAATGTTGCTCTTTGGGCTCGCCGGCCCACTGGCTGCCTGGATGATCGGCCGTTTTGGAGCCAGGGTTACGCTGGCTACCGGTGGAGTGATTGCGGCTATAGCTGCTTTCCTCATGGGCTTGCTGGGCCACATTTATCCAATGTACCTTATTCTCTCCCTCATTATAGGCTTAGGGGTATCGCTTGCCTCAATGATTCCGGTTCAAACGGTGGTCGTCGCCTGGTTTAGTGCCCGCCGGGCCATGGCTATGGGCCTGGTAATGGGAGGTGGGGCTATTGGTGGCTTCATGGCACCTCAAATCATAAGTATGGCGGTTCAGGCTGCCGGTGGGAACTGGCGCATCGGCTGGTTTGTTATCGCTGTAGCATCGGTAATCGGGATAATTGTGGCTATACTTGCGATACGTAACCAGCCGGCAGACATGGGGCAACATCCTGATGGGCTGGCTCCGCATGAAGCGGAGGCAGCAGTAAGCGGTACCAGCCGGGCGCCACGAACCTATCGCACCCCGGTTGATTGGACTTTGCGCGATGCTCTAAAGACGCCAGCGTTGTGGTTTCTAATCGGTGCCGTGGTGGGTAGTTTCTTTCTGTGGCAGGTAATTGTTACCCAGGGGCCTCTTCACCTGCAGGACAGGGGTTTTGACCCGGCCATGGCAGCCTTCTTCTACAGTTTGGCTATTGGCTTGAGCATTGTGGGGCGTTTCACCGCCGCCGCCCTGGGCGACGTTATCGAACCACGCTTCCTTTTTGCCTTTGGTGCTCTTTGTGTTCTGCTGGGAGGGATTCTGTTCTGGTTCGTCTCGCCTGAGGCTATGTGGACAGCTTATCTATACCCGCTGCTAGCTGGTTTTGGCTTTGGTGTAGCCTATATCTGTATCCCAACTATTACCGGTAACTATTGGGGACCTAAGGCTTTTGCAGGCATTAGCGGAGTGGTTTCGCCTATTTCGATGTCGTTTCAAGCCATGGCGGCGCCTCTTGCCGGGCTTTTTTATGACCTCAAGGGCACCTATTTCACGGTACTGCTCATCGCCTGGATAGCGGCAGCCGCTGGCTTTGTGGCGATCTTCCTATGCACGCCGCCCAAGCTAAAGGCGGATACAAGCATAAAAGACAGCTCTGCTTAGAAGCCATGTTTAGTGATTGTCAAAAGTGAGTTCCCATTTTATCTTTTGCCCTGCCGAATCTTTACTTCGACAGGGAACCCGGAGTATAAGCTCCCTTCCCCCTAGGGTGGGGGTGAGTTTCGGACAAGGCCTTAAGGCCTTGTCCCTAATTTTGCATGGCGCTTTTGTTTTAGAGGCTTTGCCGTTTATACTCCTGCGCCAGCTTGGTATAAATATCTGAGCCCAATTTTAGCTCGTCCAGTTGCTGCGGTGATAGCCGACTCTTTATGCGGGCTGGCACACCTACAGCCAGTGACCTGTCCGGTATTTTGGTTGCCGGCACTACTACGGAGCCGGCGCCGATTATGCAGAAATCACCGACTTCGGCGCCATCGAGAATAGTGGCATTATTGCCCACCAGAACATTGTTGCCAATCCTATGGCAGTGGATGACGGCTCCATGTCCAATGATTGTGTTATCGCCGATAGTAACGTCAGTAGCGCCATGCATAACGCAATTATCTTCGATGCTAGTGTTGCTTCCGATTATTATCTTACCGAAGTCTGCTCTGATTACTGCTCCGGGCCAGACATTCGAGTTCTCGCCGATTTCGACATTGCCCACGATGTAGGCAGCTTCGCTAACGAATGCTGAAGGTGCTATTTGGGGGCTCTTGCTGCTGAACTCTCTGATCATGGCTTTAGCTCCTTAGTAAAAATTGGAAAATTGTTACTCATCGAAGCGAAGGGTCTGAAAGAGATTCTTCGCCCGCGGGGCTCAGAATGACAAGACAAAATGCTCTGCGAGGCTAAAGCCTCGAAGCTACATGCGTTATTAGTTTTCAAAGCCAGGTCTTCAATCTCCTGAGAGCGGCTATTTTCTCCTTATCGCCAACTTTAGCCCTTTCCAGGGCTTGGTGGAGTATTTCGATGCTCTTATCATAAGTTTTCCTGTCTACAGGATAGGGGTGACCGTCTTTGCCGCCATGGGCGAAGCTGTAGCGGGCAGGGTCTCGCAGGCTGATCGGCACGTCATAAATAAGCTCTGAGATCAAGCCGAGGGCGCGGAGAGTTTTCGGGCCTACGCCATCCAGGCTCAGTAGGTTTTCGAAGTTGTCCGGTTGGTGCTCATAGGTGATAAGAAGTGTCTTATGTAGGCGGTCGGGATGGATATCCACAAGGCTGAGGTGATGGCGAGATGGCAGGTCTAAGGTCTTAAGTCTCTTTAATTGATCGACAATCTTTTCTGGTTTTTCCTCAGTGGCGATCTGGGTGATGGTGTCCCGTGCCGGTTCGCTCTCAGCGGCTACCAGGTTCAAGGCTTCGCCTCTCGCTTGGGAGCAGATGGCGGAATGAGGTTCGCAGACGAAATCGGTCACCTTTTCACCCAGCCAGTGATAACGGCGGGCGTAGCGGTTGCCTTCGTTCATCCCTTGCTGAACTACCGACCATAAGCCGTTCTTGGTGAAGAGGAAGGTATGGTGGTAGAGCTGATAGCCATCTTGGAGGGCTGAGTTATCAACCTTGGCTGCCATACGGCTGGCATAGACCAGGGACGACGTGTCTGATTTCAGGAGATGCCCGATGCCTTCTATTTCGGTTGGGGTTTTCCGTGATGTTTTGCCCTTGCCGCCGGCGACGAACAGACCTAGGTCGGTTTCCAGCCCTTTAATCCCTTCTTTGAGGGCGCCGCAGACGGTGGTGGTGACGCCGCTGGAATGCCAGTCATAACCCAGGACGCAACCGAAGGCCTGGAACCAGAAAGGGTCTGACAGGCGATGGAGCATCTCCTCAGGCCCGAATTCAGTGGTGATAGCGATGGTGATTTCCCGGGCCAGCTTGGTCATGCGGTCGAAGAGCCATCGCGGCGCCTTGCCGTAATGCAACGGCAGATTGGCGATTCCAGTCCGTTGTGCTGAGTTGGTCATTTGCCCGGCTTTACCGCATGAACCTTTACGCTTCTGATTGAGCTGCCAACCTGCCCCAAGCCCTGTCGAGAGATCGTGGAATCATTAAGCAAAGCCTGCACCGTTGGGTCGTTAGGCGCATAATCAGTCGGAAAAGACGTTTCATCAATTATGCTTACCTGTTTAAACCCTGCAGCCTTAATGGCCTCCAAATATTCGTCCTTCAGTATGGCACCGGACAGGCAACCGATGTAGGCAGCGACTGAGTTCTTTATCCAGTCTGAGAGTTCTCTCACCAAGACTATGTCGGAAACCATCAGCCTGCCGCCGGGTTTCAATACCCTGAATGCCTCTTGGAAGACTCTGTCTTTATCCGGCGATAGGTTGATAACGCAGTTCGAGATTATTGTGTCCACATGATTATCAGCCACGGGCAGGTTTTCGATTTCGCCCAGCCTGAACTCTACATTTTCGTAGCCGTCTTTGTGGGCATTTTCTCGAGCTTTTTCAACCATCTCGGGCGTCATATCGATGCCGATAACCTTGCCGGTTTTGCCGACCCTATTAGCCGCCAGGAAACAATCGAAACCGGCGCCTGAGCCAAGGTCGAGGACGACCTCACCTTCTTTCAGAGAAGCCAGAGCTACCGGATTGCCACAGCCAAGGCCTAGATTGGCGCCTTCTGGAACCGACTGTATGTCCTCATCAGTGTAGCCTATCTTTTTGCTTATATCCGTGGCTATATTGGTTGTGCCGCAGCACGGATTCTGTGGCGCGCAACAGGAACTACCACTTTTAGCAACCTGGGCATAGCCCTCCCTGACAACTTTCCTGACCTCTTCCCTTTTCATTTTCTGGCCTCCTATCTAAATAAAATTACTAATTGTAATGTCTCTTTTTTAGCTGCCTGCTGCCCAAACTGGGCAGTGATGCTGCTATCGTCAGCCTCCAGGGCCACAGGGGCCGGAGGGAGGACATTGGGGATTGTTTATTATTTGCACTGGTCTGGGCGGTTCCTTCACCGAAAACTGTCCGGTAAGGCCACCAAGGCTAACTTTGTACGTGCCGGGCAAATCTTTGTATATTTTGAAGACCAGCATATAATCAGTCCCCGCAGGTATAATGATTTTCTCTGTTTGGTTAGTGACGCCGTCTACCTTTAACTCAGCAGTATAGCTGCCCTGAGTGCCGCCGGTATTGGCTATTTTGGCGGTGATAATCACCTTCTCCCCGGTGTCAACCTCAGTTGGGTTGATCTCCAGGTTGGAAAGACGAAAGTCGGGAGGTAAAGGCTTTTCGACCACCAGGGTTGATTCCTTATTTCCAACTGAAATTCTGTAGGTTCCGGCCTGGCTTCTGGTAAGCACGAAGGTTATTAACTCTGTTGCCCCAGGAGTCAGCGTAACGCTCTTCCTATCATCCGCCACTCCGTTAACCATCAAAGGCACGTTGTACATATCCATTTTGGCATTGCTGTTTCTTATCTCAACCTCAACGGTAGCTTTCTCACCGGTTGTAACCTTTGGTGGCGTGATGTCTAGAGACAATACTTCGAAGGCAGGTGGCGCCTCTTGGCAAGCTTGCAGAAAACTCGGTATTGCTATCAGAATCAATAAGAATATTGCACCTATAGTTTTTTTATTCACGTTTCACTGACCTCTTTTTGCTAGTGAACTCAGGTGGGTTATGTTACTTTCCATACAGCATAAACCCAGCTTGCTTTAATTTTTCTTTGCCGATTAAGTCGTCAGCCAGTAGCAGAAGCTGTACAATCGGCGCAGAGAACCGTTTGTACATTTCTTTCAGATATTTATCTTGCATTATACCCCTTTGTTTCAGGTAGTTGTTAGTTAGTATAGAGCCTGGCAAAACAAGATTGGCAACTATTAAGCTTGTCGGGATATTGATGGTTGCCAAGTCTGCCATTGCATAGCTGGCTTCTTCTACAGGGGTACTTTCCGGATACATGACAAAACTGAAAGTAGTCTGATTGGTATCCCGCATCATATCGATTACTTCTGTGAACCGAGCTTTGGTAATTCTATCCGCTTCAGTGTCATCGGTCGTTGTGAAGATTTTTATCTCTAACTGTTTACTCCACTCAACCGGCAGTTTCAAAAGGCGCAGGGTATGCCCGGTGGGAGCTGTATCAAAAACCAGCACCTCGAAATCTTTCCGCGTGGCAAACTCGATAAATTTCTCAAAGGTTGCCATTTCCTCTGTGCAAGGCGAATTCAATTCTTCTTCTATCGCAATAACTCTTTCTTTGTTGTATTTTTGTCTGACTTCGGCAAGCACCTTTTCTTTGTACTCTTGTGCAGCTTTTGACGCATCAATATGAGCTATCCATAAATTCCGCTCGCCGTTTATCTTTATTGGCTCATCGGTGATTGTTTGCTCGAAGATCTGTCCCAAATGAGATGCGGGATCTGTAGTTAGCAGCAGCGTTTTATATCCCTTGTCTGCTATCCAAAGGCTGGTAGCTGCTGCAACTGATGTTTTTCCAACTCCACCCTTGCCGGCAAAGAAAATTGTCCTTCTCAAACCGTTTTGGGGAACAAGGAGCTGGTTAACAGTGCTATTTACTCTCGGATAATCTTGGATTGGGAACTGACGTCTTGCCTTTATTATTTGGGGTGAATAATCGGCCAGTTTTACAGGTTTCTCATAAAGCTTCTTGCCGATCTTAAACAATGATTCCTTGCCTTTGATTTCATTTGCTTCCAGCTCTATTAGTGTCACAGGTACTGAGAAGCTGCGTTTTATTTGCAATAAGAACTCTTGTTGTTTGGCAAAGCGGCGTAGCATAAACGGGTTATCGCATGTGCTTTGAGGGTAGATGCCGTTAACAATCAACTCTTGCGATTGGATTCCTAGCTTTGTCAGTTCAGTAATGGACCGCTTGGCTTCGTAAATAGGCGTTGCCTCCGGCCTTAAAACGAAAATAAAGGTAGTCTGTTTTGAATCACGCATAGCAGTGATGGCGCGGTCGAATTTTTCTTTTGATTCTGCCAGGGCTGCAGCTGGCCCGATGCATGTTTGCCCGCTGCCCCCATCTTTGGCGGCCTTTTCGATAACACCGCTCCATTCAACTGGAAGCTCCAGCAATCGCAGCGTGTGACCTGTAGGAGCAGTATCGAAAATAACTATTTCATAATCAGGTTGCTGCAAAAAGTCCGTGAAGCGCTCAAAGGCAGCCATTTCAGCAGTGCAGGGTGAGTTCAGTTGTTCCTCAAGGACAGCAAAGCTTTCATCTGGAATTAGTCCTTTCAGGGGTGCTAAAGCTTTTTCCTTGTATTCATCCGTTGCTTTGTCAGGATCAAGCTCCAATGCGAAAAGGTTTGGCAGATTCTGGATTGGAGTAATTTGGTAGCCGATAGGTTGCTCAAAAACATCAGCTAAGTTAGAGGCAGGGTCGGTGGTTATAATGAGCGTTTTTTTACCAAGACCTGCGAAGTAAATTGCGCTGGCGGCGGCCATGGTAGTTTTTCCAACGCCGCCTTTGCCAGAAAAGAAATAGAATTTAGTTCTCATACTATTGTTCATTTTTAAACTTTCTTGTAGTAAGTTGGTGGTTTCCTGAATTTGAGTATATTAAGAGTGAGTTGTCATTAGCAGCAATTGCTTCCCGCATCGCTGCGAGCGCCATCTCTGTAACCAGGTGCACAGCGGATATCGCAGAAATCTTGTCCGGCACAACAGCCTTGTTCTGAAGTCGTCTCCTCAGCAAGAACGAGGCCAGGATCGACGCCGTCTTTTAATAATTTTTTTAGTTCCTCTAATGTGGGATAATTGCCAGATTTCACAATGTTCCCGTTAAAGGTAGTGATCGGCAAGGCTTTCAATTGTTGTTCTTGAATCAGTCTAATCACCCGAGGATTTTCCCTGAATTTCCTGGGGCTTTGTGTGATACTATAACGCTCAACTTCAGAACCCAGGCTCTTTATTTTTTCAAGCGTGTCCTGTAATTCAAGCAGGGCTTGGTCAGGGCTGGGGCCGCAGACTCCACTGGAACAACACATTGCAGATTCGTAGATAATAATTTTTTGGTTCATAAATTTCTAATCCTCATTTCTTCGTAAATTCAGTTGTGCTTGAACAATTTTACAGAGTTAGCAATAGCCAGGCGCCTGCACCAAGCAGCAAGATGCCGGACACGATACGAATAGGCCCTGCGATTTTACTGGCAATTCCTGTCAATTTGCCAAGTCCTATACCTAATATTGCTGCCACCATAGGTAGGCTATATCCTATGGCAAACATAGCGAGTATTAGGGCGCCCCATCCCCCTTGTCCTTTTAAAATGGACAATCCCAGTACTACTGGTAGCATCATTGGACCGCAGCAGGCCATGGTATAGGCTGTGCTGCCACCACCGATAGCTAGACCGAAAATTGAGGCGCCTAACAGTCCTGTGGGCAGTTTCCGCTTGATAGGGCTGAATGATGGCAGGCGAAATGGGAGCAGATTCAACGCTGCAAACCCGAAGAAAATCGTTATGATGGCGATGAATATCTTGCCGTAAAGGCCAAACGTACTCCCCGCCGCCTGTCCGATGTAACCGACAAGGTATCCTGCTGCTGTTAAGGAAAGAACTGCCCCTAGCGTAAAAAAGCCGGCTATGACAAAGATATCCCTCTGCTGTTGCTCCTCACGGGAGCCGGCATAGCCGATGACAGCAGCCATCAGTGGAGCAGAGCAGGCAAGGGAACCAAATGCGGTTATCAGTCCCAGGAGGAATCCGGCTGGCAGGACTAAGATGCTAAATTGCGAGGCGTTAAAGACTTGTTGAATCCACTCTTCCATGGAAAATCCCTTATGGGCAACAGCCGCTGGAGCCGCCTGGGGCACAAACGGGTTGGGAAGCTACCAGGTATGCCTGCAGAAGCTTTCCTTCCGTGATGTCGCCGGTAAGAATCACTCCGTTGCCGCTGATGCTAATGGCCAGAACGGCTGGTAACTGACCAATAGTCAGGAGCTCCGTCGTAATTGAAAATTCGGGGTCGCTGGGGCTCAAGGTTATTGTCTCCACACGTGCACCTCTGGCCTCGATTTTTGCTGCTGCGTCAGAAATCCGGTTGGTAAGTGTTTTAGTTGAATTAATGTCACTATCTGGCAGAATTACGAAAATAAAATCGTGGTCAGTAAATTTAGCAGCGAGATTTTGCGTCCACTTCAAGTCTCCGACGCTCGTTGCGGCAGGAGTTGTGTTTGAACCTATTGACGGCACATTGCCCAAAGGCCCACTCGAAGCGGCGCTGTTACGTGTTGTCAGGGCATAGGTCGCGGCAGCTGCAATCAAAAGTATGCCTAAAGTGAAACCAGCGATCTTCCACCACTTACTTTTTGGTGTCTTATTAGAAGATTTGTCTTTCATTACCTTATCTCCTTTTACTTTTACTCGACATATTTCAAATCCTTTATCGCTACAAGAAGTCAAACGTTGACAGGCTGCTTGAAAAACGTAGCCAGCGAATCAAGCGTCTCTGGGTCAACCCAGCACTCGACGGTCTGCCCACGCCTTTTCATTCTAATCAGGCCTGCTCTGTGAAGTTCCTTAATGTGGTGAGAAATTGTTGAAGGCGCCAGCCCCAGATTCTTGCCGACTGCCCCTACGCACTCGCGCATATCAGCGTCTGTGTTACAGGTTCCACCAGGCAAACAGCATGAAGCCAGGCGCATGAAGATGCTCAAGCGGTGTGGATTCGACAGTGCCTTGAATGCGCCAGCGAGTCGCTCGGAGTCGTCATTTCGAAAATTCGACATGTTTCGAATTATAGACCAGCTTTACGGTTTTGTCAAATATCCTGGGCTTTACAGTGAATGTGTGGTCTTCTATTTACTTAAAAAAATCTTCGCTTGAAATAAAGAGCCACATTTACCAGGATGATGAGTATTGGCACTTCAAGCAGTGGCCCTACGACAGTGGCAAAAGCCTCTCCCGAGTTGATGCCAAAAAGAGCAACTGCTACAGCTATGGCCAGCTCGAAATCGTTCGACGCCGCGGTGAAGGAAACTGCAGTTGCTTTCTGGTAATTAGCCTTTAGTTTGTAGGCAATGAAGAAGGTGAAAAACCACATGAAGAAGAAGTAGATAATCAGCGGCACTGCTATTCTGGCCACGTCCATGGGCAACTGCACGATGTATTCTCCCTTCAGCGAGAACATTACCACGATGGTGAAAAGCAGCGCTGCTGGCGTTACGAGGCTAAGCTTGGGCATCAGGATGTGTTCAAACCACTCTCTGCCCTTCAGTTTTATCGTGCCGTACCTGGTGATAATGCCGGCCAGGAAGGGGATTCCCAGATAGATGAACACTGTTTTGGCGGCCTCGGCGATGGATATGCTCACATTTACCCCTTCAACGATGCCCAGCTTGCTTAAAAGCACTGTTATGAAAATGAAGATGTACACTGAATATAAGAGGACCTGGAAGATGGCGTTAAAGGCTACCAGCCCAACGGCGTATTCCCTATCGCCCTGAGCCAGCTCATTCCAGACTATGACCATGGCGATGCAGCGAGCCAGGCCGATAAGGATAACTCCTATCATGTATTCCGGGTAGCCTCTGAGAAAGATAATAGCCAGGACGAACATGAGAATGGGACCAAAAATCCAGTTCTGGAATAGAGAGAATCCCAGGAATTTGACATCAGAGAATACCTTGTTCATCTCCTCGTACTTCACCTTGGCCAGTGGTGGATACATCATTAGAATAAGCCCTATAGCTATCGGTATTGATGTGGTTCCTATTTGAAACGAGGTTATGAAATCGGCGACTCCGGGAATAAAATAACCAAGTCCGACTCCTAAGCCCATAGCCAGGAATATCCACAGCGTCAGGAAGCGGTCTACTATGGAGAGTCTACCGGCTATAGTTTTCGGCTCAGCGTTTTCCATAATTGTTCCTCCTATTCCAAGAGTTTGGCTAAAGCTTTGCGGTTTTCGGTGAACTCCGGTTGGTCCAGGTAGGGGCAATCCTCAAGGCGGCACTTGCCTTTTGCCAGGTCAATAGCGAAGGCGAGGCAAGTTCTTTTGCCGCACTTCTGACAGTCGGTCTGAGGCAGGAGCTTATGCAGCACCAGCCCCATGCTCATCTTTGATTTGCCGGGCTGGGTAGCCTCAGGGTGTGATTGTGGTTGCACCAGCTTGGATACGATTTTGTGGTATATGGCTGGCTCAGGGTATGCTCCCATGTCATAAAGCTTATAGCCCCGGAACTCAGTCGGCTCCTCCTGGTAACAGCTCTGTACCGCCTCTACTATTACCTTTGGGTTTAATCCGGGGGCTTTGGTATCTCTTTCTCCGGGCTTACAAAGCAGGTTAACGATGCTGACTATTTGCTGGTTAAACCTGTCTATGAGCTCCATCGGGATGTTGTAAAGATACGGGGTGAGGGCTTTTGAGCCAATAATGCGTTTAGTCTCGTCAACACCGTTTTGTTTGAGTGCCAGTAGCGCTTCGCCGGGCAAATGGCCGCTTGATTCCCGTCCGCAAAGGACGATGTAGCGGATATTCGGGTTAGCCCCGATATTGCAAATCATCTTCTCCAATCCTATGTTCTCGGTTTGAAGCATTCCAGAAAGGGCAGCACCAGAGTCAGCCGCGGACATCACCAGCTCGTTTAATTCAGGCGGTATAGCAAAGTCGAAGGTATCCAAGATAGTGCAGACCGCCACAGGAGAATAGTCGTTACCTCTGACGTAACGGCCTTCCTCTGGAGGATAACCATCTGGCGGCTTAACTTTTAACATCATTTAACCCTGATCGAGCTGTTAGGCTAAATTATAGATTCTTAAGCATCTTTGCTACCCTTGCCTTGATCTCGTCCCTGATTTCCCTTACCTCATCGATACTCTTGCCCTTAGGGTCCTCCAGCCCCCAGTCCTCGGTCTCCACAAAAGAGGCAGGACATACGTTTTCGGCGCAACAGCCCATAGTGATCACCTTGTCTGCCTGGCTCAGCATCTCCACAGTCAGCTTCTTGGGTCGGTTGCTGCTGATATCTATGCCCACCTCCTTCATTCATTACCTGCACCACTGTTGGGTCAATAATATTGGCAGGGTTGTTTCCTGCTGATAAGTCTTTATCCTTTCCACCAGCCAGATGGTTAAGAAAGCGATAGCGGTGACCACGATCACCCCATACCATCTGACGGAGAAAAAGCCTATATGCAAGGCCACAGGATCTATGCCTATACGTAGCATTGTCACTCTCTCCGTAAGCCTCTTCTAAAGAGTTGGTAGAAGGCGACCGCCGTCAGCATCTGGAAGGCAAAGCCTACTGCCACAGGGAGCGTCTCTAAGCCACCAAAGCTCATTGCAGCAATACCTATGGCTAGAGGAAGGTTCTTCATGCCTGAGGAGTAGGTAAGGGCTATGCTCGTGCCTCTGGGGAAAAGTTTAACACTGGTCAGACGTGCCACCACGAACAGAATGGGGAAAACCAAAATCGTGGCAACCATTACAGGTGCTATCAGCGCTAGGTTCTTCATGATAGGCAGGATGGATGTGTTTATGGCCATGAACATCAGGAAAACAGCCATAGTAGCAGATATGGCCGGCATTAGCGGCAGGTACTTCTGAACATTGACACGTCTGTCCAGAAGCCCCCTCAGGGAAATGGCGCCCAGCACTGGGAGCAGCACGGTATATAATAGCTGCCTCATCATATCCCAGATGTTAATAGTGACAAACTCGCCAGCAAACAGGGACATTAGAAGTGGAATCAGGAAGGGCGCCAAGAGCATGGTGATTGCCTCAATCACAATAGCCAGAGGGACATCTCCCTTGAGGAGACCAGTCCACATCATAGCCATGCCGGCGCAGGGGATGACACCGATGAGAATGAGGCCAGTGGCTAAGTCGGCATTACCAGACAGGAATAATAAAGCCAGCAGCCAGCATAAAAAGGGTGCAAAAAGGAAGTTCAGCACGAGTCCAAGGAGAGTTCCTTTCCAGTCCCTGGCCGCGCTTCCCAGGTTTTGGAAAGTGATGGTAAAGCTCATGGCTGCTATCAGAATTACGACAAGTGGCACATTAAACTGCCGAATAAGAAGACCGGGGGCGGGAGTCACAAGCCCTGCCACGACACCCACAATCAGTGTGCCAATAATTATGTAGGTGTAATTGTTACGAACAAAGGTAGCATACGATTGTAGCCATTTCATCTCAGTAAATCCCAAATCATTTTAGCTGCAATGAGGTATAGTATAATACCGATAGCAAATTTGACCTGCCTTGCGCTTAATTTTTTCGTCATTAAATAGGCGCCTAATATTGCGCCTGAAACTGACCCAATCACACATAAAGATAAAAGCCAGAGATTTATATTTCCTATGCTTACATGACCCAGAAACCCGGAAAGCGAAGAGAATATTACGATGAAGGCTGTAGTAGCAGCCGCTTTCTTAGGATTGAATCCCAGCCAAACTAGAACAGGCACAATGATATTTCCACCACCCACACCTAAAAGCCCACCTAAATATCCCGCCAGAATGCCAACACCTACCCCGTATCCGACCGACTTTTTGGTGCTGGATTCAATCTGCCTCTCTTTTGCCTTATAGAATAGCATCATCGAGCCGGCAAATATAAGAAAACCTACAAACACCCACTTGAGTAAAGTTTCTGGCAAATGTTCTGCGGTTCTCGCTCCTAGTGGCGAAAGTATGGTAGCCACAACCAAAATAGGGATGGCAGTCTTAAAGACAATCAGCTTTTCCCTGGCATAGCTTATTGAAGCAAAAATCATGGCAACTGAATTTAACAAAAGTGCAGTTGACATAGCAGTCAGAAGCGGAATTCCCATGGCTAAAAATACAGGAATCAGGATAAAGGCTGCACCAACACCTGCTATGGTTAAAACCGTAGTAAAACCGAAAGTGGCTATTCCAGCGATAATATTGGTTAACATCGTACTTCGCCTCGTTTATACAACTCTTTCCCAGCCTCATGGCTATAATTGACTAAAAACAGCCATTGCTCATGGAATTTATGCAGAACAAGAGATTCTATTTCTTATTTTTCCCATACCCAGAACAGGGAATACATACCGGTTTCCCGTCCTTCTGACGTAAATACCTCTCAAAGACGTACTCGCCGCAAATGCTGCATTTGGCTTTATTGAATGACCCCTTTGCGGGACTGAATTTAAAACCCGGGCGCTTCTCTATTTTAAAAACTTTTTCATGTGGCTGTTCATAAAACCAGTCAATAACCTCATTTGTTACTGGAGCAGGAATCTGGGATGGCTCAATGCCGCGCTTGCGATAGGCAAAGAACTCAAATTTGCCCATCTCGTCTATGAAATCGGGTTTTAGTGAATAGCGCACAGCTCCTTTTTGTGGATGGTGGAAAGTTGCGGCAAGTTTGCCGTAAAAGGTCTTTTCGATGAGTACCTTGCCGTAAGTAGCACCTGTAGCTATCTGTATTCCGTCTACCATGCAGGTCTGCGGGTGACCCTCGCCGATTTCGGGAAATACAAAGAAGCCATGATCCTTTTCACGTTCAACCCCAAGGTATTCCATTGCCAGTTTGCCCATACGATAGCCAATGGGCATAAATGGACAGCGGTGCCCGTGAAACTCAAATGCCCATTCCGCGGGAACGTATTGACTATCCATGTCCTTTATCCTCCTTTATTTTTTACGTATACTTTTCCTGTGCTCCGCAAAATTTCGTTACCATTTCATTTTGAAGTCTGATTTTCTACTGTGCAATAACTATCTATATTTGAATGCCGAAGAAAAACAGAATATATTTTAGTGATACATAAAGGAATATGAAGCCGAATACTGCCTTCAAGGTAGCTGGTTTGAAGCGAGCCACCAGCCTAGCTCCGACAATAGCGCCGCCAGCTGCTCCGATTCCCAGAACTACGGCGCTGAGAATGTCAGTAAACCCCTGATAAATTTTGATACCAGCCCCTACTAAGGCAAACCAAACGAAAGCAGCCATGGATGAGCCGATGGCAATCCTTAGCGGTGAGCGGGTGATGTAGATGAAGCTGGGAACTAAGGCGTAACCACCACCCAAGCCGATTATTCCAGTCAAGAAACCAACCCCACCACCTATCCCAGCTTTGGTACCGTTACTTCCAAGGATCTTGTCGCCAGGAATCTCGGCTCTTGTTCTCCGCAGAATACCTTCATATAGCATTCTGGCTGCCGCAGGAAGAAAAGCTAAACCCACGATTAAGTCTATAACCTTGCCGTGACCAGAGATAAAATAAAATACAACCGAGCCAATAATTACTCCCACTACACCTGCAGGGGCTATATACTTAATAGCACCCCAGTCCACATTGCCCAACCTCCAGTGTTGAATTGCACCCGAAGCAGCGGTAAAAACCACGGCTGTTAAGGTGGTGCCCACAGCCAGGGCTGGAGAAAAATTGAAGCCAAAGCGAATGACCGGCATCATTAGCACACAACCACCGATGCCCAGAAGCCCACCGACACCACCAGCCAGTATCCCAACCACAAAAAGTATAGCTAATGCTAAAGCACTCATTATTGTCTCCTCCTTTACGCTGACTCTTTGTCTTTGCTCTCCACCTTCTGGCAGGTAATCATGGGTAACCGTGCTTTCTGAGCAGATCCATAAGCCTCTCTCTTTTCACGACATACTGGTCTGCGTAAATAGGGGTGCATTTCGTAATGTCGACCTGTCTCTTTATGAGCTTGGCGGCAAAGGCAAAGCAAGTTGGTAACCCGCATTGCTTGCAGTTTGTTCCCGGCAGAAGGTTGTAGATATCTCGCACCTTAAGTTCAGAGGCACCTTCATAGCTGGGCTTGATTTCGCTCCTTCTACTATACGTGTCATTGATAAGCTTCTTCAGGGATTCAATAACTTGTTCGGCCTCTCTTTTATCTTTCAGCTTGGCAACAGCAATTCTATTGGGGTAGAGATTTATCACTTTGCTTTCCTTGTTGAAGCGCAGGATGCCGGCACCTGGGAAATAGGTACAGCCTTTGATGATGGTATTGAGATATGGCAGTACCTCGCTGATATCATCCGAAAGCTCAGCAATGGCGTTAACTGTTTGTGCTGAGAAATCACAAGGCGGAAACTCGATTTTTAACGTATATGATTTAAGCAACATTGTCTTGTCCCTCTCCTAACGCATTACCAGCACGGGCACCTTCGCTCGCTTGACAACCTCAGTAGTTGTTCTCCCAAGCAGAAGCCCTTTAACACTTCCGCTTCCAGTGCCCATCACAATTAAAGAGGTATTCTCTTCGTTTGCCGCTTTCAATATGGAATGAGCGGAGATGCCAACCTCTATCCTCATCTTCCCTTTTACATCACCTTTTTCAATCTCTTTCAGGACTATCTCCAGTTTTGCCCTTTCTTTTTCGAACTGGTCTAGGCGGCATTCATCCAGGTTTCGTCCTGTCCATCCACAGCCGTCCTGTGAAATGACACCCAGCACAACTACCTCCTGTGCTCCAGCCTTCTTGAACTCTTCCAAGTGTGCCAGAGACACCCGTACTCCTTCAAGACAATCCATTACACATAATATTCTCTCGAACATTTCATTCCTCCACACAAATTTTTAGCCCCCATTTCCAACTCTTTTAATTCTAACCCTCTACAAACTGAGGGCTCAGATGGCTTGCTTGACCTCAGAGTGTGCCACAAAGCCTGACACTTGCAGGATTTCTCAGGCCATTTCTTTATGCAGGGCTTTCTTAGCATTTAATGTCTATCATGTCCCACAATCAGCTTCACTTGCAACAACTGACATCAAAGGCTACCTTAGCTGTAGATGAACCCCCGCGCCCGTCGTTGACTTCTACTGTAACGAAGTGGCGAATAGGATTGGTGGGAGCAATCCATACGACCTTTCTTCCCTCCTCGTCTGTTATTTTGCCATCGGTGGCTGTCCAAGTGTAGGTTAATTGGTCACCATCAGGGTCTTCTGCAATACAGGCAATGACCGCCGGCGTAAGAGTCCGAACCGATATTGAGGGCCGGTCTAACTGTTCTACTGATGGGTCTATTTCTATCGGTCCTACCGGTCTGGCTATGTTGACGATAAGATTGGTGATGATTGGTGGTTGGTTAGGTTTGTCCGTTACTGTTATAGTGACAGACTGCATAGCCGTACCACCCTGATTGTCATTCACTAATACATCGATGGTGTACTCTCCAGGGGTTTCGGGGGCTGTCCAGTTGACTACCGTCCCTTGCCCCTCAATCGTTCCGCCATTAGCTAACCACGAGTAAGTAAGCTCATCACCATCAGGGTCTTCGGCTTCGCACACAATTTCGCTTGTTGATAATACGCTAACTTTACTCTCTGCTAGCAGAGCCTTAATACTGGGTGGGTGGTTTTGCAGTTCAGGCAATGGTGGCTCGGCAGCTTCCTGCGGCGGAGGGGCGAACAAAGCACAGCCACCGCTTAGAAGTAGCACAACGGCGGTTATCATGAGCCATCGAAGCATCATACCTTTCTCCTTCAAAGTTTCATAGACCATCACAGAGAAGCCCAACCGTCCTGTTTTTAACTCTGATGTCCATGTACCCAACAAGAATTTCGGCTAAAATGTGCAACATACCTGGCGATTTTCTCATACAATTTTGTCTGCCGCTTTCAATAGTAATATCCCCTTCGGCGACGCAGCCAAGCCCGAACAAGCAGAACAATGATACGAAGAACAACCAAGCCACCGATGATAAAGCCCAATATGGAGAAAAACCTGACCTTCTTCAAGAGTTCGATAAACTCATGTATAAAGTTGGAGAATTCTGCTACCACAAACGCATATGGTGCGTATGACCATTGGCTTTCATTGCCGGCACCGTCAACCGCCTTTACCCGCCAGTAATAAGTTCCGGGTGCAATATTGAGAGCGCAACTGGTCTCAGTAAGTCCTGTTTTTCTTAGGATCGGCTTGGTCGGAAGAAAGTCGTAGTTATCAGCTACCTCTAGTGTGTAGGTAATGCCGCTAGGATCAGCGACCCCGCTCCAGTTGAAGGAGACAGTTTGGGTGCCAAGCAAGCCAAACCTGTGTCCCATAGGTGTAAGCGGCCCTGGTGTTGGTGGGGGGGTACTGTCTTGGGGCGGCTGGGAGCTATTATCGTTGGCAGCAAGAGCTTGCGTGCTAGTGTCTTTGGTCATGACATCTGGAGTCTTATTTGCTGGGGTTGCAGCTGGCAATATTTCCAGCTTAGCACCGGCAGCTGCCATGGGGTATTCGGTGCTGACAGCGAGCTCATGCTCGCCGGTAGTAGCATCAGGGATAGTAAATTCTGTAGTGAAACTTCCTACATCATTAGTGGTGATGGTCAAATTAGTTGATTTACCATCAAAGGTGAGATTGCCGGCAGCTTTGGCAGGAAAGCCCTGGCCGATAATAGTCACGGTAGTAGTAGGACGGGCTGAAGCAGGGCTGACTTTGAGGCCTGGTTTTACAAAGAACTGAAAGGTGACGAATCTTCTAAGTTGCCTGAATTGTATATAGTGCACACCGTATTCAGCCCCAGGGATGGTAAAACTGGTCGCGACCGACGTGCTACCCTCGGATACATGACCCCGAGCCAGCACTGTAGTTCTATCTTGTTCGAAGACTGCCGTTGGACTCCAGTAGACCTCATAGTCTCCTTCTGAGAAGGTATCCCCTGCAATGGATAAAACGACCATGGTTCCAACTTTGCCCGAGTCAGGCGTCAAACTCACACCAGTACCACAGCTGCCGCCAACGCAGCCAGCATTTGCGACTGAAGATGGCATCAGTGATGAAGCCAGTAGCGTAAATAAAGCCGCATAATATATTAGCTTTGTTACTCGTTTATGGAATATTCTCGTTATATACATGAGCGAACAAAATGCTTATTTTTAAAATGCTCTCTTAGGCGGCGGAGAAAGGCACGGACGAGCAGGACAAAAAGTAAGAGAAAGAGCAAACCGCCAATAACTAGGTACCATGTTGAGAAAAAGCCGACTTTGAATGGGTAAGGAGAAATTGCCCACTCACCCTCGTTACCGGCGCTGTCAACAGCTTTAACGCGCCAGTAATAGTTGCCAGGTTCAACCTTAACACCGCACGTTGTCTCGGTCAAACCTGTCTTCCTCATGCCTGGTTTCAATGGGAAAAAATTGAGGTTTTCGGATATTTCCAGAATGTAAGCGACGCCACTTGGGTCATCAACCTTAGTCCAGTTAAAGGTAACAAGTTGCGAGCCGAACCAGCTGAATTTCTGCCCTTGGGGTGAAATTGGGGCTGGTGTCGGTGGCGGTTCACTTTCCAAGGCTAGACTGTATGTGGCTGTGTTGCCAGCTTTGTCGGTGGCAATAACCTTGTGGTTGGCTTTGGAGCTTTTTGGCACATTGAAAGTATAGAGGAAGTTGCCGATTTCGTTGGTTTTTGGTGAACCGGCTATGGTAACATCATCATATTGAATAGAGACCATGCTGCTGGCAGCAAAGCCACTGCCGGTCAAGGTGACCTTTTGGCCGACCTCAGGCGATTTGGGCTCTAGGCTGACGGCGGGGTTAACCTCGAGGCTGGCTACGGCATATTCGCTGAGCATCTTATCGGCAGTCGCCTTGAACTCATGCTTACCGGCGGTGGTCTCAGGGACTGTGAACTTGCTAGTGAAGCTGCCCAAGTTATTTGTGGTAATCGCAGTGTCTAAGAGTTTGCCATCGAAACTCAGTTTAACATTATCATTAGCGGGAAAGCCGGTACCATCAATGGTGACTTCGCCTCCGGGTGAACTTGATGGTAGACTCACCTCGATATCCGGCAGGACATTAAAAATGAAGTTGTAAGGGTTATCCTCGGGGCGCCAGCCACGCCTGAACTGAACGTAGTTAGTTCCGTAGGCCGCTTCAGGAGTTTTAAAAATAGCTGTTGCTTGCGCGCTACCTTTAGCCACGTTGCCCTCGGCTACTAGCGTGTAATTACCCGAATCGGGAATCGGGGATTTACTCCATAAAATCTGGTAAGGCCCATCCAGTGGAAAACCAGTACTGGCAATAGCCAGCACTACCGTGGTGCCCACTTTACCCCTATCAGGTGTCAAACTGACACCGCTGCAATTGCCGCCTACTCAGCCAGCTTCTGCGCTTGCAGGCAATAACAAGGCTGAAGCTAGCAGAATAAACAAAATGCCAAAATATGCGAGTCTCATATCACTTTCGATTTTGCTAATGGCAACAATCTATGTTTATCGCCAGATACCCTTCTGTCTTATTGCCTTCTTCATCGGTCACGATGACTGTGATAAGAGCATTTCCGTACTGCCCTAGGGTCTGCCAGGTGGCAATGGGGCCATTGCCGCTGACCTTGCCCATGCTAGCAAACCATGTGTAGCGAAGTTCGTCACCGTTTGGGTCTGAAGCATCACATCTGACCTCATAGGTTTTCCAGCGAGATGCTTCGATGCCGTTTTTGCAGTCAAGGCATGTCATGCTGCTAACCATCGGATAACGTGGAGGTTCATTGGTCACCATGATAGTTATTGAACTGGTAGCTTTACCGCCTTTACTATCATTAACCTCCACCGTAATGGTGTAATTTCCAGGGATATCAGGAGCTATCCAGAGAATATCCTCTGCCTCTCCTTTTATCTGTATCTCACCTCCTGTGGCCGACCACTTATAACTCAGCCTATCCTCGTCGTCATCTGTAGCCACGCACCTAACTGTGATGCCGCTTGATGGTGGTACTTGCTTCTGAACTGTCAGATTATGAGCAGTTAGATAATGGATAACTGGTGGGCTATTTTGCTGCTCAGGAGACTGCGATGGCACAGTGGGCACAGCACAAGCACCACCGATAATGGTCAGAATTACCAAGACAAGCAAAACGGTTTGCGGCTTCAGTTTGTGAAGTATTTCAAGAAAATTCACTTCCAATACTCCTGCTATCTAGCCACAGACTTGAATGACGGCCTTCTTCGGGTGGGTAACCATCCGGCGGCTTGACTTTTAACATTCTTTAACCCTCATTGAGCTGTTAGGCTAAATTATAGATTCTTAAGCATCTTTGCTACCCTTGCCTTGATCTCGTCCCTGATTTCCCTTACCTCATCGATACTCTTGCCCTTAGGGTCCTCCAGCCCCCAGTCCTCGGTCTCCACAAAAGAGGCAGGACATACGTTTTCGGCGCCACAGCCCATAGTGATCACCTTGTCTGCCTGGTTCAGCATCTCCAAAGTCAGCTTCTTGGGTCGGTTGCTGCTGATATCTATGCCCACCTCATTCATTACCTGCACCACCGTTGGGTCAATAATATTGGCAGGGTTGGTTCCCGCTGATGAGGCTTTAGCCTTTCCGCCAGCCAGATGATTAAAGAAAGCCTCGGCCATCTGGCTGCGGCCGGTGTTGCCCACACAGACGAAAAGGACGTTTTTCATTTGTATTAATCACCAGTTTGATAGTACATATTCCAGGTAGCATCAAGCATAGTGCTGAAGATATTCTCCAACTCTTCAACGCTGCTAAATTCTGGGTCAATCAGCCGAATAGTTCCATCACCATCTATAAACAAAAATGTAGGGAAGGCATGCACATTGTAGAGGTCACATGCTACTGCTTCTAAGTCTAGAAGAACAGGAATGGTCAGTTTTTCACCTTCAACGTAACTGCGAATTATTGATTCTCTCCCCTTATAGTGGATAGCAAGTATTTCTAATTCTTCCTTCGGTATTCTGGTATAAACCTCCTGAACCATAGGTAACTTTGCCCTGCAGGCTGAGCAGGTCCATATCCAGAAGTCCAGCATCACCCATTTTCCGCGGTAATCGCTCAATGTTATGGTTCTGCCATCAAGGGAGTTGAGCGTAAAATCGGGTGCCTGTTTTCCTATCAGAGGACTCATGCCAAGGCGAGGCGATATTGCCTGGTCTCCCTCGGAGTCTTTTGACTTTATCTGGTAATGATAAATGGCATCAGCTTCGAGCGAGGTTAAATCGATACTGTGGTTGGTAGTAAGTTCGTCGCTTGATACAGTGTCGCGGTCTATATAGAGCGGATTCCAATATTGGACTTCGCTAGTGGCTGGTCTGTTGGTCACCCAGGTTATGATAGC